>ERZ887942.78-NODE-78-length-75806-cov-11.971789_pt1 | contig 75806 bp, 72 predicted proteins | sample MGYA00521099_ERZ887942 | MGnify/ENA primary metagenome ERZ887942 (study PRJEB32303, sample SAMEA104408605) | aquatic metagenome | biome: Brackish water; feature: Pelagic; material: water | place: Baltic Sea | collected 2014-06-07T06:48:00 | depth 16,251 m ... | reverse complement strand
CGCGGTGCAGCGGGGTTGGCAGAAGCCTGATGAGATGGGGCGGCAACGATGGTCAGGGCAGATCCTCCTCGCGGGGCCGCGATAATGGCCCTCGCTGATCCTTCCCACCTCGGATCGGTCTTGACCACAGCAAGACAAGGACAGACGCCCGCTTGGGGTCGTTTTGCCTGAGAACTGCCCAAATTCTAGGCACAGACAAAAGAAAAGAGGGGCCAAAGCCCCCCTTCCCAACCCGATATCGCGAAAGGTCAAAGCGGGTTGTCCATCCGCACACTGGCCCGGATCGTTCCGCTGACGGCGGTGCCGTAGATCACCCGGAATTGGCGCCGGTCCGCGCCGTATTCGGGATCGACCCAGGGGCTTTCATAACCCAGGGTGCTGCCGCTTACCATAAGCCGGTCTACCGGCACCACCGACTCGACCGTCCGGGCCCGGCCCCGAAAGGGCAGTCTGCCTTCGGTATCGCAGATCCAGGTTCGATCGGCCGTGGGCTGGCTATGGGTCATCGTCAATGGATTGCGGGCTTCCTCCTTCACCCCGTGAAAGACATTGCCCCAGAACTGGACATTGCGCATCCGGTTGAAGTCGAGGTCGGCAAAGGTCGTGTCGATCGCCTCGCCCCGGTCGATCGCTCCGTTCAGGGTGCGGAACACGTTGCTGATCACGCTGAAGCCGTGGATGAAATGGTTGGGGCCATAGGGTTTGATGACGATCCAGTTGAACCAGGGGGCGACGTCATTGGCGGTGAACATATTGCCCGTGATGGTCAGCCCGCCAAAGGAGAACTGATTGCCCAGTGCCGGGCTGGCATCATGTTCGTTGGTCCATTCGACAAAGTTGTTGTCGATGTAATTGCCCGTCAGGATCGACTTGGGGTTGGGCGAGGTCAGGACCAGCCCGCCAAGGCGGACACCGTTAGGGGCCGTGTCGCCATGAAACCAGTGGTTGCCCGTGATCGTGGTGCCGGACCCACCAACAACGGCCCAATGCTTGAACATCACCGCCCGGTTGTCGCGCAGCTTGACGTCGTTGGCATTGGTATTCAGGCCAATGGTGGTGCGGTTCTCGACCAGCAGGGACTGCTCGTTCGACTGGAACTGGCAGCGGTCGATCAACATCCCCTGACAGCCCGAGCCGGGCGAGGTGATCCCCCGGTCCTTGGGTTTGTTGATAAAGCAGTCCCGCAGGTGAAAGATCAGGCCCTGCGGGGCCAGCATGATCCCGCTGGCGCGGCCGTTGCATTGGAAATCGACGTCCGAGATGACGAACTGGCTCAGATCGGCAAAGCCCGAGAAATCCAGCAGATACTTGAACCGTTGAAATGTGAAGGTCTGGGTACCTTCGGCATCATAGAGTTCTGCGCTCAGGGTCAGGCGCTGTTGCGCGATATTGACCTCGCGCACATAGACTTCCCGCCCGACCCCGTTTCCGGTGATCAGGGCGCCGACCGGGATATTGGCCACATTGACCACGCCCGACAGGGTCAGCGGCGCGCTGGCGGCATAGCTGGCCTGGCTGGTCACAACCTCTGTGTCCCAGGCCGGTCCGTCGACCGGCTGGAACTGACCGTTGCGAATGACCCGGCGCGTCGCAAAGGTGGTCGCCCCCGGATTGGCAGCCTGCATGTCGACAGGCGCTGTCAGGCCGATCCGGCGGCCACCTAGATCCAAAGACTCGTGATCGGAAAAGTTCAACAGGGCCTGAAACGCCTTGCGGAATGCCTCTTCCTCGTCGCCAAAGGCGTCCAGATAGGTCTGATAGTCAAAGTTGCGCTGTAAGATAAAGCGGCGGTCGGCGGGCATCGTGACCGTGCCCTCAAAGCGGACCTGGTTCTGAAAGGTGACATTGCCGTCCAGAAAATAGGTGCCGGCAGAGACAAGCACCTCGCGGCCGTCCGCCGCACTGTCGGCAGCTTCAAAGGCCGGGGCGTCATTGGTGACCCCGTCGCCTACGGCGCCGTAGTCGCGGACGTCCACCATCCCCATCAGATCACGCAGAAAGACAGATGTGATGTCTTCGACGACGATATCGTCGATGCGGACCACTCCACCATTCGCACCCGTCAGATCAAGCCCCAGATGAGCATAGACCGCGCCGGTCCAGACCATGTCGACACCGGTGCGGTTGCCGGTCCCGATGATGGCGCTGACCTCGACCACCTCACCGTAGGTGGTCAGCTGGACCGCCGCGCCACTGACGAAGACGCCGCCCAGAACCGTGTTGTTGGCCTGCCCCGGCCAGCCAGCGATACGCACCCCTGGCAAGGACCCGGCAACGGCCTTCACCCGGGCCGTCACCCGCAGGTAGCATCCCGGCAGGATCGGCGTTTCCCCCATGTAGCGCAGCCGGGTGGTGCCTTCGGTTTTCAGGATCTCAAGGCATCCGGAAAAGTCCTGATCGGCCGAGATGAAAACACCGCCACCGGACCCGGCGTAGGTGTCGGAGCCCGGGGTCCCGTCGCCCGCCAACCAGACATCAAGACCATCGGCAAAGGGCGGCGGCATCAGCACCAGGCCATCGGTAATTGCTTTGTTCATCAACGTCCCTCTCTGGGCCGGACGGACAGCGCGGGGCCACCAGGTGTTGCCACCCCTGCCCCGAAAGCCGCCGCCCCGGCCATTCTCGCTCCGACCGGGGCGGGCACACCCGCCTCCCGATCACCTGAAAAGAACCTAGAGAAAGGGTATGTAGGCAGTCTGACGGGACCGCCCGGTTCCCCAGGGGCCATCGCAACAGGTGCCGGCTTCGGGCGCTTGATTTTGGGCGCAGGATTTTGGGCGCAGGATTTCGGGCGGCTCACCGCCCCCCGCTTCTTCGGATCAAAAATATCCCCGCCGGAGGCTCCGACAGACCCCGGATGTCACAAGGTCAACAGGCTGGGCTCAGACGCCAACATCTGGGGCCGGCAGGATCGACACACCATTGATCTGCCACCCATTTTCGGTCTCGATCATCTGATAGTCGAGAATATGCAAACCGCCGTTTTCGTCGCGGACCATGACCTTTTGCCAAAGCCGACCGCCGATCTCGCGCAGTTCAAGGTAGCGGACATCCGAATTGGTCCAGACCATTGGATAGCCGCGCTGAACCATCATGCCAAAATTGGCGGAATTACCGAACATTCCCTGGATCATCGGACTGGCATAGGTCCAGGCCATCTCGACGTCGCGCTGGTTGAACGCCTCCAACTGCCCGCCGATCACATCCTCGATCGCACCCCTGTCCTGCGCCCGAACCATCCCGGCCAAGGCCAGCAGCATCGCACATGCCGCAAGAAACTGTCGCATCTGTCACACCTCCGTTTGCTTTCCCTGTGGGGAGATACGTGCAGCGCGGAACAATAGTTTCAAATGAATTCGCGGTGTGTCCCGCAAAGGATCAGGATGCCAGTTCTCCGGCCAGACCGCCCTCGATCAGTCTGATGCTTTCGTCGACACCGTAAAGCGCGATGAACCCACCAAAGCGCGGCCCTTCCGATGCGCCCAGAAGCACTTCGTAGAGGGCCTTGAACCAATCTCGCAACGGGTCGAATTCATGGGCTTTGCCAACCGCGAAGACCATGGATTGCAGCGCATCGGCATCGACTCCGCCATCCCACACCTTCAGCCGGCCCAGAAGGTCCTCCATCGCCGCGCGTTCCTTGTCGCTGGGGGCGCGGTAGGTTTTGCCCGGCTTCACAAAGTCCTGGTAATAGCGCACGGCAAATCCTGCCGCGGCATCAAGGCCCGGATGGCTTTCCGGTGCGGCCTCAGGGGCGTAGCGCTGGATAAATCCCCAAAGCGTCTCCTTGTCCTCGGCGCCAGAAACCGATGCCAGGTTCAGAAGCATCGCGAAGGGGACCACCATGTCCGAGGTGGGCACATTGTGCCCGTGTATGTGAAACACAGGATTGGCCAGCCTCTGGGTGGGGTCCTGCCCGGCATAGGCGCGCAACTGCTGCTGGTACTCGTCGACCATCTTGGGGATGACATCGAAATGCATCCGCTTGGCGGTCTTGGGCTTGAGGAACATGAAGTAGCTCAGCGATTCGGTCGCGGCATAGCTGAGCCACTCGTCGATGGTCAGGCCGTTGCCCTTGGACTTCGAGATCTTCTGACCATTCTCGTCCAGAAACAACTCGTAGGAGAAATGGTTGGGCTTCTTGCCGCCCAGCACTTCGCAGATGCCGTCGTAGATCGGGGTATTGGTCGAATGATCCTTGCCATACATCTCAAAGTCAACGCCCAGCGCCGCCCAGCGGGCACCGAAGTCGGGCTTCCACTGCAGCTTGACGTTGCCGCCCGTGACCGGAAGGGTCCATTCGCGGCCGGTTTCGTCGTCGAAGGTAATCGTGCCATCCTTGGCATTGACCTCCTTCATCGGGACATAAAGAACGCGCCCGGTTTCGGGGTGGATCGGCAGGAAGCATGAATAGGTCTGCTGCCGCTCTTCACGCAACGAGGCCAGCATGATCGCCATGATGTCGTCGTACCGCTCGGCCGCCAGCCGCAGGGTCGGGTCAAACCGGCCTGAGCCATAGAATTCGGTGGCTGAATAGAATTCGTAATCAAATCCAAAGGTATCAAGGAACCGGCGCAGCATGGCGTTGTTGTGATCGCCAAACGAGGGGTACTCGCCAAACGGATCCGGCACGCTGGTCAGCGGCTTTTGCACATGCTCCTTGAGCATGTCGCGGTTCGGCACGTTGTCGGGGATCTTGCGCATGCCATCCAGATCGTCGGAAAAACAGATCAGGCGCGTCGGGAGGTCCGAAATCAGCTCGAAAGCCCGTCGGATCATGGTTGTGCGCAGCACCTCTCCAAAGGTGCCGATATGGGGCAGACCGGAGGGGCCGTAGCCGGTTTCAAACAGAACATGTCCCTTGGCAGGCGGAGCCTTGGCATAGCGTTTGAGAAGGGCGCGGGCCTCTTCAAACGGCCAGGCCTTGCTTGTCATCGCCACGTCGCGCAGATCGGTCATGTCTTACCCCTTGGGCCCGCGTCCCAGCGACGCGGGAGCCTTCGTTTGGCGCATCCCTATTGCGGCTGCGGCGGGGCGTCAATAAAACCGGCGTCAACCCAAAGGATGTATGCCATGACCGACACAGCCTCGATGACCGCACAGGATGCGCTGGCCGCCCTGATGATCGCCGTCTCTGCCGCCGACGAAGACATCCGGACCGCCGAACTTGTCCAGATATCAAACATCGTGAACAACCTGCCTGTCTTTGCCGACTACGATGCCGATCAGCTCCCCCGGATCAGCCGGACTGTGTTTGACCTTCTGGAACAGGAAGAGGGACTTGATGCCCTGTTCGGCCTCATCCGTCAGGCACTGCCAGAGCGGCTATATGAAACCGCCTATGCGATGGCTTGCGACGTTAGCGCGGCAGATGGCCACATCACCTCCTCCGAAGGTCGGATGCTGGAAGAGATCCGGTACGAGTTGAACATCGACCGCCTGCACGCCGCTGCGATCGAGCGGGGGGCTCGGGCCCGGCACATGACGCTCTGATCACTGCCGTAAGGTGGGTCATGACCCACCTTACCTTCGAAAATTTTGGCACAAAATTTTGGTTCCTGGCGGCTAGGTCCCAAAGACGACGCCCCACCGCTGCAGCAGACGTTGTTGCAATCGCCGGGATCGACCATTCCACGCTCGCGCACCGTCCGGCACTTCCTCGACATCGTCCTTTGCCGCCTCGCGGGCATCCATCTCGGCCGTAAATATGGCAAAGACCATTTCCTTGCCAGTCTCGGTACGCAAATGGCCTGCAAGGGCACTAACAAAGTTCAGCGTGCCGGTTTTTGCCTCCACCTCGAGAGCCGGATCGACGAGGGCGTCCCCGTCGCCATCGACAAGGACAACGTCCTTCAGCAGCGCGCGGACCGGGTCATTGGCACCCGCACCCGACAGGATGCGCGTCATGTCCCTTGCGCTGATCCGTGACCGGTCGCCCAGGCCAGAGTGATCAACGAGGACCGCCCTCGCTCCATAGCGGGCGACCACCCAACCGTTCATCACGGCGGCAGAGTTGGCCAGCGTTTCAGGCTGCACGCCCAGCGACTTGGTTGAAGTCAGCCCCAGAACCTCTGCGGTCAAATTGGTAGAGTAACGCAACATGCCCTCAATCAAAGTGTCCAGCGGCGGGCTTTGGTGACTGACGACCTCGCTGGCACCCTCTGGCAGGTCTTGGAGCTTGACGGCAGGTGCAAGGTTGATGCCGTGCGACCGCGCCATGCTGCGAAAGACATCCGCGGCGTAAAGGGCCGGATTGCGAACTGGCAACCAGCGGGCCCCTTCCGTCCCGAGGGCGGCGCGCGCGACCGTCCAGTCATCGAGCCCTTCGCCTGCGGCATAGGTGTATACCGGCAGCGAACGGTCCACCACGCGCATGCGGGCCATGCCGACCTCGGGCCGGTGCTGATCCGTCCGAGCATCCATCGTGACGACATAATCCTGGCCCTGCCGGGTCCAGCCAAAATGTACCCTGTTAAAGTTCAGGTTCAGTCCGGAAATGGCGGGGTTGTACCCAAAATGGGACTGTTGGTCCGGGTCGATCTCCGACACCTCCGGCAAGGCACCACCCCAGACGGCGAACCGGCCCGACACGGCCCCGACCCCAGCCTCGGACAGGGCGGCCGCCATCGTGGCAAGGTCATCGGTTCCCAGCACCGGATCGCCCCCCCCTGCAAGGATCAGGTCACCTTGCAGCACCCCGTCCACGACCGGCCCTGTCGCCATAAGGCGGGTTTTAAATCTGTAGGCTGGGCCAAGTTGTTCGTAGGCAAAGTGGGCGGTGACGGCCTTGGCCACGCTGGCCGGCGGCAAGGCAGCATCCGCGAACCGGCTTTCGATCACTGTGCCTGAGGCTGTATCCGCCAGGACAAAGGCGACGGTCCCGCCAAGCCCTGCCTCCCGCACGATGTCTTCGACCGAAGGTCGGGCAACCGGCCTCTTGCCGGGCCGTTCCAGCAGACCCAACGTTTGCTGACCCGGCCGGGCAAGCGGTCGCAGGCTTGCACGTGGCGCATCCGCCAGGGCGGCTGTTCCCAGCGCCGCAAGTCCACCCCCAAGAAGGGCCCGTCTGGTCAAGACCTTTGTCATGATCGGACCCTAGACCGCCGATTGTCCGGGCATCAACAACCTCCCGGTCACAACTTCACGGTCTCAGGTGACCATTCGCCCCGCGCCCTGATCGCACTAGAACTGTCGGGCCGCATAGGGACATTTAGAAAGCACCATTTTGGCGCCTCCGACAGACCCAGCAGATGAGAGGCCCGTCCCTGCAATCGGTCAGACCGATACAGCCGGGCCGCCTTCGATACCCGTGCCGACGTGCGCTCACCCGGTCGGGCAAGGACGCCGACCGGGACCGTTTCCATGATGCCCCGCCAGTCCTGCCAACGATGGAACTGCGCCAGGTTGTCGGCGCCCATCAGCCAGACGAACTGGACCTTCGGATAGGTGGCCGTCAGCGCAGCGATGGTTTGCGCGGTGTAGCGCGTGCCAAAGCGGGCCTCGATATCGGTCACCTCGATCCCTGGATGGTCGACCAATGCCCGCGCAGCCGCCATCCTTTTGGCCAGGGCTGCGGGCCCCCGCTCTTTGAGGGGGTTGCCCGGGCTGACCAGCCACCAGACCCGATCCAGGGCGAACCGGGTCATGGCCGCCCGGGTGATATGGACGTGCCCGCGATGTGGCGGGTCAAAAGACCCGCCCAAAAGACCGATCACCTGGCCAGCAGCCGCATGTGGAATATCCCATCGCATTACCGCTGCCTGCACCAAGGCAGCACGGGAGTCGAGGGGGGCAACCCGGCAAAACCCATCCGATCAGGCGCGGTAGCGCATGAAAGCAAACGCGCTCCCATCCGGGGACCAGCACGGCACGTTCATCGTACCCTGCCCACCGAACAGATCGCACAGCCATGTGGTCGGTCCGCCGTCCTGCGGCATCAGGCGCAGGCTGACCTCCAGGTTGCCGGGATGGCCCTGAGTGCCCGCGGGATAAGCCAGGTACAGGACATGGCGGCCGTCTGGAGAGGGATGTGGAAACCAGTTGATAGCCTCATCATCGGTCATCTGCTCGAGCTCCGATCCATCGGGCCGAACCCGCCACAACTCGACCGTCCCGTCTCGCTCCCCGTTAAACCAGATCCAGGCGCCATCGGGCGTCAGGTCCGGCCCGTCCACATGATCGAACCCATCGACAATCGATTTCTCGTCACAGCCATCCACGGCGCAACTGTAAAGGCGAAGAACCCGGTCCCCTCTTGCCCCAGGATAGACCATCCTTTGCCCATCCGGCGTCCAGGCATGCCACCATGAAGGGGTATGCTCGGTCACCCTTCGCGGGATCCCGCCCCCGATCGGCAGGACATAGATGCAGGATTGGCCGGTCTGGCTGTTGTCGGAAATGGCCAGCAGGGTGCCATCCGGTGAAACCCCGTGATCGTTATTGCAACCAATGGCAAAGCCGGTGTCGATGCGCTTCAGCCTCGGGCTGTCCAGAGGAACGCGGTAGATCAGCCCGTCGCCATTCACGATCAGATACCCATCGGGGTGCCAGTTCGGGGCCTCGATGTGGCCCTCATGGGACATCAGGACACGGGCCGCTCCGGTCGCCATGTCCCAGATGCACAGTTCACTGATCACACCGCACCATCCGGCACATAGGAGAAGCGGTCAAACCGGGCCTCGTTGCCCTGCCCCGTCAGGTCAAAGGCAACCATACCAACAAAGGCCCCTGTGAACGACGCATGTTCGCCCCGGCCGCCCTCGTCCGAGATGACGCTGGCATCAAGAACAGGGCCCAAGGGCTGCCAGTCCCCAGCATGACGCCACCAGAACTGCTGCGTGGCGCCGCTGACGACAACCCGCAAGGCCACCGGTCCATCGGCAAGTGGGACCGGCGAACAAGGCCAGCTCAGCGCACAGTCAGGCCAGTCGCCGGGGCAGGACATCAGGACCAAAGCCCGGCCAATTCCCGGCTCATGGCTGACAAGAGCCGCGTGAAACTTGTGACGGTTGTAGTAAGTCGTGAGACCCGCCGCCTGCTGATAGGTGGTGGGGGCGATGTCGACCTGCGTTTCGGCCGTATAGCTGAGGTGCTCCTGCTTGCGGGCGACCAATGCCTGTTCGAACCAGCTTCCGATGCTCTCCCGGCCGATCAGGACAAGGGCGTCCGGGTCCATGCGGAAAATACGGTCAGGCTCAGGGGTGCGCAGCCATTGAAACTCTTCCGGCAAGGTAGCGCCCAGATCGCGGTGGATCGCGCGAGGCGGGGCAGGCTCCACCGCGGTTGGCGACGGAACTTCGGCCCGAGGGACCATGCCGCCCTCCGCCAGCCACAGCCATCCGTCGCGCCAGACGACCTCTTCCAGCCCTGCCTCGCGGCCCAGGGGACAAAAGCGGCCGGTTCCGTCAGGGCCGGGAATCGGGCGGCCCATCAGGAAGGAATGGTAGTGACGGCCCCAATGGGTCTCGACGTACTGCCCATGACCAGCCCGCTGGACCGGCCCGTCCGAGCCCTTGGCGCTGATCACATGCAGGGCGGGATGGGTCTCATAGGGCCCCACGATGTCGCGGGACCGCGCCATGGTCACAGCATGTTCATACCCGGTGCCGCCTTCGGCCACGGTCAGATAGTACCAGCCATCGCGCTTGAACAGATGCGGCGCCTCGGTCAGGCCGCGCTCCGTTCCATCGTATATCTGGGTCACCGGGCCGGTCAGACCGGCCTCGGGCGACCACTCCTGCAAGAGGATACCGTCAAACGAGGCGTTGACAGGGTTGCCACCCGTGCCCCGGCCACGATGGTTCCATTGCATGTTCACAAACCATTTACGGCCATCCTCGTCATGAAACAGGGACGGGTCAAAGCCACTGGAATTCACATACCAGGGATCAGACCACTCCCCCTCCACCGTGTCGCAACAGGTGATGTAGTTGGGGGCATCCTTGAACGCCCCGTCCAGCCGCTTCACATCCGTATAGACCAGCCAGAAGCGGTCACCGTCATGGCTCAGACAGGGGGCCCAGATCCCGCAACTATCTGGATTGCCCCGCATGTCCAAAAGGGCCGGCCGGTTCAAGGGCCGGGCCACCAGACGCCAGTTCACCAGATCGCGGGAATGGTGGATTTGCACCCCCGGAAACCACTCGAAGGTCGAGGTGGCAAGGTAATAGTCCTCGCCAACCCTCAGAAACGAAGGGTCCGCATTGAACCCCGGCAGCACTGGGTTACGGATCATGGTCTTATCCTCATCTCGCCAAAAATATCCTCGGGGGGAAGGGCCGAAGGCCCGCTGGGGGGCAGACAGCCCCCCTAGTCGATCTCCGCTGAGCGCGCCCAGAGGTTGATCTGCTCCTCATCGGCATATTCATCTATCAGCGCCAGCTCGTCAGCGGTGAACTCAAGGTTGTTGATAGCGCCCACGCAATCGATCACCTGAGAGGGGCGTGATGCCCCGATCAAAGCCGTCGTGATGCCGCCCTCGCGCAGGACCCAGGCAATCGCCATCTGTGCCAGCGTCTGGCCGCGCCCCTCGGCGATGTCGTTGAGCTTGCGGATGTTCTCAATGGCCCTGTCCGACAACATGGCAGGCTTGAGGCTCTTGTCCTGCGCCGCCCGACTGTCTTCGGGGATGCCGCCCAGATATTTCTTGGTGAGCATGCCCTGCGCCAGCGGCGTAAAGGCGATCGAGCCCACGCCAAGCTCCTGCAGTGTCTCCTTCAACCCATCCCGCTCGACCCAGCGGTTGAGCATGTTGTAGGACGGCTGATGGATCACGCAGGGCGTGCCGAGATCCTTCAGGATCGCAACCGCTTCGCGGGTCCGCTCGGCATTGTAGCTTGAGATGCCTGCATAAAGCGCGCGGCCCGACCGCACGATATAGTCAAGCGCGCCCATCGTCTCTTCCAGTGGCGTGTCCGGGTCGTAGCGGTGCGAATAAAAGATGTCGACATAGTCGAGGCCCATCCGCTTGAGGCTCTGGTCGCAGGAGGCGACAAGGTATTTGCGGCTCCCCCACTCGCCATAGGGGCCGGGCCACATTAGGTAGCCCGCCTTGGACGAAATGATCAGCTCGTCTCGGTAGGGGGCGAGGTCTTCGGCCAGGATGGAGCCAAAGGCATGTTCGGCGCTGCCCGGGGGCGGGCCGTAATTGTTGGCCAGGTCAAAATGCGTAATGCCGTGATCGAAGGCGGTCAGGCAGATGTCCCGCTTGGTCTGATGCGGCAAGTCATGGCCAAAGTTGTGCCACAGACCAAGGCTTACTGCGGGCAGTTGCAGGCCGGACTTGCCACACCGGCGATAAACCATCCGCTCGTAACGGTCTTCAGCGGCTAAATACATTGGCGGGTCTCCCTAAATCGATTTCGCCATGCTTCCCATCACCCGGGGACCTTGTCAAACGGGGAGTCGGTCGAAACCGCCTCCGACCCGATTGCCCCCGCGCCCGCCCCCGGTTAAGGAGAGCATCGACCCGCAAACAAAGGAGACAGCCAATGGCCGCCTATCAGTATGTGTATTTCATGGATGGCGTGTCCAAGGCCTACCCCGGCGGCAAGAAGGTGTTCGAGAACATTCGCCTGAACTTCCTGCCCGGCGTCAAGATCGGCGTTGTGGGCGTGAACGGCGCGGGTAAGTCGACCCTTCTCAAGATCATGGCCGGGATGGACAAGGATTTTCAAGGTGAGGCCTGGGCCGCCGAAGGTGCGCGCGTGGGCTACCTGCCGCAGGAACCCGTCCTCGACGAGACCAAGACAGTCCGCGAGAACGTGATGGACGGCGTTGCCCCGAAACGGGCGATTCTGGAGCGCTACAACGAACTGGCAATGAACTACTCGGACGAGACTGCCGACGAAATGGCGCAGTTGCAGGACGAGATTGACGCCCAGAACCTTTGGGACCTCGATGCACAGGTCGACGTCTCGATGGAGGCGCTGCGCTGCCCGCCCGATGACGCAGATGTCTCGACCCTTTCGGGTGGTGAGCGTCGTCGCGTCGCGCTTTGCAAGCTTTTGCTCGAAGCGCCAGACATGCTGCTCTTGGACGAACCGACCAACCACCTGGACGCAGAGACAATTGCCTGGCTGCAAAACCACCTCATCGCCTATAACGGCACGATCCTTGTCGTAACCCACGACCGCTACTTTCTGGACGACATTACCGGCTGGATCCTCGAACTCGACCGTGGTCGGGGCATTCCCTACGAGGGCAACTATTCCAGCTGGCTGGAACAAAAGGCCAAGCGCCTTGAACAAGAAAGCCGCGACGACAAGGCCAAGCAAAAGACGCTTGAGCGCGAATTGGAATGGATGCGCCAGGGCGCCAAGGCCCGTCAGGCCAAATCCAAGGCCCGGATCAGCGCCTATGAAGAAATGGCCAACCAGTCCGAGCGTGAAAAGGTTGGCCGTGCCCAGATCATCATCCCCCACGGCCCCCGCCTTGGCGGCAAGGTGATCGAGGTAGAGAATCTCTCAAAGGCGATGGGCGACAAGCTGTTGATCGAGGATCTGAGCTTTTCCATTCCGCCCGGAGCAATCGTCGGCGTGATCGGGCCAAACGGCGCTGGCAAATCCACGCTGTTTTCGATGTTCACCGGCCAGAACCAGCCCGACGGCGGCGAGATCAGCTTTGGTGACACTGTCAAACTGGCATTCGTGGACCAGTCGCGCGACTCCCTGAGGGCCGATGCGACGGTCTGGGAGGAAATCTCGGGCGGGGCCGAACTGATCAAGCTTGGCGACGCCGAGATCAACAGCCGCGCCTATTGCGGGGCGTTCAACTTCAAGGGCGGTGACCAGCAAAAGAAGGTGGGCCTCCTGTCGGGTGGTGAACGCAACCGGGTCCATATGGCCAAGCTTTTGAAATCAGGCGGCAATGTTCTTCTGCTTGACGAACCGACCAACGATCTGGACGTCGAGACCCTGCGCGCGCTTGAAGATGCCTTGGTGGATTTTGCCGGTTGCGCTGTCGTCATCTCGCACGACCGCTTTTTCCTCGACCGGATCTGCACCCATATCCTCGCCTTTGAAGGTGAGGCCCACGTCGAATGGTTTGAAGGCAACTTCGAAGACTACGAAGAAGACAAGAAGCGTCGCCTTGGCACGGATGCCCTTGAGCCCAAGCGGGTCAAGTTCAAGAAGTTCGTTCGCTGAAGAATTGGGAACCGCCCTGGCACCTGAGAAAGCCGGGGCGGTTCCACCGAGACTGACTTAGATCAATCTCCGGCCGCCTGGCTTGGGCTAATCTTTGGCTATCCCGTTAGCCAAAGGAGACTTCCGACGCCCGACACACACCCCGAGTCCCCAAAGCCAAAACCCAAACGCACCTGGACCCAAGAGTTTGAGGTCGCAGGCGATCAATTGGTCGCTTCGGTCAAGCGCCTCGCAGCCGAAGGTCAGGTGCGCCGAATAAGGATCACCGAACCTGATGGCGATCTAGTCCTTGAAATGCCGCTCACGATCGGAGCGATCGCCGGCGGAGCGGTTGTCATCGCCGCACCTTTGCTGGCCGTGATCGGCGCGCTTGCAGCCTTTGTGACCAAAGTCCGCGTCGAGGTGGTCCGCGACCACCCCCCGGCAGAAACCTGATAGCTGGAACGCGGCGTCAGTCCGTCGCGTCCATCTCTTTTGTGTCGTCCTGTTTTTGCGTCATCCGCTTGTCTAGGGCGGCAAAAAGCTGACGCTGCTCCTCCTCGGTCGGCTTGTCTGGCAAAGGGCGACCGGTGTGGGACATGAGGGCGTCGCATGCAGTCGGCCCGGACCAGAGTCGGCGCGCCGAAATCATGCGGGTGCGCAACTCGGGCGGCTGTTTCATTCCACCAGCCTCAGGCGACCAATCCGAATCGAGAGCGGCAGCGGCCACGGTGCGCAGCGCCTTTACGTTCAGTTTGCCCCGTCCCGACAGGATACCAAGGAAGACGCCCTTGCCAGCATAGGCAAATCGGGCCTTGGTCGGAACGATTGACCCAGCGATTGCTGCGGCCGTCGCCTCGACCTGATAGCGGAACTGGGTCGGAGAAACCGCCCGGTAGATCGACCGCGCCTCTGCGATTTCAACCGCAAAAAGGCTCATCTGATAGCAGCGCTGTGGCAACCGAAGCAAATGGTTCTCAAGAGCGAGGAGCGGCAGGGTGGAGGGAACGTCCCGGATATCGAAAGGTTCTTCGAACCGGATCGATGTCAGGGCAGAGAGTTCTTCCAGCGTATGCCGGCTTTCTTCCTCGCGATGCAGAAGGTCATTCAGCATGCCAGCCATATTCACGCGCGCAGCAATCTCGAGACCGTCGAGAGGCTTGCTCAGGAAGTCGGTCGCACCGGCTGCGAAGGCGCGCTCCATGATCTTGGTCGCGCGGCTCGCCGTGATCATGATGATTGGCGTTGCCCGGTATTCGGGATTGGCACGGATGTCTGCGCAAAGGGCGATCCCGTCGCGATCTGGCATCATGATATCAAGGAGGAAGCACTCGAACGGGACGGTGGCAGCGGTGACCTGTGCGATCGCCTCTTCCGCGCTTTCGGCTCTTACGACTGTGCAATGGCCTGTCTTGGTCAGACAGGCCTCAAGCAAGTCCAGGACCATCGGATCGTCGTCTACTGCTAGGATGCGCATGACCGCGTAACTCCTTCGTGCATATAAAGACAAACAGACAACACTCGAACCAAACACTACCTTGAGTAGAGTGATCACATCAGAAAGGGGCGATATTGCGACCGTATCTGGGCAAATTTGGCGGTCAGACTGACAGCAGTGCCCATTTTGGGCGAATATCCGCGGAAAAAGCGCGACATTAAGGCTAAAGCGGCCCTGAGGTGTCCGGCTACGAGGGGCCATTGACCGGCCCCCGAATCCACCGCATATCCTCTCTCATGACCGACCTTGATCACATCCGCAATTTTTCAATCGTGGCCCACATCGACCACGGCAAATCCACGTTGGCTGACCGCCTTATCCAGGAGACGAATACCGTCGCCTTAAGGGATATGAAGGCGCAGCTTCTGGATGCCATGGACATCGAGCGCGAGAGGGGCATCACCATCAAGGCCAATACCGTTCGGCTGGACTACACCGCCCTGAACGGTGAGCACTATGTGCTGAACCTGATCGACACCCCCGGCCACGTCGACTTTGCCTATGAAGTGTCGCGTTCAATGCGCGCCGTCGAAGGCTCTCTTCTGGTTGTTGACAGCACCCAGGGCGTCGAGGCGCAGACATTGGCCAATGTGTACCAGGCCATCGATGCCGACCATGAGATCGTCCCGGTGCTGAACAAGATCGATCTGCCCGCCAGCGAATGTGACGCCGTGGCCGAGCAGATCGAAGATGTGATCGGGATTGACGCATCCGAGGCGATCCGCGTGTCGGCCAAGACCGGGGTCGGCATCGTAGAGACCCTCGAGGCCATCGTGCACAGATTGCCTGCGCCCAAAGGGGATCGCGACGCACCGCTTAAGGCGATGCTGGTTGACAGCTGGTACGACAGTTACCTTGGCGTCGTGGTCCTTGTCCGCATCATCGACGGTACGATGAAGAAGAACGACCGCGTCATGTTCATGCAGAACGGGACCGTTCACCAGATTGACCGGATCGGAGTCTTCCGTCCGGCAATGGTCAATGTGGATGAGCTTGGGCCCGGCGAGATCGGGTTCATCACCGCGTCGATCAAGCAGGTTCGCGACACCCGCGTGGGTGACACCATCACCACCGAGAAGAAAGGGGCGACCAAGGCCCTGCCCGGCTTTAAGCCCTCCATCCCCGTGGTGTTCTGTGGCCTCTTCCCCGTCGACAGTTCCGAGTTCGAGGATCTGCGCGACGCGATCGAGAAGCTGGCCCTTAACGATGCGTCCTTTTCGTTCGAGATGGAGACCTCGGCCGCCCTTGGCTTTGGCTTCCGCTGCGGCTTTCTCGGGTTGCTGCATCTTGAGGTCATTCGGGACCGGATCGAACGCGAATACGATATCGAGCTGATCACTACCGCACCGTCCGTTGTGTATCATCTTCATATGAAGGATGGGACGATGACGGAACTGCACAACCCGGCCGATATGCCCGATCTGACCTACGTTGACCGGGTGGAAGAGCCGCGAATTAAGGCAACGATCCTCGTGCCCGACGAATATCTCGGGGACATCCTTAAGTTGTGCCAGGATCGCAGAGGCATCCAAATGGACCTCACATACGCCGGTTCGCGGGCGATGGCGGTCTATGACCTGCCGCTGAACGAGGTCGTCTTTGACTTCTACGACCGTCTGAAATCGGTGTCCAAGGGCTACGCCAGCTTTGACTATCAGTTGACCGGCTATCGCGAGGACAACCTCGTCAAGATGTCGATCCTCGTGAATGATGAGCCTGTCGACGCCCTGTCGATGATGGTTCACCGCGACCGGGCCGAAACCCGTGGCCGGGCAATGGTCGAAAAGCTTAAGGATCTCATCCCGCGCCACATGTTCAAGATCCCGATCCAGGCTGCCATCGGTGGCAAGGTCATCGCCCGCGAGACGCTGTCGGCCATGCGCAAGGACGTTACGGCCAAGTGCTACGGCGGCGACGCCACCCGGAAGCGCAAGCTTCTGGACAAGCAAAAGGCCGGCAAGAAGAAGATGCGGCAGTTCGGCAAGGTGGACATCCCGCAAGAGGCGTTCATCTCGGCGCTCAAGATGGACAGCTGACAACCCGACGTCGCGGCAGCGAGCGGCGGTAATGGCTAGTCGATCAGGTTGGGCGCCACGTTGGTGTCATAGTCCTGAATTATTGAGATAAGGAGACCAGCAATCGCGGGCCTCTTCCTATTGATACATCTCAACTTCGAAATCATTTCATACCGCCCCTTACATATGGCCTGAGTGCAGCCCATATCAATTGGGAACAATCAGGCTAGTACAGATGAAACAACCGACCTTTTTGAAAGACTGGGTTTCCGAGTACACCACCCGCACCGAGCTGCGTCATCGCATGACCGAGCGTCTTGGGATTCCCTTGCCCCGTCGCGTTAGCAAAGGTCAGCAAGCCGCCATGCGAGCGACGATGGCTGGCTGCAACGGCTGCACCCAGACGGTTCAGTGCAAGGCATGGCTGGACAGCGGCGGCGGGGACAGCCCGCCCCGCTTCTGTCCTATTGGCGATCTTCTTCGCGGAATGTCCCAGTTGGACGCCGCCTGAAACCTGCCTGAAGTGGGATTGTGCTGGTCTCTCCCAGCTCTGATCACGGAAGTACGGCCTGACCGTTGACTAAAGCATCCACTCCCAACAATCCCTGCATGCCCCATTCGGAGCAGGCGTGCTGTTGCGCGTCGGCCGCAGCGTACTGTTGGACTGAAGATCGCGCAAACCCGACCTAGGGCCGGCAATCTGGCCGCTGCGTCATGCCCTCTGGCATAAAGCGTAGCCCCACCGCTGCCGTGATCCGCCCCGCCAGTCCCGTTCTCACGCACTGTCCTGCCGAATTCGGGCAGACACCAGACCGCCGTTTGCTGCCAGACCGGCCCCAGTCCGACCCGACGGAGCCGGATCGGACCAGTGCCATCCCAAGAGGCAAATCAATCCGGCTGGATGACCCGCAGGCTAAGCTCGCGCAGCTGTTCGTTTGTCGGATCGGAAGGCGCGTTCATCATAAGGTCTTCGGCACGCTGGTTCATCGGGAACATGATGACCTCGCGAATGTTGGCCTCATCCGCCAACAGCATCACGATCCGGTCGATCCCGGCCGCACAGCCACCGTGGGGCGGGGCGCCGTATTGAAAGGCGTTGACCATGCCGCCAAAGCGCTTGTGGACCTCGTCCGCGCCGTAGCCTGCCAGTTCGAAGGCCTTGATCATCACGTCCAGCTTATGGTTCCGGATCGCGCCCGAAATCAGCTCGTAGCCGTTGCAGGCAAGGTCATACTGATAGCCCAGCACCTTCAGCGGATCGCCATTCAGCGCCTCCATCCCGCCTTGCGGCATGGAGAAGGGGTTGTGGCTGAAATCCACCTTGCCGCTTTCCTCGTCGGCCTCGTACATTGGAAAATCGACAATCCAGGCGAACTTGAAGCTGGCCAGATCGGACAGGCCAAGCTCTTCGCCGATGACGACACGGGCCTTTGCGGCGATCCGCTCAAACTTCTCGGGCTTTCCACCCAAGAAGAAGGCCGCGTCGCCAACGCCAAGGCCCAGCTGCTGACGAATGGCCTCGGTCCGCTCAGGTCCGATGTTCTTGGCCAGCGGGCCGGCGGCTTCCATGTCACCTATACTTGGGAAAGTTTTCGTTCTGAGGGCTTCAGCCGCAGAAAGTGCATCAGGCGTCCCACTTTCAATGTGGTTCACAATCTCATTGAAGATAGCAAAGGTATCGCTTTCGCCGTCATCAAACTGGCAAATGTTGTCGAGCATCTCGCCGTTCACCTGGCCCGCAGCTATCCAAGCCTTTATCTCGTCACCAGTCCTGTTAGCATTTTGGATTTCCCGCCAGAAGATATACCCCATCCCCGGCAGGCCCTCTTTCTGGGCAAAGGCGTTCATGCGGTCGCAGAACTTGCGGCTGCCGCCCTTGGGGGCGGGAATGGCGCGGACCTCTGTCCCCTCTTGTTCGAGCAGCTTGGCAAAGATGGCAAAGCCAGAGCCTGCAAAATGCTCGGACACGACCTGCATCTTGATCGGGTTGCGCAGGTCGGGCTTATCGGTGCCATACCACAGGGCGCTGTCGGCAAAGGAAATCTGCGGCCAGTCCTGCGCGACGGGCTTGCCGCCGCCGAACTCTTCGAAAATGCCGGTGATGACAGGCTGGATCGTGTCGAACACGTCCTGCTGTTCGACAAACGACATCTCAAGGTCAAGCTGGTAGAAATCGGTGGGCGACCGGTCCGCGCGGGGATCTTCGTCGCGAAAGCACGGCGCGATCTGGAAATAGCGGTCGTAGCCCGACACCATGATCAGCTGCTTGAACTGCTGGGGCGCCTGCGGGAGGGCGTAGAACTTGCCCGGATGCAGGCGCGAGGGCACCAAAAAGTCGCGGGCCCCTTCGGGCGACGAGGCGGTGATGATCGGCGTCTGATATTCGCGGAAGCCGTGATCCCACATCCGCTGACGGATCGACCGGACGACGTCCGACCGCAGCTTCATATTGTCCTGCATGGCGTCGCGACGCAGGTCGAGGTAGCGATAGCGCAGGCGTGTTTCCTCGGGGTATTCCTGATCGCCGAACACCTGAAGGGGCAGTTCCTTGGCCTCGCCCAGCACTTCGATGGCGCGCACAAAGACCTCGACCTCGCCAGTCGGCAGCTTGGGGTTCACAAGAGCCGCGTCGCGGGCCTTCACCTCGCCGTCGATGCGAATGCACCATTCTGACCGGACCTTTTCGACATCGGCAAAAGCGGCCGAGTCCGGATCGCACAGCACCTGGGTGACGCCATAGTGGTCGCGCAGGTCGATGAACAGGATGCCGCCATGGTCGCGAACCCGGTGAACCCAGCCGGACAGGCGCACGGTCTCGCCCACATTCGCCTTGGTCAAGGCGGCGCAGGTATGGGTGCGGTAGGCATGCATGGCGGTGTTCCTTCGGTCCGGGGTCCGGGCCGATACATCGCGCCGGGGCAAGGATGTCAAGGTATGGCGGTGCTGTAGAGCCACGAGCAGGCGCATCGCCAGCCTATAGAACGCAAGAAATGTTCCGATCGGTACACCTCATCTTGCCTCGTTTGCGCGCCCCGCTATGGTCGCTCGGTGATTAGAAAGGGCGAGTGACGGTATGTGGGCAGGATTGTTGGAGAGTACGGCTAAGCGGCTGATCCGAATAGGCGACTTGAAAATCACATGGCCGAACGGCCAGACACGTGCATACGGAGACGGAACTGGTCCGAGCTGCGCCATCACCCTTCACGGCAATGCGATCCTGCGTCGCTTGGTGCTGGACCCAGAGCTTGCGCTAGGCGAAGGCTACATGAATGGCGCGTTGGAGATTGAGGGCGATGACATCCGCACCATGCTCGCGATTCTGGCGAGCAACGCCCGGGCGGCCGGTCGGGGCCGGTTCAACGCGGCATTGCCTGCCGCCCGAAAGGCGCTGCGCCGTCTGACCCAGAACAACACATTGGCCGCCTCGCGCCACAATGTTGAGGTTCACTACGACCTGTCCGTTCGGTTGTACGAGCTGTTTCTGGACGAGGACCTGCAATATACCTGCGGCTACTTCCCCCACCCCGACATGACGATCGAAGAGGCGCAGGTGGCCAAAAAGGCGCATATCGCCAAGAAGCTTCTGATCGAACCGGGCATGAAGGTGATGGACATCGGCTGCGGCTGGGGTGGCCTGTCGATCACGCTTGCCCGCGACTATGGCGCCCGCGTCGTCGGGGTCTCCCTGTCCAAGGTCCAGCTGGAACACGCCGCCAAACGGGCCGAAGCGATGGGGGTTTCGGACCTGATTGAATGGCGGCTCGTGGATTATCGCAACGTCCGCGAAGAATTCGACCGGATCGTGGTGGTCGGCATGATGGAACATGTGGGCCAGCCCCAATACGCCACCTTCTTTGACCGGATGCATCGTAACCTGTCGCCGGACGGCGTGGCGCTTGTCCACACCATCGGCAGGGCGACGCCCCCCGGACTGGCCGCGCCCTTCATCAACAAGTACATCTTTCCCGGGGCCTATGTCCCCGCGATGTCCGAAGTCCTGACCGAGATCGAGCGCAACAAGCTGATCGTGACCGATATCGAGGTCTGGCGCACCCACTACGTCGACACCCTGCGCGCCTGGCAGGACCGGTTCGAGCAGAACCGGGCCGAAATCGAGGCGATGTATGATGCCCGCTTCATCCGGATGTGGCGGTACTACCTGATCGCGTCAGAGATCGGCTTTACCCACCTTGAGAACGTTATCTTTCATTTCCAACTTGCGCGCCAGCAACTCGCTGTGCCGCGCACCCGAGACTACATGACGTCACCGCTTGACTGACGCCCGGCACGACTTTCCCACAGCCCTTCCGTCCGGGCGTCGGACCGCGTAGAGGATGAAGCGTTGAGTTCATTATGAATATTCGACGGGCTCCTGTGGGTTTGCGGTAAAAATCACGAGCTGGTAACGGTTAGAAGGCGAACGCCTGACTAAATTGGAGGTCGATCAATGTGGCAAAAGATCCTGCACCGCACGATTGAACGTGTGATGACCTGGGGCCAGTTGACGGTCAATTACCCCGATGGGTCCCGTGTCGTGTATGGCCCCGGTGGCGGCATCGTGGCAGAGGCCACGCTCAAGACCCCTCAGATCGTCAGCGCCCTGTGTCGAAAGCCGATCCTGGCGGTCGGCGAAGGCTACATGAACGGTGAGATCGAGGTTGAGGGCGACAAGCTTTTTGAATTGCTGACCCTTTTGGTCCGCAATCAGCGCCGGGGAGGCATGCCCTTCTGGTTCGGGGCCTGGATGACCTCGCGCCGGATGATGCGGGGCTTTGTCCAGCGCAACAATCCGTTGAAGTCCATAAGGAACGTAGCCCACCACTACGATATCTCGGACGATTTTTATCGGCTCTTTCTTGATACCGACATGCAGTATTCCTGCGCCTACTTTCCGCGCCCCGATATGACCTTGGAAGAGGCCCAAGAGGCCAAGAAGGCCCATATCGCGGCCAAGCTGCGGCTGAAACCGGGTCTGCGGGTTCTGGACATTGGCTGCGGTTGGGGCGGCATGGCCTTGACCCTCGCCCGGGACTACGGCGTGCACGTCACCGGCGTGACCCTGTCCAAGAACCAGCTTGCTACAGCCAGGGCCCGCGCGACCGAGGCCGGTCTGGACCATCTGATCGACTTTCGCCTGTGCGACTATCGCACGTTGAACGAGACATTCGACCGGATCGTATCAGTCGGCATGCTGGAACATGTCGGACTGCCGCAATTCGACACCTACTTTTCAAAAACCCACGACCTCTTGGCCGAGGATGGGATCGCCCTGATCCACACCATCGGTCGCGTCGCCCCCCCATCCCCGACAAATCCGTGGATCGAGAAGTATATCTTTCCCGGCGGCTATATTCCGACCTTGTCCGACCTGACCCCGTCCATCGAAAAGTCGGGGCTCTGGACCGCCGATATCGAGGTCTGGCGTGGTCAATATGGGCCGACCCTTCACCACTGGGCGGAACGGTTCGAGGCCGCCCTGCCCGAAGTGCGCAAGATGTATGACGAGCGGTTCATCCGGATGTGGCGCTTTTACCTTGTCGCTTGCGAGATGGCCTTTGAGGATCAGTCTCAGGCCGTGTTCCATTTCCAACTGTCGCGCGGCCAGCATGCGGTGCCACTGACCCGGGACTATCTGTACCCTGCAGCGGCGGATGCCCAATCGGCGAGGGCTGCCGAATAGGTTCATTGCGGCGCCCTTTGGGCAGAGGCTACGGGCCATTTGACCTATCCCTTTGCACGGGCCTTGGCCGCCATGGGGGATGCCTTTTCCAAGTGCTCGGACCGGCAGTTGATCAGGTCCACAACCTGCGAGTTGGCGTCTCGGATGGCCCCGGCGAAATCACCCCGCCGAATGGGGGCTTGCGCCGCCGGGTCGCCCAACTATAACGCACAGAAATTTGCCCTGGGCTAAGAGGCCCGGCGCCACAGACGCACCACCAGCCCTGGGGGATGACATGCCAAAACGCGACGATATCCATTCTATCATGATAATCGGAGCGGGCCCTATCGTCATCGGACAGGCCTGCGAGTTTGACTACTCTGGCGCACAGGCCTGCAAGGCCCTGCGCGAAGAGGGTTACAGGGTCATCCTTGTGAACTCGAACCCGGCCACGATCATGACCGACCCCGGTCTGGCGGACGCCACCTACATCGAACCGATCACCCCGGAAGTCGTCGCCAAGATCATCGAGATCGAACGCCCCGATGCCCTTTTGCCAACAATGGGCGGGCAGACCGGCCTCAACACCTCGCTGGCGTTGGCCGACATGGGCGTGTTGGAAAAGTACAACGTCGAGATGATCGGGGCCAAGCGCGAAGCCATCGAGATGGCCGAAGACCGCAAATTGTTCCGCGAGGCCATGGACCGGTTGGGCATCGAGAACCCGAAGGCGACGATCATCACTGCGCCCAAATTGGAAAACGGCAAGTTTGACATCAAGGCTGGTGTCCAACTGGCGATCGAGGCCATCGACTATGTCGGCCTGCCCGCCATCATCCGCCCCGCCTTTACCCTCGGTGGTACAGGTGGCGGCGTGGCCTATAATCGGGAAGAATATGAACACTATTGCCGGTCGGGCATGGATGCCTCTCCGGTCGGTCAGATCCTGGTCGACGAAAGCCTTCTGGGTTGGAAAGAGTTCGAGATGGAGGTGGTCCGCGACAAGGCCGACAACGCCATCATCGTCTGCGCCATCGAGAACGTCGACCCGATGGGCGTACACACTGGTGATTCCATCACCGTGGCCCCTGCCCTCACCCTGACTGACAAGGAATACCAGATCATGCGCAACGGCTCTATCGCCGTGCTGCGCGAGATCGGGGTCGAGACCGGCGGGTCGAACGTGCAATGGGCGATCAACCCCGCTGACGGCCGCATGGTGGTCATCGAGATGAACCCAAGGGTGTCGCGGTCGTCGGCCCTGGCCTCAAAGGCCACAGGTTTCCCGATTGCCAAGATCGCGGCAAAGCTGGCCGTCGGCTATACGCTGGACGAATTGGACAACGACATCACCAAGGTGACGCCCGCCTCGTTCGAGCCGACGATCGACTATGTCGTCACCAAGATCCCCCGCTTTGCCTTTGAAAAGTTCCCCGGCGCCAAGCCAGAACTTACAACGGCGATGAAGTCGGTGGGTGAGGCGATGGCCATTGGCCGCACCATCCACGAATCGCTGCAAAAGGCGCTGGCGTCGATGGAGACCGGCCTGACCGGTTTTGACGAGATCGACATTCCCGGTGCGCCCGACAAGGCGGCCATCATCAAGGCCCTGTCGGTGGCCACCCCCAACCGGATGCGCACCATCGCCCAGGCCATGCGCCACGGGCTGAGTGATGATGAGATCAACGCCGTCACCCGCTTTGACCCATGGTTCCTGGCACGCATCCGCGAAATCATCGATGCAGAGGCCACGGTGCGCCGTGAGGGCCTTCCCGTGGTGGTCGACGGGATTCGCAAGCTCAAGATGATGGGCTTTACCGACGCCCGCCTTGCCCATCTGACCGGCCGCGACGAGGGCCAGATCCGCCGCGCCCGCGAACGGCTGGGCGTGGTCGCGGTCTTCAAGCGGATCGACACCTGCGCGGCTGAGTTCGAAGCGCAGACCCCCTACATGTATTCGACTTACGAAACCCCGGTGATGGATGAGGTCGAGTGCGAGGCCCGCCCGTCCAACCGCAAGAAAGTCGTCATCCTGGGGGGTGGTCCCAACAGGATCGGTCAGGGGATCGAGTTTGACTACTGCTGCTGTCATGCCTGCTACGCCCTGACCGCCGTCGGCTATGAGACGATCATGGTCAACTGCAACCCCGAGACGGTGTCGACCGACTACGACACGTCGGACCGGCTGTATTTTGAACCGCTGACCTTTGAACATGTCATGGAAATTCTGCGGGTCGAGCAAGAGAACGGGATCCTTCACGGCGTGATCGTTCAGTTCGGCGGGCAGACCCCTCTCAAGCTGGCCAATGCGCTGCAAGAGGCCGGTATCCCGATCCTCGGCACGACGCCCGACGCCATCGACCTTGCCGAAGACCGCGAGCGGTTCCAGCAGCTGGTTCAAAAGTTGGGCCTGAAGCAGCCGGTCAACGGCATCGCCTCGACCGATCAGCAGGCCCTCGATATCGCCGAGGCCATCGGCTTCCCCCTCGTTATTCGTCCCTCCTACGTTCTGGGCGGCCGTGCGATGGAGATCGTTCGGGATATGGAACACCTGAACCGCTATATCCGCGAGGCTGTCGTGGTTTCAGGGGATAGCCCTGTCCTGCTTGATAGCTACCTGTCCGGCGCGGTCGAGGTTGACGTTGACTGCCTGTGCGATGGCGAGAATGTCCATGTCGCCGGTATCATGCAGCACATCGAAGAGGCCGGCGTCCACTCGGGCGATAGTGCCTGCTGCCTGCCGCCGCACACCCTGTCCCGCGAAGTGCAGGACGAAATCCTCAAGCAGACCAAGGCGCTAGCCCTGGCCCTCCATGTGGTCGGCCTGATGAACGTTCAGTTTGCGGTCAAGGCCAATGCAGCAGGCGAACAAGAGGTTTACCTGATCGAGGTAAACCCCCGCGCGTCTCGCACCGTGCCCTTCGTGGCCAAGGCCACCGACAGCGCCATCGCATCCATCGCGGCCCGCCTCATGGCGGGAGAGCCTTTGTCAAACTTCCCGCTGCGCGCGCCGTATCAGGATGTCAGCTACGGGACCTCCCTTCCCTATGCCGATCCGATGACCCTGGCCGATCCCAACATGCCTTGGTTCAGCGTCAAAGAGGCCGTGATGCCCTTTGCCCGCTTCCCCGGTGTTGACACCATACTTGGCCCAGAAATGCGCTCCACGGGCGAGGTGATGGGCTGGGACAGGTCCTTTGCCCGCGCCTTCCTCAAGGCCCAGATGGGTGCCGGGACGCATCTGCCCCGCGAAGGCCGGGTGTTCGTCTCGATCCGGGATGCGGACAAGACAGCCGATATGGCCAAAGCCGCGCAGATCCTTTTGTCCCTCGGGTTCGAGTTTCTGGCGACCCGCGGCACCGCTGCTTGGCTTGAACAGCACGATGTCCCCTGTGAGACGGTGAACAAGGTCTACGAAGGTGGCCTGACCATCGTGGACCGCCTCAAGGACGGCCATGTCGCCCTGGTGTTCAACACCACCGAAGGGGCGCAGGCGGTTGAGGACAGCCGCGAGATCCGGGCCGTCGCGCTATACGACAAGATCCCGTATTTCACGACCGCCGCCGCCAGCCACGCCGCCGCCCTGGCCATCCAGGCGCGGGAAGAAGGCGACCTTGGGGTAAGGTCGCTTCAGGCTTGACCGGTAGACAGACGGGGCGAGGGGACGACCGGAAGATGTTTTCGGCCTGTCGCCTCGTTCGGTCGCCCCAACCCGCCCAACGTCTCGCCCTGACGCCAACCAAACGTGCCCTCTTGTCGGGCGCCCAGTCTCAAGGGTAACCCTCTGCCCATGGCCAAACTTTACTTCAGCTACTCCACCATGAACGCGGGCAAATCGACCGTGCTCTTGCAGGCGTCCCACAACTATATCGAACGGGGGATGCAGACCTACCTGATGACTGCCCGGCTGGACAATCGGGCCGGTCAGGGGCGCATCGAAAGCCGGATCGGCATAGGGGCTGACGCTGACACCTATGCGCCGGGCGACGACCTTTTCGACATGATTTCCAGACGGCTTCAGGAGGGTCCTTGCAGCTGCGTCTTTTTGGACGAGGCTCAGTTTTTGGAACCTGAACAGGTCTGGCAACTGGCGCGGGCGGTGGATGACCTTGGCGTGCCTGTGATGTGCTTTGGGCTCAGGGTCGACTTCATGGGAGAGCTGTTTCCCGGCTCTGCCGCGCTCTTGGCCATCGCGGACGAAATGCGCGAGGTGCGGACGATCTGCCATTGCGGAAAAAAGGCCACGATGGTGGTGCGCAAGGCCCCGGACGGCACTGTCCTGACCTCGGGTGATCAGGTGGCCATCGGCGGGAACGAACGCTACGTCTCGCTCTGCCGCCGGCATTGGCGCGAGGCGGTTGGGCAGGGCCAGAACGCAGGCTAAAGTCCGGTCTGGGGCCAAAGCCCCAGACACAGGGTTTTTAGCAGACCTCTTGTGGCGGGGTGTCGCCCGCAGCCCAGGCCATGATGTTGTTCAGCGCCATTTGCCCCATCGCCGTCCGCACTTCGAGGGCGGCAGTTCCCAGATGCGGCAGCAGGACCACATTCTCAAGATGGCGGAGGGCCTCTGGCACGAAAGGCTCGGCCGCGTAGACATCAAGGCCCGCCCCGGCAATCCGCCGATCCGTCAGTGCCGCGATCAAGGCAGGTTCATCCACAACATCGCCGCGGGCGATATTGATCAGGATGCCAGTCGGCTTCATCGCCGCAATGGCAGCGGCGTCAATCATGTTGCGGGTCTCGGCGCTGGCCGGAACGGTGACCACGATGATGTCCGAAGTGCGCATCAGCTCATCCAGAGAATCCACCTGCAAGGCAGGCACATGGGTCCCCTTGGGCGAGCGGTTGTAAAACAGGACAGGCATGTTGAAGCCAAAGTGGCAGCGGTGCGCGACAGCCTGACCGATACGGCCCATGCCGACGATGCCGACCGTCTTGCCCGTCACATGAGTGCCCAGCATCTGGGTCGGTGACCAGCCATCCCAGGTCCCGGTTCGGACCAACCTCTCCCCCTCGCCCGCCCGGCGACAGGTGGCGAGGATCAGGGTCATACCGATGTCAGCGGTGGCATCGGTCACCGTATCGGGGGTGTTCGACACTTTGACCCCAGCGGCCTTGGCGGCCGCGACGTCGATATGGTTGTAGCCAACGCCAAAGTTGGCGAGGATCCGGCAGCGCAGATCCGCTCCGGCGGCAGCAAAGGCCCCGGCGGTGAACCGATCACCAAGGGTGGGCAGGATAGCGTCATACTGGCGCAATGCTTCGGCCGCCTCCTCCTCGGTCAGGCCGCGATCCGCGTCCCGCAGGGTGGTGTCGAAATGCGCCTTGGCAAAGGCATGGTTGTCGTCCGGCAAGGTCCGGGTGATCAGCAATCGATTCAATGCAGGCGGCCTCCGGTTGGGACGGGCTGGTCGGGCCCGATAAGGACGATGTTCCCTGCCTCATCCGGCAGACCCAGAACGAGAACCTGGCTCATGAATTTGCCGATCTGGCGGGGCGGAAAGTTGACAACGGCAAGGACCTGTTTCCCGATCAGAGCCTCGGCCGCATAGTGCGCAGTGATCTGCGCCGAGGACTGCCGTTCACCGATTTCATCGCCAAAGTCGATCCAAAGCTTGATCGCCGGTTTGCGCGCCTCAGGATAGGGCTCGGCCCTCAGGACGACACCAACTCGGACATCGACCTTAAGGAAATCATCAAAGGAAATCTCAGCCATTCGACAGTTCCTTCGATCGGCTGGCGGCAGCGGCTATGGCACGGTCAAGCAGGGCTGGGAAGCCTGTCAAGGGGTCCATCAGGACCTCGAGCGCTGCCTGTGTTGTGCCGTTGGGCGATGTGACATTGACCCGCAATTGGGCGGGACCCTCATCGGCGGCTTCTGCCAGTTGTCCCGCCCCACTGACCGTGGCCTTGGCCAGGACCATGGCAAGGTCAGGCGAAAGCCCTTGGGCGACACCGGCCGCCGCCATGGTCTCTATCAGATGAAAGACATAGGCGGGACCAGAGCCTGAAAGGGCCGTGACGGCATCCATCTGGGCTTCGGTCTCCAGGCGGACGGTCTGACCAACGGCCTGCAAAAGACTTTCGGCAAGTTCCATCTGCACTTCTGTCACGACGGCGTTGCCGATGAGGGCGGTGATCCCTTTGGCAATCGCAGCGGGCGTGTTGGGCATGGCGCGAATGATTGGACTGGTTGCGCCCAGGACCGCTTCGTAGGAGGCAATCAGGGTGCCCGCAGCGACCGACAGGAACAACGTTTCGCCATCGCCCAGCGCCTGGAGGGCGGGGAGTGCCGATCCCATCATTTGCGGCTTGACCGCGATAAGCGCAACCGCAGGAGTCTTTGGCAGCGCCACGTTAAGATGGACGCCTGTTGATTGCAGCCAGTCCGAAGGATTCGGGTCGATCACCCAAACCGAAGCAGGCGGTATGCCACCTGACAACCACCCTGCCAGCATAGCCGAGCCCATCTTGCCACAGCCCAGAAGCACAAGGCCCCGTTCTGTCACATCGTTCAATTTCATATGATCCTCCGCCACATCAAGATCAGGTTTACGACCGTGGCGGTCGGGCTTCAAGGTAAGGTGGGTTCAAACCCACCTTACAACGCATCTCACGTTTTGTCGTTCGATGGCACGAGGACTGACGCTCAGGTAAGGTGGGTTTAAACCCACCTTACGTCAGGCCCGCCCGTAGGCCTCCGCCATGGCGATTTGCAGCGCGTCTGCGGGTGCTCGATTGGCCCAGGTGACGAGCTGGAAAGCGGGATAGAACCGTTCGCAACTTTGCACTGCCACATTGATCATGGTGTCAATCTGTTCCGGTCCCGCGATCTGGTCTCCTGCCAGGACAAGTCCGTACCGATAGACCATCATCTTCTGCTCAGCCCACCATGTGAACGACCCCGCCCAGCACATGTCATTGATGCCGTTCAGGATTTCGTAGACCGCCCCCATGCGCTCTTCGGGCGGCTCCATCTCGAAGGTGCAGATAAGTCGCAGGGTCTCATCATAGGCGGACCATGCCAGCGTCACAGAATAGGTCTTCCACTGGCCTTCGACGGCCATGGCAATCTGATCATCCGCGATCCGATCAAATTCCCAATCGTGGTGTTCCGCGATATGTTCGACGAGATCGATGGGGTGTAGGTCGTCGGCTTCGAAAAACTGCTCGGACAATGCCATGGGCTGCCTCGTTGGTTTTGGCGTCGGGGCCTGTCAAAGCCCCAATCGCTAGATGCCTGCTCTAGTAGCGGTGTGATTTGTTTTCCGCCCCTACGACATATGGTGGGGCCTTGGACCGACTCCTGTAAAGCGCTTTTTTGGGGATAAGCCGGGCCTGCGCCAAAAAAGGCAGTCCAAACCCGAGGAAATGGCCGGCAAGATGACGTTGCGATAACGAAGACGTAACAGTCTGTCCTCTCCCCATTGCAAGCCTCGTGACACCGGCCCAGACTGAATGAGTTAGCGAAAGGTTTTCCCGATGTCTTCTTCCCTCAATCTCGACTTGCTCAAACGACTGTGTGAGACCCCCGGCGTCCCCGGCCATGAAGGTCGGGTCCGCGCCCTGATAACCGAAGAGATCAAGGGCCTCTTTGATGTGGTCGAGACCGATCCGATGGGATCGCTGCTGTGCCGTCGCGATGCGGGCAAGAAGGCGAAGGATGCCCCGCGCATCATGCTGCTGTGTCACATGGACGAGATCGGCTTTCTGGTCAGCCATATCACCGAGGCCGGCTTTATCTATGTCCAGCCGGTCGGCGGTTTCGACCCCCGCAACCTGTTTTCCCGGCGGGTCCTGGTCTGCACCGAGCAGGGGGATCTGAAGGGGGTGATGAACCCGGGCGGCAAGCCGATCCACATCTCCTCGCCCGAGGATCGCAAGAAGGTCCCTGAGGTTGGCGACTTTGTCATCGACCTTGGCCTGGGCAAGCGCACGGCCGATCACGTGAAGATCGGCGACTATGTCGTCATGGACGAGCCCTTCATCGAGATCGGGGACAAGGTGGTGTCCAAGGCGCTCGACAATCGTGTGGCCTGCTGGTTGGGGATCGAGGCGATGCGGGCGCTGGGCAAGAAGGGCCGCGGCGCCGAGATTCATGTTGCCTTTACCTGCCAGGAAGAAGTCGGCCTGCGGGGCGCGCGCACGGCGGCCTACAAGATCAAGCCCGATATCGGGATCGGCGTCGACGTCACCCTGTCCTGCGACACTCCCGGCGTGCCTGAGCAAAGCCGCACCACGCGGCAAGGCGATGGGTTTGGCCTGCATGTCCGCGACAGTTCATTCATCGCCGATACGGCCCTCGTGGCCGAGTTCGAAGCCCTGGCCCTGCGCAAGAAGATCCCCTACCAGCGCACCATGCTGGCCGCTGGCGGTCAGGATGGCGCTGCGGCTCAGCAAGCCGCTGCAGGGGCAAGGGCTATCGGCATCGTCGTGGGCACCCGATACATCCACACTGTGACCGAGATGATCCACAAGACCGACCTTGAGGCTGCACGGGATATCCTGGCCGCCTACCTCGCGGAGTTTTGATCTGCGCGACTAGCCTCTTGTCGCTTTGGAAATTCAAATCGTGACCTGGGGGGCTCTGCCCCCACGCCTGCGGCGTTCCCCCGGGATATTTTCAATCCAAAGAAACCGCCGGCAGGCATATGGCGCTTGCGCCGCCGTGTTGGGTCAGCCTTTGGTTTCGAGGGCCTCAATGCGGGCCAGAAGGCTTGCGTTTTCTTCCCGGGCTTTTTGGGCCATGGCCCGGACTGCGTCGAACTCTTCGCGGGTGACGAAGTCGCGATCGGCTAGCCAGCGGTCCATGAGGGATTTCATGGCGGTATTGGCCTCGTCCTTTGCCCCTTGCGCAACGCCCATGGCGTTGGTCATCAACTGGCTCAGGTCGTCAAATATCTTGGATTTGGTCTGCATGTCAGCCTCCGGTGATCCTGACCTTCTATATGGCGTGCCATGGGCGCGGTCACAAGACGGGTGCGGCCAGTTGACTTCGCAGGCAGCACAGATCAAGGAACGGACCCATGCAGACCGGAATTCCATTTCCCAATCTCTCTCCGGAGATCGTCTCGTTCTCGGTCTTCGGGATCGAGGTGGCCCTGCGTTGGTATGCGATGGCCTATATCGTGGGCATCCTTATCGGCTGGCGCATTGCGGTGGCAGCCTTGCGTCGTCCCGCCCTCTGGCGCGGGGCTACACCTCCGATGACTCCCGAGGTGCTCGAGAACCTGCTGACCTGGATCGTGCTGGGTATCATAGGCGGTGGGCGGCTTGGATATGTGCTGTTCTATCAGCCCGCCTACTACCTGGCACATCCGCTTGAGATCCCGATCCTGTGGCAGGGCGGGATGTCGTTCCATGGCGGATTTATCGGCGTCGCCCTAGCTATCGTCGTGTTTAGCCGTCGTCACGCCATTCCCCTGGGATCGGCGGCCGACACGATTGCCCTGGCCTCCCCTCCTGCTATCCTGCTGGGCCGCATCGCCAATTTCATCAATGCAGAGCTGTGGGGCCGCCCCACCGACCTGCCTTGGGGGGTCATCTTTCCGGGCGAGGCCGCCCAGGCCTGTGCCACGGCAACAACCCTTTGCGCCCGCCATCCATCGCAGTTGTACGAGGCGGCCCTGGAAGGTCTGCTCTTGTTGATCATGCTATGCTGGCTGGCGTTCCGTGGGGGAGCGCTCCGGGCCCCGTGGGCCATGTCAGGCGTCTTTCTAGCCGGTTATGGCCTGTCCCGCTTTCTTGTGGAGTTCGTGCGCCAGCCTGACGCACAGTTCGTGTCCCCCGGCAATCCGCTTGGGCTGGCCTTCCACGTCAACGGCTGGGGCCTGACCATGGGCCAGACCCTGACCTTGCCCATGATCGCGGCAGGGCTGTGGTTGATCCTTTGGGCCCGTCGCAGAGCAGCGTGACCCCTCTGGCCGCCCATATCGGCCGCCGGATCGCCCAGACCGGACCGCTGACACTGGCCGAGTATATGGCCGAGTGCCTGCTGCATCCGACGATGGGCTATTACACCACTCGCGACCCTCTGGGGGCAGCGGGCGATTTCATCACCGCCCCTGAAATCAGCCAGATGTTCGGCGAGTTGATTGGCCTGTGCCTGGCCCAAGCCTGGCTCGATCAGGGGCGCCCCGACCCGTTTGTGCTGGCGGAACTGGGGCCGGGCCGAGGGACGCTGATGGCCGACCTGTGGCGGGCGACAGCCGGTGTGCCGGGGTTCCACGCGGCTGCCCGCATCTGCCTTGTCGAGGCCTCGCCCGTCTTGCGCGCTGTGCAGGCCAAGCACTTTCCCGACGCCCGGTGGTACGACACAGTGGCCGAGTTGCCGCCCGCGCCACTGTTCCTGGTTGCCAATGAGTTCTTTGATGCATTGCCGATTCGCCAATTCCTGCGGGACGGGCCCGGCTGGCGAGAACGCGTTGTGGGGCTGATGCCGGACGGCAAACTTGGCTTTGGCCAAACAGCGATGTCCCCCCTGACCGCTCTTGTCCATCGTCTGGAGGACACCGCGGACGGGGATATGGTTGAGACCTGTGCACCGGCGACCGCGATTGCAGCAACAATTGGGACTCGACTTGTCGCGCATGGCGGCCTGGCCCTAATTATCGACTATGGGGACTGGCGAAGTCTGGGCGACACCTTTCAGGCCCTCCGTGGCCATGAGCCCGCCGACCCGCTGGAAGCGCCGGGGTCAGCCGACCTTACGGCCCATGTCGACTTTGAGGCCATTGCCAAGGCTGCCGCCCCGGCCCGCCATAGCCGCCTGTGCCCCCAGGGCCTGTTCCTTGAACGGCTTGGAATCAGTGCCCGGGCAGAGGCACTTGCCCGCAATCTGTCCGATGCACGCCTTGCCGCGCATATTGCGGGCTATCAGCGCTTGACCCACGCGGATGAGATGGGTCTGCTGTTCAAGGTAATGAGCCTTTATCCTGAGGGCTCGTCGACGCCACCGGGACTTGAGGCATGACCCTCGACATCATCACTTCGGACATCCTTGCCCCTGTGCGCCACGGGTTCTTCGGGCGGGCCGGGGGAGCGTCATCGGGCGTCTTTGCCGGATTGAACTGTGGCTATGGCAGTTCGGACCAGAAAGAGGCGATTGCGATCAACCGCGCCCGGGTGGCGGCCGCACTCGACGTGGACGAGGCCCTCCTTTGTGGTGTTCACCAGGTTCATTCCGCCGATGTCGTGACGTTGACGGGCCGGCCATCTGCTCTGGTCAAGGCAGACGGGATCGTCACGGCGACACCTGGCCTTGCCTTGTCCGTTCTGACCGCAGATTGCGGGCCAGTCCTGTTCGCGGACGCAGTGGCCGGCGTCATTGGCGCCTGCCATGCAGGATGGAAAGGGTCGCTGGGCGGAATCCTCGACGCTACCCTCGATGCGATGACGGCTCTGGGGGCAGAGCGTTCGCTTATCCGCGCCGTCCTTGGTCCGACCATCAGCCAGAAGGCCTATGAAGTCGGGCCAGAGTTCCTTGATGCCTTTCTGGCGGACGACGCTGAGGCTGGTCGCTTCTTCGCCCAAGGGGCGGCTGACCGCCTTCAATTCGACCTGCCCGGCTACATCCTGTGGCGCCTGCGCGCCGCCGGGGTTGCAGAGGCGGAATGGACGCGGAACTGCACCTATTCGGATCCCGACCGATTCTTCAGTTATCGCAGGACCACACATGCCCAAGAGGCCGACTACGGTCGGCTGATTGCCGCTATTCGCCTTTGAGAGTGTGACAGCTTCGGGACCCGGGCGTGACACGCCCTGACGGGGGCCATGCTGCTATCGTACCCAAAAGAGAAACAATGGCCTAGTTCCCAAGGACATTCCTGGCATTGTCAAAACAACACCCTCGCCACAATCCACATGCCTGCGCTGCGAAATAAGCCCCGCCCCCGCCAAACTGCTGCCGTACAGCTGGGCCAAGATGTCTTCAAACCCGCACCACCGGGCCAGACCAAGATTGCATAGGAGACGCAGATGTCGACTGAGAAACGCTGGACCAAACGCATGATTGCAGAGGCTGCGGCCTGTCAGACCCGCATGCCATGGGAACGCGGTGCCCCCCGCAAGGCCATGATTGCCAAGCGCAAGGCCAATGAAACCGAGACGCGCCCGCAAAAGTCCGCCTGATCAGCGGCGGCTCTCTTGGGCCGCCTCCCGATCATTCCAAACTCAGTACTCAAGCCGCCCAGCGTAGTGCCCGGGCGGCTTTTCCTTTTTGGGCAGTTCAGCCTCAAAATGTCCCGAATCGAATTGTGGCAGGATTCCTGAAAGTCTCGTAAACAATCCTTGCCCCAGGCATATATTAGACATGGTTCAAAGCCGGATCCCCCAAAGTTTTTGACTTTATCGCGGTGCTGGACGCATGTTCAGTTCAACAACAACTTACTTCATATGTTGTCGGTGGGGCCGACAGATGATGTGACAAACCAATAGGTGCGCCGCATGCTCAAGCCCCATAGACCCGCCACCGATCTGGTGGTGACCCAAGATCCAGGTCCGACTTCCTCAGGTCGGCTCACCCAGTCAGATGGACGATCTCAGCGTGTGATGCCTCTCATGCGCAAGGTCGAGATTGTCCACCTGTCGCCTACTCACCCCAATGACATCGTGGATTTCACGCGAATTGTTCCGGCGATCCCGGTGTTTGAAGATGCCTTTGCAGCCTTTGCGCGTGGCACACTATTGCCCACTGATCATGGTGAAGTCGCGGTCGAAGACCTGTGGCCCGGGATGAAGATCCGCACCGTCGACGGGGGGATGCAAACCCTGCTTTGGCGTGGCGCAACGGTTCTTTCGTCACATGCCAAGAATCAGGACCCGGCCATGGGACAATTGACCCGCATTGCCGCGGATTCGCTGGGCATCGCCCGGCCGATGCCCGATCTGGTCTTGGGGCCGCGTGCCCGCCTTGCCCATCGTGCGCCCGGCATCAAGGTGCTGACCGGTCACGACGTTGCTGCAATCCCGGCACGCGACTTTATTGACGGGGTCAACATTGTGGCCCTGACACCTCCCACTTCGGTTCAGGTGTACCACCTTGGCCTGGCCAAGCCGCACAAGCTGGTCGCAAACGGCGTCGAAGTCGAAAGCTACCACCCCGGCCCAGCCCACCTGGTGAACCTGCGCGGAGAGATGCTCGACCTCTTCCTGTCTTGCTTCCCGCATATCCGCACGCTCGAAGATTTTGGCGCGCCACTCATGCCGCGCCTGCGCCTGAACGATCTGGATCTGTTCGACGTCGCCTGAGCTGAGCCTGATTTGCCTCAGGCCTGGCGTGCCAGCCGCTCTTCGAGAACATCGAAGGGCACGCCGGGCTCGTCCTTGGCCCCCCGGATGACAAGGCTCGTCTTGACGCTGGCAACATTCGGGGCTGCCGTCAGGCTTTCTGTCAGGAAGGTCTGAAAGCTGCGCAGGTCAGGGGCCACACATTTGAGGATAAAGTCGACCTCGCCGTTCAGCATGTGACATTCCCGGACCAGCGGCCAGCCCCGGCACTTTTCCTCAAAGGCTGACAGATCGACCTCGGCCTGACTGACCAGTCCGACCATGGCAAAGACCTGGACTTCAAACCCTAGCTCCCTGGGGTCGATGTCGGCGTGATAGCCGCGAATATACCCCTGCTCTTCCAACGTCCGCACCCTGCGAAGGCAGGGTGGCGCGGAAATGCCAACCCGCTTGGCCAACTCTACGTTCGTCATGCGGCCGTCGGCCTGAAGCTCGGCCAGGATCATGCGGTCGATATCGTCCAACTTTGACCCAGGCATGGGGCCTCCCTATGTTTATTTTGGCAAAGACTACGGCAAGAGCCCTTCAAGCGCAACATTGTTTCAATCTCGCGCAACATCCTTAGTCTGCCACATTTTGTTGCATTCGTCCGGCCCCCTGCCCCAGACCAAGCCTTTTACTGTCCTGCCCAGAGGTCTATATCGACTAGGCAACGACACCAAAGGGGACATCAGGATCATGACAGAACATCGCCACACCAAGGTGCTGATCGTTGGGTCCGGCCCTGCCGGATACACGGCCGGGGTCTATGCGGCCCGCGCCATGCTGTCCCCGGTGCTGATACAGGGGCTAGAGCCCGGCGGCCAGCTGACCACCACGACCGAGGTCGAGAACTGGCCAGGAGACACCGAAGTCCAGGGACCCGATCTGATGGTCCGGATGGAAGCCCATGCAAGGGCGATGGGATGCGAGATCGTGGGGGACATCGTCACCTCGCTTGATCTGAGCAAGCGGCCCTTTACCGCCCAAACCGACAGCAAGACCGTCTGGACCGCCGATGCCATCATTCTGGCGACAGGCGCACGGGCCAAATGGCTTGGCCTGCCATCCGAGGAAAAGTTCAAGGGCTTTGGCGTCTCTGCCTGTGCGACTTGCGATGGCTTTTTCTACAGGGGACAGGAGATCGTGGTCGTCGGGGGTGGGAACACTGCCGTGGAAGAGGCGCTTTTCCTGACCAACTTTGCCTCCAAGGTGACGCTGGTTCACCGTCGCGACGAATTGCGCGCCGAACGCATCCTTCAGGACCGCCTGTTCAAGCACCCCAAGATCGAGACGCTTTGGTTCCAACAGGTTGAAGAGGTCAAGGGCGCAGACAGCCCGCTTGGCGTCGAAAGCGTCGTCGTTCGCCACACAAAGACCGGCGCCCTGACCGAGATCCCAGCCAAAGGCGTGTTTGTTGCCATCGGTCATGCCCCGGCATCCGAGTTGTTGAAAGACGTGCTGGAAACGCACAACGGTGGCTATGTGGTGGTAGAGCCGGGCACGACCCGAACCTCAATCCCGGGGGTCTTTGCCGCCGGCGACCTGACCGATCACATTTACCGACAGGCCGTAACAAGTGCTGGAATGGGCTGTATGGCCGCGCTGGATGTAGAGCGGTTTCTGGCGGAACACGGGACCTCCGACGCCGACGCGGCCTCATCGAGCGGCGTGCCAGCCCATAGCGAAGCTTAGGCCAAAGGCACACACCGGCCTCTGGGACAAGCTATGCACTGTGTGAATATCGCCAATGCACCGGCGGAAAGCACCATAAGTTGCTTGCCGTTCGCTTTGCGAAGGGTTTAACGAGGCCGCGCCCGGCGGCTTTTTGTCGCTGCACGCACTCCGTCCGCATTTTGTAAGGAATCGAGTTGAATCCATGGTCATGAACCTCGCCCCAATCCCTGAGCTGTACGTCTCATATGACAGCGCTCACAAGCTCAAGATGGAAGCAGCGTCGTTGACAAGCCACGATCTGACGCCGCGCCAAATCTGCGATCTGGAACTGCTGATGAATGGTGGTTTCAATCCGCTCAAAGGGTTCCTGTCCGAGGCGGATTACAACAGTGTCGTCGAGACGATGCGTCTGGCCGATGGGGCGCTTTGGCCGATCCCGATCAACCTTGATGTGTCAGAGGCCTTTGCCGACAAGATCGAACTGGGTCAGGACATCGCGCTGCGGGATCAGGAAGGTGTGATCCTTGCGACCATGACCGTCACCGACAAATGGGTGCCCAATAAGGCCCGCGAGGCCGAGATGGTCTTTGGTGCCGACGACAGCGCCCACCCGGCTGTCAACTACCTGCACAACACTGCCGGTAAGGTCTATCTTGGCGGCCCAGTGACCGGCATCCAGCAGCCGGTGCACTACGATTTCCGCGCACGTCGCGACACCCCCAACGAATTGCGGGCGTTCTTCCGCAAGGTTGGCTGGCGCAAGGTCGTGGCCTTCCAAACCCGCAACCCGCTGCACCGTGCGCACCAGGAACTGACCTTCCGCGCCGCGAAGGAGGCCCAAGCCAACCTTCTGATCCATCCCGTTGTCGGCCTGACCAAGCCGGGCGATGTCGACCATTTTACCCGCGTTCGTTGCTACGAGGCCGTGCTGGATCAGTACCCCGCCTCCACGACAACCATGAGCCTGCTGAACCTGGCTATGCGTATGGCCGGTCCTCGTGAAGCAGTGTGGCACGGCCTGATCCGCAAGAACCACGGCTGCACCCATTTCATTGTCGGTCGCGATCATGCGGGCCCCGGCAACAACTCAAAGGGCGAAGATTTTTACGGCCCCTATGATGCGCAGGACCTCTTCCGGGAACACCAGGAGGAAATGGGCATCGAAATGGTCGACTTCAAACACATGGTCTATGTGCAGGAGCGTGCCCAATACGAACCCGCAGACGAGATCGAAGACCGTGAAAACGTCACGATTCTCAACATCTCGGGAACCGAGCTGCGCCGCCGCCTGTCCGAAGGGCTTGAGATCCCCGCGTGGTTCTCTTTCCCTCAGGTCGTCGCAGAATTGCGCCGCACCAAGCCGCCCCGCGCGGCGCAGGGCTTTACAGTGTTCTTCACCGGTTTCTCCGGCTCGGGCAAATCCACGATCGCCAACGCACTGATGGTCAAACTGATGGAGATGGGCGGCCGCCCGGTCACGCTGCTTGACGGCGACCTGGTCCGCAAGAACCTGTCCTCAGAGCTTGGGTTCTCGAAAGAGCACCGCGACCTGAACATCCGCCGCATCGGCTATGTGGCCAGCGAAATCACCAAGAACGGCGGCATCGCGATTTGCGCGCCAATCGCGCCCTATGCCACGACCCGTCGTGCGGTGCGCGAGGACATCGAGCAGTTTGGCGCCTTCCTAGAAGTCCACGTCGCAACGTCGATCGAAGAATGCGAACGGCGGGACCGCAAAGGTCTCTACAAGCTGGCCCGTGAAGGAAAGATCAAGGAATTCACCGGAATCTCGGACCCCTATGATGTGCCCGAAAACCCAGAGCTCCGGATTGAGACTGAGACATCAGATGTGGACAACTGTGCCCATCAGGTGATCCTGAAACTGGAAAGCATGGGACTTATCAAGGGCTAAGGCCTTGATCGGGCTGTGATCCGTCGACACAGCCAGTCAATTGAACTTCATGGGGCTGCCTTCAACGGCAGCCCTTTGCTTTTGGATCGTCCTGTCAGTGGACAGTGTAGGGACGCATGTCATTCTTGCGGGCAAGCTCGAACGCCATCGCGCGGTTCGCCACCAGCGCCAGCTGTTCGCCTTTGGCATTGTGGACGGCAAAAATGGTGGTGAGTTCGCCAGCCTGTTCACGCACGGCTTCGGGCAGTTCTGCCACGGCAACGGCCTTCACATAGACGGCCTTCGCACCCAGGTTCTCGAGATTAACTTTGCTATTCATGACGTCACACTCCTGTTGATCTTGATGGTCTGGACGACGCTTTCCGCCACCTGACGTGTCAAATCGACATGCAGGAGGCCGTTCTGAAGAACCGCCTCACCCACATCGACTCCATCTGCCAGGACAAAGCTGCGCTGAAACTGACGCGCTGCGATACCGCGGTGAAGAAACACGCGTCCTTCAAGGTCCTCGATCTGGCGCCCACGAATAACGAGGCTTGAATCCTCGACCGTGATAGCCAGCTCTTCCTCGGCAAACCCGGCAACTGCCAGAGTAATCCGATAAGACGTCTCGGACGTCTGCTCGATATTATAGGGCGGATACCCATCATTTCCAGATTTCGCAGTCCGCTCAACCAGGCGTTCCAGCTGTTCGAACCCCAAAAGGAAGGGGTGGGTCCCCAACGTCAATTTCGTCATACGACATGTCCTCTTCAAGCGACCGTCAGAGCGAGCCCCACTATGCTGCAGCAACTCCTCTCGCTTAAATATGGTGTGGCAACCTTCGCCGCGCAAGAGGTTGGACATTGTGATCAGGGCGACGGATACTATCTGAAGCGACGACAAAGCCGTCGCCCAAGGAAGACGCTAGGGAATGCGGAAAAGATGAACACATCGGCGAAGATGGAACAGCTTGAGGTTCTGAGGGTCAAACTGGCCGTTCTCAAACGCGAGCACCGCGACCTGGACGAAGCGATCCACGCCCTGCAAGAACGAGGGTCGACTGACATGCTTATGATCCGTCGCCTGAAAAAGCAGAAACTGGCCTATAAGGACCAGATCGCCCAGCTGGAAGATCGGATCCTGCCTGACATTATCGCCTAGTTTGGCCCGTTTCGGCAATTGCACCCAACCGCCCCCCCGCTATAGTGCGCCTTCGGTTTTCAAGCCCCCAAAGGATTGGTCATGGCGGATATCTTGGTCGGCATCATAATGGGCAGCCAGTCCGACTGGCCGACCATGCGCGAAGCAGCGGTTATTCTGGACGAGCTTGGGGTGCCCTATGAGGCCAGGATCGTTTCGGCGCATCGCACACCGGATCGGTTGTGGGATTACAGCAAGACGGCGGTCGACCGCGGCTTGCAGGTGATTATCGCCGGAGCCGGTGGCGCCGCCCACCTGCCCGGCATGGTCGCGTCCAAGACCCGCGTGCCCGTCGTTGGGGTGCCGGTTCAGACCCGAGCGCTGAAGGGAGTTGATTCGCTTTATTCCATCGTTCAGATGCCGCGCGGCTTTCCCGTCGCGACCATGGCCATTGGCGGCGCTGCGAATGCGGGCCTAATGGCGGCTGGCATTCTTGCCCTGAACGATCCGGCCCTGGCCGAGCGTCTGGATGCATGGCGGGCAGCATTGGCCGCCTCTATTCCCGAAAGCCCTACCGATGACTGATCCACTCCGCCCCGGTCAGACAATCGGCATTCTGGGTGGCGGCCAGCTGGGCCGGATGCTGGCGGTCGCGGCCAGCCGGCTTGGACTGCATGTCCATATCTTTGAGCCGGGTGCAAACTGCCCGGCATCCGAGGTGGCACAGACCACGACGACAGCCAGCTACGATGACACAGATGTGCTGACCGCATTTGCCCGGTCCGTCGATGTCGTGACTTATGAGTTTGAGAATGTCCCGACCGCCGCCCTTGACGCGATCGAGGCCTTGTGCCGGATCCGTCCCGGCCGGGTGGCGCTTGCCACATCGCAAGACCGCTTGACGGAAAAGACATTTCTGCAGGACCTGGGTCTGACAACTGCCCCATTCGCGGCCGTCCAGACCAAGGACGAACTGGACGAGGCACTGACCAGGATCGGAACGCCCGCAATCCTCAAGACCCGCCAGATGGGCTATGATGGCAAAGGTCAGGCCCGGATCATGGGCCCCGCCGACGGCCCAGACGCGCTTGCATCCATGCAGGGCGCCCCTGGTATCCTTGAAGGCTTTGTCACCTTCAGCCACGAAGTCTCGGTCATCGGTGCCCGTAGCGCGGATGGGGCCGTCGCCTGCTTTGATCCGGGTGAGAACGTACACGAGAACGGTATCCTGCGCACAACCACCGTCCCGGCCAAGCTAAGTCCAACCCAGCGGACCGACGCCATCCTGATTGCTGCCCGCATCATGACCGCTCTCGACTATATTGGCGTGCTGGGGGTGGAGCTGTTCGTGACCCCGGAGGGGCTTGTGGTCAACGAAATCGCGCCCCGCGTCCATAACTCGGGCCACTGGACGCAAGATGGCTGCCTGATTGACCAGTTTGAACAGCATATCCGCGCCGTCGCGGGCTGGCCCCTTGGTGATGGAAGCCGCCACAGCGACGTGGTCATGGAAAACTTGATCGGGGACGACATGGACCGGCTGTCAGAACTGTCCGGCGCCGGGGTTGCCATCCATCTTTACGGCAAGGCCGAGGTGAAACCCGGCCGCAAGATGGGCCACGTCAACCGGATCGTCGGCCCGGCAGGCTGACGGGCCGCCCTAGTCCCGCCCAAGCAGAATATCGCCAAGCGTCAGATCCCGGTCGAACGCACCGTCCCGAAGGAACGCGGCGACCTCGGCCATGACAAGCGGATTGTTCATCATAAAGGTATGGCTGACTGGCAGAACCATGTGATCGGTCATGCCTTCAAGGCGGGTCGAGGCGACCGATACCTTGCCGTCGTCCGGGCCTTCAATCAGCGCCGAATAGACCGGGTTCAGCGAACCGGTCCCGGCGATGATCCCGATCTCGTAGACCGGAAGGGGGAGTTGGCTGGGCACACTGTCTGGACCGGTCCCAAGCTCGAGGCCTGCCGGACCGTTGATCCACTGAAACGGCTCAAAATCACCAAAGATATCGACAAGCTCGGACCCGCCATTCGGGGGGGCCATCATGACGACGCGTCCCATCTTGGCTGGCCTGTGCCGGGTAAGCCAGGCCCGCAACAGGATGCCACCCATCGAATGGGTGACGAAATGCACCCGACGGTCACCGCAGGCCTCTACATCGCCCCGCACGTACTCTTCCACCAGCGTTTCGATGGTCAGTGTGGTGGAGGGATAGCCCCGATTGACGGTCAGATAGCCCTCGGCCTCAAGGTATTCGGACATCGGCGTCAGAGAATACTCGCTTCGGGCTAGGCCATGAAGCAGAACAACGCAGTCCTCCGCCCGGCTTGGACCGGGAACAAGAGCGACGGCGAATAGGAGCGTAGTCATGAAGCGCATACCCTCTGACCTAGCACATTGGGGCCAAAGGCACAGGACCGGTTTCATCTGACCTTGCGCCGGGCCGCAATGGTGGCCAAAGTCAGCCGATCATGTCGCCGCGCCCCCCTCCCCGTCTGGCCGTCCGGGCCATCATCCTGCTGGATAACAGGCTATTGCTGGTCAACGCCTGGAAGGGCCGCGATCACCTGTGGTGCGCCCCCGGCGGCGGGGCTGAGCCACACTCCAGCCTGCCAGACAACCTGCGGCGCGAGGTCATGGAGGAGGCGGGGTTGACCGTCACCGTCGGCCTGCCCTGCCTCGTGAACGAGTTTCACGATCCGCGCGGTACCTTTCACCAGGTCGACGTCTACTTTCGCTGCACCCTTGTCGCCGGAGACCCCTATGGCGACTGGACCGATCCCGAAGGCGTGGTGAGCCACCGGCGATGGGTGACCCGATCCGAGATGGCTGGATTGACGGTAAAACCCGACAGCCTTGCGACCGTGGCCTGGGGGGATGAGGGCGGCATCTTGTATGACCCCCTTGAACCTATCATGCGCTAGGGTCTTTACGCGTCGGGCGCTCTACCGTCGCCAAAGGGACAGGCCGATCCCACCTAACACCAGGACGCCGGCTACGCCAAAGCGCCAGCCCAGCGCCTCGTCCAGAAAGACCAGCCCGCCAAGTGCCGCGATTAGGGGCACGCTCAGTTGCGCCACGCCCGCCCGCGTCGCGCCCAGCCCGGGGACGACCGCATACCAAAGGGCATAGCCCAGACCCGATGTGACACCACCAGCAAGGATGGCAAGTGCAATGCCTGCCAACGACGTCTCACCGGTTCCCAACCACGCAAGCGGGATCACCATGGGCAGACAAAGGACAAAGTTGGCCCCGGTCGCGGCAAGAGGAACCGCCTCGGATCGGCCCATGAGGGAATAGACACCCCAGCCAACAGCCGCCATGGCCATCAGGACAATGCCCTCTAGTGGCAAGGCCACCTCGGCCGAGGGCCAGACAAGGACAGCCAGGCCGACAAGCGCCGTAAGCGCGCCTATTCCCCGGGCCAGCCCGACCCTCTCCCCCGACAGGGCGGCACCGCCAAACATCGTCATCTGCACACCACCAAACAGGATCAGGGCGCCGACGCCGGTATCAAGGCTAAGGTAGGCAAGAGAAAAGCCAATCATGTAAAGGGCAAGCGCCGCCGCAGCACCGACCCTTCGCAAAGGGTTGCCTCCTGGCCAACCAAGCCCCCGCGCGCGGATCAGCACCCAAAGGACAACAACCCCCGACGCGACCCGGATCACCGCAAAAGCGGCGGGGTCCGTGGCGTATTGGTTGACGGCGAGCCGGTTCAGCACCGAGTTCGCGGCAAAAGCGACCATTGTCAGTGTGGTAAGCAAGAGAAGACGCATGCGCTTTGCTGGCGACTTCCTTGCGCCATTGCAAGAGCGGCGGGATCATACCGGCGGGAAGGGCCGTTGGCGGAGCCAACCGATGTCATCTGCCCAGTTCGCTGCCTGAACGGTGTCCATCCTGATCAAAGGCGGACCCGCAACAAAAAAGGGGCCCAGCTTAAGCCGGACCCCTCTATCTCGTAGCCTTGGGGGCTGATTACATCATGCCGCCCATGCCGCCCATGCCACCCATGTCGGGCATGCCGCCGCCAGCGCCTTCTTTCGAAGGCTTGTCGGCAATCATGGCCTCTGTGGTGATCAGGAGCGAAGCAACCGAAGCTGCATCCTGAAGTGCGGTCCGCACGACCTTGGCCGGGTCGATAACGCCGAACTTGAACATGTCGCCATATTCTTCGGTCTGGGCGTTAAAGCCGAACGAGAGGTCGGACGATTCGCGGATCTTGCCGGCAACGACGGAGCCGTCGACACCTGCGTTGTCTGCGATCTGACGCAGCGGAGCTTCCAGAGCACGGCGCACGATGGCGATACCAGCATCCTGGTCGCTGTTGGCGCCAGTCAGGCCTTCAAGCTTCTTGCCGGCCTGAACCAGAGCAACACCACCACCAACGACGATGCCCTCTTGGACAGCGGCGCGAGTTGCGTTCAGGGCGTCGTCGACACGGTCCTTACGCTCTTTCACTTCGACTTCGGTCATGCCGCCAACGCGGATGACAGCAACACCGCCGGCCAGCTTGGCCACACGCTCTTGCAGCTTTTCACGGTCGTAGTCCGACGAGGTCTCTTCGATCTGACCACGGATCTGGGACACGCGGGCTTCGATCTCGGCCTTGTCGCCATGGCCGTCCACGATTGTGGTTTCGTCCTTGGAGATGGACACGCGCTTGGCAGAACCCAGCATGTCGATGGTCACGTTCTCGAGCTTCATGCCCAGGTCTTCCGAGATCACCTGGCCGCCGGTCAGGATCGCGATGTCCTGCAGCATGGCCTTGCGACGATCACCAAAGCCCGGTGCCTTGACGGCCGAGATCTTCAGACCGCCACGCAGCTTGTTGACGACCAGCGTGGCCAGAGCCTCGCCTTCGACGTCTTCTGCGATGATCAGCAGGGGCTTGCCCGACTGGATCACGGCTTCGAGCAGGGGAACCATCGGCTGCAGCGAAGAAAGCTTCTTCTCGTGCAGCAGGATGATGGCGTCTTCCAGCTCAACGGTCATCTTGTCAGCGTTGGTGACAAAGTAGGGGGACAGGTAGCCACGGTCGAACTGCATACCTTCGACGACATCGGTCTCGGTCTCGAGGCCTTTGTTCTCTTCGACGGTGATGACACCCTCGTTGCCGACCTTCTGCATCGCTTCGGCGATCTGACGGCCGATTTCGGCCTCACCGTTTGCAGAGATAGTGCCAACCTGAGCGACTTCTGCGCTGTCGTTGACAGGGCGGGCAGCGGCTTTGATGGCTTCGATGACGGTGGTCACGGCCATGTCGATGCCACGCTTGAGGTCCATCGGGTTCATGCCAGCGGCAACTGACTTCATGCCTTCACGGATGATGGCCTGGGCCAGCACGGTGGCAGTGGTGGTGCCGTCGCCGGCCTCATCGTTGGTACGGGAAGCGACTTCCTTGACCATCTGTGCGCCCATGTTCTCGAACTTGTCTTCCAGTTCGATCTCTTTGGCGACGGTCACGCCGTCCTTGGTGATACGGGGAGCACCAAAGCTCTTCTCGATCACCACGTTACGACCTTTGGGGCCGAGGGTGACTTTCACCGCATTGGCAAGGATGTTCACACCCTTGAGCATGCGATTGCGGGCATCGGTGTCAAACTTGACGTCCTTAGCAGCCATGTCATTAGCTCCTGATTTTGAATGGTTTCATCTGTGCGACAGCACGATCACATGCGTGCCGGGCGACAGCGGCAGAGTTAGGCAATGATGCCCAGAATGTCGGATTCTTTCATGATCAGCAGGTCTTCGCCGTCGATCTTGACTTCGGTGCCGGACCACTTGCCAAACAGAACAGTCTGGCCGGGCTTTACGCCCATGGGGATCAGCTCGCCGCTGTCCTTGCGTGCACCTTCGCCGCAAGCGACGATCTCGCCTTCAGCAGGCTTTTCCTTGGCGCTATCGGGAATGATAAGACCGCCCTTGGTTTTCTCGTCGCCTTCTACGCGACGCACGAGCACGCGATCATGAAGCGGTGTAAATGCCATCTTTGTAGCTCCTCAGCTCAAAGTTTTCTCCCAGGGGCCTCGCCGCGCGAGACCCGTTAGCACTCATCTCATGTGAGTGATAACGGGCTGTAGATAGAAGCGCCGCCATCGGGTGTCAACAACCCGGCCCTCGAATTCGTCGTGAAAAGTTGGGAAGATTTGCGGCATGATTTGCCAGACGCCCGATGGATCTGCAACCCGGTGACCTGCCCACGTCCCAATACTGGACAGCTGCCATAATGCCACATTTCCGAACCAGTCCGGAAAACAGTAGCCAGACAACCACCCTTTCGGATAAACGACGTCATCGACCCGACCTATGACGGAGGCTGCAATGCTAATGAGGATCCTTATGAGCGCCCTTTGAGCGCCCGCAGCCTATTGCCGCGGCCCTTGCGCCGCCATGCCTCCGACATATCAGGACGACCCTCCATGAGCACGCCATTCTTTTTTGTCGACCGCAAGGTCGGCCCCCGCGACGCATTTCCAACGCAGGACCGCCCCGTGGTGCAGCGCAACCAGCCCGAGCGGCTGACGCTGTCCTATACGGGCAACGATCCGGTCCTGCCGCATGACGTCATCGGACCACCTGCACCGCCACGGGTCACCGACCAGCCTCGCGTCCACAAGGGCGGCTGGCTGACCCGGTGGTGGTCGCGGCCGATGCGTAGCCCGGCACATTGAGCCGGCCGCGCTGGTTGAGGCCGCGCTGGTTGAGACTCGCGCGGCGACCACCTAGGGTCACATCAGACAGACACTGACAGGACACCCGACGATGCGCGTTTACGCTTTTGCCGCCGCCCTGCTTCTTGCCCCTCAGGCCCTCTTCGCAGCATGTGTTGGGCCCAGCCTGCTTGACCGACTGTCAGATGCCGAAAGGGCGGCGCTTGATGCCACAACGGCGGCCGTACCTTTTGGCGACGGGCTGTTCTGGACTGCGACCAAAGAAGACCACCAGATCACGGTGATCGGCACCATGCATCTGCCAGATCCCCGCCACAGCGCCATTCTGACCGCCATCGACCCGGTCCTGACCGGTGCCGACCTGATCCTGCTTGAAATGACCCCGCAGGAAGAGCGTGAAATGCAGGAGGCAATTGCTAGTGACACGTCGCTGGTCTTTATCGACGAAGGCCCGTCCTTGCCCGATCAACTGGACAAGGCGACCTGGGACGCCCTTGCAGCAGCCGCCCGCGACCGCCAGATGCCCAGTTTTCTGGCGGCCAAATCGCAACCCTGGTTCCTGATGGCATCGCTGTCACTGCCGCCCTGTGCGATGGACGACTTGCTTGGCGGGGCACGTGGCCTTGATCAACAGATCATGGATGTCGCCGAGGGGGCGGGCGTCCCGATGCAGGCGTTGGAACCCTGGAGCACGCTACCGACTCTGTTCGCCGAGGTTCCACTGTCTGACCAGATCGACATGCTGCGCCTGTCCATCCTTGGCCCGGACATACAAGCCGAGGCCTTTGTCGCCATGCTCGACGGCTACTTCGCTGGCCAGATCGCCCAAGTCTGGGCGATGTCTGAGCTTGCCGCCAATTACATCGACGATATCGATCCCGCCGCCACAGAGGCCGCCTTTGCCCTAACGGAAACGCTGATGCTGGACCGGCGCAATGCAGCCTGGATGCCCGTTATTGCCCAGGCGAGTGCCACCAATGACAGGCTGGTGGTGGCAGCAGGGGCCGCCCATCTGATCGGTGAGGGTGGCGTGCTGGCCCGATTGCAGAACGACGGCTGGGCGATCGCACCCTACCTCCCCTAAAGGTCCAGGTCGCCGTAATCGGCCAGCCCCTTTTGCCCGTCCGATGTCAAACCATAGACCCCACGGCTCACTCGTTCGAACCAGCCATAGGGGTTGTCGGCCATGATCCGGGTTGCCACCGGCACCTCGGTCGACTGGGATACATCCGAGCCTTTGGACGGGCCATGAATGGCCAGAAACCGTGCGCAGCGGATGGCGTCGGCGCGGTAGGCGGTGACGATGCCATAACGGCTTGACCCACCCGCATTGGGATCGCCCCGCAGCCGGTCAAAGGCCTTTTCCACCCGCGCCACCTTCTTGGCCGACTTGCGCGGCGCGTAAGGGCCGGGCGCACACAGCGCATCTACATGGCCGTCGCGGATGCGGACGCACAGCACCCCTAGGCCAAGGCGGCGGGCCATCGCCACATTGTCGCGGCGCGCCCGTTTGCCCGGTGTCGGCACGGCAAGCCAGACCTGATCGGTCAGGGCCAGGCGGGCGATGCCCTGATGAAACAGGGCAAGCGAGAACCCCAGCTTCAGCTCGACCAACACCATGGGAAAACCCTCGCGCCGCGCTACCACGTCCGCGGCCCCGACCTCTCCGCGAACCTCATAGCCCTGAGCCTCGAGCCAGGCCTTTACCGGCGGATACAGATCCGCCTCTCGGGTCGGTCTGTCATGCTGCGGTTGCACTCTGACGCGTGACACTGGCCGCACACCCTCCTATAAGGCCCGCGATTGCCCCCAACCGACAGGTTTCCAGACCATGACAACGCTTGTTTTCGGCCACAAGGCCCCCGATACCGATTCCACCGGCTCCCCCCTTATCTGGGCCTGGTACCTTTCTCACACAGGCACACCCGCAGAGGCCCGCCTTCTGGGTCAACCAAACACAGAAGCGGCCTTTGTCGCAGAGCGTTGGGGATTTGATCTGCCCGAGATCATTTCGGATGTGGCCGAAGATCAGGCTGTTGTCATCGTCGACACCAACAACCCGGCCGAACTGCCGGCCTCGATCAACAAGGCGGACTTGCGGGCGATCATCGACCACCACAAGCTGGTCGGCGGGCTTGAGACGAAAGGCCCGATCGACATCACGATCCGCCCGCTGGCCTGCACCGCCACCATCATGCACGACCTGATGGGCGACCATCTTGGCCATGCGCCCGAGGGGATCAAGGGCCTGATGCTGTCGTGCATCCTGTCCGACACGCTTGAATTCCGCTCGCCCACCACGACGCCCCACGACAAGGCCGTGGCCGAAGCGTTGGCAAGCGATCTTGGCGTGTCGATCCCCGATTTCGCCGCCGAGATGTTCGCGGCAAAGTCCGATGTGTCGGCCTTCTCCGAAGCCGAGCTGTTGCAGATGGATTCGAAGGAATACACCGTCGACGGCACCGACCTGCGTGTGTCGGTTCTTGAAACCACATCGCCCGCCACTGTCCTGTCCCGCAAGGACGCCCTGATGGCCGCCATGCCGGGCGTCGCGCAAGAGGACGGTGCGCAGGAAGTCATGTTGTTCATCATCGACATTCTGAACGAAGAGGCGACGCTGCTCGTCCCCAATGACCGGGTCAAGCAGATTGCCGAAGCCTCTTTCGGCTGCACCGTGACCGGCGACACAGTGGTCCTGCCCGGGATCATGAGCCGGAAAAAGCAGATCATCCCGGCCCTCAAGGTCTGATCCGAAACCGGTGGTGCGGAGGTCCGCGCCACCACCTTCCCCTGCCCCGAAAGGCCCGCCATGACCGAGATCATCACCGCTTTTTCCGACATCTCGGATCGCTATGACGCGGCCTTTGTCGACCTGTGGGGCTGCATGCACAACGGCGTCGTGGCCTTTCCCGCCGCCATCGCTGCAATGCAAGGGTTTCGGGAGCGTGGCGGCAAGGTCGTTCTGGTCACCAACGCGCCGCGCCCCCGCGGACCCGTCGAAGCACAGATTGCCCGCCTTGGTATCCCCGAAGATGCGTGGGACATCATTGCGACCTCTGGCGATAGCGCGCGGGCGGCCATGTATGAGGGTGTCGTAGGGCATAAGGTCTGGTTCATCGGTGAAGACCACGACCAAAGCTTTTTTGCCCCGCTCAACCTCATTGATAACCCGGTTAAGATCACTCAGGTCCCGCTGGAAGAGGCCGAAGGGATCGTCTGCTGCGGACCCGATGACTCCCATGCCGACCCGGCCGTCTATCGGCCCCAGTTTCTTTATGCCAAGCAAAAGGGCCTTAAGCTCTTGTGTGCCAATCCCGACATCGTCGTCGACCGCGGCGAAAGCCGGGAGTGGTGTGCAGGCGCGCTTGCCGCCCTTTACACCGAGATGGGCGGCGAAAGCCTTTACTTCGGCAAACCGCATCCCCCGATTTATGATCTGGCCCGGCGGCGGCTGGCAAGCCTTGGCGTCGATCCGTCCACAAGCAACATCATCGCCATCGGGGACGGTATTCACACGGACATCCGGGGCGCGATGGGCGAAGACCTTGACAGTCTGTTCATCACAGGCGGACTCGCAGCAGGGGAAACGCTGACAACCGATCAGCCGGACCCCGCGGCGCTCAAGTCCTTTCTGGACGGTGAAATGATGTCCCCAACTTTTGCCATCGGCTATCTTCGCTGACCTCCACGCTTGACTTTCGGCGCTCGTCGCGCAATTAAGTTTCAAAGATACGCCCATTTCGGGTTTCTTTGTTACGAGGGCGAGGCGACATGTTGGACGAGATGCACCATAATCTGCCCCGGGGCACCATTTGTATCGAGGATATCGAGATCGGTATGATCAGGTCCCTGACCAAGCGTGTGACCGATCATGACATCAGCCTTTTTGCCGAAGTGACCACCGACAGAAACCCCGTGCACCTTGATGAAAGCTACGCGCAGGATACCATCTTTGGGGGGCGTATTGCCCATGGGATGCTGACCGCCGGGCTGATTTCGGCGGTGATCGGGGAACAATTGCCGGGACACGGGACGGTCTACCTGGGCCAGTCCCTAAAGTTCCTTGGCCCGGTCCGCCCCGACGACGTTGTCACCGCGGAAGTCGAGGTCCTGTCCATCGACCATTCGCGCCGCCGCGTAACGATGGAAACCCGTTGTCTGGTCGACGGGAAAAAGGTTCTGACAGGTGAGGCCGTGGTCCTCGCCCCGTCCCGTAAGTTCGACTAGCGACGCGCCCGGCTTGCACGCCTGCGCGGGCCGCGCTAGGCAGCGCTATGCGCATCATCCGAGACTCTCTTTTCATTGACCCAACCGACCGGGGTGCCGTTGCCGCCATCGGTAACTTTGACGGTGTTCACCTTGGGCATCAGGCGGTCATCGATCTGGCCCGCACTGTCGCGCGCGATCTTGGGGCGCCGCTTGGCGTCATGACGTTCGAGCCGCATCCAAGGCAGTTCTTCAACCCCGGGGGCGATCCCTTCCGATTGATGAACGCGACCGCCAAAGCCCACCGCCTGCAGAAGCTTGGTGTCGAAAAACTGTATGAACTGCCCTTTAACGGGGCCCTTGCGGCGCTTTCAGCGCAGGAATTTGCAAGCCTCGTGATCAAGGATCGGCTGGGCCTCGCCCATGTCGTTGTTGGAGAGGACTTCTGTTTCGGCAAGGGACGGGTCGGCACGACCGAGGATCTGGGACGTTTCGGGGCCGAGATGGGGTTCGGCCTGACCGTCACCCCGATGCTCGACCTTGGGGCTGGCGAAGTCTCGAGCACCGCCATCCGGACCGCCCTTGGCGAAGGTCGGCCAAGAGATGCGGCCGCCATGCTTGGCCATTGGCACCGGATTGAAGGTGAGGTCATTCGGGGCGATCAGCGCGGCCGTGATCTGGGCTTTCCAACGGCCAACATGTCTATCGCCGGACTGCATCCCCCCCGCTTTGGGGTCTATGCCGTGACGGTCGCAGTGCTGGATGGCCCACATGCCGGCCACTACGGTGGGGCAGCCTCTATCGGCGTGCGCCCGACCTTTGGCGAGAACGTGCCAAATTGCGAGACATTTCTGTTTGATTTCAAGGGCGACCTTTACGGCTCGACCCTCTCAGTCGCGCTTGTCGATTTCCTGCGGCCAGAGCTGAAGTTCGACGGGCTTGATCCCCTCATCGCTCAGATGGACGCCGATTGCGCACAGGCCCGCTCAATCCTATCCAAGCTGCCCCGGAATGGCTGATCCGCTGCGCCCGCGTTTTTGGGAAAATGTCCCGATGTCCGCCATGACGCGACCGGAATGGGAAGCGCTTTGTGATGGCTGTGGCAAATGCTGCCTGAACAAGCTGGAAGACGAAGACACCGGAGAAGTGGAACTGACCCGGGTTGCCTGCCGCCTTCTGGACGACGCCACCTGTCAGTGCAGCAAATACGCCAACCGCCACGACTTTGTGCCCGAGTGTATCGTGCTGACCCCAAAGACGATTGAAAAGAACCTCTACTGGCTGCCAAAGACCTGTGCCTATCGGCTGATCCACATAGGTAAGCCCTTGCCCCAGTGGCATCCCCTCCGCACGGGCGATCCCGAGAGCGTCCATCGCGCCGGTGTATCGGTGCGCGGCCTTACCCTGTCAGAGCTTTCCGTCGATGACGACGATTGGGAAGACCACATCATCGAGGAGCCTCTCTGAATGTTCTTTGCATCCGACAACGCCGGTCCTGTCCATCCCAAGGTGATGGAGGCGCTCGCACGCGCCAATGACGGCTACGCCATGGCCTATGGCGCGGATGCCATCATGGACGAGGTCCGCGAGAAGATTCGCGCGGTTTTCGAGGCGCCAGAGGCCGCAGTCTACCTTATCGCGACAGGCACGGCGGCCAATTCCCTGTTGCTGGCCACGATGACCAACCCATGGGAAACGGTATTCTGTTCGCCAATGGCCCATATCAACGAAGACGAGTGCAACGCGCCCGAGTTTTACATGGGCGGCGCCAAGCTGACCTTGGTGCCAAGCGTAGATGCAAAGATGACCCCCGACGCCCTGCGCAGCAAGATCCTTGCCGAAGGAGGCCGGGGCGTGCACGGGCCACAGCGCGGGCCGGTGTCCGTCACGCAAGTGACCGAAAAGGGGACAGTCTATAGCCTGCCCGAGCTGAAGGCCCTGACCGACGTGGCCCGCGACTATGGCCTCAAGACCCATCTCGATGGCGCCCGCTTTGCAAACGCGCTGTGCCATCTGGGCTGCTCTGCGGCCGAGATGACCTGGAAGGCCGGGATTGACGCGGTCAGCTTTGGCGGTACCAAGAACGGCTTGATGGGGGTTGAGGCGGCGGTGATCTTTGACCCCGCCCTGGCCTGGGAGTTTGAACTGCGGCGCAAGCGGGGCGCGCACCTGTTCTCTAAACACAGGTATCTGTCAGCCCAGATGCAGGCCTATCTGACCGACGACCTTTGGATCGAAATGGCAACCCTTGCCAACGCCCGCTGCGCCAGGCTGGCAGAGGGCCTGCGCGCAGTGCCAGGCGTAGAAATGCTGTTTGAACCTCAGGCAAACCTGATCTTTGCCCGATTCCCCCGCGCCCTGCACAAACGGCTGGTGGACGGTGGTGCAGTTTACAACATCTGGGACGGCGACGCCCATGTCGGCGACCCGGACGAACCCTTGATTGCCCGGTTCGTCTGCGACTGGTCGATGACGGATGACCTTGTCGATCGCTTCCTGACGTTGATCAACCACTGATCACCGCCGTGCAGCCACCTGCTGCCGTCAGGACAGGCTCATCAAGTATTGGTCCAGATCGACCAATCGGTCCTGCCCCCAGAACCGCTCGTCATTGTCGGTGATATAGAACGGCGTGCCAAAGACGCCGCGGTTGACGGCCTCCTCCAGATTGGCGGCATAGGTTTCCGCCCCGGCCATCAGGCCCTTGTCTGCCAGGTCGGGGTCAAATCCCGCCTGGAAGAGGCAATCCCGGATGACGTCATCCTGCGCAATATCCTTGTCCTCGGCCCAGACGGCGGCACAGATGAAGTGGACCAGCGCCCCGACATCACCTCCCCCCGCCGACTGCGCGGCGATGATGGCATAGGCTGCAGGCGCGCCATTGGTGGGCCAGAAAGCCGGCTTAAGGTTGAGGGTCAGCCCGGTCCTTTCAGACTGACGACGTAGCTCCTGTGCCCGATACTCTTGCCGGCTGGGATGACGCTCGGCAGGCGAAGTGCCGCCCGTGCGGCCAAACAGGGCGACGACATCCAGCGGCTTGTAGGTGATGGTCGCACCGTGGGCCGCCGCGATTTCTTCGAGCCGCGTCCCTGCAAGGTAGACGTATGGTGACAAAGTCGCACAGAAGTAGTCGATATGGGGCAATTTGGGCCTCGTCGGGTGCCGGATTTGTTTGCCTCAGGTTAGGCATGTGCTAGGCGGTGTCAACGTCACGAATCCGTTGCATTGCGGCGCACCTGCCGCGCTAAAGGACCCCAGACATGGCCCAACTGATCGAGCCGAAGCTCATTTCCGGAAACGCAAACAAGACCCTCGCCAAGGCTGTAGCCCGCCGCATGTCGATGCATCGCGGCATCAGCGTCGGCCTGGTGGACGCGAGGGTCGAACGGTTCAACGACGGCGAGATCTTTGTCGAAGTCTATGAGAACGTCCGGGGAGAGGACATGTTCGTCATTCAGCCGACGTCGCGCCCGGCCAATGACAACCTTATGGAATTGCTGATCATTTCTGATGCCCTGCGCCGATCCTCCGCGGCGCGGATCACGGCCGTTATTCCCTACTTTGGCTATGCCCGCCAGGACCGTCGCAGCAAGTCGCGGACCCCCATCACGGCCAAGCTGGTCGCCAACATGCTGACCGAGGCCGGGGTTGAAAGGGTCCTGACCATGGACCTGCACGCCGCCCAGATCCAGGGCTTCTTCGACATCCCGGTGGACAACCTTTATGCCTCACCGATCTTTGCACTTGATATCAATCACAATTTCCGGGGCCAAACCGAAAACCTGATGGTCGTCTCGCCCGACGTCGGTGGCGTGGGACGCGCACGCGAACTTGCCCAGCGGATCAAGGCGCCTCTGGCAATCGTCGACAAGCGCCGGGAAAAGGCGGGCGAAGTGGCCGAGATGACCGTGATCGGGGATGTGACCGGCAAGACCTGCCTGATCGTCGACGACATCGTCGATACGGCGGGCACGCTTTGCAAAGCGGCCGAGGTCCTGATGGAGCAAGGCGCAAAGGAAGTGCATTCCTACATCACCCACGGCGTCCTGTCCGGTCCCGCGATCGAGCGGGTGACCAAGTCGGTCATGAAGAACCTTGTGATCACCGATTCAATTGAACCGACCAAAGCCGTGTTGGATGCGCCGAATATCCGGATCGTCCCCACCGCGCCGATGTTCGCGCAGGCGATCCTCAACACTTGGAACGGCACCTCGATCTCGTCGCTTCTTGATGTTGAGACGCTGACGCCGATCTATGAAGGTATGTATTCAGGGGTTTGATTGACCCTCTGGCCCGGCTGACCCCTGCCAGACCGGGCTACGCTACCCCAAATCCCGATCGTCCTCGTCCCGCACCGCCCCGATCGAGTGCCAGCCCGCCCTTGCGCGGGCGATCTTCGTGTCGCCCCATGTGCGAAACACGATGCAGAAGCCTGTTTCGCTGACATTCCTCGCCTCGACATGCAGGCGTGCAGCGGTGTCTTTGGCAAGGTCCCACATGGTCAGGGCAACGACCACTGTCGGCGGTTCGACATAGGGCCGCGAAAACACCACCTCCGATGCCGTTTCGCGAGTGCCCTCGCCCGTCCACATCACGCCGCCGTGTTCAAAGTCGGAAAAAAGGAGGACTTCCCCGTGGTCTATTCCGACGCTTAGCGCCCGTATCGTCTTCATTCCTGATCCTGCCACTAAAGGTGGGAAAAATGATCAAATGGAATGAGATGTCGGGACGTAGCGCCACGGTGGGCGCGTCTCGGAATGGTCGAAAAAGGCGGACTCCGTTAAGAGCCCGCCTCGGAAATTATTGCCTTGGGTCGAGCCCGATGTGGGTTCCCATTGCAACCATGTCTGCCAGCAACTTGGCCGCGTCATCAACGGGACCAGGCTCGTTCTTGAAGGTCTCGACCACTTGGGCGTGTGCATCGCGCGCAGCACCGAGCATTCTGTCGAACACTTCCTGGGTCACCTCTCCACGCGGCAGCGCCTCTTCTGCAAGGACCGACACGCTGCCAGCCGTGATCTCGGCAAAACCGCCGGACACCACGTATTCGTCCGTGCCGCCTGAGTGGACAACACGCAAAAGGCCTGGACGCAGGGTAGTGATCGTCGGGGCATGGTCGGCCATAGCCGTCATGTCGCCGTCGGCACCCGGTATCTGAACCTCGCGGGCCTGAACGGAGGCAAGCCGCCGCTCAGGGGAAACGAGGTCGAATTGCATCGTGTCTGCCATATCGCCCCCTTAGGCCGCGGCTGCGGCCATACGCTCGGCCTTTGCGATCACTTCGCTGATGCCGCCAACCATGTAGAAGGCGCCTTCGGGAAGGTGATCGTACTCACCCGCCACAACGGCCTTGAACGAGGCAATGGTGTCTTCCAAAGCCACCTGAACACCGTCAGAGCCGGTAAAGACCTTGGCCACGTCGAAGGGCTGGGACAGGAAACGCTCGATCTTGCGGGCGCGGGCCACGGTCAGCTTGTCGTCCTCGGACAGTTCGTCCATGCCGAGGATGGCGATGATGTCCTGAAGCGATTTGTAGCGCTGCAGGATCTGCTGAACGTCGTTGGCGACCTTGTAGTGCTCTTCGCCCACGATGCCCGGATCGAGCAGACGCGAGGTGGAGTCGAGCGGGTCAACGGCCGGGTAGATCCCTTTTTCCGAGATGGCACGGTTAAGAACCGTGGTCGCATCAAGGTGAGCAAAGGACGTAGCAGGCGCCGGGTCGGTCAAGTCGTCAGCGGGCACGTAGATGGCCTGCACAGAGGTGATCGAACCGTTCTTGGTCGAGGTAATCCGCTCTTGCATCTGGCCCATGTCGGTCGCCAACGTCGGCTGGTAGCCCACGGCAGAGGGGATACGGCCGAGCAGAGCCGAAACCTCAGAGCCCGCCTGCGTAAAGCGGAAGATGTTGTCCACGAAGAACAGAACGTCGGTACCGGAGCTATCGCGGAACGCTTCGGCCATGGTCAGACCCGACAGGGCAACCCGCATACGTGCGCCCGGAGGCTCGTTCATCTGACCGTACACAAGCGCCACTTTGGACTTGGTCAGGTCATCGGCGTTGATGACGCCAGATTCGATGAATTCGTAGTAAAGGTCGTTCCCTTCACGGGTCCGCTCGCCCACACCGGCGAACACCGAGTAGCCCGAGTGCACCTTGGCGATGTTGTTGATCAGTTCCTGAATGAGAACCGTCTTGCCCACGCCGGCACCGCCGAACAGGCCGATCTTACCGCCCTTGGCGTAGGGGGCCAGCAAGTCGATGACCTTGATGCCGGTCACGAGAACTTCGGACGCAGTCGACTGTGCCTCAAAGGGAGGGGCGTCAGCGTGGATCGAGCGACGCTCGGTCTCACCGATGGGGCCTTTTTCGTCCACGGGCTCGCCCACGACGTTCATGATGCGGCCCAGGGTCGCGTCACCCACGGGGACAGTGATCGGACCGTCCATGTCGGTCACTTCCTGACCACGGACCAGACCTTCGGTCGCGTCCATGGCGATGGCGCGGACGGTGTTTTCGCCCAGGTGCTGCGCCACTTCAAGCGTCAGCATCTTGCCGTTGTTGTCGGTGGTGATTGCGTTCAGAATTTCGGGCAGGTGATCCCCGAACTGCACGTCCACTACGGCCCCGATGACCTGCGTGATCTTGCCTTTTGCGTGTGCCATACTTGTGTCTCCGGTTCCCTTAGAGCGCTTCCGCGCCCGAAATAATCTCGATCAGCTCGTTGGTGATGACGGCCTGACGCGAACGGTTGAATTCGATTGTCAGCTTGTCGATCATGTCGCCAGCGTTGCGCGTTGCGTTGTCCATTGCGCTCATCCGTGCGCCTTGTTCGGACGCGCCGTTTTCCAGCAATGCAGCAAAGATCGCGGTTGCCACGCCACGCGGCAGCAGGTCGGCAAGGATCGCCTCTTCGCTGGGCTCGTAGTCGTATAGCATAGCCTCGGCGTTGTCGTCCCCTTCGAACTTGGCGGGGATAATCTGCTGGGCGGTCGGGATCTGGCTGATGACGCTTTGAAACTGCGAATAGAACATCGTTGCCACGTCAAACTCACCCGCATCGAAGCGGGTCAGCACGTCACGGGCAACGCCCTGCGCATCGGCATAGCTCATCCGCTTGACCGCGCTCAGGTCTACGTGCGCGACGAAATGGCTGCCAAAGTCGCGACGCAGACTGTCGCGACCTTTCTTGCCCACGGTCAGGATCTTGACCGTCTTTCCAGCGGCAATCAGCTTGGTCGCGTGTTGCCTGGCCAGTTTGGCGATGTTTGCGTTGAAGCCACCGCACAGGCCACGCTCTGCCGTCAGGACGACAAGCAGATGCACCTGGTCGCTGCCCGTACCGGACAGCAACTTTGGCGCAGTCGCAGAGCCCGCAGCCGCAGAGGCAAGACCCGCCATGACCGCATTAAAGCGCTCGGTGTAGGGTCGGGCCTGTTCGGCAGCGTCCTGTGCCCGCCGCAGTTTCGCGGCGGCCACCATCTGCATGGCCTTGGTGATCTTACGGGTCGATTTGACCGATGAGATCCTGTTCTTTAGGTCCTTCAGACTGGGCATGAGCCAAAGTCCTCCCGGTAATTAGGCGAAATCTTTGGCGAATTCTTCGATGGCACCCCGGATTTTATCCTCGGCCTCACCTTTCACCTTCGGGTCCTCGGTCGTAATCATGTCAAGGACATCACGACGCGTGTTGCGAAGGTGCTTCAGAAGGCCCGCCTCAAAGCGACCGACATCCTTGACGGCGATCTTGTCGAGGAAGCCCTTGGTGCCAGCGTAGATCACACAAACGATCTCGGCGTTGGTCAGGGGCGAATACTGGGGCTGCTTCATCAGCTCGGTCAGACGGGCACCACGGTTCAGCAGTGCCTGTGTGGACGCATCGAGGTCCGAACCGAACTGTGCGAAGGCCGCCATTTCGCGATACTGAGCAAGCTCGAGCTTCACCGGACCAGCGACCGACTTCATCGAGTTGGTCTGGGCGGACGAACCAACGCGCGACACCGACAGACCGGTGTTCACGGCGGGACGGATACCCTGGAAGAACAGTTCGGTTTCAAGGAAGATCTGGCCGTCGGTGATCGAGATCACGTTGGTCGGAATAAAGGCCGACACGTCGCCGCCCTGGGTTTCGATGATCGGCAGAGCCGTCAAAGAGCCCGAACCGTGATCTTCGTTCAGCTTGGCCGACCGCTCCAGCAGGCGGGAGTGGAGGTAGAAAACGTCGCCGGGGTAGGCTTCGCGGCCCGGCGGGCGGCGCAGCAGCAGCGACATCTGGCGATAGGACACGGCCTGCTTGGACAGGTCATCGTAGATGATCAGGGCGTGGCGGCCGTTGTCGCGGAAGAATTCCGCCATGGCAGTGGCCGAATAGGGGGCCAGGTACTGCATGGGGGCCGGGTCAGAGGCGGTGGCGGCAACCACGATGGTGTACTCGATCGCGCCGGATTCTTCGAGACGCTTCACCAGCTGGGCCACTGTGGACCGCTTCTGGCCGATAGCAACGTAGATGCAGTAAAGCTTCTTGCTTTCGTCATCGCCAGCGGCGTCGTTGTAGGATTTCTGGTTCAGGATGGTGTCCAGCGCCACGGCGGTCTTGCCGGTCTGGCGGTCGCCAATGATCAGCTCGCGCTGGCCACGGCCAATCGGGATCATGGCGTCCACGGATTTCAGACCGGTTGCCATCGGCTCGTGAACCGATTTACGCGGGATGATGCCGGGGGCCTTGACGTCAGCAACGCGACGCTCGGAGGTGGCGATGGCGCCCTTGCCGTCCAGCGGGTTGCCCAGACCGTCAACAACGCGTCCCAGAAGGGCGTCACCTGCGGGAACGTCCACGATGGAGTTGGTCCGCTTGACCACGTCGCCTTCTTTGATGTCGCGGTCCGACCCGAAGATAACGCAACCGACGTTATCGGATTCGAGGTTCAGCGCCATGCCCCGGATACCGCCGGGGAATTCGACCATCTCACCGGCCTGGATGTTGTCCAGACCGTAAACGCGGGCAATACCGTCACCGACAGACAGCACACGGCCGACTTCGGCAACTTCGGCTTCTTGGCCAAAATTCTTGATCTGGTCCTTAAGGATCGCGGAGATTTCCGCAGCTTGGATCGCCATTACCGGGCCTCTTTCATGCTGTTCTGGAGTGCCTTGAGCTTTGCCGCGATGGAAGTGTCGATCATCTTCGACCCGACCTTCACGACCAGACCACCAATGAGACTTTCATCGACGGTCGCAATGATTTTCACGTCCTTGCCGGCCTGGGCAGACAATGTCTTGGCCAGCTTTGCGGACTGTGTCTTGGTCAGCGCCTTGGCGCTGGTGACTTCGGCGGTGACTTCGCCCTTTTCGATCGAAATGCGCTCGCGCAGCGCCGTGACCAGTTGGGGCAGTACGAACAAACGTCGCTTGGACGCCATCAACCCCAGAACATTGGTCATCGTTTGCGAAAGACCCATCTTGGCGGCGATGGCCGTGATGCCTGCCCCCTGCTCTTCACGCGAATAAATCGGCGACGAGATCAGGTTGCGCAGGTCAAGGCTTTCCTTGAGCGCCGCATCAAGACCGTCAACGTCGCTTTCAAGCGCGGCCAAGCCTTTTTCTTCCTGCGCGAGGCTGAAGATGGCGGTGGCATACCGGTTGGCGATGCCAGTTGAGATCGAAGCTGGTTCGGACACGTCCACCCTTCCGATGTCTTTGGGCCAGACCATCGCCCAAACACAGGCGACAGGTAGGCAGCTTTAGTGGCCCCCGCGATCACGAGGGCGTCAAGATCAGCGGCGATGTAGCAGAGGCTTCGCAGTGTCGCAACCGCATTGCGCCCAACTGAGCGAGGTCTTTTTCAGCGTTTTGGCTGCTCTTTGGACTTGGGTGCGACGCTTTGCCCGACAAGAAGCGTAATAAGCCGGACAGAAAGGGGTCCCAGGCCGAATCCATCCGAGGTTCAGATGACCGGTGCGCCCTCGTCCCTGCCCGCCGGGGCAGGCTCTCCCACACCCAGACCTTCAAGCACCCGAAGCGGCCGACTAACGCGGGCCGACAGTCCCGGCCGTGTCGGCGCGGGGACCTGCTTACTCGCCTCGACCATGAGAACGCCCCCCGCTGCGAAGACCGGCAAATGGCGCCCGGCCCTTTCCATGAATGGCGCAAATTTACGCCAGATCCGCTCTGAAGATGGGGGCTGGTACAGGGTCGACAGGGTGCGTTCGGTCACGAACCCATGCTGGCGCAACTGCGCCTCAAGCTGGCTCAGCGAATATGGCCGCCCATAACCAAAGGGCGTCCGATCCGTCCGGGACCAAATGCCCGATCGGTTGGGAACAACAAAAACCACCCTGCCCCCGGGCCCAAGGGTCCGGTAACATTCATCCAGAACACCGCCTGGATCTTCTGATGTCTCCAGGCCGTGAAGCAGGACCAGCTTGTCCAACTGCCCGGTCTGGATCGGCCAAAGCGTCTCAACGCACAATAGGCTGACGTTGGGCTGACCTGCCGGCCAGGGCATAACTCCCTGAGGTGCAGGCATCAGCCCGATGACCCGCCGCGCCAGTGGCAGATAGGGGCGCAGCAGCGGGACGGCGAACCCAAATCCCGCAACCGTCTGGCCCTGGGCGTTCGGCCATAGCTCTACAAGCTGATCCCGGATGACCTTTTGCGCCGCGCGTCCCAGGGAACTGCGATAGTAAAAGTTGCGCAAGTCAAGGACGTCCAGATGCATTGCGGCGGTGCTTTCGTTTTGACAAGCTGGGGTCAAGCGGCCGATCCCGGTTCGGTCCCGCCCCGACCATAGCAAGACAAAAGGACATTGCCATGCCCCTGAGGATCATTACCGTCCCTTGTCGCATCGACAACTATGCCTTTGTCCTGCACGACGACGTCACCAGGCGCACAGCCCTGATCGACGCCCCCGAGGTGGAACCGATCATGGAAGTGCTGACCGGCCATGGCTGGCATCTGTCGGATTTGCTCATCACCCACCATCACGGCGACCACGTCGAAGGGGTTGAAGAACTCCGCCGGGTCTTTGGATGCCGGGTGATAGGCGCAAGAGCAGATCAACATCGCCTGCCCCCCCTAGACATCGCCGTCGATATCTCGGACGTGGAAGCCGTCTGCGGGGAAGAGGTCCATGTCATAGACGTACCGGGCCACACCATCGGACATGTCGCCTATTGGATGCCCGGCGCGCAGGCCCTGTTCTCGGGCGATAGCCTTATGGCAATGGGATGCGGGCGGCTGTTTGAGGGGACACCTGCACAAATGTGGGACAGCATGCTCAGGTTGCGGGCCCTTCCACCAGAAACGATGGTCTACTCCGGACACGAATATACATCCAGCAACGCCCGCTTTGCGCTTACCATTGAACCCGACAATCCAAAGCTTATCTCTCGCCATAAAGCGATCACGGCCGCGCGGGCCAAAGGCGAGACAACCGTCCCGTCGCTGTTGGGATTGGAGATGGCGACCAACCCGTTCCTGCGGGCGGACACAGCCGAACTTGCCCGCGCGATCAACATGGAAGGCGAAACCGCCGAAAGGATATTCGCCGAAGTGCGTGGTCGGAAGGACCGATACTAAAACTTTAACCCCGTTGACCGATGAAAAAAAGGGCTGGAGATGCATCACTTGGCATCACATCCTCGGAAAAACAAAAGATTCTGCTTGAAGCGGCGCGGATAACACCGATCTTTAATACCTAGAGGCCACGGTCAGAGCGGGGCGCATACCCGGCCTGACCCCCGATCAGAGGAGCACCTCAACGTGCCGTCTTTTTCGACCACCCTTGAGCAGTCCATTCATGCAGCCTTGGCGCTTGCCAATGCCCGTCGTCATGAACTGGCCACGCTCGAACACCTCCTTCTGGCCTTGATCGAGGAACCCGATGCCGCCCGCGTGATGCGCGCCTGCTCTGTCGATCTTGAAGAGTTGCGCCAGTCGCTGGAGGAATTCATCGAGGATGATCTCTCGACACTCATCACGGATGTCGATGGGTCCGAGGCCGTACCAACAGCAGCCTTCCAGCGCGTTATACAGCGCGCTGCCATTCACGTGCAGTCATCCGGCCGGACAGAAGTGACCGGTGCGAACGTTCTCGTCGCCATTTTCGCCGAACGGGAATCGAACGCCGCCTACTTCCTGCAAGAGCAGGACATGACCCGCTACGATGCGGTCAACTTCATAGCGCATGGCGTCGCAAAGGATCCAGCCTTTGGCGAAAGCCGCCCGGTGACAGGCGCCAGCAACAAGGAAGAGCAGGCCGACAACGGTCCTGTGACCGAGGAAAAGGAAAGCGCGCTTGCAAAGTATTGCGTGGACCTCAACGTCAAGTCTCGTAAGGGCGATGTCGATCCGCTGATCGGTCGCGCCCATGAGGTAGAGCGTTGCATCCAGGTGTTGTGCCGTCGGCGCAAGAACAACCCGCTTCTGGTCGGTGATCCAGGCGTCGGCAAGACAGCCATCGCCGAAGGTCTGGCCTACAAGATCGTCAATGGCGAAGTGCCCGAGGTTCTGGCCGGTGCCACGATCTACTCGCTTGATATGGGCGCCCTGCTTGCAGGCACCCGCTATCGCGGCGATTTCGAAGAGCGGCTAAAAGCCGTCGTGACCGAACTTGAGGATCACAAGGACGCGGTTCTCTTCATCGATGAGATCCACACAGTGATCGGTGCAGGCGCGACCTCTGGCGGGGCGATGGATGCCTCCAACCTGCTCAAGCCGGCCCTTCAGGGCGGCAAGCTGCGGTGCATGGGCTCTACCACCTACAAAGAGTTCCGCCAGCACTTTGAAAAGGACAGGGCCCTGTCGCGCAGGTTCCAGAAGATCGATGTGAACGAGCCTTCGGTCGAAGATGCAGTGAAAATCCTCAAGGGTCTCAAGCCCTACTTCGAGGACCATCACCACATCAAGTACACCGCAGAAGCCATCCGCATGGCGGTTGAACTGTCGGCCCGCTACATCAACGACCGCAAGCTGCCGGACAAGGCAATCGACGTGATCGACGAGGCCGGGGCAGCCCAGCACCTTGTCGCCGAATCAAAACGGCGCAAGACAATCGGCATCCGCGAGATCGAGGCCGTCGTGGCCAAGATCGCGCGCATTCCGCCCAAGAACGTGTCCAAGGACGATGCAGAGGTTCTCAAAGACCTCGAATCGAGCCTCAAGCGCGTCGTCTTCGGTCAGGATGCGGCCATCGTTGCCCTAGCATCGGCGATCAAACTGGCACGCGCCGGTCTGCGAGAGCCCGAAAAGCCGATCGGCAACTACCTGTTCGCAGGCCCCACCGGGGTCGGCAAGACAGAGGTGGCCAAACAGCTGGCCGACACCCTTGGGGTCAAACTGCTACGCTTTGACATGTCCGAGTATATGGAAAAGCACGCGGTTTCCCGCCTCATCGGGGCCCCTCCGGGCTATGTCGGGTTCGACCAGGGTGGCATGCTGACGGATGGCGTCGATCAGGAGCCGCATTGCGTGCTCTTGCTAGACGAGATCGAAAAGGCCCACCCGGATGTGTTCAACATCCTGCTGCAAGTCATGGATCACGGTAAACTGACCGACCATAACGGGCGGGCGGTGGATTTCCGCAATGTCATCCTCATCATGACCTCGAACGCCGGTGCGTCTGACATGGCGAAAGAGGCGATCGGCTTTAACCGCGACAAGCGGGAGGGCGAGGATACGGCTGCGATCGAACGGACGTTCACTCCGGAATTCCGGAACCGTCTGGATGCCATCATCTCGTTCGGGGCCCTCCCGAAAGAGGTGATCATGCAGGTCGTCGAAAAGTTCGTCCTGCAACTCGAAGCGCAGCTGATGGACCGCAACGTCCAGATCGAACTGTCGCCCGAGGCGGCACTCTGGCTGGGCGACCGTGGCTACGATGACAAAATGGGGGCACGTCCGCTGGGCCGCGTCATCCAGGAGCACATCAAAAAGCCGCTGGCCGAAGAGTTGTTGTTCGGCAAGCTCATCAAGGGCGGGATCGTCAAGGTGGGCGTCAAGGACGACAAGATCGACCTGCGTTTTGAAGCGCCCGAGAACCCGCGCCTGACTGGGAACAAGCCGCCGCTCTTGACGGCTGACTAAGCCCAAACGCCTACAATGAAATCAGCCCCCGCCTGCAGTGCAGGCGGGGGCTTTTACTTTTGAATGGCTTTTCTTTCGAAGGCCGGGGGCCTCCTAACGCTCGGTCAGCTTCAACTCGATCCGCCGGTTCTGGGCGCGAGCCTCGACCGTGTCTTCGGGGTTGATGGGCTGGAACTCACCAAAGCCGTTTGCGGCCAACCGATTAGGATCAATCCCCTCGTTGTTGATCATGTAAAGCACGACGGAAAGCGCCCGCGCCTGGCTAAGCTCCCAATTGTTGCGGTACTCGCCTGTCCCGGACAAGGGCACGTTGTCGGTATGACCGTCGACCCGGATGATCCAGTCGATCCCTTCGGGAATGTCGTTGGCAATGGTACGCAGGATGCTGGCGACATTGGCCATTTCGGCCCGGCCAGAGGCGGAAAGCTCGGCCCGGCCAGGCTGGAATAATACCTCTGAGGAAAACACGAACCGGTCGCCTTCGATGCGAATTCCATCAAGATCGGCAACAACATCGCGTAGTCGCCCAAAGAACTCGGACCGATAGTTTCGCAGGTCTTGCGCTTCGGCCTCCAGGCGCGCGGCTTCTTCTTCAAGCCGACGGCGCTCTGTCTCCTCCAGGACCCTCCTCCGCCGCTCTTCCGAGGCAACCCGGGCAAGGGCCGTGTTTAGCTGGTCTGTCAGGTTTTCGATCTGCACCTGCGAGTCGGCATCCTCTGCATCCTGTATATCGAGGAGGGTCTGCAGGCGGCCGACCTGGTTGCGCAGTTCGCGCACCTGTTCGTTCAGAAGGGCAACCTGTCGCTGGCTTTCGGCGGACAAGGCCTGCTCGTCTGCAAGGGCCGCATTGGCAGCGGCCAGAAGGGCCTCTTGCCTCTGGGCCTCTGTCATCTGTTGGTCCTGAGCCGCTTGGGCATCCGCAAGCGTGGCAAGCGCCTCGGAAAGTCGTGCTTCGAGGGAGGCCCGTTCCTGTTCGGTCTCTGTACGACCTTCCGCAAGGCCTGCGACTTGGGTTTCAAGCGCCCCTTGGGCCAAAAGCGCCGCCCGTAGGCGTTCTTCCATGGTCGAGGTTTCGGATTGTGCCTCTGCGACAGCGGCTTGGGCGGCAGCAAGTTCGCTCACCCTGGCCTGTTCCGCCAGAACGGCGGCAGCAAGCCGCTCTTCTACCTGCGCCCGCGACAATTCACTTTCTGCAAGGGCAGCCTCGAGGGCGGCGCGGATCTCTTCGAGATCGCCGACCGCACCGTCCCTTGCGGCAAGAGCAGCGGCGAGGTCCACGGAAAGCTGTTCCCGATCCTCGGTGACGGCGGCAAGTTGAGCGCGCGCCGCGTCGAGTTGCGCTTGCGTCGTTTCCTGAAGGCCCAAAGCGGCGACAAGCCGGGCATCCAGATCATCACCCTCGTTCAGGGCCCGGTTTACGTCGTTCTCGGCCTGTTGGAGTGCCAACAGGGCCTCTGCCAGCCGCATATCCAGGTCTGCCCGCGCGGCCTCGGCAGCGGCCAGAAGGGTCAGGGTGTTTTCGGCCCTGCGCCGCTGCTCCTCAAGCGCCATGGTCATTGCCGTCAACTCTGCATCCGCGTTCTCAAGCCGGGCTCTGAGGGCCTCTGCGGCTGCCGCCTCTGCCAGTTGGGCGGCCTCTGCCTCACTCAACGCTTCGGCATCATTGTCTCGCGCCGTCTGCAAGGTCTGGATTTCGGCCTGATCGTCCGCTGCCTGGCGTCGAAGGTCTGCAACAAGGGCATCGAGCGCATCGGCCCGTGCAGCCGCAAGGCGCGCGGTCTCGGTGGTGGCGTCGATCTCCTCGCGGGCCATGGCGAGGGCCAGGTTAAGTGCCTCCTGTTCGGAGATCAGCGTTGTTTGCACCAGTTCAAGCGCGGCTATAGTGGCCCGGGCACCCTCACCTTCGGCCTCAAGGGCTGCGATGGTTTCGGCGTCGGCGGCCGCGGCCGCTTGCAGCCCATCGATGGTCTGTGCGCTGGCCTCAGCCTCGCTCCGCAGCGTCAGAATGGTTGTCTCGGCCGTTGCCTGTTGCGACAGAAGACCGGCCACCTGAGCCTCAAAACCGGTGATCTGGTCTTGCGCCTCGTCCAGCGCGGCAGCGTTTGCATCCCTCTGCTGGGTCAAAGAGGCGATCAGCACCGCTTGCTGGCTCGCCTGGCTTTCGGCATCGGCAAGGTCGGATGTCAGTTGGCCCACATCGGCCTCAAGGGCAGCGGTGCGGTTCTGCTCTAGCCCCAATGCCTGCGCCAGCAGGGCGACTTCGGCGCTCAGCTCATCGAGCTGGGTTTCCTGACCTGAAATCGTGTCCCGCAACACGAACTGCACAACCGTAAAGATGGTCAGCACGAACATCAGCACCAGAAGCAGGCCAGTCATCGCATCGACAAAGCCGGGCCAGATGGATGCCTGGAACCTGTTGCCGGACCGCCGTTGCAGTGCCATGCCCTCGCGCCTCCGTTTACTCTTTGGAGGTCGCCCGGACCTGCCGGATGGCGCGGGTCAGGGCCGACATGTCAGTACGCAGTTCGGCCATGGTCTCTTGCCGGCCAGCCGAAAGTTCTTCGAGGATGCGCAGCATCTGCACGTCAATGGACCGCAGGCGCATCCTGCTTTCGGCATCCATGCCTTCGCCCACCTCGCCCAGCCGATCAAGTAGCCGCTCTTGCCCTTCGGCAACGCGAAGCAAGGCTGTTGACGGGTCGTTCGCCGTCATTCTGTCAGTCAGATGGCCTATCCCTGCGGCCAGTTCGCCAAGCCGGTTGTCGATCTCACTTCGTGCGGCATCGGACTGGCTGAACATCTGCTGAAGTCGCTCCATCTGCTCGGCCAGATTGTCGAACACGCCGGCCATGACGGCCGAGTCTCCGCCACCGCCTTCATCGCCTGATGCAAAGCCGACACGGGTGATCGTCGACAACCATTCTTCGAGTTCGCGATAAAAGCGGTTCTGTCCGTGACCGGCAAAAAGCTCCAGCAAACCAACCACAAGAGAGCCTGCCAGACCCAGAAGGGACGATGAAAAGGCTGTGCCCATGCCTCCAAGCTGGCTTTCCAGACCAGCTTGCAGGCGGCCAAAGACCTCTGTCCCGCTTTCGCCGGGGGCCGGGTTCAATCCGCGGATCGTCTCGACAAGGGCCGGCACAGTTGTTGCCAGACCGTAGAAGGTGCCGAGCAGGCCGAGAAAGATCAGCACGTTGCCTAGGTAGCGGGTGATCTCACGGTCTTCGTCAATCCGCTGCCCCACCGAATCCAGGATGGATCGGCCCGACGAGGCGGAAAGCTGCATCCGCACCCCCCGCGACCGAAGCAAGGTCGCTAGTGGCGCCAGAAGCGACGGTGCCTTGGCAATCTCCATCCCGGGCCGGGACGAGGCGAAACCCTCGATCCAGCTGACCGAGTTTGCCAATTGTACGACCTGACGAAAGCAGGATAGCACGCCCAGGATGAAGACGGTCAGGATGACCGAGTTTAGGTAGGGGTTCGACATGAAGATCGACGAAATGGTTCGATAGCCGAAATAGATCCCAGCCACGACCAGCCCACTGGCGATCAGCATGAAAGTGAGCTGCCGCAAAGGCAGCGTGAAATGTGGCCGTGCCGATGGTACCGAAATGTCCCCCACGGACAGGTTCCTCACATTCATGTCGCGTTGCGGCATTGATAGGCGCTGCATCCGCGAAACCCAACCCAAATATCGGCTTCTCTGCTCGGCGCAGTCACGCCGTGGCCGTCAGGTCGCGCACCCGGGCAACCAACCACTGCATATCAGGGTCATTTATGTCCATTTGTGCGAGGTGAGCGGCGGTATTGTAGAGGTATTCATCATTGGGCCCACGCCCGCCCTGCGCCCGCGCGATCATTTGCGCCTGGGTCTCAAGATCGAAACGGCAGTATTGGACATGCGTCGGTTCGATCACATAGGCTAGGGCCTCGATCCACCGCCCATCGGCCAAGTGCAGGGGAACATGCCGCTCGACATAGGCTGACGAAATGAGTTCGCGTTCGCGCAGGTCGGCCAGCACGCGATCCTGATCGTCGGTGGCCACCTGAAAGGCCACGCCGGTACAACTGGCCCCCACCGCTTCGTCCAGCGCCAGGACCAGCCCTGGTTCGGCCTCGCTGCCCCGGTGATGAATCGACAACATGCAAAAGCTGCGGTGATACCCGTCCAGCCGCGCCGTCACCGCCGCAACCGGCACAAAACCGGGGTTCCACAGCAGCGATCCATATCCGAACACCCAAAGATCCAAGCCTAGCCTCCTGTCTGGTCCTCGTCCTGTAGGCCCGATAAACACGGATGGTGTAACCCCCCGTGCAGGGCCAAAGGAAAGAGACGCGTAGATGCGGTTCATCGTGATTGTGGTTTTTGGCATGTTCGCTCTTTATGGCGGCTACTGGTTTGTAGGCTCTGCGGCGACAGAACGGGCTTTGATCGCCGCGATCGAGGAGATGCGGTCAAACGGCCTCTCGATCGAGGTGGCGGATGTGCGCACCCGAGGCTTTCCCTCGCGGTTCGACACCACGATTACAGCGATAGACCTGAGGGATCCGGCCACAGACCGAGGCTGGCAGGCCCCCTTTGTCCAGATCCTTGCGCTAAGCTACGTGCCCAACCGAGTGATTGTCGTCTGGCCTGAGACCCAGACCGTGCGTTTGCCAGGCCAAAACCTGACAGTGACTGGCACCGGGCTACGGGCAAGCGGTGCCGTTCGTCCCGACCTGTCTTTGCCCCTTCGCAATGCCACCTTTGAGGGTGGTCAGACCGCGCTTGCGTCGGACAAGGGCTGGCAGATGTCTTGGGACCATGGCCTTGCGGCGGTAAGGGACGCAGCGGGCGACGACCTTGCCCCCAACAGCTATGATGTCTTTGGCGAGGTGACCAACCTGCGTCCGTCAGCGGTGCCGGGACTGCCCGTCCTTGATCAATTGCGTCTGGACGGATTGGCCGTCTTTGACAGGCCTCTGGATCGTTTTGCCCTGACCGGAACGCCAGCCAGACCGACCGAACTGACGCTGCGCGACATGACCTTGCGTTGGGGACCGGCCCTGATTTCAGGACATGGCGAGCTGCGCGTCGATGAATTGGGCCAGCTTGACGGAGTCATCGACCTAACGGTGGCCCGTTGGCAAGAGACGCTGACCATGCTCGAGGACGGTCGGCTGATCGGCCCGGTTCTTGCGCGGGCCATCCGGCGGATGGGTGTTGCGCGAGGTGTTGCCGAGGATCTTGATGTGCGGGTTGTCATTTCGGCCGGACAGGCAAGTGTCGGGGCCATACCGCTGATGGCGATCCCGGCGCTTTGGTAGGGCCCGGTCCTTTGGCAGGGCCATTTCTTTATTAGGGGCCGTCCTTTGGTAAGAACCAGACTAGCGGCAATACGATCCGTTGCGATACCGCGCCGTATCAAAGTGGAAATGGTCCCGGTGGGCCGCATTGGCATTCGGTCCCAAGACCGTTCCGAAAATTCCGCAGGCGTCATCCTGAAGGCGCCGCAAGCGCTGGCCCTGGCTTTGAGTGTTCCAACCGTTCAGCACGCTGATTTCATTGCCATTGCGCAAACCAAACCCAGCAATGTCTATGGCCCTACCCTTGGCATGTTCTGACATTTGGGAACTGTTTGATCCGTTTCGGTTGCGGCAGGAATAATGCCCAATGACCCGGAGCGAGGCGAGGCCACCGCCCTGATCTGCCAGCGTAGGTCGCGCGCTTTGCTCGACCCATCGCAACAGCGCTTCGGCGGTTGTACAATCCATGGTGGACGGGGTGGACAGGCGCACACCGCCGATTGACGTGATGCTGACAGGGTTGTCCACCCGCACTCGCCCGAACCGTTGATCCGGCTGAGGGTCTGGCCCTGGATATCGACGCTACCGCAAACGGCCCCCCGTGCCCGCTGTTCACGGACCTGTTGCGCCTGCCTTGTTATCTCGGGCGGACGCTCGGGCGGTCGCAGGGCAAGGGCCACGGCCAAGGCCGAAAGGTCCGGTGGCACGACGGCTCCGGACTGCGCCTCGGGGCTGACGGGTGTCAGGGCGTCCGTCCCCATCAGCGGCACAACAGCCAGGGGACGGGCCGGGCGGGGCTCCGGCCGACGGGGTGGGAGGGGGGAAGCGGTTGTCGTGGGACGCGGAACGGGCCGGACAGCAGGCAAGATCTGTGGTGGCGAGGTTGGTCGTGGCGCGATGGACGAGGCGATCCGTTCAGGCCGCGTGCCGACAGCCATGTTCTGGACCAGCATTCGGGCGATCTGCGCAGTCCCATCCGAAATCTCAAGCGAGTCCGTGACGCGGGCTTCCTGCGCGGCCAACCGCGCCGACGGTTCAGGCACCAATGCCCGCGATAGCAATGGGCCGCGCGGCTGCGTCGCAGGATCAAGGACCCGCAAATCCGGCAGCAACAGAGACCCGTCACGGGTCAAGAGAAGTGGTACTTCCAACGGGCCTTCCGGGTGTTGGGGACGCAATGGGCCATTAGATATGGATCCAGATATAGGCGCCGGCCAAGATTCAAGCGCACCTTCTGTTTCAAGCGCAGGTCCGGGGTTGGTCAGTCCGGCCGGTTCCGCCGGGACCTCAACCGGTCGTGCGACGGGCCTGGCCGGAGGTTCAAGGACTAGAACGATCCGGGCCTGGGGACGTGGTGACACGGCCGGCGCGTCGGACCAAGAGGGGGCCGGCAAAATGGCACAGGCCAAAAGAAGTGACAGGCCCCTGGCCCGGCGGCTCAACCGGACTTTCCCGGGGTGCGACCAAAGTTTGGTGCAGCCGTATCCTGTCCTGCCTCGATGATCCCGCGTCGGATTGCACGGGTCCGGGTGAAATAGGCGTGCAGATGGTCCCCATCGCCCTGTCGGATCGCCCGTTGAAGAGCGAACAATTCTTCGGTGAAGCGCCCCAGGATCTCGAGCGTCGCTTCCTTGTTGTTCAGAAAGACATCGCGCCACATCGTTGGATCACTGGCCGCGATGCGGGTAAAGTCGCGGAAACCTGCCGCAGAATACTTGATGACCTCGCTATCGGTCACGCGACGCAGATCATCGGCAACCCCGACCATCGTGTAGGCAATCAGGTGCGGGGTATGGCTGGTGACGGCAAGGACAAGATCGTGATGATCCGCATCCATAGTGTCGACATGGGCCCCCATTCCCTTCCACAACTCAATAAGGCGGTCGACCGCTGCGGTCTCTGCGTCACCGGGCACCACGATGCACCATCGTTGGTCAAACAGTTCGGCAAAGCCCGAACGGGGGCCAGAGTGTTCGGTCCCAGCCAGCGGGTGCGCCGGTATAAAATGGACGCCTGGCGGCAAATGAGGTGCAACCGCTGCGATCACCGCCGCCTTGACGGAACCCACATCGGTGACGGTAGCCCCGGGTTTCAAGACAGGCGCGATCTCAAGCGCCACAGCCTCCATCGCGCCAACCGGCACCGCGAGCACCACGAGGTCCGCCCCTTCGGCCGCTTCGGCAGCGCTTTCATAGACCCGGTCCACCAACCCGACTTCTTTTGCGATCGCCCGCGTCTCGGCCGACCTGGCGTAGCCGACGATTTCCCCGGCCAATCCCGCGCGCCGCATGGCATAGGACATGGAGCCAGCAATAAGGCCAAGACCGATCAGGGCAACCCTTTCATAAAGCGCCATCAGCGCAGCCCCTTGAATTGTCCCACCGCGTGGGCGACCCGGCGACAGGCGCTTTCGTCGCCAACGGTGATGCGCAGACAATTGGGCAGATTGTAGCCCGCGACCCGGCGCACGATGATGCCTTCTGCCCGTAGATGGGCATCACAGGCCTCAGCCTCGGCCGTATCAGCGAAGCGGGCAAGGACGAAATTGGCGGTCGACGTGTCAGAGCGGACCCCCATCTCGGCCAATGCACTGGCCAGCCAGTCCCGCCAGCGGGCGTTTTCCACCCGGCATTTTTCAATATAGGCGACGTCCCGAACCGCCGCCTCTGCCGTGGCAAGGGCGGCTGTGGACAGGTTGAAAGGTCCGCGAATGCGGTTCAACACGTCGATGATGGCTTGCGGGCCATAACCCCAGCCCACCCGAAGCCCGCCCAAACCGTAGATCTTGGAAAAGGACCGGGTCATGAAGACGTTGTCGCGCGACGCGATCAGGGCAGCGCCGGCGTCGAACGCCTCAACATACTCGGCATAGGCACCGTCGAGGACAAGGATCGCACCCTCGGGCAGACCTTCGGCCAAACGACGCACCTCGCCCGGCGCAATCATGGTGCCGGTGGGGTTGTTGGGGTTGGCGATAAAAACAAGCTTGGTCGCCGGTGTGCAGGCGGCAAGGATCGCATCGACGTCGGTCACGCGGTCCCTCTCCGGGACCTCGACCGGGGTCGCCCCCGCCGCGCGGGCCGAAATGCTGTACATGGCAAAACCATGTTCTGTGTGAATCACCTCGTCGCCCGGACCGGCGTAGGCTTGGCACAGAAAGTGAATGATCTCGTCACTGCCGACACCGCAGATGATCTGGTCAGGGTTCAGGTTCCAGACCTCCCCGATCGCGGTCCTCAGGCTGGCGTGATCTGTATTGGGATAGCGGTTGAGCGTGTGAACAGCCCTTGAAAACGCCTCTTTTGCTGCATCGGAAGGACCAAGCGGGTTTTCGTTTGCTGACAGCTTCAGCACGTTGGTCTGGCCGTCCACATGGCTTGCCCCGCTTTGATAAAGCGCGATGTCCATAATGCCAGGTTGCGGTGTGATTCCGGTCATTTGAAGGGCTCCTGTCGTTCGCAAGCGTTCTATCGACGGGAAACGGGCTGCGCCACTATGTTCTTTGCCGCGACTTCAAAGTGCAAACGCAGGCCGGACAAGGGAACACCAGCCCGGCAGCCTTGGGGCCGAGAGCTACTTCTTGCCACTTCGCGCGACCAGCCAGTCCATCACTGCCATGAGGACCCCCGAAAGAACGAAAACAACGTGGATGACAACCAACCAGTAAAGCTCATTGTCGCCAAAACCGGCATCCGAACCAGCTTGGCCGATCTCCATAAAGCGCTTGAGGAGGTGAATCCCGGATATGGCCACGATCGAGGCGATCAGCTTCATCTTCAGGCCCGCGAAATCTACGGTCCCCATCCAGCCCGGCCTCTCTGAGGCGGGGTGAATGTCCAGCTTGGAAACGAAATTCTCGTAGCCTGAAAAGATGACAATGACGACGAGGTTGGCGGCGAGTGTCAGGTCGATCAGCGTAAGAATGGCCAGAATGGCCTTGTCGACCGAAAGCTCCAGGACCTGCGGCAAGTAGTAAATCAGCTCTCGGACAAAGACGACGGTCAAAAGCGCCAGCGCTAGAACGAGGCCGAGGTACATGGGCGCCATCAGCCAACGGGAGGCGAAAAGCCCCTGTTCGAACCGCCGCTCAATAATCGACTTCTGTTCCATCGGGGCGACCTCCAGCCTGTAGCAACAAATCAGGGATAAGCCCCTGTCGAACATCGCGCAATCGCGGCCAACAAAAAACCCGCCACACCAGGGTGCAGCGGGTTCCAATGTCACCTGATCGGACGATCCGGGCGCAAAGCCCGGAACGGGATCAGTTCTTGGCGTAGAATTCGACGACGAGGTTCGGTTCCATCATCACCGGGTAGGGCACGTCGCCCAGGCTCGGTGTGCGGACGAAGGTCGCGGTCATCTTGTGGTGATCGACTTCGAGGTAGTCGGGAACATCACGCTCGGTCAATGCCACGGCTTCGAGAACGACAGCCAGTTGCTTGGACTTGTGACGAACCTCGATCACGTCGCCTTCCCGCACGCGGTAGGACGGGATATTGACCGACTTGCCGTTGACCAGCACGTGGGCGTGGTTGACGAACTGACGGGCGGCAAAGACGGTCGGCACGAACTTGGCGCGGTAGACCACGGCGTCAAGGCGACGCTCGAGCAGGCCAACAAGGTTCTCACCGGTGTCGCCCTTGATACGCTCGGCCTCGGCGTAGATGCGGCGGAACTGCTTTTCGGTCAGGTCGCCGTAGTAGCCCTTGAGCTTTTGCTTCGCGCGCAGCTGGGTGCCGAAGTCGGACAGTTTGCCCTTGCGGCGCTGACCGTGCTGGCCGGGGCCATACTCACGACGGTTTACGGGGGATTTCGGGCGGCCCCAGATGTTTTCACCCATCCGGCGGTCAATTTTGTACTTGGCAGAGGTGCGTTTGGTCACCGTCTGATCTCCTTCTGTAGGACGCGGGCCACGGGGGCCTGCTATGAAGGGCGTTGTCCTTTGGCCTTGCGGCCTGACAGGGATCCTCTTGCGAGGTCCACCAACACCAACGAAGTGCGCCTTATAGCCGGGCTGAACCGGGTGTCAACGGGTGTGGCGGCCCGTCGCGAAATCCAACAGGTGAGGTTCGAGCAGACGCATTGCCGGGTCCAATTGGACTAGTACATCATGTCGTGGTTCAGGATGGCTGCCTCTGAATGGGATAAAACCCGACGGGCATAGCTGCCATAGGTCTGCGGATCGGTGGCTAGGTCCGGCAGGCGGTCAAAGAGTTCGGTCAACTGGACTGTCTGACGTCAGCGCCCATGGGACAGTTTAGGCATATTGCGGAACGGAGG
>ERZ887942.76-NODE-76-length-77161-cov-47.967136_pt1 | contig 77161 bp, 56 predicted proteins | sample MGYA00521099_ERZ887942 | MGnify/ENA primary metagenome ERZ887942 (study PRJEB32303, sample SAMEA104408605) | aquatic metagenome | biome: Brackish water; feature: Pelagic; material: water | place: Baltic Sea | collected 2014-06-07T06:48:00 | depth 16,251 m ... | reverse complement strand
CACCCATTTCATACCCATCAGCGCCAACGCCACAACCAACGCCACAACCAACGCCTGTTGATGTGACGGCATATTGGTATCCGTGGCCATTGCCTCCCAAAAGCGGAACGACAACTAAGATTGAGCAGGCTGATGCAGATCAACTGATGGTGTCGGCATCGGAAAACAGACTACGTAATGGACGTCGCCACGGACACCCGATGAGGTCGACTGTTCGCGGTGGAAGCAAATCGGCAGTCACACAGCAGGCCTCCGCAGGTTTGCCAACCGAATCTCCGGATAACCGTGAACGAATTTCCTCGGTGCCAGCATCACCAGCGGAAGATCTTCGTTATCGCGGTGGCTATATCATCCCCGACCTTGCGTTTGTCAACCTTTACGTCGGCGGTGATCAGTATTGGAACATGGCGGAAGTCAAGCTTATTGATGAAGCCATTGCAGCAGCCATGTCAGATCGACGTTTGAACAATGTAATGCGGCAGTACTTCAACAACGCAGAAATTTCCTGTACGGCTTTTCCTTCTCACCCGCTCACTGGCTATAAGCCGGAACTGATGACGCAGGGTGATGTCGAATACAGCTTGTCTTACTTATATGAAAATGGTTTTCTGAAAAACTATGACTTAAGCACAACCGTGTTCAACTTCCTGCTGCCACCGGGCACGATTTTGAACGATGAAACTCGTCGGCGAGCAACAACGGTCACCGGTCGACAAAACGCCAGTGCTTTTCGGCGAGCGTCAAGTACAGATTCCGCAAGCCGGTTTTCGTCACACGCAACCACAGAATCCGCCGAAACGCCTCCTCTGCTGGCAGTTGAGAACGAGAGCGATTCAACGATGGGGCTTGGCGGCTATCATGGAAGCATCCATAAGGGCCAGCAAACGATTTACTATTCTGTCGACGTCTATTCTGAACGGCGATCAGACGGTTCAACGAATGGAATTCCAGTGTTCAAAGAAAGCTGGAAAAACATAGTTGCCACGCTCTACCACGAACTGCAGGAAGCTCGAACCGACCCAGATGTCGAAGACGTCATCCGTAATCCAACCGACCCTCGAGCCGAACAGTGGCTTGGCTGGGTTTCAAACAAAGGCGAAGAATGCGGAGACTATCCAATCGACGCCGTAAAGCAGCTGGGCAGTGTCGTCCAGGAAGTCCCTCTGGCAGACGGAAGTGGCATGGTGCCCGTGCAGTTTCAGTACTCCAACGCAGTCCACGGACCTGAAGGCCCAATTGAGCAGCCACATGCGATAAGCCGGTAATTCACTGTCGCAAACTGCGCGGCCGCAAAGAGCAAACGCCGTCGTGTTCAAACAACCAGCAACAGCAAAGTCGGTACTGCGGCCAACGACCGCGAACACTACCTACGGTAGACTAAAACAGAAACGCAATCCAGATATTGTGCCAATCGCGAGTCTTCGCACTCGCACAAGTACGGTTGCAGGTGCCGACATCTCCGCCGCGACGGCCCCCCAAAATGAGTGTCCGCTAAGCAAAAACCTGCGAATCTGCCCACTGAAATGCTGCCGCGACTTCGCCAACAAAAAATTTAAAAAATAGTCCGCCACCGTTTCGCCGGATCGGGGTTTTCACTGGACGTAAATAACTTACGGAGCGACAGCCGAATTTCTCGGCGTCGTCCACCCCCGCACCTGACAGAACACTGCGATGAACGGACGCGTCACCAAAGACTCCTCCACAGCTGCCCAGCACAGTTGCGTAGCGAAAACGCCTTGGCTGGACGGTCCCGTCCCCGGTGGTTATTGGGACATTCGAGAAAATCGGGTAAATTATTTCGACTGGCTGGCTGCTCAAAAGGGATTCGTTCAACCGAAGGACTGGTACGGAATTCGCAAGCTGCACCTAAGCGAGATGGGGGGAGCAGGCCTGCTTAGAAATTACTACGGTGGCTCGTTTTTTAAAGCGATGACCGACTACATGCCAGACTACGACTGGAAACCATGGCTGTTTGGGCGTGCACCAGACGGATATTGGTCGATCCCCGAAAACCGCAGACACTACATGCACTGGCTGGGACAACAACTGGGGTTCACTAACACCGAAGACTGGTATCGAGTCACCAACAATCATTTCCACCAATTTAACGGTGGCGGGCTTTTAAATGTCTACTTTAACGGTTCCATTCAAGCTGTCCTGGCAGATTTTGCCCCCGACACAAAATGGCAGCCGTGGTTATTCGCCAGTGTTCCTCAAAGCTTCTGGGCGAAACCAGAAAACCGTGGAAGTTATTTCACCTGGCTTGGGGAACGACTGGGATTTGTTCAGCCATGTGACTGGACTCGCCTGACGCGTCAGGACTTTCTGAAGAATCGCGGATCATGGTTGTTGAGCGGAGTCTATCACGGCTCCATCAGCAGCGCTGCAGCGGAAGCTCTGTTGCTACAACTGCCGGAAAGCCGAGCTTAACCACTGGTTGACCGGCTTGGTTGCTAATCGCTGCGCCAGGTGCGACTTTCCTGATTGCGGAATCCCGTTACCTGAATCGTTCCGTTTCGCTCAATGTTCAGCAACGAATAGCCATTGTTGTTCTCGCCAGAACCTTCCACCATCGCAACCATCGTGCAATAGTGGATGCCGCCAATATCTTTCAAATCGTTCTTGTGACTATGACCTTGAAAGACCGCTAACACGCGGCCTGACGATTCCAGAATTCCACGAACATCGGCGTTATTTTTTACTCCATGGTTACCGCTCACGTCCAGACGCTGGTGAGCAAACACCACCACTGGACTGGCTCCAACCGCTAGATCCGCACGCAACCATTCCAGTTCGGCATCGGGAATATTGGCGTCTGTCCACTGGAAATTCTTCCGACCGTAGGGCTGGCCGTCGCTGCGAAAACAGGAATCCAGCACCACAAAATGCACGCCATCTTTGTCGAACGAATAGTACGATTTCGCTTGTTCGACACTGCCAAGAAATTCCTCTTTCTTCAACGTGTCAACGCAATGATTACCAAGCACATAGTGACGCTGTTTGCAGATCGCGGAAAACTCTCGATTGACCGTTCTTAGATATCGATGCTCTGTATCCACTGAATCTGCGGCATCAATCAGGTCGCCAAGTTCCACCAAAAAGTCTGGCTGGTCCGCCTCAAACTGCTTAGCTGCCTCTTCAAGTTTCCGCAGAGTTTCCCGATAGTGTCGCGTGCCGGCAGATGGCTTGTCGGCATAGTGCAGGTCAGTAACCATCCCCACTTTAACCACTGGTGCGCGTTCGTCCGCAAACAGGGATGTACGGGAAACAGTTGCCGCGGTTAGTACCAGAGTGCCGTTTTTTAAAAACGCACGCCGATTTTGACCAGAAGAATGCGATTCAGTGCGCATAAAAAAACCTCCGCACAGTTCGTGGAACGAAACACTTGTCGACACCCGAAGTCAGATAAGGTGGGCACTTGACGCCCGGGTCATGTGATCCGAGCATAGTCGGCGTGACAGTCGGCCGGAATCGTCCAGTTCCCTAATGGGTAAAATCTGTAGGGTCAACTCTGTTTGGTTCCGAAGAAACTGGCAGAGGCTGGTGCATTCGACCGAAGCCGAATCCACAACAAAAGCATAGCTCGCCACACGGGTCTCAGCAAGGTCGTTAACCAACAACTCAACAAAGATCACAAGTTGCCTTGCCCTAGTTTCTGTCGTTTTCATATCGCAAAATGCCAGGTTCTACTTGCAATAGCAGAACGCTGGCATCTTGTTTTGATTGATCGCTGAACGGGCTGTTGGTGCGAGCAGAAAGCATCGCGAGATCTGCCTGCGTGAACGCGATTGTTTAGCGAGCCTGAGGAACTTCTTCCAGCTTAGGGCGAACATCAAACATCCACATTTTTTCCGGTGGCACGCCGGGCTTCAGATTCTTTGGAATCGTAAATACCTCAGCCGTCAACACCTCGTTGCCTTCATAGATTCGTTGCTTACCTCGAAACTCTTCCGCAAGTTGGGCGATTCTAGGATCGCTGGGGCTATCAAAGGATCCCACAGTCACAACGGATTTGTACCGGTCATGAAAAATGTAAGCGTCATAGTTTCGATCGTAGCCGAACTTCTTAGCCGACCTCAAAACTTCGGTTAGCTCCCACGCCTTGTCGCCGGCGGTATCCAGGCCATTCCCCATCATCTTGTCGAAGTGCTGCTGAGCCTTACCGCCCTGCTGATAGCTCATCTGGACGACTGAGTTTCCTTCGAACGTTGCAATTCGCAGCGTGTATTTTCCTTTGTTCTTAAGCAGCGAGTATTCCATGTCGCTGTTTAGTCGCTTAACCAAAGGGTCCATGCTGTTACGCTTTACGTCATCAGCGTCCATCAATGGGTTGACCGTCATGAACGCTCGACTAAGAGGCTTAGGGCGGCCTGGTGTCTTGGCAATGATTCCGCCGCTCTTCTTGTCGTTCAGAAAAGCTGGCTCGAAGTCCTTCTTCAGATAGTCAAGAATCGCCTTGGCGTTCTTGTCATCCATGCTGCCGAAGTTTCCGGCCAGTACTCCGATGGCTTCGTGCTGAGCGATAAACTTCTTCTCATCGCCTTTGGCTGCATCTGCGGAGAATTCTTTCAGCTCACCCATCTTTTGCCCCATTAGATAGGTGTAGGCTGGAATTCCGATTTTTCGAAGTTCATACACCAGTTCATCGGCAGCTTCCCATGGACTAAGACCTGCCGTGCGCCGTTCAACAGGCACATAGTTGAAAGTTGCAACGTTGATCATCCAGGGGCCGTGCTGCTTCGTTAGCGTGTAACGTTTGCCCTTAACAGCCTCAACTTTTGCGAACGCGGAGCTGCTGGAAAATGTGATGGCAAATAACGCGACAGTGCACAGGGCGGCGCGGGAGGAGAACATAGCGTTTTCCTTTATGGGTGAGATCATGCGAGACGGGAGAGATTGAGAGGGCCCTCAATCTACGAAACCTCGCAAATTGCGTCTAGGTCAGTTCCTGATCACTCGCCTACTGTATTTTGCCTGCCGCACCGGCCAATCAGCGATCTTCATTCCCGCAGAAAACAAACGAATTCAGGGCGACCGCAAATCAGAATTGATTCGCGATCGCCCTGAGTTTTGTCAAACGTTACCGCAGACTGTTGCTTTCACATTTGGCGTGCGACTTTGCGATGCAACGCCACGTCAGCAATCGTTCAGGAAAGTCCCCCGACCTTGAACTCCCGAAAACTTCCAAAGCACTAATTGGTCACGTTAGTAAACTCTGGAAAATCTTCAGACAGTGCTGCTGCCCGAACGGAGCTTTGCCTAACGTTCAGCAATGCGGGAGGAATAATCTTTAACAATTCCGGATCGATTTCGTCTGCTGAAATGCCCGCCTGAGTTGCGTTGGGCTTTTCAGGAGGTACTGGAGGTTCAAATTCCGTGGCAGGTACAGTCGGAACACTTCCGGGTTGATCTGCTGGTTCCCTGGGAACCGGCTGCCCATAGCTGTTCGCATCCGGTCTTCGCAAATTCACAGAGCCGGTTGGCCCCGGTGAAGCAAAGTCTGCAGGCTGTGTCATCAGGTGAGGAGCGTCCTTGGCATGCGTTCTGGCGTGAGCTCGAACTTCTGCATCACAATACGCGGCAGAATCCCAGCGACCTTCTGCCAGATAGATGCCGTTGTTTTCCAGAAGACCGCCCGTCGCCAGATCCAGTGCGGTGATCGCCTTGTTGTAGTTGACAACTTCGCGATAGTAAGAACTTTCCGCTGCCGCCAGGCTTCGCTGAGCTCGCAAAACAAGGTCCAGCGTGGTCGTTCCGATTTCTCGTTCGGCTTCAAGCAAAGTCACACGTTTTGCGGCGGCCGAAAGCCGCTTGTAGTTAGACTGAGCAGCCGTGTAGGCTGAGGTCACGTCCTGCATCGCAGTGGCAATGTCGTGAGCGATATTCTTTTCCTGCGAAGACAGGATTGCGTTGGCCTTTGCGACCTGAAGTTCCAGGTTTCGCACCTGACTTCGCGTGAAGCGGTATCCCAGCGGCACACTTAGTTCAACTCCCAGGTTCCACGAATTGATGTTGTCGTTGTTCATCGAGCCATAGATACCCTGAAACGGGTTTCCAGATTGAGACAGCAGCTTATTTCCGGCTCCATGAACATCATATCCAGCAACCATATCAAAGCGTGGTCGAACAAGGCTTTTCGCTGCCTGAAGCTGCAACTGCAGACTCTTGATATTCCACTTTTGCCGACGCAGCTCAACTCGATTGGTCAGCCCTTCCGTCAAAGATGACGTCCAATCAGGGATGAACTCCGCCGTTACGGGTTGATCCACAGGCACCAATACCGTGCCATCGTTCATTGGTAAACCAATCAAACGTCGCAGTTCCGTCTCCGCTTTGTATAGCGAGTTCAGGGTTGTTTCTACGGCAGCTTTTGTTTCGTACAACTGATCGCGAGCCTGCAGTTCGTCCGCTGGCTTAAGTACACCAACTTCCAAGCGGTCCTGAGCTTCGCGCCATGTTTGAAACGCGCTTTGGTGAGCAACAACAGCAGTGTCGTATGTGCGGTACGTGAGATACAAATCCCAGTACGCATCTTCGATATCCTGCATTGCGTTTCGCACAGCGATTTCGAAGTCTGCGATGGAAATGTCCTGGTTGATGCGAGCAATCACAACCCCTTGGCTCACCCCGGTAATGGAACCGAAGTTCGGATTGGCTGGCCCCGCAATTCGTGTGTAATCAACTCCACTTCCCGCAAGCAGCGGCTGACGATAGGAGGCGCCGATCGTGCCGTAGTAATCCAGGTCGTTGCCGTTATAGCTGGGGATGTCTCCGGAAAACGTCACATCGTGATTCAGAGAAACAGTGCTTCCATTTGCGAACTGCTTCCTGAGCGCCGAACCGAAGTATGTTCGATTTCCGCCGCCCGCCATGGAACCGCTGCCAGTGGACAGGTCGTTTCGCTGCCAGGTAAGACTGGATGTAAACGTTGTATCAAAGTCAGCCAACGCGGATTCCACACTTCGGCGACCGAACAGAACTCCAGACGACTGAATCGCCGGATCAAACACGGTTGCGGCTGATGCAGGGTTCGTTAGTACGGCTTTGGCACCGATACCTCCAAAGGCACTTGTTTCCAAAACCTGATTTTGCGACATCGCACTGTACAAAGCTTCGTGCAGTGTGATTTCTCGCGGCTGATCTTCCACACGCCGGCTGAGATGACGAGGCTCGTGACTGACAGCCACAACTTCAGTGGTAGGCTTGTCCAGGCAAGGATAAGCGATTCGACTGGCGGAATCGCGATAATCGTTAATGCCGGTAATATCGTCGCAGTAATCCAGGTCACAGACCGTTGTCTTGCTGGAGGCACAACCGGCCAACAGGAATGCTGCAAGACACAAGGTTCCGGAGCGACCAGAGACAGCAGCCGCAGCCTTGAAGATACTGCGAACGAAACTCGACGGATTCCAGTTTAGATGATTCATGTGACTTCCCTGCCACAAAATGCACGATCGAAGGGACGAAAAATCGTCACAATCCGAACCGTCACTAAAAACGGAACTGACTTAGCCCCGCGGCATCGTGTCAGAACTATCAGACGGCGCTTGTGCTATCGTCGGACGATTCAGAAGCACTTGAATCATTGGAGTGCGAAGCATACTCGTTATACGGCAGACGAAGCATCCTCTTGAAAAACACGACCTCACCTGCATCATTGCCCTCAACGGCATGACCCGCAAATTGCAAACAATAGCCACCCACAAAACATCCAACATGTACGTACCACGGATAGCCAGACACCGCAAGAACCGGGGCCACCACAAACGCCAGAGGCACTCCAAGCAAGTGCAGAAAACGGTTGGTTCGATTGCGGTGACGAGGCAGGTAGTTTGCCAAAAATCTGCGTATCATTGTGATTTTCCAGGATTGCCACTGAAGTCAGCCAACGCCTCTTCGCCAACGCACATTGATACCGCTTCAATAAATGCGATTGCCCCAGATTGCTGCAGGGGAAGGTTAAGTGTCAAACCGTTTGAACGAATCCGATCAATGATCATCTTCATCATTCAACCCAACGGTTGAATCAGTCGCAGGCTTCAATAGTCGTGGCTTGCGAAAAACGGCCACGATGTCTTCTGCAGGAACCACGTACAGCAAGTTGTCGGATTCGAAGTCAACCGGTATCGCGTTCTTGGGATGAAACAACACCTTGTCGTATTTTCGAATCGGAAAATCCTGATCGCGTTCGATCTGAACGCTTATCTCAACAATTCGCCCAGTGATCGTGGGGATTTCGGACGTGTCAGGCAACACAATGCCGCCGCGAGTTTCGTGGCGAGCTTCATCTTTTCGGATCAGCACCCGCATGCCGACGGGTTCAACATATTCAGACGTCATCGTACTTCCGAAGAACATAACACAGGATGGGAGCTTCTCAACAACCGTTTGCAAATCGGCGTCTATCCGCCAAATGCACAGCAACAGCACGTGGCTTCGTTAACGGAACTCAGCCATGTGCAGTAACATCGAAAAGTTGGTGGCAGCTTAGTTTTATGCCTCCCCACTCGCAAGTTGGCCAACATATTTCAAGGCATTCAGCACTGACAATTCGAAAACGTGGTAACGTTCACGAAACGGCGATTTCATTGAAGCAATTCGCCTTTTGTGGTGAACGGACCGAGCAGTGGGAACCAGCCCGCAAAGTCCGGTTCGTATTCATTGCGACCACAACTCAGTTAAATTCACTGTAGCGAACATGGCAGCGTACTGTCGGAAAATCATTTCGCGACTACGGTGTCTCTGCAATGCCCAGCTTTTTACGCCACCACGCCAGATAAGCGTCGTCGGAAATTTCTGACGGCAGGCCGCGTTTCTTCATCGCGTTGTCGAAGTACGCTTTCTTCAACTTCAGATTTTCTGCCATAAATTCAACATCTCCTTCAGGCTTGCCGCCCTGGTCGCCGGTGTCGACGATTCACTGCTGAAGGTCCTGCTGCAGGCGTTTCAAATCTGCAGCATAGGCTGAGTCTTCCGCCAGGTTTTTCGTTTCGAACGGATCAACCTCAACGTCGTACAATTCGTACGGCGGTTTCGTGGGTTGAAAGAATCGATCCTGAACCTGATTCAAGGTGCCGTCACGATGCATCGTTTCCATCAACGTCAGCACCGGATATTGCAAAATTTCATAGCCGCTGCGATTGTTGTAAGCAGTCGCCGGTGCAAAATTATGAATCAACTTGAATCGCTTATCGCGGACACATCGAATTCTGTCGAACGCATCGCCACACCGGTCTCGTGCTGCGAAAATCACAGAGCGGCCCGCCCAGCCTTCCTTGAACATGTTCTGCCCCTGCATTGATGCCGGCACCGCAATACCTGCCGCCGCCAATGAAGTTGCCGAAACATCGATGAGGCTCACAAGTCGTTCATCAGCGGCACCTGAAGTCAGCTTGCCCGGCCACTTCACAATTAGCGGTACAAGAAGCCCAGCGTCGTACAGCCATTGTTTGCCCCACACATGAGGCTGTCCGTGATCGCCGAAAAAGAAAACGATTGTGTTGGATTCCAGGCCGTCATCTCGCAGACGTTGCAGAGTCACACCGACTTTGCGATCCAGCTCTTCAACGGAAGCCAGATAGTTGGCCCAGTCTTTCCGTGTCACTGGATGGTCTGGATAAACGGGCGGAATGTTAAGCTTGTCCGCACGTTGAGGGTCAGTGTCGGTTAAGAATTCTCGATGAGGTTCGTAGATCTGGACTTGAGCAAAAAATGGCTGCCCCGCTTTTCGCTGATTCCATGATGTGCCGTCAAACAAACGAGCGTCATTGGGAGTCGTGAAATTGAAATCTGTCTTGGCAGACCTGGCCGAACCGACTGCTGTCCCGTTGCAGACAAAATAGCCCGCATCGCGAAACAACTCCATCACTGGGCGAATTCCGCCAGGCAGTGGCTGCATGTTCCACGTTCGATGATGATGAGCGCCGATTGATGTTTGATACATCCCCGTTATGAACGCAGAACGCGACGACGAACACACAGGAGCTGTCGCGAAAGCCGCCGTAAATCGGACTCCATCTGCCGCCAGTTGGTCGATATTGGGCGTGGCAACATTCGTTTCGCCAAAGCAGCCAAGGTCCGGGCTAAGATCATCCGCCACAATCCACAACACGTTCAGCCGCTGCTCATCAGATTCGACAGCGTTCACACAAACAACCATGGCCACCTGCAGCCACACAAAGCTGGAGGCCGCAACTGCCGAAAATCCGATCTTATGAATCAATGCTGTTCCCATCATTTTCAACCTGTAATCACGCTATTCAACAACCTTTGAACGCTCGAACTCGTAAATCAGCGTTCATACCCACGAATCCCGTTGTAAGTGTATTGAAACCTGAGCGTCAGAAGATAGAAAGCAGCCCGGAAATACGTACGACAACAGAAGTCACTAAACTGCGTCGTTTAAGCTGCGTGACTTTTTGTGCGAGGCCACGCTTTCTTAGACATTTTTTTGCAGCGAATATGTTCACATTGAGTCAAGTTTGCAGAGCGACAACGGAGCGTTTCCGAGCGGTAGCTCGAATGGTCTGAGGCACGGCCTCGTTAGAGTCATACTCACACATGACGCGTGAGCATTTCACTTTTTTCTGAGCAACAACGGAGCGACTTCGAGCGTCAGCTCGACTTTGCGGATCAAGGGCCATGCCCTTGTTGGGGAACAGTTATGTTAGTAAACGTTTGCGGCTGCAAGCTGCAACTGATTCAGGGCGACATCACAGAACAGCATGTTGACGCGATCGTGAATGCCGCGAATTCTCAATTGGCAGGCGGATCCGGCGTCGATGGAGCCATTCATGCCGCTGGCGGTCCGGGAATCATGAACGACACTGCCGCAAGATACCCGGAAGGCTGCCCAACAGGCTCAGCCGTCGCTTCGTCGGCCGGGAATCTGTCCGCAAAGTTTGTGTTTCACGCCGTGGGACCGATTTGGCGAGGTGGCAAAGAGGGCGAACCTGCATTGCTGCAAACGGCCTACCGAAAATGCCTGCAACTGGCCGTGCAACACGACTGCAAAACGATCGCGTTTCCCGCCATCAGCGCAGGTGCGTATGGCTATCCGCTGGACCTTGCCGCCAACGTTGCCGTGAAAACAGTGACTGACTTCCAAAAGTGGCATAAAAAACCGCCAGAAGTTCGCTTCGTTCTTTTCACCGAAGGTACGTACGGAGCGTTTGCCAGATCTCTGGAAATACAGATGGAAGTCCAGTAGACGTTGGCGATGCGCAGGCTTGAACACCTGCTAAATTTGATGCCCTGCGTCCGGGATACGAAGCATGTCGCACGATCAGAAACTCGAAGACGCAATCACACAGATTGTGGCATGGCTTCGAAGCAGTTCAGCCACATATGCGTTTACCGGAGCTGGCATCAGCACCGAAAGCGGCATTCCGGACTTTCGTTCGCCAGGTGGTGTCTGGTCGAAGAATCGCACTGTGTACTTTGACGACTTCTGTGCAAACGCATCTGATCGCTATGAATATTGGCGGCAAAAAGCGATTGCTCACCAGGATTTCATCATCGCCACGCCCAATGTCACGCATACCACGTTGGCCTATCTGGAAAACGCCGGCCTGTTAAACGGTGTGATCACTCAAAACATTGACGGACTGCACCAGGACGCCGGCAGCCATAACGTACTGGAACTTCACGGAACTGCTCGCCGAATCGCCTGTTTAAGTTGTGACTGGAACGATGTGGCGGACATGTGGGTTGATAAGTTTTGCAACGAAGACGCTGTCCCCGATTGCCCTGCATGTGGCGGACTGCTGAAACACGCCACAATTTCATTCGGGCAGTCGCTTTCCCAAACCGTTCTTTCGCAAGCCTTTGAATGGTCCGCATCTTCCAGTCTGTTTCTGGCAATGGGATCTTCACTTGTAGTCAATCCGGCTGCCAGTCTTCCACAACTGGCGGCTGAACGCGGGGCAAAGCTGGTGATTATCAACCGCGGTGAAACGCCGCTTGATCATGTGGCAGACCTTGTTGTCAACGCACCGCTGGGAACAGTCATGTCTGCGATTGGCAATCAGGTTTTGGCGGATAAATAATTTCCCGAAAAGGGCTTCGCCGTTGCCCAGTGGAGTGGATCGTGGCAAGACACGGAAAATTCCAATCGCCGAGCCGCTCCGTTGTCGCGAAGAAGAATGATGCACGCACCGTGCGCAGCATTTCAGGTAGGACCCCAACGCCCCGCTGATTAAGAAAACGATCGTTGCCTGAAAAGCAACTGTAAGTCCGGCCCCTTCGTGAGTTTCATTTCGTCGTGTGGAATGACAACGTTGTGAACGTCCAGATTCGACCTTCGTCGTTGGTGACAAGAATTCGGTAATAGTAGGTTGTGTTGGGCTTCAGGTTTTTCAACACCAATTTATTGTCCCCATTTCGCAGGTTGGAAATGTGAATGCCTGTCGTCCATGTGCGTTCCGCATCCTGCATTGTTTGACTTACTTCGGAATTCCGTTCTGTGCTATGCAACGTTCGTTTAGCGAATGTCAGACAATCGGTTTCTCCATAATAGACGTCCGCCTTGGCATTGGTTCCTGCTCGGGCCATCTTAAGATTAATCACGGCTGTTGTGCCACCGATCTGACTGGCCGCAATGTCGGCAGCTTCGGCGGGGAAGTTGTATAGTTGTCTGCTTGCTTTCGGCAGCAGGAATTCAGGTAGGTCGGAAGCAACGGTGGCGACTGGCGGCTTCTCGAATTTATAATACCTCATCCCCCCGGTCATCATCGAAAACTCACCATCACTTGTGGTGTGCCAGACTTTATTGAACACACCGGAAGACTTGCAGTCGAAGGTGTCCATGGCGTGCCATTGTTGATCATCACCAAGGTGCCATCCATGCCGAACAACTTCGCGCACACGGTCTCCCGTTCGCTCAACATGAGGCGGCCCGGGCACTTCACAAAACGACCCCGGGTGCAGATGCAGCATTGTCTTTCCGCCGTTCCATTTGCGACCAACAGCGTACAGCTTCCATTGCCTGGTTGGGTGATCCCAAAAGTGTGAAAAGTACGTGTCGTACTTTTCATCTGACTCAACTCGCAATGCCTGCACGCAAACTTCCGGTCGATCGGGCATCGGCGTCCAACCTCTTAGCTTTACGCCGGATCCTTCATGCCCAAAACCACTGAACTCCGCCTCGGGCGAACCTGCAGCCAGCAAATGAGGCATTTGTTCCAATGGCGGAACTTTGCCTTTGGCACTGGCGGCCCACATCGAAAAATTGAACGATCCGTTTGAACGCCGATCTGCGTCAAAGGACGTTCCATAGTATCCAAATGGAGTCGTGATGGGAGAATAGCTGCTGAACTCGCAGACACTTCGTGTAGTCATCACCCACATTCGGCTTTGCTTAATCGACGAACACGAATAGCCCGCGTGAACAGCAGCTGGCCTCCAGCGAGCTCTTAGTAATTGAGCCTCCTGAATGGCGGGCCCGTAAATGTCGATCGTGTGTAATTCGCCGACACCGGACTTTGGTGAATTGACCGAAAGTGCCGTAAGCGACAACGTGTGCTGCCCCGGCTTAGAGCATTCAAATACCAACTCCCACGGCTGTCCCACATCCGGAGATGAAGCGACTGTCGAAACGGTTCGAGTTTCGGAAGCCAACTGAACTTTAATTTTCGAGCCAGCGGCAGGCTGAGCAACATTCATGTTTACTTTCACGTAAACACGGCCAGGCTCTGGCAACCAAACGTGCCAGCGAAGTGGACTATCGGCTTTCTTCCAGTCGCCAAGATACGCAAAATTGGGCTGAATTAAGTCGTCGTCGCCAACTTTGGGCAAGCTCGACTGCCCCTTTGCCACACAGGCACCATTATCAAAAAATCCGTTGCTGGCGGTCAGAATCAATTTGCTGTTGACGGCAGGCTGTCCGTTTAACAGATAAGAGCGTCCAAGCTCGTCGACTCCCGCATCAAACAAGCCGGGCGGAGTTTCCAGCTGTCCGATTCCAGTTGGAACCGCCATGCGTGACGCCAAAGCAGTCCTGCTTTCACGCTGTTGACGCTGTCCGGAAACGCTCACAGAAAAAGTCGCCAACAACAAAAAAACACTCACCAAATTCTTCATTCCGCACGGTCCTTCTGCACATTACAACTCGTTCCATTTCCCGGAACATTCATGATCGCACCAACGTTCTCATGTTAGAAGACGTCGCATTCGTCCGCAACCGGCCAGGCACCTAAACCCAACAAGGGCTTCGCCCTTGACCCAGTGGCGTGGAATGCGGCAGGACATGGAACGCTCGAATCGCCAAACCGCTCCGTTGTCGCTACGAACAACATGCGCGCATCATTTTGAGTAAGACTCTAACCTGCCATTAACTGACAAGGAAAACGCTTATACTGAATTCACCCACTGTCGCTTTCTCTGTTGACAGCTATTAGCATTCGTGGACTTTTCTTTATCGCTGAGACTCCTCCAGCCAGCAAACCAGAGTTCGACATCTCGCAACGCGATTATAGTGCCATCCAAATAAAGAGCTTAGCCATGCATGAATCCGTCACCCAAATGTGGCAAAGTTTCCTGGCGGCCAATGCGCAACAAACGACCTTCCCTGATCATGAAATTTCTACGTTTCACTTTTGCGACAATCAAACAGATGCAGACCAATGCGCGGCTCTTGTTCTAAAAGGGATTAAGCGAGCCACTGCGTCGTCACTTGCTGAACTTCAGTTACACAACATCCCGATCCCCAGGCAGGACGACCTGCATGTAGTGACAGACTTTGCAGGTGTCGCTCAATGTATTATCCGAACCGTACAAGTCGACATCCTGCGTTTTGCCGACATAACGGAAACACACGCGCCCCTTGAAGGAGAGGGCGAGGGAAGCCTCGCTCATTGGCGTGCTGCTCACATTGGCTATTTCTCTCGAGTCCTAAAAGACACACCGCTACAGATCGACGATGACCTACTAATCGCGTTTGAGCAGTTTGAAGTGGTCTTTCCAGAGCGATCGCCAGAGGCGACGGAATAGCTGTTGCCGACCTGAATGGCTTCCGCTTCAGGCTGATGGCAATCAGCCTGAAGCAGAACACCAAAACTACGCAACTCTCCCCAAACACTAAAGTTATGAAACGAATAGTTGAGCTGGCCAGAAGAACTCACCAAATCCCTCTTGAAGTTTTCGGGCAACGCACGAAGAATAACGATATGAACGTGCTGCCCAACATCCTTCGATTGCTTTCAGGACTGCTCGCCAGTCTTTGCATGCTGGCTCAGCCACTGCTGGAATGTTGCAATTCCTGCTGTGCGGCAGAAGCAGCGTCCGAAAACTCGCAGCCGTCCTGTTGCTCTACGAACCCGTCGGCACCAACGTGCTGCCAGACTGCAGCAGATTCGGCAACAACCGACTGCTGCGGCAGTTGCCCGTGCTGTGCGGAGACTCCCAGGCAACCAGCAAATCAGCAAAAAACTCGGGACACCGTCAGATCATATGATACTGGACTGACAAGTCAGCAGTGCCTTCCAACAGCCGCTGAACGCGAACCTACAGTCCGCTTTTGTTCTGATGATTCGCAACCGGAAGACGACCGGTCCGTGCATGAGCGACTGGCCGAACTGTGCGTGTGGAGGAATTAGCTTAGGAGGAACGTTCTGGATTCTTTAACTGAACATTCTTCCTTAAGAGTCTCAAGCAAGTGAATTTCAGCACGCTATGGGGAATTCACAAAGTGAACACGGAGTGTTTCCGTTTGTCAGCTTGACTCTACTGTCAGGGGCTTTGCCCTTGTTTGAAAGCTATACCATGAAAAAGTTCATCATGGCGGCCAGCGTTCTGGTTGCCTCTTCCGCCCTGGCATTTGCCACACTGTCTCAGTCAGCGTCCACGCCATTGTCTTGCTGCGAATGCTGCACAGACTGTAAGTGCGTCGATTGTGTATGCGAAGAACTGGGATGTGCCTGTGATACTGGCGGCCCATGCTTCTGTGACGACGCCTGCTGCAATTCTGGCTGCTGTGCAACCGGTAACTGCAATACCAAGTAACAACTCACGGATGAAGTGAATGGCCGAGAGACCGTGTCTAAGCGACATGGCCTCTCGGCCTGTTTTTTTAAAGCCTACGTAGCCGCAGGGGTATCCTGTGCCGACCATTTCACAGACAGAATAACACTGTCTCCGTCGTGTCCAGGAGTTGTATAGCTATCCACTTCTTCCACGGAAGCCGTTTCCATCAAACCTTCTTCGCGAGCCTCTTCGGCTTCCATCACCCATTTGGGGCCTTTGATCATCAACATGTGATCAAAGGACTTTGATGATCGCTGAAACCAAAACAGCAGTTTTCGCAACGAAGCGACAGCTCTTACTGTAATGATGTCGAACTTTTCAGATTTCAGGACGGCTTCGCCACGCTTGGCGTGAACCGGCGCATCAATCTTAAGACGCTTCACGATCGCTTCCAGAACGCGGGCCTTCTTGACGACGGACTCTGCCATCGAAACCTGCAGGTCCGGGCGAACAATGGCCAGAATCACTCCCGGAACCCCGCCCCCGGAACCAACATCCAGCAACTTGCTTCCCTGAGGAATGTGCGAAGACAGCCTGATGGTGTCGATCATGTCTCGCGTTACGAATGTCTTCACATCTGTGTGGCGGGTAAGGTTGATACGAGTATTCCAGTCCCACAGCAGACCGCAATAGCGACAAAGATTTTCGTAGTGCTCCGGAGAGACAAGGACATTGTGGCGATCAAGCATGGCTGCAAGTTCGCTGGTCGTTGGTGGGTGCATGAATTGTTAATCAAAAAGGTTTACACCAACTTGGGTGCATCTGAATTATAGTGACGGCATCGTCGACGCAGCAGCGGAATTCTCAGCCCCTTAAAGGAGCAACGTTGCCACGTTCGGATGTTCTAAACAAGGCCAAATGCAACGTCCATGTTTGCCGAAATTTCTTTCAGCCGATTCAGGTCGCCACCGCCCACTTCTGCGGCCGCCCACCCGGTGTAGTTGATTTCCAGCAGAGCTTTGCGAACGTCAGCCCAGTCGATGTCGCCTTCGCCGATCTTTGTGAACTTGTTGTCCTTGCGTGAAAAGCCCTTCAGATCCAGTTTAGCAATCCGTCGCCCCAGTTGGCGGATCCAGTCGCCCATGCTTCCGTATTTCCAGTGATTGCCGATATCAAACTGCATTCCAACCCAGGGCGAATTCAACTCGTCAACGAACTTCACAAACTTCGCCGCAGACTGAGTCGAATCGCCATCGTGGTCGTATAGGAATTGGTTCCAAACGTTTTCGATCGCGATATAAACACCAAGTTCCGATGCCAGCGGCAGAGCCTGTGAAATGTTATCGATCGATCGCTTCCAGATTTCTTCTTCTGGACCATCCTTGCCATGCCCAACAACCAGCAACGCCGTGTTTCCACCAACTGCATGAGTCATGCGGATGGCGTCTTTTAATGATTCCAAAGCTTTGGCTCGAACTGCTGCATCAGGATCGGTATGACGCACCTGCCAGTGAGTAGAATTGACGGTACCATCGACGGGAAGGCCCGTTTCTGCAATCGCTCGTTTTGTCTCTTCCACGTCCATGCCGGGAGCGTTCATTTCGATCCCGTGAAACCCCGCCTCTTTCGCCGCGTTGAATTTATCGACAAGCGAACCTTCAACGTTCACCATGCCAATTTTCAGCGTCTTGTACAAACGTCCTTTCAACGTCGATTCTTCCGCAGGCATCGTTGGCATTGCAACAGCCATGCCGGAATTCAGGACGAATCCTCCTGCTGTCACAGCGGCAGCAGCCTGAATAAACGAACGACGAGAAGTTTGAGGTGATGGCATCGACACGGCCTTCTGAAAAAAGGGGTTCAGGGAAACGGCTAATCTATCGTCCAATGAAGGCGGATTAAAGCCAAATGTCATTCTGCATCCGACCTTCGAAGAACCAGCACTGGACATTGGGCTGATCGCACCACATGCTCAGCCACAGACCCCAGCAATAATCTCTTAAAACCGCCATATCCGTGAGACGGAATCACGATCAACTCTGCATTGACGGTTGCCGCATATTCAGCAATCACAGTGTCTGGTTCACCATCAAGTACAACATCGCGAACGCCATGATATCCGTGCTGATGAAGAAATTCAGAAAAGTGCTGTCGAACTGCCGCTCGCCGATCATCATCGGTCGGCAAGCCGTGGCCAGGTGCACCAGGTGCACCAGGAGCAATCTGGTCCAAAGTGGGCACAACGTGCAAAACGTGAACAAGATCCGGTGATGCGGCAAGTTCGCACGCTTTTCCAACAGCGTCCACGGACATTCCCGAAAAGTCGATCGGGACTACAATTGTACCCGTAATTTCCCACGCCATAACTTCACTTCCTTCGTTCCACCAGAATCACGTCGAAACATAATCGCCGCTTCAATCGCAAACGGCAAAGATAAAAAGCCGCACACAAATCGCCGACGTCTCGCATTAAGATTAGACTTCCAGTTCCAGCAGCGTTACTTCGGGACGACAGTTCCATCTTAGCGTATCTTTGCCACCAACGCCTCTGGACACGTGAATCAACATGTCGCCGTGTTCAAACAATCCCCCCGCATATTTTACTCCATAAATGCTGGGCGAATACACCGGCCCAATCACCGGCAGTACAACCTGTCCGCCGTGATTGTGGCCACACAACATTATGTCAAAGTCATTTCCGGCAGCATAATTACGCTGGTCAGGAGAATGACTCAGCAGCAGGCGAACGTCTTCATCCGCACGAGACGGCACATTGGGATTCCGCCCGATCCATGGATACTCAGTACCTGCAAGCATCACAGAAACGCCAGCAATATCAGTAACTGTCGATTGCTCGCCCAGGTCCTGCCAGCCTGTGTTGGCCAACTGCTGACGAATGTGATCGTGGTCCAAATGCCAGTCGTGATTGCCGAGGATAAAAAAACAAGGTGCCACGCCTGCCAGCTTAGTAAACGACTGAGTTGCCCAATCAAGCAACTCAATTCGATCCAGAATATCGCCCGTGCAGATAAAGGCATCTGGCTTCAAGCGGCATAGCTGGTCAGTGACAAACTCATGGAACTTTCTGCCGGGGCAACCAATCAAATGCACGTCAGAAAAATGAGCCAATCGAATCGTGCGACGATCACCAACAGACTTGGGCTCATGCTGGCCATTCTTTAGGCGAATTTTCTTTTGAGTGACTTCCAGTTGATAGATCTGATTCAACGGCAGTTTCGCCAGAAGCCCCGGACGATCTCCCGTCACTGCTGCCTGGTTGCCGGATGTCTTCGCATCGGCCAGAACGTCATGAATGGTTGAATGGTAAGCAATTTGACGCGTTGGTGGCTTCCGCAGCCACCAACGGATCACCCCGTAGAAAAACGGAACAAGCCCCAGAAACGTAACCGAAATAATCCCCTGCAAGCTGGCAGGCAAATCGTCAAACGTTCCTCCGCGCAACAGTCCGCCGTCGCGCAAGCCTGCGTAGTAGAACAGGAAAGGAGGAAACAGAAACACGCCCGCATCGTGCAGACTACGGGCACGTCTTAGCCGATGATGCCTGTACCGCAAAGCATGCCGGCGGTTCATCAGAATGACCCAAAATTCGGCATTGCCAATGCAAGACAGTAGCAACACAGCAATCCCGGCCACCAACATCATTCTGACGACTCCAGCGCACAAAAAGAATCAATCAACAACGGACAGCAACGTGACGTTGAGCACCAGAGGAAACGATTGCACTAAGGCTCGCGATCCTAAGATCACGTGTAACAAACTCATCCGCTCACCGCAAAGGATCGCACCATGCGGTCGCACGACGCTGTCAACATGGCGTTTTAGCAACCGCCAAAGCGTACGAAGAGGCCAAAACGCCAACTTCCGTACAATTTCCTGATGAAGCAAGTGGTCCTCACGAACCGGAATCCGCAGATGCAACGCCATCGCACCTTCAGCCCCCTCAAACACTAAGTCCCGCAACCCATACCATAAGCATCAAACCAAGTTGACGGACATCCTGTCATAATGCGCCGTAACATCTGGTCGTTGAAAAGTGCCCCAATTCGATGATTGCCTCGGTTGTTTTCAATGGCAATTTTCTGCAAGCTACCATCACCAGAAAACAGTTCATCGTGAGTTATCAACTTACCCCAAGAGATCGTCGATGTCAGATTCAGTGAACCCCATTCCAGAAGGCTATTCCGGAGTTACTGCGTATCTTGTAATTCGCGGAGCACGGGAAGCGATTGAATTCTACAAGAAAGTTTTTGGTGCCGAAGAACGCATGGTTCTGCAAACCAGCGATGGCTTGATTGGGCATGCCGAACTCAAACTTGCTGGAGGCCTGCTGATGCTGGCTGATGAAGTCCCTGAAATGGAAATTCTCGCACCACCATCCATTGGAGGATCAGCAACAGGGCTGATGGTTTATGTCAACGATGTTGACTCGATATTCGAAGCCGCCATTGAGGCAGGTGCCACTCAATTTAAGCCAGTCTGCGACCAGTTTTATGGAGAACGCTCGGGCACTTTGGACGACCCATTCGGACATCGCTGGACCATTGCATCTCGCATTGAAAACATCACGCCAGACGAGATTGTCCAACGATTTACAGATTTGTTCAGCGACGATTAATTCGGACGACCAGCACAGCATCAAAGCTGGCCAGCGTTTCCGGAATCCCACAAGCTTCCATAGTCAATTCTTAGTTCACTGAATCAATCTCAATGTCTGATATCCAAACGTTGCTGGACAGGTACTCAACCGGTTGTGACCTGCTTCGCACTGCAGTCGAACAGATTTCTGCGTCGGACTACGACGCAATCCCAGTGGCTGGCAAGTGGTCTGTCCGTCAGGTTGTATGTCATATTGCCGACTTCGAACCCATTTATGCAGATCGCATGAAGCGAGTCCTGGTGGAAGATAATCCGACGTTTTTTGGAGGCAACCCGGACGTTTTCGCCGCCGGACTGGCCTATCACACTCGCGACGTCGCAGAAGAACTTCAGCTGATCGACATGACTCGACGACAGCTGAGCATAATTCTTAAGAACTGTGACATCGAAGACTTTCAGCGTACCGGCGTCCATTCTGACGACGGCCCCATCACACTGGAAACACTGCTGGAACGAATCACCGGACACATTCCGCATCACGCAAAATTCATCGATGAAAAAGCCGCTGCGCTGAATGCGGTTAAGTGATGCGATACGCATCACTTAACGCAGCTAACAAGTGTGGCACCTCGATTGCCGGGCGCCACCTATCCTTCATCAACGGGAGCAACGTCAACGCTGACGGACAGTATAGGGTCGCCTCCCCCCAAAAATACGCCGCGTATCGGAACCACGTCGCTATAGTCTCGACCAACAGCTATTGGAATATGGTCGGTCGCACAGACGCAATCGTTTGTGGGGTCGAAATCAACCCAGCCAATCTGTGAACCGCAATACACAGACACCCATGCGTGAGACTGGTCCGCACCGATCAAGCGTTCTTTACCCGGTGGAGGCAGCGTTCGCAAATAGCCGCTCACATATCGAGCAGGCAACCCAAACGACCGCAGACAGGCAACGGCGATGTGAGCAAAATCCTGACACACTCCGTGACGACCATCGAACGCAACCTTTGTGGGCGTATCCACCTTTGTCGCATTTTTGTCGTATTTGAAGTCCGTAAAGATCTGATGAGTCAAATCCATCGCGGCCGTAATCACAGACTTTTCGCTGGACAGACTAATCGCCGCGTAAGCAAGGTATTCAGCATTGCGAATGACTCGCGGTGAATTCATCACAAACGGCATTACGTCCAGCCAGTTGGGATCGATTCGTTGAGCAATGTCGGCGATTACGCTGGCGCAGGTGGGTGCATTTTCGGCTGGCGGAATAGCTCGAGGCAGCACGGTCACACGGCTTGTCGCGGTAATCGTCAGCTGAGAATGATTTTGTTCCAGCGAAAACCGCTGCACAATATTGCCGAACATGTCCTGCCGCTTTGACACGGCTTCGGGCAGCGGCCGAATCGTCAATCGCTGACTGCTCACTTCCAGAAAATCATTTACCTGCGGCGACAAAATCACCACGTTGTGGCAAACACTAACGGGATTTGAATACTTATAGGACGTTATGTGAGTGATCTTGTATTGCACGGAGATTCGCGTTGCTTTACATCGAAGGCAGGCAGGGTTGTTGAACAGGATTAATCAGCATGATGGTGTCGTTTAGTAACAACGGCAGTGGACGCCAGCCACCCGGCTCACATCAATTGCAACTGAACAACCAGTAAATCGCACAACGCAGAAGGTGCTTTGCACAGCCAACATCCACGTTGATTAAACAGATAAAAATTGAAATCACTTGGAAACATATTGCTGATGACTTCCATCGACTGAAGAACCAAAATGACGCGGAAGCCCTGCGTGAATCAGAAACCGACTGGAAACGGCATCTGACAACTTAGGTAATCTCTCTTCAAGTCGCGCCATCAGTTTCTGCAGTTGGGGCCGCGAACCCGATTCATCAACCTGACCAAGGGCGTAGATGTCAACAAGTCGCACTATGTTTGCCAATGACATGGCTTCACGCTGTTCCGGGTTCAGCAACGCTTTGCCTTCATTACCTGGCATCGCGTCCAGATGTTCATTAATCCGAATCAGCTGATAGATAATCGAACGCGGGTTGGTTGTGTCGGTGATCAGCAGGTCCAGCACCACTGGAATCTGAAACGTGGACAAATAACGGTTGCGATAGGTCATCAAGCTGTCCGCCGTGGATAACAGCGCTTCAACTGTGTCAGGGTCGTCGCTTCGGTGTGACACAAAGAAGCTTTTTATCAGGCTTGTCGTCTGCCAGCTTCTTTCAAGACGGCATCCAAGGTCAAAGAATCTCCAGCCAAGAGTTCTGGTCATGCCTTCCGCCACCAGCCCGAACAAACTGGACAAATCGGCAAGGGTGTTTTCCAACAGTGCCATCATATCGACCGACTGAGGATTTCCAGATCGCTTCACAACCTGAAAGTGACTATTCAGGCGATCCAAAGCTCTCCACATATCCACAGAAATACGGTCTCTCACGCGTGCTGCAGTTCGGGCTGCATTATCTACGGAAGACTGCAGAGAAAACGCACGACTGGAATCCAGTATAGATGGAGGAAGAGCACTGATAATGTCGGCTACGGTTTTGCTAAGTTCCGGCACCAAATGATCGGGGTCAATTTGCCCCTGCAGCGCCAGCACTCTCAGCAACGGACGATTTTCGGGGCCATCCGTTTCCTCAGATTCCAGACTTGTAAACAGCGTTCGCAACAGTCGAGCCGTTTGCATGGCTCGCTCTGTGTATCGCCCAAGCCAGAAAAAGTTGTCCGCCACACGACTGGGCAGTTCCGAACCGCTGCGACGCGGCTCTATGGGTGTGCTGGGAGGTTCCAGCAAGCTCATGTGCTCTTCTGGTTTTTCCGCAAGAATCCAAACGTCCTGACTGCGTTCACCGTCAGTCATTGTAAAGTTCAAGCTGTCGGAATCGCTGGACACGCGAGCCAACCCACCTGGCAACGCCTGAAATCCGTTTTCCGTTGCCAGCATGTAGGCTCGCAGACCAACGTACCACGGTTCAATTCCAGATTCCGTCATCACGGGAGTTGTCGAACGTGCCACCATCTCCTGGCCAACAAAGCTGGTTGGATCAGCGTTGATGCGGGCAATCGTTTCTTCTCGCTGCTTTTCCGTCAATGAGTGTCCAACGATTGGGCGAATGTCCGTCATTCGGAATGCCTGCCGAATCAGCATTTTGTCGATATTCTGAATCACATGGCTGCGAGCTTTTTCGCCACCACACCACCAGGTGGCCACAGAAGGAATCGCCAGTTCCTCACCCAACAAATGTCGCGAAACGGCGGGCAAAAACGGCAGGAACGCTGGCGATTCAACAATGCGACTTCCAACGGCATTGGCCACGTTCACTCGACCTGCACGCAACACATCCAGAAGTGATGAAATGCCAATTTGAGACTGCAGATTCAATTCAACAGGGTCGCAATCGTCGTCATCAATACGGCGAAGCAACACTTCCACGGGCAAAGTTCCGCCAAGTGTCAACAGTTGAACTCGACCATTTCTAACAGCAAGATCGTCGCCTTCGGCCAGTGTGTAGCCAAGATATCGTGCCAGATAGGAATCTTCAAAATAGCCCCGACTTTGCGGCCCTTTGGTCCACAGCACAATTCGAGGATTGTCTTTAAACTGCGGTGCAAGCTTTCGCAGATTCTCTTTCAGCGCCGCGTAAAACCCGGACAGTCGCCGAACCGGCAGACTGCGAAACAAGCTGGAAAGCATGCGCGACGTAACGATTCGATTTTCCAGCACATAGCCGAGACCAAACGGGGAACGCGTTCTATCTCCCGTCGCCCACCATTTGCCGTCAGGAGCTCTCGCGATGTCGGTCACTGAGTACGTCAGATATGACTGCCGCGCTGTATTGAGACCCTGATAAGACGGATACCAAGCCGGATGCCCAAACAACAGTTCCGGCGGAATAATCTTATCTTTCAGTACTCGCTGTTCGCCAAACAGATCGACCAGCAGCGCTTCCAGCACGCGAGCTCGTTGTCCCAGTTTTTCTGTTAACCCGCACCATTCGGTGTTACTAAACACCATCGGAATGGCGTCCAAAGTCCATGGCCGAGAGACCACGCCATCGTCGTCGTGAGGATTGAACGTAACGCCGTCACGTTCTATCTGCGCCTGAGCCTGTAGCCACCGTTTTCGCAACGGGCCGTCGCCGAGTGCTTCCAGACGAGAAAGCAGCGATTTCCATTCGGGGCGGGCATCACCGTTGGGAAGTACGGCCTCATCATAGACCCCGGAAATGGGGGCATACGATTCGAACAACCGTGATGAAGTAACTTGAGTCTGCGATTGAGGCATACAATTAGGCAACGAGAACTGTGTTTAGTCTTACCGAAAGATATCGTGTACACAAAAGTGACGTGCACACCGATCTCATCTTTTTCTGAGCGACAACAAAGCGTTTCCGAGCGACCGCGTAATTCTATTGCGAGTCTCCCTCGTCTGGGTCCGCCGACCAATTGCAACACTGCCGAGGTTCAGCACGAAGCAGCAGTGTACTCGAAATTCAATCGGCTGGGCAGCGACAACAGACACGAACAAGTGAGCAGCCATTTCCGCAATCTACCATTGCGTTGCTGACGGTTCTGGCTCGCTGGAACCAGCCTGTATAGCTCGTTTGGAGTTTCCGCGACTCAAGATTCGTCGCAGAATGGTCACTCTGGGGACCACCCCGAAAAAGTGAACCAGACTCTTTGATCTCCAGACCGTACCTCTGGTTCCAGGTCCACAAAATCCGCTAGTCCTGCCCAGATGCATCACCGGTTGTGACTGTCGCCATGGGGTCGTTGGAATCCGACTGCTGCACTTCGCCGAACCTGCTTGCTCACGCAACAATTGCCTGGCCGATCACGGCAACTGAAACCTGCTGGCCCATCAGATGACGCAACTCAGCCAGCTGATTTAAGCCTAATCGTGACAAGATGTGCCAATTCTACTGGTATTTCTGCCGACATCCTGAATTCTGTCAGCAGAATTACCAGTCGTTCCGTTGCGGAACAGCGTGTCACCATTATACTTCGTCCCCGTCGCCGGAGTGGTGGAATGGCAGACACGCCGGATTCAAAATCCGGTGGGCGTAACAGCCCGTGCGGGTTCGATCCCCGCCTCCGGTAATAAAAACACAACGTTTTAGCCGTTTTCTGATCCCCTCAGGAAACGGCTTTTTTCGTTATGCCGCTCAAGCATAACCTGTCACCTTGACCCAGCATGCTTGCTGCAAGCCAATCGCCGGATTCAGAGTTTTGAGCAGAGGCCCTGTCTGACGCGACATTCAGCCACCGACAGCCAGCACAAGCGAGCTTGCGATTTTGATCGCAGCAGGCAAGGTCTCCAGAGATGACCGCAGCACTATTTCCCGAGAGCGTCGAACACAGCCTGCAATTGCAAACGTGCCGCTCGCTCTTTTTCGGGATATTTGTTTTGATCGGGTTTCGCCGGCGGCTCCCAAATCTCCACGACCGACCGAAGCTGGTTTTTGTTGTTGAGGATGTAATCTTTGTTTCTGACGTGCCGAGCCCCCTTGTCCTGAACGTGAACCCATGCTCTGGGACTTCCGTCGTTACTCAGCAATTGAGGCAGAAAGCTTCGCCCGTGGATTTTTTCCCGCGGCAGTGGGGCACCGGCTAAGTCACACAGTGTGGGGAACAGATCAGAGAAATCAATCAGGTCATCGCATGTCGATCCCGCCCGGATGTGTTTCGGCCAGCGAACGATCAATGGCACATGAGTGCCTCGGTCAGTCATGGTGCCCTTACCTCCGGCGATGACCTTTTCGTCGCCCCATTGGTTCTTCAAATCACGATCGGTTCCGTTGTCCGCCAGGAAGATCACAGCGGTATTGTCGTCAATGTCCGTCTGCTCCAACGTCTGCATGATCCGCCCGACATTCCTGTCCAGATACGTGACCATGTCGGGAAAGAACTTCGGGTTACCCTTGTGCGTCGCGTTCGGCAATTGGTAGCTCTGGTCTTTACTGTCCGGAGTGGGCACCCACGGAAAGTGGGGAAGCAGACTTGTATAATATGCCAAAAACGGCTTGTCCGTGGCCGCGTTGGTTTTGATGAAATTGATAAGGAACTCGGCGTTGACCTCAGGGCCATACCGACCGCTGATCTCATCAGCAATGATATTTCCGTTGCGATTGAAATGCGGCTGATGAAACCGAGTGGTCTTGGACTTGTCGCTCCGGAAGATCTGCCAGCATTGATATTGATCAAAGCCAAAATCGGCAATTGTATTGCGCTGATGCAGAAACGAGAGTTGCCATTTACCGGCGATCGCAGTTGTGTAGCCTGCCTGCTTGAGCTGTCTGGCGAAACTGGGTTGATCCGTATGCAGGTAAGTGTTTGCATGTGCCCGCTCGTCAAAAATGACCTCGGTCAAACCGTTCATGAACGGATACCGTCCCGTCAACAGGTTGGCACGCGACGGCGAGCAGTAGGGGTTGGAAAAGCAGTGGGTGAACCGCATGCCCTGCATGGCAAGCTTGTCGATATTCGGCGTATGATGGTTGCCTCCGTAGGATGACAGGCATTCGATTCCCAAATCATCAGCCAGAATAACAACGATGTTCGGCCGCGATCCCGCATCGCCGACCGCCTTCGAAGATGAAACAGCATTCGGCGAAGTGACATCCACTGGTTCGTTCACGGCAACCCACTGAACCGCGTCAGCAATAACGTAGCCATCGGTGTCCGACGTGCTGATCTCCACGCCTGCAAGCTTGTCACTGGCAAACGAAAACGTGCCCAGCGAATGAAAACCGTTGTTGAGGCCTGGCCGGTCCCGTTGATTGACCTTTACCACCGACCTTCCTTCGACGTGGTGGATGGTGACGGGAACATTGGTGGCACGATTATCGCGCGACGTATACGACATCCGCACTTCGTAGCCCCCGTCCCTGGGCAGTTTAGCTTCGTAACGGATGACCTTGTTGCCTTTCCCAGCATTGCCGTCATGTACATACGAGGCTCCGACGAAACCTGCGTCATACGTGCTGGCCGTCCAGTCGCCGGTCTTGCTGGCGTCCGTATCGTCAACCACGATGCCACTCAAGTTGATCGGCTTCTGCAATTGTTTTGGTCGCTTCGACACGTCAACAAACTGGACGATCTGGTTTTCTGCATCGAGCCGTTTTCGAAGGTCGGCGTATTCGACTTCCTGAACGCTGATGCCCTTGTCCAACGCAACACCGGCTGCCGTCGCCGCGCTTTGGCTTAGCACCATAAACACGGGCTCCATGCGAATCGATCCGTGAGCAACGTGTGAGGTCGACAGGCAGATGGGAGCGAGCAGGTTTTCGCATTCTCCAATTTTCGGGATGATCGAACGGTAAGAAATTCCATAGGGCTTCGGCGGTACATGCCAGATGACACCGTCGTGACGAACAAAGCCTTTCTCGTTGACGAACAACTGCACCACATGCGAGTCCATTCCAAAGGAACCCAGGCCAACTGGATCTGCAACGATTCGTTTCCCTTCGCAATCAGCTTGAGTCATGACGTAATCGGCGACCATTCGACGGGCTTCGCGGATATAGATCATGTACGGCCAACCGCCGTTGTCAGTGAATTCATCCTTAGCAAGGCCATAGCCTGCAACTCGATTTCGGATGGCAGCGGGAACACGTGGACTGTTGGACAGTGTCCAGAGAAACCCGCGAATGTATAGCTCGTGAGCGGCTTCAATCTGGCGTCGTTTTTCGTAAGACGCTTCAGGATACTCCCAATTCGCCCCGTCGTAGTCGCTACCAATGGCGTGCATGTTATTCCAATCGACCTTGGACTTTGAACCCGCCAGGCGATCGACCAATGCAGGTAGACGAGAATCGCCGGCCTCGAAGTTCCTCAGCAGCAGTTCGTGGTCGATCTCGCGATAGCCATCAGGTTTCTCGATAGGGACTCGCAAGTCTGGATCGGTCGTCAGGCAAAGCCGATAGTTGTAGGCCTGAATCTTGCGATCACCTTGACCATTTTCGAGGTTCTCAATCCGATGCACATGTGGAAGCAGTCCACTTTCCGGCTTACCAGGAATCACGTACGGATCAACGTCCACAATGAAATGGTCTTTGTCGCCTTGTCGATAGTGAATTCGCGGATCGGTGTCGCCGCGCCGAACGCCCGCCAGACTTTCTCCATACTGGCTCTCCGCTTCACGACCGACGGTGTAGGTCACGCCCGCTGCCGCCATCAGGTCGCCAACGTAAGTTGCGTCAATGAAGATCCTGCCGCGGTAGGTCTTGCCGCTCAGAGTCGTAATGGACACAATTCGCTGACCGACCATTTCAACGCCCGTCTGGCGGTTGATCTTTTCATTGAATACCACCGTGACGCCCGCGTCCTGAACCAGTTTCTTGAAAACCTGCTGCCCAACGTGCGGCTCAAAACTGCGAACATGTGCCTGGCCGTACTCGGCAGCGATCGCGTCGTAGAATTCCGATGCGATTCCCCCGAACGTCGCCCGCTGTCCCAAGAAATCAGTCGCACCCAGCCCACTGGCGCTCATTCCACCCAGAAAATGCGTCGGATTTACGAGTACGACCGAACGCCCCTGCCGCTTCGCCGCGACAGCAGCCGTGACGGCTCCCGACGAGTCGCCGTAGACGACCACATCATAAGCGGCCTCATCAGCTTGCAGTTGGGCTTCACCAACGATTAATGCCGCCACCACAGAAAAAGCAATAAGGACTGAGCTTGCAAGTCTGCCTGGATAGTTCATCAGGACGATGTCCATTCTTTGTTGCGGGGGGTGGGACAAAAACAGTCGTGATGGCAGTCACCAAACTCTGGATGACTCCGTTGGCCCCCCACAAGTTTTCTATTGTTCAGAAATCGTTAACAAGCATACCGAAGTGATGGGGTGATTCTCTGTTTCTGTGGTGCCTGGCTGTTCGATACGATGCAGAAATGTGCCGACATAGAGTTATTTGTTGAGACGCAACCACACGGGCTTCGCCCAACGCCGTGAAAGGTTTTGAAAAGCAAAAACACTGTTTGAACTGGAGAAGAGGCAGTCATGCCGAATGGGCTTCAGTCACGAAGTGACGTTAGGTAGTGGTTTGCAAAAAGTCAGACGGAAAGTCCCGAAGGGACGGTAGGCGTATCATTTCGCGTTGTTGCCTGTCGTCCCTTCAGGACTGAAAACGACTGTCGAATGCTGTTCCACGGGCTCGCGCCCGTGGCTATCACCTACCGTCACTTCGTGACTTAACCGCACCCAAAATCCAGCCTCGATCTTTCGCTTTATCCCACGGTTTTCCCGCTCAAAAATCCCTTCACCGCGTTGAACTTCGCCCTTGCCCCAGTGGCGTGGATTGCGGGAAGACGTGGGACGTTCGAGCCTCTGCGTTGTCGCTACGAAAATGATGCGCCCACTGTGCGCCCATCATTCTCAGTAAGCCCCAAAAACTCAGAGGCCATCTTAGCTTGCCCGGCCCAAACGTACACCTCGCAAAAAGACGACACACCACACACTGCAGACTAACGTACGAAAGGCTGCCAACAGGCAGGTTAGTTGTTGCTCTTTGTGGTTTTGGCGTCGTACAAAGGCACTGGAAAGTCGGACTCGATTGTTCGAGTGGCGATGAACGCTGCCTCAAGTCTCTCTACAATTTCCGGATGTTCGCTGGAAACGTCTGTCGTTTCCGCTGCGTCGGATTCCAGGTCGTAGAGTTCCCAATTCGCGGGAACTTTCCTTAGCGTGTCGCGACGCAATGCTTTCCATTTGCCATCACGAATGGCCACAATTCCACCATAGTCGTGGAAATCCCAGTACAACGGATCTTCCCGTTTCGGCATCGGTTTTCCGGTTAGTTCCGGCAACAGGTTGATGCCGTCGAGACGTTGAGCTTCGGGCAGATCGACTTCCGCAACCGTGCAAATTGTGGGATACCAATCCGGAAAGTAAGACGGCAACTCAGACTTACTGCCCGCCGCAACCCGGCCCGGCCAGCTTACGACACATGGAATACGAATTCCCCCCTCGTAGCAACTGCCTTTGAAACCTTTCAAACCGCCGGCCGAATTGAAGTACGTGCAGGCTGCTCCACCGATGTGCCACCTTGGATCTCGCCCACCATGTGTGGGTCCGTTGTCTGATGTAAACACCACAAGCGTGTTGTTTGTTAGCCCGTGCTGTTCCAGCCGTTGCAGAATTGCTCCAACATGTTCATCCAGGTCTGAAATCATTGCAGCATAAGCAGCTCTGGGACGTGGGTGCGGCAAATAGGAATTCTCGCCGCGATAGGCTCCGTGTTCTTTGTCCCATTCTTCCGGATATTGATCCAGCCATTCCTGAGGTGGCTGCATGGAAACATGAGGCTCAACGAATGGCAGATACAGGAAAAACGGATTGGATTTGTTCTTATCCAGAAACTTCAAAGCTTCGGTCAGAATCACGTCCGGGGCATAATTTTCGGCCCGATAGTCTTCCGCCTTCACTTCGCCTTCCGGTTTTCGATCGTGTCCCGGAATGGGGTATTTGTTAATAAGAACTTCTTTTTCGTCGCTGTCCAGAAACGGAGGATAGAAACTATGAGCGTTGCGTTGACAGTTGTATCCGAAGTACCGATCGAAGCCCTGCTTGATTGCGGAACCAGACGTATTGGATGGCCCCAGCCCCCACTTACCGAATGCGCCAGTGGCATAACCGTGAGACTTCAGCACCTCGGCAATCGTCACAACTTCTTCAGTTAACGGCCATTGCCCCGGATAGATGCGGCCGTTGCCAGAGTCCCGGTTTCCTCGAACCTGAGCGTGAGCTAAATTCTGGCCGGTCATCAAAGTGCATCGAGCCGGCGCGCAAACGGGCGCTCCCGTATAATGTTGTGTAAACCGCATCCCCCTGGCGGCCAACGCGTCTATGTTGGGAGTACGAATTTTCTGCTGACCGTAACATCCCAGGTCTCCATAGCCCAAATCGTCCGCAAGTATAAAGACAATGTTGGGCTTTTCGGCGGCCCGAACGGCAGGGACCATAAAAACAATCGCCAGCATTGTCATTGAAAACGGTTTCAACATATTGTCTTGCCTTTATATTCATTCCGTCTTGCTAAGACTGAAGCTATCCTGACCATCAAGAAACAGGGTTCACAAGAAGTCGGTGTTTCTGAGGAATGCTTTGCTTCAATCTACGTGTCGCAAAAAACGAGGTCTTGCCATCTGAAACTCTAATAAATTTACCGTACAATAAAAAAGGAGTGCCGGCACGTACCAGCACTCCCTTGTCTAAGCCAAAGTCGAATTAGTTATTCGCTGAATCCGATTGCAGGAACGGAAACATTTCGTCGTTTGCCGTGCCCGCGTCCGTCATTGCACCCATGTACCAGGTTGGATTGGTTTCGAATCGACTTCGATTTTCCAGACTGGCAAAGAAAAACACCTGGCCGTTGTAAAACGCACCATATTCAATGGCACCGGCGGTCGCTCGGTTCTCTCGATGCAATTCCACAAGATCGCAGCCATGAAGCCTGGGCACATAGCGTTTAGGATTTGCGTTAAACTTTTCCAATTCCTGAGCGGACTGCAGGAAGTAATCGACGCCTTCATGAGTCGCCACAAATTCGCTGCTGCCATTTAACCACTGTCGATTGTCAGTTAAAGCCACAGGAGAATACCCGCCGACTCCCACCATTTTGCCGTCGTGCCGCACGATCAGACACGAACGAATATTTTTGGAGTCTGTTTCTTTCTCTTTGACGCTGCCTGCCTGAGCGATTGCGGCATCATTGCTGCTGCTGATGCTTTCCAGTCTGGCAACATACGAACCCAAAGAAGTGGCACCAACATACCGACTTCCCTGAGTGCCATCCGCATAGACAACCACTTCCGTTGGAAGAGTCGAAATGCCAAATTCAGAAATCAGATTCTTAAACCGATCGGCATCAATTTTCACACCGATTACTCGATTGCCAAGCAGCGACGTGACTTCGTTCTTATTAAGAACATCCTGATCCATTCGTCGACACGCACCACACCATGTGGCGTCAAAGTGTAACAAGAGTGGCAGCTTGTTAGTCGCCGCAATTCGCCTGGCATCGTCGTATGACGTCAACCAGTAATGCGGCAAGTCGGGACTGGAAACATTGACCTCGCGCGTGACTTCGGAAGATACTGTGTTGAGTCCCATATCCATGGAAACGAAACTCATCATCAGAAACGTTGTCATAGAAACAACTGTCATTTGCGTCCTTTTCTGAACTTCAGTGTCGACCTGAAGGAATTCATTTCCATTCAAAAGTCGATACAAATTTTTTAAGTTGGCCAACAAACATCCGTGCCTGTCTAACCGGTAAACCAGAGCAGAATTCCATTCTTTTCCGGTGTCGGGGACGCTGCTACTGAGCGGTCCCTGACATGGGCGTAGCCCTTGAACTAAAGTTGAACCACCACGTGGCGGCTGCAGAAGGTTGTGTGCGAGATGCACACATCATTTTAAGTAAAACTCAAACTGTCACGCGTCAGGCAACAGTAAAACCGGCAAATTAAAAAAGCGAGGCAATTTAAGCCTCGCTTTGCAAACAGTCACTACACGCCAAAATACCCTTTGGATTCCAGGTGACAGACAACTTCATTTGCCAGAGCTTCTACGCTCTGGCCGTCTGAATCCAATTCAATCTCTGGCGATTCAGGGGCTTCGTAAGGGGAGTCAATACCGGTGAGATCCTTGATTTCTCCGGCTCGCGCTTTCTTATAAAGCCCTTTGGGGTCCCGTGCTTCACAGGTTTCCAATGAAGCTTTGACATAAACTTCCAGAAACTGCCCATCTGCCAGAAGATTGCGCACCTGATGGCGATCTTCTTTGAAGGGCGAAATGAATGCCGACAGCACAATGACTCCAGCGTCACAAAACAGCTTCGACACTTCACCAATACGACGAATGTTCTCGGTACGATCTTCTGCTGAAAACTTAAGGTTTTTGTTCAGCCCCATTCGGATGTTGTCACCATCCAAAACGTAGGTATGAATGCCGCGATCGTGCAACAAGCGATCAACTGCGTTTGCAATTGTGCTTTTGCCGCAGCCACTTAAACCCGTGAACCAAAGAACCGCCCCTTTGTGACCATTCAGCTTCTGGCGTTCCGCATTCGTGACGTTGTGTTCGTGCCACGTAACGTTTGTAGCCTTCTGTTCAGCCATCCCCAGAGAACTTTCAATTAGTCGCGGATCCATTCAATTCAGCCTTTCAGCAACGCAACATTCATAGAACAAAGCGTGGCTGCATTGGGCGGAATAATAGAGAACTGATTTTTCAAGGCAATCCCCCGGTATACGAATGTGCGCACTTCCCACCTTTCAATTTGGGAAACTCACAGCACTTTTTCCGTCTCAATAAGGTAATTCAGGTGATTTTTCGAACAATTGCAGACTTCACTCCTTCGCGAAAAAGTTTCGCAGACAGTGCTCAAACCGTTTATCAAAGAAATTGCAGCGACAAACAAAAACAGTTCTGTTGATAAGGTAGTTCGAATGGGCAAAGTGCCTCCCGCGTTAGGGAAACCTGGCACGCGATCACCGGTGGCGGTGGAGGATCGATAAAAAGGCTGATAATCTGCGGGGCGAGCTTTTTAGTGCGAACTATTCGTTAACGTTTGCCTGTCACAAGCTCTTTATCAGCAAAAGGTTATAGAATTCTGCCACAGCGCAAAGCATGGCGATCTCCGTTTATTCGTACAGACGACGACTGAACTGGAAAGAGGATAGAAATGAGTACTCAGGCAGCTCCGGACTTTTCAAAAACGGAACTTATTCCAGTCATCGCACAGGACGAAAAATCCGGCGACGTAATGATGATGGCATGGATGAACGCAGAAGCTTACGAAGAAACGCTGAAAACCGGGCGAGTCGTCTACTTCAGCCGCAGCCGCCAAAAACTGTGGCGCAAGGGAGAAGAAAGCGGCAATGTTCAGGAACTGAAAGCTCTGTACTTCGATTGCGACGCAGATACGCTGCTGGTCAAAATTAACCAAATCGGCGGCGCGGCGTGTCATGCTGGCTATCGCAGTTGCTTCTTTCGCAAAGTTGATCCAGCCACCAGAGAAGTCACTGTTGAGGGCGAGCGGTTTTTTAATCCGGACGATGTCTACAAGAAATAGTATCGCCCTTGTCGCGTCTGCGAATTGTCGTTTCAAATATCTGAAATATAAGTGAATCAAAATGTCTGAACGAATACTTAAACTTGGCATTCCGGCTGGCAGTCTGCAGGAATCAACCGCTGAGCTTTTTAAACGAGCGGGATACAACATCAAGTTTTCTTCTCGATCTTATTTCCCAACAGTTGATGATGTTGAAATTGAGTGCATGCTGATTCGCGCTCAGGAAATGGCTCGTTATGTAGCCAACGGAATTCTTGACGCCGGAATTACCGGACACGATTGGGTTGTTGAAACCAACGCCAACGTTCACGAAGTGTGTGAACTGCTGTTTTCAAAAGTCAGCCGGCGTCCTGTTCGCTGGGTGCTTTGTGTTCCGGAAGATTCGCCAATCAAAAGCGTTCAAGACCTTCAGGGCAAGCGTATCGCCACAGAAGCCGTGGGGCTTACAACGTCGTATCTGGCAAAACACGGTGTAACGGCAGAAGTTGAGTTCTCATGGGGAGCCACAGAAGTTAAGCCACCAAAGCTTGCCGACGCGATTGTAGAAGTCACAGAAACCGGTAGCTCTTTGCGAGCCAACAACCTACGGATTCTGGATGAAGTCATTCAAAGCACCACTCGATTTATTGCTAACCCAGTGGCCTATAAGGACCAGTGGGTTAAAAGCAAAGTTGATAACATCGCTTTAATGTTGCAGTCTTGCCTGGAAGCCGAAGGCAAAGTCGGACTGATGATGAATGTCCACCGCGACAAGCTGGACGCCGTGCTGGCAATTTTGCCCGCACTGCAAACTCCCACAGTTTCGCACCTGTCCGATCCAGACTGGGTGGCGGTTAATACAATTGTGGAAGAAAATCTCGTACGCACTGCGGTTCCACAACTGAAGTTGGCGGGTGCTCGCGGCATTGTCGAATACCCGATCAGTAAAATCATCGACTAAGTACGCGATGGGAATTTGCCGCCTTTCGATGTTGGCGCAGTTTGCTTGACCAGCAAGCTCAAAGTTCCACAAGATGCTGCTGGTTGTCGTTCAGGTGGAATGCTCGTGCTGCGTGACCGCTATGAGTTCAGGGTTGAAAGTAGTGGGTCTTGTGAAAGATTCTGAAGCGACAAGGATCTCGTTAACTGTCTCCTTTTCGCAGGATCTTTCACAAGATCCACTACCTGGAGATTGAGCTGCGACGCAGCACCAGGTCCAGTATCGTTTTGGTTAACTCGCATCAGAAAGTTGACTTCGCGACTGGTTGGTGCGTTTCTCTTTTTCGTAGCGACAACGGAGCGGCTCGGCGGTTCGAACGTTCCACGTCTTCCGGCGATCCACGCCACCGGGTCAAGGGCGAAGCCCTTGTGTTAGGACCATTCGAAATGGAACTCGAAATTTTCGACATTAAGTCGGTGGCTGCTGCGATTGCGGAATCGCTTTCGGTGTCTCAACGGCAGGTGGAGCGCACCATTCAGCTGCTGGATGACGGCAACACACTGCCGTTCATTGCTCGCTACCGCAAGGAAGTGACGGAAGGGTTGGACGAAATTCAGCTGCGTGCCATCGAAGATCTGCTGGCGAAGGCTCGCGAACTTGCGGATCGCAAAAACACCGTCCTGAAGACAATTGACGAGCAGGGCCAGCTAACAGCAGACCTGAAAAAACGCATTCTGGATTGCAACGAGAAACAGTTGCTGGAAGACATCTATCTGCCGTTCAAGCCGAAGCGAAAAACTCGAGCCACTGCAGCTCGAGAACGCGGACTGCAGCCACTGGCCGACATTCTGCTAAACCAACGCGACGTTAACGAATCTGTCGAATCGCTGCTGCAGCGTTTTGTGAAGCCGGATAAAGATGTCACGTCGACCGATGACGCTTTGGCGGGAGCATGCGATATCGTCGCGGAAACATGGGCGGAAAACGTGGAGCTACGTCAATGGATGAACGAACGAGCTCAACGCGGGCGTTTTGTATCTGCAGTAAAGCGTGGCAAAAAAGAAGACGGTTCCAAGTTTGAAACTTACTTCGAACACGACGAGCGTGTGGACCGAATGCCATCTCACCGATTTCTGGCCATGAAACGCGGTGAAGCGGAAGGCTTTCTTCGATTGACTGTCGATCCGGATGAGGAATACGTCATGCCTCGACTGGAGCAACGATTGATTCGCAATCAAAACTTTGCCTTTGCTAACGTTTTGAAGAACACCGTTGAAGATTGCTACAAACGATTGCTGCAGCCAGCCGCTGAATCAACGATGATGCAGCAACTAAAGCAGCGAGCCGATGAAGAAGCCATCGGCGTGTTCGCCAGCAACATGCGAGAACTGTTGATGGCGCCACCAGCGGGGCCTCAGGTTACGATGGGAATTGACCCGGGCTTTCGCACCGGCTGCAAAGTTGCAGTCGTCGATGAAACCGGACGCTTTCTGCAATACGCCAACATCTTTCCCACACCTCCTCGCAGTGACATCGCCGGTGCCGGCAAAGCAGTACTAAAGCTGATCCAGCAATTCGATGTGAAGTTTATCGCAATCGGTAATGGAACAGCGTCTCGCGAAACAGACGCGTTTATCTCTCAGCTGATCAAAGAAAATTCGCTGAAGATCACTAAAGTCATGGTCAGCGAATCGGGTGCGTCTGTCTATTCTGCCAGTGAACTTGCGTCAGCGGAGTATCCGGATTTGGATCTGACAATTCGAGGAGCCATCAGTATTGCTCACCGATTGCAGGACCCACTAGCCGAACTGGTCAAGCTTGACCCACGTGCCGTGGGAGTCGGCCAGTATCAGCACGACGTCAACCAAACTCAGCTGAAACAGTCGCTTGATCGCGAAGTCGAATCCTGTGTGAATTCGGTTGGCGTAGACGTCAACATGGCCAGCGCTTCGTTACTGTCGTACGTGGCCGGAATTGGCAAGACGGTCGCTCAAAACATTGTGAAGTATCGTGATACCAACGGGCGTTTCAAGAACCGAAAGGAACTGATGAAAGTTCCCAAACTGGGAGCCAAAGCGTTTGAACAGGCGGCCGGCTTTCTGCGAATTCGCGATGGAGTGGAACCGCTGGACAATTCGGCCGTGCATCCGGAAAGCTATGCCGTTGTCTCGCGAATCGCAAAGCAACTTAACGTGCCGATGACGCAACTGATTGGCAATCGAGAACTGTTGTCAGGTCTTACTGCCAGGCAGTTTATCGCCGACGATGCCGGTGAGTTTACCGTGCGTGACATTCTGGACGAACTGGCCAGCCCAGGGCGAGATCCACGATCAGAATTCAAAGCCGTGCAGTTTGACGAAGCCGTTCAGGAAGTGAGCGATTTGGCACCCGGAATGCGTCTTGAAGGAGTCGTCACCAACGTCACTCACTTTGGTGCCTTTGTCGACATCGGTGTTCACCAGGACGGGCTGATTCATATTTCACAGCTAGCCGACCACTTTGTGAAAGACCCGACTCAGGAAGTCAGCGTTGGCGACATCGTAAAAGTTACGGTCATGGAAGTCGACGAACAACGAAAACGCATCAGCCTGTCACGCAAATCACAAAGCTAAGTCTTTTGCGGCCGATACGTGCCCGCCAGACTTTGGTGCTAACAGCACTTTGGGGGGAATTTGAAACGTTTGGTTCGAAATTTCACCAGCCGACATGGCAAACGTTTGCCTGACTTCTCTGTTTTTCGATCTCGGGTTGCATGTTGAGTAATCGCGAGGAAGAATATCGGACTGCCAATTTGTTGCGTTCTGATAACGTGTGTCCGGAACTGCAGATTGCCACGGACCGTACATTGATTGTTGGGAGTATCCATGCGTCTTTTGATTGTCCTGATTATTGGTTTCTTGATTTTCGCAGACTCGCCGGAAGCAAACGCTCAGGGGCGATCGAGTTCAGACGCCAGGAAGCCAACAAGCCGCATTCCCAAAGGCGACGGTAAGGTTGAATGGGGGCCAGTCGCCAAAGTCAATAAGGCAACTTCAGACAATGTGCGAACGATCGCCGGCAAGATCGATCGACTGATGGATGCCGACTATCAAAAGCACAACGTTCTTCCGAATCCTCGGCTCTCTGATTCGCTGTTTGTGCGTCGAGCGTACCTGGAGATCGGCGGACGCATTCCGCTGCTGAAAGAAGTTGGTGAATTCGTCCAAAGCAAAGCTCCAGACAAACGTGAAAAGCTGATTGACGATTTGCTGTCGTCGTACGACTACGTAAGCCACACCTACAACTATTGGGCGGACATTCTGCGACTGCAGGACAATCCGATCAACAACAATCAAATTGCCCAACCGTATCACGAATGGATCAAAGATTCGATTCGTGAAAACACGCCTTACAACAAATGGGTCCACACAATGTTGACCGCAGAAGGTCGCATCTGGGAGAACCCGGCAGTTGGTTTTTCAATGCGTGATTCCAACATGGAATTGGATGCCGTCGATAATATGGTTCAAGTGTGGCTGGGAACGCAAATCGGATGTGCTCAATGCCACGACCATCCCTTCGACCGCTGGACGCAACGCGAATACTACGAAATGGCGGCGTACTGGTACGGCACTCGAACACGCCTTGGCGCTGGAGACAAGAAGATGTTTCCCAACGGCAATCCATTAACTCGTCTACGAGACGAACTTAAACAAATGGATCCTGATGCCAACACCAATGGTGTGTTTTCTCGAATGATCAACGCGAACATGTTTGCAACGTATGAGCAAACACGGCCATTGAAGCTGCCTCACGACTATCAATACGACAATGGCAAGCCGAACCAGGTTGTGAGCATGAAGCCGATCTTTGGCAAGGCAGAATCCGTAAAGGGAGCCAGTTCGTCTCGCGAGGTGCTGGCCAACTGGATGACCAGCCCGGATAATCCTCGATTCGCAAAAAACATTGTCAATCGCATGTGGCACAAGGCCTTTGGCATCGGGCTGATCGAACCGGTGAACGACATCCGAGACGACAGCGTCGCATCAAATCCTGAAGTTCTTGACCTGTTAACCACAGAACTTGTCAACAACGGATTCGACGTTCGCGAAATTCAACGAATCATCTTCAACACCAAGGCATGGCAGCGAGAAGCGACACCGGGTGACCTGGATCTGACACAAACATATTACTTTCCCGGCCCAACCTTGCGACGCATGTCTGCCGAACAAATCTGGGACTCGCTGCTGACACTTGCCGTCTACAATCCGGAATCGTTTACGCGTCCATCTATGGACAATCTGGCGAGTGCGATCAACCTTGATCTGGATAAGGCGAAAGCCACCGACGTCAATCGAGCGATGACAGAGTTCAATGAAAACTTCAGCCCCACAGCGGAACGCAAGGTGACTCGAGAAAGAAATTCCTACAAAGGGATGACTCTGGCGCGAGCATCGGAGTTACAGACGCCATTGCCACCAGAACACTTTCTGCGTCAATTCGGTCAAAGCGATCGCGAATTGATTGAATCGTCTGGTCGACAGGGAAGTGTCGGTCAGATTCTGACCATCTTCAACGGCGAAATCACTCACATGATGCTGGAACGTGGCAGCGTGATTTACGACACAGTGATGTCGGCCCCCAGCACCACAGACCGAATAAACGCCATCTTCTACACAGTTTTGACCAGAGCACCGAAGAGCAACGAAAGAGACGTCGCTGAACGTGAACTTAAAGCCAGCGGTAACGCCGGCTATGGAAACGTTATCTGGGCATTGATCAACACCAAAGAATTTCTGTTCATCCAATAAGGCACCGGTTTGTGCGTGTCTTCGCTCGGCACTGAATGAGCGACGCAAATTGTTGTTGCTGCAGAATCGCATCCGAATTGAAACATCTCGTCTGGAGTTAACCTATATGAAGCATTCCCTGTCTGCCATGAACGACGTTTCTCGTCGACGCTTCCTGGAATCGATGGCAAAAACAGCGTTTGGCGTCAGCATTCTGCCCGTCGCGGAAAGCCTGTTTGGAACGGCCGCACAGGCAGCCAGTCCGCTGGCTCAGTCGAAGAAAGCCGAACACGTCATTTATCTGTTCATGAACGGAGCGATGAGCCATATCGATACGTTCGACCCAAAACCCGGCGAAGAATCTGGCGGCGAAACCAAGGCAATCCAAACCTCAGTGCCCGGCATCAAAATTGGCGAACATCTGCCCATGCTGGCCAGCAAGATGGACCAGCTTGCCGTCATCCGATCGATGACCACTGAAACCGGAGCTCATGAACAGGGACAATACCTGATGAGAACCAGTTACAAGATGATTGGTACAATCCGACATCCATTTATGGGCTCGTGGCTGACTCACTTCGAAGGCAAGAAGAATAAAGATTTGCCTGGCAGCGTCATTATTGGTGGAGGCAGTCGCCATCCTGGTCAGGGATATCTTTCGGCAACTGTTGCACCAGCTCCTGTTGGCAATCCAGCGACCGGACTGCAAAACACGAAACCACCAAAGTATCTGGATGAAAAGACGTTCGACAAACGCCGTCGGTTGATCTCCCAGTTTGAATCCGGTTTCATGAAGAAGTATTCAAACACCGACGTCAAGGCGTATTCAGAATACTACTCAGAAGCCGTTCGACTGCTGAAGAGCCCGGATCTGGAGGCCTTCGACATCAGTAAAGAAGATGCTTCGATGAAGGAGCGCTACGGCAACAATCGCGTCGGACAGGGATGCCTGCTGGCACGCCGACTGGTCGAAAAAGGTGTTCGTTTTATCGAAATCGAACACGGTGGTTGGGACAACCACAACGACATTTACGATTCATTCAGCTCGCGAGCAGGGCAACTGGATACCGCAATCGCCACACTGATGGATGACCTGAAAGAACGAGGGCTGCTAAGCAAAACAATGATCGTGCTGGGCACTGAATTCGGAAGAACTCCGAAAATCAACCAGAACGCCGGACGGGACCATCATCCGGGAGCATTCAGTGCGATGCTGACGGGAGCAGGCATCAAAGGAGGTCAGATCATCGGCAAGACAGACAAGATCGGAAAGTCTGTCGAAGAAGAACACTGCTATCCATACGACCTGAACGCCACCATCGGATACGGTTGCGGCTTGCCCATTGAAGAAACGATTCAGGCCTCCAACGGTCGCCCATTCAAGATTGCTCATGACGGTGCACCTTTGAAGAAACTATTCGGATAGAACAATTCTTCAGCGGACAACGTATCGCAGGTCCTGGCTAACAAGGGCTTCGCCCCTGACCGAGTGGCGTGGCACGCAGAAAGACGTGGAACGCTCGAAACGCCGAGTCGCTCCGTTGTCGCTACGGCCAATAGGCTCGCAAAGTGCTCGCATCATTTTGAGTAAGACTCTTACTGGACAGCGACATGTCTCAATGAGCCGCAGGGCGTTAGCCCCGTTTTTTCCGTGATCCGTCCTAACCGGGGCTAACGCCCTGCGGCTGATGTGGGTCGCAGAAATACAGACCTGTCATAGAACCTGGCGCTGTCCAGCTAAACGGCGTCAGGATGCCTAAATCTCAGAATCTGATATACTATTCAGACCGACCACAAACTGATGTGGTCGGTCTTTTTTATTTCAGACAAGCTGAGCGGATTCAATGACTGTGGAACAAAGTCTTCAGGAACGTAGCGGACAAAAATGTGAACTTTGCAGCAACACAACAGAGCTGTCCGTCTACGAACTTCCACCAAACAGTGATGGCACCGCAGAGCAGTGTATTCTTACCTGCGAAGTATGTCGCACTCAAATCAACGATCCGGAAAGCGTTGACCCAAATCACTGGCGATGCCTGAATGACAGCATGTGGAGCACCGTGCCGGCAGTGCAGGTAATGGCCTGGAGAATGCTGAACCAACTTAAGTCTGAAGGCTGGCCACTGGATCTGCTGGAGACGCTGTATCTGGATGAAGACACTCAACGCTGGGCTGAAGCACTGATCGTGACTGACGAAGGCAGCGAGGCCGGGCCGACTTTGGATAGCAACGGAATTGCGTTAAACGCTGGAGACAACGTCACGCTGATCAAGGATTTGGTCGTCAAAGGTGGCGGTTTTACGGCCAAACGCGGAACTCTGGTCAAGAATATTTCGCTCACATCGAACCCTAAACATGTCGAAGGCCGAGTCAACGGAACTTTAATCGTGCTGGTTGCGGGCTTTCTGAAAAAAGCGAACTAACCATAGACTTTGTTGAGCTTATCGTAGAAACCTGGAACCGCAAATCTGGCGGCACCAGCTTTGACTGCCTTATGCAGCAGCAGCCTGGAATATGTTGTTCAAACAAACTCTCTTTTGCGAATTCGGAGTAACGTCCCGTGGATGAGCCAACAAGTTCAGATAACACGAATCAGGTGCCACCAGCGCAAGATAAGGGCCTCAATACTGCGTCGGACGCCACAGCGTCAACCGCGTCAGAGTCTGCGCATGTTCAAGTATCCAGACAACCCCGGCTTTCATGGTTGCGACTGCGTGCAGAGATTCCAGGATGGGTCGCAACGTTAGCCGGGCTACTTTCCATTGCATTAGTGGGAGTGCTTTGGTGGGCAGCAACATCGGGCGAACACGAAGAACGCTGGCTTAGCCACAGCCAGTTGCCATCGGTAAGTGAAACGTGGGAAATGCGAAAGGAATTGCTGGATTCTGAGGCACCTGAAAGCCACCTCTGGAACAATACGATTGTTTCATTGAAACGAGTTGTCGTTGGGTTTGCCCTGGCCGTACTGGTCGGTATTCCGATTGGCGTTGCGGCCGGTTGTTTTCCGCTGATTCGCAGTTTCTTTTCGCCGCTGGTTTTGTTCGGGCGAAACATTCCCATTGCCGCCTTGATTCCCCTTGTGCTGGCCTTGTTTGGTACGGGAGAAACTCAAAAGTACATGTTCATCTTTATCGCGTGCGTCGCCTTCATTATTGCAGACACAATTGACGCCGTCAGCGAAGTGGCTCAACGCTATATCGAAACCGCGCTCACTCTGGGAGCGTCACAGTTACAAATCGTCTTCAAGGTGCTGGTGCCACTGGCGATGCCGATGGTGTTCAATTCGCTGCGAGTGCTGTTTGGGCTTGCGTTCGGCTATATCATGCTGGTTGAAATCATGAAGGAAAGTGATGAAGCTGGCGGGTTAGGATCTTTGCTGAATACAGCACGCCGAATGGGCTACACGGAATACACGGTCATCATCATCCTGACAATCCCGCTGGTGGCTTATATCATCGACCAGTTTTTGTACGTTGTGCAATGCTGGCTGTTTCGATGGAAGTACGGCAAAGAAGCCGAACGCAGCATGGCCTTCCGAATTTCACGCAGCATTGTGGGACTGTTTTGGAAGCCCGGCCATCGGTTTTCAACAACAGGCTGAGATTTCCGGGGACGCAGCAATGCTGGAGATGCAATATTGGGTTACGCGTCGGCAGACGCGTTTAGTCGGCCATGGCGGCACCTCAAAACATCGGCCCACGCTTAACTCGACAGCAGTTGACGTTCCTTGCACTATCCAACGTCAGCATCGTCTTTGGCATCCACAGCGGTTCCGCGTTCTCGCGATAGCGGCAGCAACAATTGAGCTAACAGGTACAGAACGACCGGAGCAATCCACACGACGCGAGCCGTTTTCAAAGCCCATGGTGGCAGATTGGCCACTTTGGCGACAATCAGGAAACCCACCAGTCCCAAAATCACGTACGTTAATACTCCACAGCCAATCGCCGTCATTTGTGTCTTAAATGCCCCGCGTTCTGAAACTCCGTCAAAGTACACATCGACCGTGCGGCGACGACGAAACGACTTGTCCAGACCAGCCTTCAGTTCCAGCGTATTCGAAAAAGCCACCATGCCTCGCTGGCACGCATCAGCATCCTGCAAACGCGACACAATTCGATCCAGCATCGTGGTCGAAGATCGAACCAACTGTGATGCCCAGGGAGCGGGCAACGCGGTTGGGATACCTATCGCAGAATCGTTGTTCTGATGCACACTAAGCTTAACGTCCGCTTTAGTATTGGCCGCCTGCCTGAACGACAATGTTGCCGGTGGAGCTCCGGATTCTGATTCCGAAACGGTCGCCGCCAATGTGATGGTTCGGGACAACAGGGAGCCATCCGCTGATGGCAAGTCCATTCCCGTGACCTGATTGTACTGGAAGCCGCAGGCGCACAACGCATCGATTCCAAGTAACTGACTGCGCCGCTGCTGCACTTCGTCCGTACAAAGCACACATTCGAGTGCGAGGCTTCTTACCCCGGCAGCGTCGGGAAGTGCTTTTGAAATTCCGCCAGCATTGGGGTTTAGATACCATCGACCAGTCAGCGGAAGAATGCCCAGCCGACTTTCGTCCAGCAGCAGATGAACTTCGTAACTAAATGCGATTGATACGTCATCCGGCGGAAGAACAACCACATGCAAATCTGCCTGCGATGCCTGACGAACAAGCTGAGTTGATCGATCTGCGTCGCCAACTGCAATAATGACCGCTTCAGCACCAGACGTCGTCATTGCTTCTTCGGCAGAAGCGGCAAGCGAAAAACCAATTTGTCGCGCATTGAGTTCCTGAGCCAGCGGGCCGTCCACGCAGCAGGAAATCAGGCTGTGCTGGGCAGATGCCTGAATTGCATCAGCCACAAAAGCAGCCTCGGCACATTCACCAATAAGAACAAAACGCATAGATCATCGGTACCCATAAAGTTTGCCAAATGCAGCCAACAACAGCTCCGCGGCCGCAGGTTCGGTTGACGACGGCAAGTAATGGCGGCACAGTGCGGAACATTCAAACATCTGACCGCCTGGTGAACAACAGCTGCAGTCCGCCGAAAGTTGGTTTCCCGACGTTGACAACCTGACAAATTGAGATCTAAATATGGCCGCCGATAACGTTCAGGTGCACGAACTTTCGCACGCTCTTGCCAGTCACCATCTTAGCCGCCTACGGTCTGTTGACACCTGCCCGTCTCAATTTCGGCAGCACATCCGCACGCTTTCCACACTTTTGGCGGCGGAAGCCACGCGTGACCTGGCAACCGAGGCGTGTACCGTGACGACTCCCATCAAAACTGTCACCTGCCAGCAGCTAACAGGACGCATTGCAGCAGTACCAATTTTGCGAGCCGGACTTGGAATGGTGTCACCAATTACAGAACTGATTCCAGACATTGAAGTCTGGCACCTGGGGCTTTATCGCGACGAAGAAACGGCTCAGCCTGTCCGATACTACGACAAGCTGCCAAGAAACAACCCCGTTAGCGTGGCCATGGTCCTGGATCCAATGCTGGCGACTGGCGGCTCTGCGTCCGTTGCAATTGAAACCCTGCAGGAATGGGGAGTCCCAAAAGTCTGCATGCTGTCGATCATTTCAGCACCGGAAGGCATTGAAAGGCTGACGAAAGAATTTCCACACGTCAGCATCTACACGTGCGCGATCGATGAATGCCTGAACGAACGGAAGTTTATCGTTCCCGGCCTGGGCGACGCCGGCGACAGAATTTTTAACACTTAGGCAAAAGCAGCCATTGGCAAAGCCATGGAGCCAGCTCCAGCCGATGGTCTTTCGAAAACACGGGCAGAGCTGCCAGTTCGTCACCTTCGCACGCCTTTGACGGATCAAAGCGTTACCCCTTCCTTCTGAGCGACCACCAATGGATTTTCCTGACGTTGCAGATCGCATGCGGCTTTCACGATCCGCCCAAAACGCCCATTTCCCCTGCAGCGGTAAGCCGAAAATCCCATTGTGAAATGACCGTAAATGCGTTAGATTCAACAACTAAGGTCGTCCCGTAGTGGTGGGTACGCGCAGTCATTGTCTTCAGAAAGCTGGCTTTGGCCAACGTGTGCTCGTAGAGTTGATTCCGTGAAGCAGCGATGCGTTTCGTTGGCGTACGGTTTCCGAAAACACACAAATGCCCAGTATCCTTGTATCTTGCGTCGCTGAAACGATCAGTCGCTGCAATTTTACGAGTCATTCAATCCGGTGGCGAATTTTCTTCGCCCAATCTGATTAGCTGGAACAAACAATATCATGAAAAACCTATTTTCAATTGTCCTTGCACACGCACTACTCCTGACAGGTCACTCAGCATTCGCGCAGCTTCAAAAGGAATGGGACTCTCCCAATGCAATTCCGGTTGTTGGTGCTCGCGTTGAGGTTAAGAAGCAGATTGAAATTTCCGTTGATGTGCCGGGTACCCTAATCACGCTGACTCCAAATGAACGAGGTGAGATTGTCAAAAAGGGGCAGGTGATCGTTGAGATCGATAAAGAACGGGTCGTTGCCGAATTGGCTGAACTTGATCACGCAGTGACATCTTCGGACATCCTTATCGATTTCGCAAAGATCACGGTTGATCAGGAAGGCATTCGATTGAAAGACATGAAAGACCGCAACAAGGAAGCGGGCAGTATGGTCTTCACCGAAAATGAAATTCGAGAGCAGGACCTTGCACTGATAAAGGCAAACGCAGAAGTCCGCAAGTCCCAGGCCGACAAGAGGGGGGCTGAGCTAAAGGCTGACACCAAACGCGTGGAGCTGAAACAGTACACTCGTCATGCGGAATTCGATGGCATCGTTGTCGATCTACATAAGAAGGCCATCGGAGCTTCTGTTCGTCAGGGAGACCCCATTATGACGATCGTTAATTTCGAAGAAATGCTTGTCGAATTGAAGGTGAATCCGAATTTCAAGCGACGCATCAACATTGGTGACAAGGTGCTTGTCAGGCCGACAAGTTCATCGCCCGACGAGGCTCCGAAAAATGGGGGAGTGAATGGATCACCGTTCCGGTCAACGAAAACTGACACCGCCAATGAAGCGATCACCACTTCCCTGCCGCAAGCCTCGCCCGAAGAGGAAATCTGCGTTGGGCGAGTCACATTTGTGGGAGCTCGTCGCGAATCAGATAAAGAGAATACTCTGGTGGTTGAATGCGTTGTCCAAAACAAGATTGAGGGAATTGCCAAGTATCTGCTGAACGAAGGTTCAACAGTCGATGCAGTGATTCTATCGCCCTAAAACAGACGAACCATCATCCAGAACAATTCTGGTCGGTGAACGTATTTAACAGCACAAACCGAAGCATGTTTGTGTCAGCGACAACCAGAAGTTGAATGAGGCAACGCCTCTTGTGGTAGCAATCAGCGGGTTCAATTCAGCACATGGCGGAACTAACACAATCGCAATCCCACGAAATGGTCGCATCCAACCAGCGACCAATTCCCCTGGAACGCCGTGCTGACCTGGTTGTCGCCGATATCGACTATCTCGGCGTAGGCTATCAGGTCATTAAAGATCCTGTTGGCCTGAAGTATCACCGACTGCAAAAAGAGCAGTACAAGATTCTGGACCTGCTGGATGGCACTCGCAGCCTGGAAAAGGTTCGCGATGATCTCAAGCTGTACTTTCCCACTCTGCAGGTCTCGCTTAGCGATATCCAACAACTGATTACCGACCTGCACAAGAAGGGGCTGGTGGTCAGCAATCGCCCCGGCCAGGGAGCGTCAGTTATTCGCGAACGGCGCAAGGAACGCAATCAGAAGATCAAACAAACGCTGATGAGCCTGATGTATCTGAGACTGCCCGGTTGGGACCCGGAACGGACTCTGAAATGGATGCACCCTTATCTGGCGTGGATGTTCTGGAAGCCGCTGGTCTGGACGATGATGCTGTTTGTCGTCAGTGCGTGGTTAATGCTGGGTGCTCAGTTCGACGAATTCCAAAGCCGACTTCCCGAGTTTCAGTCGTTCTTTGGCTGGCCAAACCTGATTTACCTGTGGGCGACTTTGGGACTGGCCAAAATCATTCACGAATTCGGGCACGGTTTAAGCTGCCATCATTACGGGGCCGAGTGTCACGAAATGGGTGTGATGCTGCTGGTGTTCAGCCCGTGTTTGTATTGTGACGTGACGGATTCGTGGATGATGCGCAACAAGTGGCACCGCATCATCATTGGTGCGGCAGGGATGTACATTGAAGTCATCATCTCCGCGATCGCGATCTATGTCTGGTGGTTCACTAAACCGGGCATGTTGCACTTCCTGGCACTTAACACATTCTTTGTAACGACAATTACTACCGTCATCTTCAACGCCAATCCGCTGATGCGGTTTGACGGTTATTATATGATGAGTGACTTTCTTGAGATTCCCAATCTTCGAGCCAAGTCTGACAAGATGCTTCGAGAAGCATTTTCGTGGTACTGCCTGGGCATTGAAAGTCGTCCCGATCCGTTCATGCCGGAAACCGGTAAAGCCTGGTTCGTTACCTACGCCATTGCTGCCTGGTCTTACCGTTGGGTTATTCTGATTTCGATTAGCACGTTTCTGTATACCGTGTTAAAACCATACGACCTGCAAAGCCTCGGAATTACGCTGTGTGTGTTTTCGATGGGCGGTATCTTGTTCTCGATGTTTAAGAACATCTATCAAATCATTGCAGCGCCGAGGATTGAGCCGATGAGCAAAATTAAGATCTTTTTCTCGCTGTTGATTGCTGGCACAGCATGCTGGTTGGTACTGAGCATTCCTGTTCCATGGTACCACTTTGCTCCGTTTACCATGGAACCCGTGAACGTCGTGCGAGTTACCAGCGGTCCGTTTTCCGGGCAGGTACTGACGCCGGAAGACTATCGTGAAATTTACGAGCAGCTGGAACAGGATCAGGCCAATGTTCTGGATCAGATCATCTGGGCAACGTTTGAACAACAGTCATTTGGTGAACCAGAATTCGATCTGTTGAAACGTCTTCCGAAACCATCAGAATACACGGGCTTACCAAGCCCCGGAACGACAGTCGCCGAAGGCCGGATTTTGGCAATCATCGATGACCAAAAGGCCATCGAATACCGCCAGGAAATCCCAAAGCTGCTGCAGACCTGGTTTTCCTATGGTGCAAAAGCTTACAAACATAAACTTGATCAAGGCCCCAACCTGAAGCTGGACATGTCTGCCGAAATCCACAGAGAACGCGTGGAGATGGATAATCTTCGAGCTCGCATGAACGACGTCATTGAGTTACTTCGATCTCGAGTGATCTTCAGTCCATCCGCCGGGAAAATTGTCGCACCGGATCGTGTGCCTGAACCTCAGCGAGACGAAATCAATCGCACAAAACTTGACCGCTGGCACGGCACACCTTTGGACGATATGAACTCTGGCTGCTTCGTTGAAGCGGGTGCCGAACTGATGAAGATTGCCCCCACGGAAAAGCTTCATGCTGTCATGTACATCGATCAATCCGACCGCGAAGACCTGCAGGACAAAATGCAGGTGGAACTAAAACTGGACCATCTTCCGGATATCAGCTATATCGCCCCGGTAACGTTGATTTCTCGTCGAGGCGAAAAGGTTGCTCCGGAATCGCTCACAACAAAATACGGCGGTCCGCTTACAACTCGCCCCGACGACAAAGGCCAGAACACTCTGGCCAGCACCGCCTATCGCGCCACGGTGGAAATGCATTTCGTACACCCGGAAAGTGTTGCCGATGCCGCATTGATTCAACCCGGCATGCGTGGGACAGCTCGCTTTCTTGTGGATGACCGAACCGTGTTTCAATGGGGCATGCGATACATCTATGAGACCTTCCGTTTCCGATTGTAAACGTTGTTTGCGGTTGGGAAGTTGTATTCATTCATTTAGCCAGTCAGCCTGATTACTCACAATCAGTCAGTGGACTGTGGAATGCTCGGGCGTTGACTGGATGCAGCCCGATTCAGCAGACCAACTGCGACAGTGAACGCCTCTGAATGCCCACCAATCGCATTTAGTCCGTGCTTCCGGCGTTTGAAGTGCAGTTGCGTTTTCACCCGGACAAGAAACCCAATTACTAAGCCTCCTGTGGCCAGCTTGATGATGACGGAACGATTTGAGCCAGGTTGATTTGCTGTAGCGAGCACTCCCAGTAATGTTGCAGCGGCAAGGCACAACACCAAAACAGCCATGCGTTTCCTACGTTCCTGCTTACGGCACGCTGCCCCCACATAGTAAGTAATTCGCATCTTGTGTTGACCCCAAAGCCAGGTAACGCACAATTGCGTGACAAACGCCAATGTTCCAATTGCAACCACGGGCGCCGCAGCGTCTCTAACAGCGATACTGCCACTATTAAGAACCATCGTTATCAGTGCGGCAACTGCAACTGCTCCCAAAGACAAGCTGGTGGCCCACCATGTTGTCAACCTGCTATGGCGGAACGTTCTCGGCTTCAGGCCTTCGCAGTCTCCGTAAACAATGCAAACTCGTGGCAGTTCGGCGACATCCTGGCACAGGATATAGCTGTTCCACAGCAGAAAACTCTGATTCGCACGCAATGAAATATCGTTGTCAGACGGTACCTCTGGAGCAGCAAACGGATTGAAGTCTTCTGTATCTGGTGCATTCACGATGGACGCTCACCATCGTAGTTTTGGATGATCCCCTGAACCTGTCGCAGAAACATTGGTGACAGCCCGGTAACAACATTCAGGCCCATGTGGCGCCCCGAAAAACAAAGCTGCCGTAAGCCTCGCAACCGATTGACGGAATGCACTAATCCCAGCAAACTCAGAAGTCCCAACGGAACAAAGGCATCCCAATACAGTGAGCCCAACAATACGATAGAAAACAGGGCCAACCCCGCCCGCCAGAATCGCCGCTGCTGTTTAAGCTTCGCGTCAGCACCGCATTCGACATACCAAACAGCAGTCAGCCGTTTTGTAAACCGGCTTGCCAGATAGATGGAAAACCCCGTCGCAATAAAGATTGCTCCAACAATCAGCATAGGAACGGCTTCCAGACTTCGCATTGGTAACCGCGTGGAGAACCCGGAATTTGCAACCCACAACATTGCGCTTCCGCAAAGAGGCAGCACCAGGCCGACCAGCATTGCTCGCAACATAACCAACCACGGCGGAGTCCACTGTAAAACAGACTCCCTCGCAATCAGCTCATCGGTATCCCCTGTATGAATGCAGATTGGCGGCAATCGAAGCTCATCACCGCACAAAACGCATTCCGTGGATACAAGAAATTCCGTATCTGGCGATAGCGAGATTAAATCGGACTGCTGCAACGGCGGACGGAATGGGTTCGCATCGATGTCCGATATTTGATTGGCCATCAACAGGGTCCTCGTCTATACGAATTCAACGAATTTCGCTCATCGAAACAGGCCCCGTTTCCCAGTGCAGTCGTCCCCGCCAGGCAGTAGCCTCAATCTATCACCTGAAGTTAACAGACAACCGCACCAGCAGCGATTTCAATCCAGCCCGACCACGATTCACCGGGCCCGAGTACTCGTAGGCCAGCGTCCACGCCTTGCTGCTGCAGGTTAATTGCATCAGTGGTGCAGGTGTAGGGTTCCAGGCAAACGGCCGTCGTCCATGGTGGCGTGAAGGCCACAATTTCACGGAACGAATCATCACATCGCTGAACAACCTGAGTGCCTGCTTCGTCATCGACAATGCGACACGTTACGACTCCCGCATCAGCTTCAACGGCCGCGTAAACATCATCCAGCTTTAGAGTATTGAAGTATGGCGAGTCCTTCAGTTGACCATTCTGAGGCGGATCAACAAGCTCTCCTGTCGGCAGGCAGCCTTCCAACTTCCAGCATTTTGAAACCAGAGCATTCACGGTACAACGTCCGGCTTCGCTGTTCCTGCCCAATGGCAACTTGAAATACGCATGAGTTCCGAAGCCCCATGGAAGAGGCGTCTCGCCTGGATTGCGAACTGTAATATCAGCGCGCAGGCAGCCATCATTAAGCGAATAGCAGATTTCGATTTCACCGTCGCCGGGCCACAACGGCAATCGTTCAGGAGCGTCCTGGCTGATTCGAAAAATGCCCGTTACGGAAGAATCCGTCTGATTCAGAATTCGCCATGGGCGGTCCAGGCAAAATCCATGAATCGCATTACCGGAACCTTCGTAGCCAACAAGCGATTCCGGCAGATGATAGTCAACACCGTTCCACGAATATCTTCCTTCGCGAATTCTGTTGGGAAATGGGAACAGCAGAGGGATCCCGCTATGACTTGGTGGTTTGCCGCCATCAGCAAACCCATCTGCAGAATCAATTACTGAAATTGTATCCTCGCCAACGGAGGCCAAAAATTCAAAGCAGTTGAATCCCAGATCGACGGCAATCTTTGCGGTAGAACCAGTTAACGGGTCGTTCAACAATACAGTGTTCATACTTTCAATCCCGACAAAATCTGTTTGTTCAAAATATAAGACGATGCGATTGCCACAGACCAGGTGCCGATCGCCTAAAAAAAAGCAGCCCCAACAACGTGTGATACAACCAACGACTTCCGTTAAGAATCGAATTTCAGGCATAAGGTACACTGAATGCGTCTGATGCTTTGCTGAACTTCAATTCCATTCTGGGTTTCGAACATTGTGACGCAGTATCCGATTCTGCTCGCACAGTGTCTGGTTGCAAGCTTCCCAGACCTCGTACGGATCATGCCGGAACACAATGCTGGGATCTGCCATCATCACGCGCCAGTCGCCGCGATCGATTTCGCTGTTAAGTTGGCCAACTCCCCATCCAGCATAGCCGCAATAAACACGAAAACCGCAATCGTGATCACACTTCCGCTCAGCGTGTAACAGAGATTCGAATGAATCATTACTGCCTGTAAGAAAGATTCCGTCGCAGACGGCTTCATCCTTCTCGCTTAGTTCAACGCAACTGTGAAGAATGAACAAGGCCGTCGTTTCCACTGGTCCTCCGGAATAGATCGGATCAGCGTTAACCGGCAATTTGTCACCTTTAGCCAACGCCGCATCAATTCCAATGGAAGAGGGGCGGTTGATCACAAGCCCCATGGCGCCGTCATCATTATCTTCCAGCATTAATACCACGGAGCGGTAGAAATTGGGGTCCTTCATGTGGTTTGCCGCCACTAAAAAACGGCCTTGAAGAAGTTCTGCCATAGCATCCTCAAGAGCAACAAAACAATCGGTGAGTGGGCAGCGGTCTGTGTCTCTACTGTTGTTTGTTGCTCAACAAACAATCGTCTCTGTTTACGGCGAAACTGCCTTCCGTCGAGCATATCTGAGTAAGCTGGGATGTCACAGTCAACCACACAAAAATCAGGCTCGAACGACCGGATATTGTGCAATTGGACTCATTTGTCCCGCCAGAACGAAAGCCACTTTCAGATTGTCTGATAAGTAAGATCGACAGCGGAGTTCCTGAAAAACGCCAGACAGCCCTGGCTCCGAATGCCTGTCCGGATTGTTCGACGAAAAATTCGACACAGATTTGAGACCTGTTTCTAAGTCAACGTAAAGTTCACAGCAGCACTCCAGGGGCCCGCCACTCCCCCGGAATTGAATGCTCGAATCCACACCCGATACTGGCCCTGCGCCAGATCGGTGGTCGCCGTGTACTGCAGATCCGTGAGATTTGTTTCGCTGACTACTCGCGTCGCCGTGCCGGAAATGCTGTTCACCCAAATTTCGTAACGCGTCGCATGTGTTGCGGCCGCCCACGCAAAAACTGGCCTTGCTGTAGCGGTGGCCGACACACCGGAAACGACCACCTGATCTGGAGTATCGTTCAACGCAATTGTGAAATCATATGCTGCACTCCAGGGCCCAGGACTTCCCGTTTCTCCACGTAGTCGCACCCAGACTCGATAGGTGCCCGAAGGCAGATCACTCGACGGTATTAAAGATGGCCCGGCCACAGTAGTGTCATGAATAATCTTTGATGTGCCACCCAATTGGTTGACCCATAGTTCAAATGTCGCCGCAGGAGATCCCGTCCAAGCGATCTGAGGCCGAGCACTGTTTACGATTGCAGCAGGAGCAGTAACAAAAGGCGTGCTCTGAGTATTCACTTCAAACGTTACTGCTGAACTCCAGGCAGACTCTCCGGAAGCATTTTTGGCCTTCACCCAAACGCGATAGACTCCTTCCGCAAGATCAAAGTCCGGGGTAAGCGAAGTGCCAGAAACCGAAGTGTTACGAATGATCTGACTTTCACCGCCAACCTTGTTCACCCAGACGTCATATTCTGTCGCTCGGTCTGCAGCCTCCCACTGAATCTCCGGACGGTTGACTGTCACCAGGCGAGCGGAAGGAGACGTGATTGTTACAGCACGCAACCCGACAGTGAAAACATGAGCTACGCTCCACGCGCCAGCGCCGTCTGCATTTCGGGCTCTCACCCAGACTCGATAGTCGCCGTTCTCCAGATCTTCTGCTGGCGTAAATGATGTACCTTCAAGCCCCGTGGCGTTGATGATTGCATTCTGGCCTCCAAGCTGGTTCACCCACAAATCGTAACCTGTGGCGCCTGAGGCAATAGACCATGTAATTTGTGGTCTCGCAATATTTCCGCCACCAACCGGACCAGTAACGGCGGACGTCAGGCCCACTTGCACCGACATCGTGCTGGTGGCAGTGTTTCCCTGAAGATCGGTGGCAACCACGGTGACGTCAGCAGAACCTGATTGCCCTTGAATTCCCGCGACAACAAGCAGTCCGTTTTCGATGGTTGCGTTCACTGCCGACGGATTCGTATTTGCGGTAATCTCATACGTCAGTTCCTGCACCACACTTGATGACGTTGTCACCAGGTGCTGGCGCTGAATGATCCCCGAAGTGAAGTCTCGCACAGGCAGGGTATCGTATGGTGCCCCCGCGTTCACTCGCGGCAGCGCGGCGATCGCGTCAACGGTATCGATGCCATCGTACAAGACATGAGCAAAAACGGTGAACCCGCCGTTCTGAGCGTCCAGATTTGATGAGTTGTCTGCAAGGTTAACAAACCATTGCGATGTCGCGCTATTGGCGTCGCCTCCAAGTTTAGCCATCGCCAACGTACCGCGAGTATTCAAAGGAGTGCCAGCAGCCAGTCCTCCAATAGCAGAATCGAACCACCTGGTAAACTCGTTTGTAATCGTACCATTGTTGGAAACGGAAGTAGGCTGCGTGGCACCTTCCGGGTACGCAAATCCACCGCCCTGAACTACGAATCCCGTTGAGGATCGGTGAAAAAACATGTCGGCATAGTTTCCACCGGCCACAAGATCCAGAAAATTCTGTGACGTGACCGGAGTAATCGTGTCATACGTCTCCACGATGAAGCTACCCAGAGGAGTCTCAATTTTAACGGTGGAGCCACTGATCGCCGGATCATCGAAATGATCAGTCAACTTCACCGTCTTCAGATCAGCTCCGCTATCCAAAGCCAGATTGCCGAAAGGCGTAACAGTCGTTGCCGATAGCAGAACGCGAGATTCCAAAACGGTCGCAGCAGATGCCAACGAACCAGTTCGACGGCGAGTCTTACGGCCAAACTTAAAGAGATCGCGAATCGCACAGAAAACGGACATGCTCACTCCATTGAGTCAATCCAGGTAGCGTGCAGCCCATCAATTGCAATTTGGCGGGGCTGCTGTCATATACGACGAATTGTTGCACAAACACGCAATTTGTGGCAATACGTGGGTTTGACGGGGCAGGCCAGAAACGCTCAAACCCCGCCACAATCCAGCAATACTGGCGATTCGCACCATCAACCTAACAAGGGCTTCGCCCTTGACCCGGTGGCGTGGATCGCGGCAAGACGTGGGACGTGCGAACCGCTCCGGCCAACAAGCGGACCGAACACGCACCATGAGCGCACCATTTTGATTACGACGCAAAAACAATATTTCTTCGATGCGCCAAGCGGCGTGCGGTTGCCGGCATTCGTCAAAAATCCGTCTCATTGGCCGCCGTATGTGGGCACTCTTTCACAGCATCATGTTCGACCATGCACCTATTCTGCGCCGCAGATTTCGCCAATATGATCTCGAAATCGGATTCGCTGTTTGCCGTCCAGTAAGATGCTGACATCGACCTGCAAGCCCAGCAAATACCAGTTTCCGGGCTTGACTGAGTTATGGCGAACATCACATTTAAAGAATCGCCAGCAATCGGTTTCATCCGGTACCGCGACGAAGAAATGCTTGTGTTTTAAACTCACGGGAGTCATCACTCCAAAACCTTCGCTGCGAAGGTCATGAGTCACCGCAGGCACTCCGCTGGCAATGTTGAGGTCCGCAGCTTTTGCCGTCGCTTTGCACGGGAAAAGCCACACACCTAACGCCACATGACGTTCGTCTCGGTCCCGACGCTCTACAGTGATTCCCTGTTCGTAACTGAGGCAAGTCATGTCATATCGGCTGATGATACGAGCAAGCCCCAGTCGGGCTTCGCGACGTGGGTCACGTCGCGTGAACAGATTTGCAACAACTTCCAGCATCCCGCGGGTTCCTGACGGTGGCCAAAGGCATTCACTTAAAAACAGGAATCGCCTCTGTATAAAACCTAGTTCAGGAACACGCCGGGATACCGCAAAATGCGGCCAGAGTCAGAACTTTGTGGTGCAAGGACACTGACGGGAGTGACAAGAATGCCGATTGTAGCAACCATGACATACTGAAGGCTGATCCGAAGCAGTCAGTCGTTCGTTTGCAAAGACCCCCACCAATCTGCATTCGGGCGGAATTTCTCAGACAGAAATTCAGCGTGCTGCCTTTCCAACGCTGGCTTCCGTTTGTTGCGGATCGCTGCCTGAGTCTCGTCGTGCAGCTTTTGATCGAAGCGAGCATCCAACTCAGGAATCGCAGCCTTTGTCGCCAGCAACCAGTCATCAAGTTCAGCGCGTAGCTTTGCTGTTATCTGCGGATTAACCGCGGCCAGGTCATTTTGCTCACCAATATCAGCCACGATATTATACAGTTCGTCGTGGCCATCTTCCCAATAGTGAATCAACTTCCAGTCACCGTTGCGAACAAAAGCAGATGGTTCGCCTCCTTGATTTCCATAATGCGGATAGTGCCAGAACAGCGATCTATCTTTGATCGATTCTCCTTTAAGCAACGGCACAAGACTAACGCCATCAACGTGCTGATCCGGCTTTGCAGGAAGCCCCGCAAGCTCCAGAATTGTTGGATAGAAGTCGGTTCCGGTAACGGGCGTTTCGTTAACCCCAGGCTTTATTCCGGGAGCTTTAATATAGTATGGCTCACGAACTCCCCCTTCCCATTGCCGTCCCTTCCCACCGCGAAATGGCAGATTCGATGTCGCAAAAGCATCGCCCGATGACACTCCACCGTTGTCTGATGTGAAAATCACAATTGTGTTTTCTGCCAGCTTCAAACGGTCCAGTGTTTCCAGAACCATACCCACTCCGTTGTCCATCGATTCAACCATGCCCGCATAGATTGGACAATCCTGAACCTGCCGAACGGGCAATGTACGATCCACTACAAACCGCTCCTGAGGTGTATCGAATGCGACAGCTTTGTCACGGTATTTCGACCACAGTTCACGAGTCGTCTGAATTGGGCTGTGAACAGAATAAAACGACAGGTACGCGAAGAACGGCTGTGTAGATTCGGCTGCAATGAAGTCAACTGTTTCCTGTGCCAAACGAATGGGCAACGATTCCCCCGCTTGTCCGTCCTTCATTTCGGGATTCTTGAATGGAGCGAAGAATCCGCCGGGAGGACTTCCTCGAAAATGCCCACCAATATTGACATCGAAACCATGATTGTCGGGATGAGAACCTTCTCCTCCCAGATGCCATTTGCCTGCAAAAAACGTTCGATAGCCACCTTCCTTCAGGGCTTCTGCCAGAGTTGTTTCTGAATGCGGAAGATTGTGCAAATATTCAGCTGGCAGGATTCTTCCATTGCGCTTCCAATCAAGGCCTGAGGCAGCACCAATGTAGTCCGTCATGTGTAATCGTGCCGGATACTTACCGGTCATAATGCTAGCACGAGATGGACTGCAAACCTGACACGTAGCGTATCCATTGGAAAACTTAACTCCCTCACGAGCGATCCGATCCAGATTGGGAGTTTCGTAGAACGAACTACCTTCACCGCTAAGATCTCGACATCCAAAGTCATCTGCCAAAATGAAGACGACATTCGGTCGCTGAACTTCAGCCGCAAACAACTGACCGAAAACACTCACGCCCAGAGCGATGAACAAAAATTTCATTTTCAAGTTCTCACCTTCAAACTTAAAGCCACCAATGCAACACGGCAGCAGGATCCGGCAATTGATATTGGAAATTCAATCACAACAAAAACGTCAACGGCAGCGAACGTCAGTCCCCAAGCGAGCCAATTTCAGCGTATCTCAAACAAACTGTGTCTTTGCCAACAAGTATTACTCGCCCCATGCTAGCAAAACGCAACGGAAATCCGAGCGACTGCGTCAACCATAATTAGTGCCAAATGCACGGCAGAATCCGCTTCGCAACCAGAACCACAGTCGACCTTTTCTTCGCCAAATATTCAAACATCGCCCCTGTTGTATTTCTGTGAACGGTAGCCATACTTCTGCACTGCCCGTGACTTAGGATTCACCTTGGAAAACATCCCGGAAGGCTGTTGGTCAATGTTCGTTGCTCGCCCAATGAAATGGAGTGCGTGTGCAATGCTGCTATATGCCTTTAGCATATCCGCTACGTCTCATTGCCACGCACAAACCGCCAACGAGGAAAAAACATTGCGTGTCGCCACCTTTAACGTGAGTCTGAATCGAAGCCGCGAAGGACGCCTTACTGCAGACCTGCGAACCGATAACGTTCAGGCAAAAAAAGTTGCCAGCATTATCAGGACAGTACGGCCTGATATCCTGCTGATGAATGAATTCGACTACGACGCAACGGGCGAATCAATTCAACTGTTCAGAACCAGATTCCTGCAGGCCGCAGCGGATGAAACTCACCCCATTACCTATCCGTATGCGTTTTCGTCGTCCGTTAACACGGGAGTTCCCAGCGGACACGACTTCGAGCACAACGGAAGTTCAGACGGCCCCGGCGATTCTTATGGTTATGGGAAATTCCCCGGTCAATACGGCATGGTTGTGCTGTCAATGTTTCCAATTGAACGCGACAAGGTCCGAACGTTTCAAAATCTGCTGTGGAAGAACATGCCAGACGCCGCGATTCCCATGGATCCAGTTTCGAAACAACCGTGGTACTCCGCTGACGCATGGAACGTTTTTCGCCTCTCATCAAAAAGCCATTGGGACATTCCGGTCAACGTAAATGGAAAGATTCTGCACGTGCTGGCATCACATCCAACTCCTCCTGCTTTCGATGGCCCGGAAGACAGAAATGGAAAACGAAACCATGATGAAATTCGACTTTGGGCTGAATACCTTTCCAACAAATCTGCTGACTGGCTGGTTGACGACCAGGGCCATTCTGGAGGACTGCCCGATACGGAATCGTTTGTGATTCTGGGCGACCAAAACGCAGACCCAATCGATGGCAATAGCCACAACAATGCGATTCAACAACTGCTAAACCACCAACGAGTCAATTCCACATTCGTACCGGGCAGCGAAGGGGCCACAGAAGCTACGGAATTACAGGCAGGCGCCAACTTACGCCAAAGCGGAATTGCACGCAGTGACACAGCAGACTTTTCAGATGGTGAAGTTGGGAATCTTCGAGTCGACTATGTGCTGCCCAGCTCTGACTGGACGGTGGTCGACGGCGGGGTCTTCTGGCCCGCAACCAACAACGCCTTGGCAGATGCCATCGATTGTTCCGACCATCGACTGGTCTGGTTGGACCTGGATTCAGAGTAGGCTTCGGCAGGTTTCCCGAAATCATTTTCGCCGTTTGATTCTTGCGCAAAGGGCTGGCGGTCGCGTGATGAACTCAGCCTGAATCAGGGATCCCACAACAAAACAAAACCTGTAAATCGCGAACGTCTGCGGTCGTACAATCGTTACAGACTCGCTTGTTTCCCTGAACGGATAGAAATTTCCCCTCCCACGGTGACCGTTGCGGCAGTTGATGCCGATTTCACAAGTCAGGAAGAACGCGTCGATTGTTTACGCGTTGGCTTTCATCGATCAACAACAAGAGCACAAAAATGCCCCCGTGCTGCGGTGAACGGATTTGATCGCATAACCCAGACCGCCGTTTCAGCAACGCGTCCCAAAGACTCGCCCCCCTCAGAAAGATTGGGTGTGCTATGCCCCAAATACTTACACGAGTTCGGCCGAACCGACCTTTCGCCGCACCACTTCATCACGCGCCGCTTCTTCACCCGTCAGTGCCAGTGGTGCGTCGCAGCGACGTGTCTGAAGTGCAGGCAAACACAGGCATGGCAGTCGCTGCTCGTAAGCATCATGTAACTGCTCCAACCAAAGGGACAGACACAGCTTCCAGGGAAACAGTGCAAAGAGTCGACGTTGCCCACCATGGCCGCGACGATTCCCTGGAAATGCAACTGCTGACTTCCGTTCAGCATAGCCTGCATGCCGTGCAAGCCGCAAACGCTGCTTCACGCATCGCAAGAACAGCGCGATCAATCGCAAAACCTGTACAGCCAGATTCAACACCACAACGGCCACTGCCAACGCAGTTAAAGACTCTGGATACAGCAAAGCCAAAAACCGTTCCGGTCGCATCAGCAGCCAAACCGGTTTCAGCGACAGATGACAAGTCCACGCAGAATTCAGCCCGGGTGCAGATAAGGCTGTCCAAAAAGCTTGTTCGCATTCTTGCGGCGTTTCACAAGGCCGGGCAGAAACCCAGCAATGTCATCGAAAACACCATGTGGCGAGATGCGAGAATTCAGGACGCAGCCACAATTCTGGGGATGACGGTTCCCGTGCACCAGACGCAGGAAAAACACAAACGCTGAATGCAATAGCCGCAGCAATCCCGCGTTAAAAAGACGGCGAAACTCCCGCTCCGAAACCCCTTCACGGCGTTGTGGCAGCCCCCTGCCACATGTCCCGCACCTCAACCGTCATTCCCGCCTGCGCGGGAATGACGAAAGTGTCAATGCAGGTGGAGGGCCGCGCATTCTGATAATATTTGCCTTGTTGCATCAAATTCGTGACAATTCCTGAACGGACTTAGCAGTAAAATTACTCTACTGTTGTGAAGACGCCATTCGCCGTACGGACCAATCGTTTAGCTTCACGTTTATTGACGAAGGCAAACACCGGGCGGTTCAGCCTGATGTGGCTTTGTACAAATTAGATACAATAACGGAAATCTGGAGTTCCCGAACGCAAAACGCGGCGAACATCAGCACCTTTCCCCGGAAGCAAATATGTCAACTGCAGCAGAGCCATCCAGCCCTTACGCTGATTGCGACGAATATATTGAGCATCGCATCAAAGCCGCCAGAGATCGGATCAAATGGACAGACCTGTTGACAGCTCTGTTGCTGGCTGGAGTGCTGTTGATCGGCTATGTACTGGTCTTCACAATTTTTGACCACTGGGTTGTCACCGGTGGCTTCCGCCCGTTTACTCGAGCCGCCATGCTGACGCTGGTTCTCGCTTCGTGTGCTTACATCGTCTACCGCTATGTCATTCGACCGTGGACGACCGAAGTAAGTGCGTTGTATGCAGCTCGCATGCTGGACAACGAAAGCCGAGGCATGAACGGCTCGCTGCTTAGCCTTGTCGACTTAAACGCGTCCGGTGCGGGAGCATCCGATTCTATTCGCAGAACAATCGAAAAACGCGCGGCAGTGGGACTGGCCAAAGTTAATCTGGACGAAGCGATCGATCGACGCTGGCTGATGCAGCTGGGTTTTGTGCTGTTTGGACTTGTACTTTCCACGTGCCTGTATGCGGTCTTCAGTCCCAAAGCCATCAACCTGTTGCGTCCATTAACGGTTGCCAACGCCGCGGTTGCCACGCAGACCCGAATACTAAAAGTTCAGCCAGGAACGGCCGTTATTCAAGCAGGCACAGAACTGGAAGTTATTGCAGACATTGGCGGAAACGTGCCCGATGAAGTTGTGGTGTTGTACACAACCGCTGACAAAACATACGTCGACGAAAAGTTCACGATGCAGCCCGCTGAAGGCGACGGCAGATTTCGAGTTCTACTGACAGGGGCGTCAGATCGAGGACTGCGGCAGAATTTTACTTATCGAATTACAGCAGGAGACGCCCAGACTGAAGACTTTCTGGTCACGATCGATCAACCGCCAACCGCCAGCGTTTTGCAGCTGACTTATCGATATCCAGACTATATGTCGCTGGTTGGTGTGACAACAGAAAACGGCAACATTGACGCATGGGAAGGTTCCGAAGTAATTCTGGCTGCGGAACCAAACGTGCCATTAAGTTCTGCTTCAATAAGATTCAGCGACGACCCGAGTTTTACCGTGCCGGCCGAAGAGTTCTCATTGGAAGTTCAGGGAACAAAGCTTAACGCACGCTTCCCATTAAACCTGCGACAGGACGGAACGTCTCCCAGGTACTATCGCATTGAAGTGGAAGATGAAATCGGTCGTACGGATCCACAACCGACTGTTTACGGAGTCAACATTCGTCCGGATAAGGCTCCCATCGTAAAACTGATCGACCCGATTCGAGATCTCCAGGTGGCCGCAAATGCTGTTGTGCCACTGCTTGTTGAAGCCGAAGACCCGGATTTCCTGCTGCGTTCTGTCAAACTGAATTACGAAGTCAATGGACAACTGCGAACCCCGGAACCACTGTTTGATGCCACGCGTCAAAGCCTGCAAAAGTCGTGGACCGGAACGTGGGAGTTTGATCTGGAACCACTTGAACTGAAACAAGGCGACGTCGTTCGCTACTACATTACCGCTCGCGACAACAAGCCGCCGCTGGGAAGTCAGTCGCGTTCAGGAACGTTGCAGTTCGAAATCCAGGCTCCCATTTCTGAAGATGAAGTTAAAAAGCAGCTTGCCAGAGACAAAGAGTTTCAGGAACAACAACAACGCGAACGCAATGCAGAACAACAACAGGCAGACGATCCAACAAAGCCCAAAGACAACAATCAGCCCCCTGCAGCCGACGAAAATGCGTCGCCCAACGACGCACCGAAAGATGGCGACCAATCCGGCAATGCCAGCAAATCCCCCAACGGCTCAGCAGAAGCCGGTGAACAAGCGGGCCAGTCTGGGAAACAATCAGACGGCAGTGAGTCCGGCAACTCAGAAAACGCCACCGGCAATCAGACGCAGAAACAGGGAGAAGGCGGCGAATCCACAGACAAGCCGACAGGGCAAACCGGCGACAACACACCCAGCGACTCATCGAACGATGCTGCCAGCGGAAAATCATCATCCGACCAAGGCAAGCCCTCAAACAAGCCTTCGTCCCCAATGGACGATAGCGACGCCATGCAGCGTCTATTGGAAAGCTACAAGGAAAAAGAAACTCGTAAATCGACAGGCGACTCGCCCAGCGATCCATCCCCTGAAATCAAGAAGGGTGATGATACGGGGCCTCAAAATGCATCCAGCAATAATTCCAACGACAGCAATCAAACTGATAGCAAAACAGATGATGCCACCGATGGAGTGTCGCCAGACCAACTGATGGACCCTGCCAAAGAAAAGGCAAACGAAAAAGACGACTCAACCGCAGACGCTTCAGCGGCGAACGAAAACCTGAAGGGAAACCAATCAGCAGACGGTTCCGAAACCAACAACGATAAACCCGCAACAGAAAAAGCGGGCAAAGAGAATTCAACTGACGACGCATCTGACGAAAGCCAGCAGGATCCAAAGTCGAACGACGCAGATGGCACGTCCGAAAAGAATCCAGATAAAACTGCCGAGCCTGGCAGCGGCAATGCTGCGATGGACGATCAGAAGCAGCCGGACTCTGGCAACGAAACAACACCGCAAAATGGTGAGAACGCAGACACCAACAAGCAACAGCAAAGTGAACAACAAGGCAACCAGCCCGGTCAGCAGGGACAAGACGGACAACAACAAGGAAACAAGCCCGGTCAGCAGGGACAAGACGGACAACAGCAAGGAAACAAGCCCGGTCAGCAGGGACAAGACGGACAACAGCAAGGAAACAAGCCCGGTCAGCAGGGGCAGGACGGACAACAGCAAGGCAACAAGCCCGGACAGCAGGGACAGGACGGACAACAGCAAGGAAACAAGCCTGGTCAGCAGGGACAGGACGGACAACAGCAAGGAAATAAGCCTGGTCAGCAGGGACAGGACGGACAACAGCAAGGAAACAAGCCCGGTCAGCAGGGACAGGACGGACAACAGCAAGGAAACAAGCCCGGTCAGCAGGGACAGGACGGTGGCAAGCAATCAGGCCAGGAGGGTGGCAAGCCAGGAGACCAGAAGACGGGCCAACAACAGGGCGACAAGCCTGGCGAGCAGGGACAGGAGGGCCAACAACAGGGCGAAAAACCTGGTGAACAGGGACAGGAGGGCGGCAAACAAGGAGGAAAAGAAGGCCAACAGGGCGGACAGGAAGGCGGCGATCAGGCTGGCAAGGAAGGCGGAAAGCCAGGAGGAGAAGGCAAATCAAACTCTAAAGGTGAGCAAAGCAAAGCAGGCAATGGCGGTCGCGGCGGAAAAAATCCGGCTGGCGGTGGTGGTTCCAACACATCTGGACAGGATCAGCCTGGTGGCGACGAAAACAAACCGGGATCAGGCTCCGGCGGTGAAGAAGCGGCTAAACCGTTCAAAGCCGACGACCCCAACGTTCAGGACGCCGCTCAAGCAGCTGACCTGGTACTGAAACGACTGCAGAAAGATATCGAACGAGGCACCGTTGATCAGGAATTGCTGGACGAACTGGGCTGGACGGAAGACCAGCTGAAAGAATTCAGCGATCGAATGCAACAACAACTCAACACCTTAAAAGAAGAAGGTGATGCAGACTCCAAAGCTCGCCAATTGCAGCGTCGTCGAGTTGAAGAGCTGCTGAAAAGTCTCAATCTGCAAGCTGCTCCCAAAGAACGAGTTGGAAAAACGGATCGCGATATCGAACAACAGGACACAACAACTCAACGTTCCGCACCGCCATCACAGTACAAAGACCTGCTGGAACTCTACCAGCGATCATTGTCGGAAGGGCGGCGGCGGTAACACAGGAATTCCGTCCCATTCACCGGCTGAACGCACGTCCGCTGTATTGCGTTTTGCATGTAAAATACGCAGTCTCGCAGACAGCAGCCCGGTAAACAATCGTCCGATGCGGAACGTTACACGCGTAGCCACGCCAAAGATAGAGGTCGCTGAAAACACAGCGTACGACGGTCAGCGTTGAGCTTCGGCGGCGGCTACAGCCAGCACATCGCAGCGTTCGTTTTCTGCGTGGCCGGAGTGCCCTTTCACAACGGTAAACTTCACGTCGTGCTTCGAAAGCAATTCGTCAAGTTTCTTCCAGTACTCAACGTTAAGCACGGGTTTCAGCTTGCGGCCTTCTTTGCGTTGCCAGCCGTTACGTTTCCAACCAGCCATCCAGGAATTACATCCCTGAGCCACATAGGTGCTGTCAGTGATGACTTCCACTTTGGTTTTGCGCGTCAGATGTCTTAGTCCACCAATCACCGCCTGCAGTTCCATGCGGTTGTTGGTCGTTTCCGGTTCGCCGCCGCTTAATTCGACTTCTTTGCCGCTGGCCGGATGGCGCAGGATACACGCCCATCCGCCTGGACCAGGATTTCCACGACACGCACCATCCGTGTAAATTCGAACGAATGGCAGTGATTCGGCAGCTGTCGTCATCGGGTTCCGGCCCAGATGTTTGGTCTGATGAACAGAGCTTCGTTTAGAAAACGGAGATTCTAACGTTCTCGATAAACGATACGACCACGATTCAGGTCGTAAGGAGACACTTCCACAACGACTCGGTCGCCAGGAACGATTCTAATAAAGTGCTTTCGCATCTTGCCGGCTACGTGAGCCATGACCAAATGGCCGTTTTCGAGTTCCACGCGAAACTGTGTGTTCGCAAGGGCTTCGACAACGTTGCCTTCGACCTGAATTGCTTCTTCTTTCGCCATTCTGTAATTACTTTTACTTTTTCACTAAGAGCCGTAAATGAGGAAACATCCCCATGGATGAATCGTACGCGGAATTCGAACCTCACCGGAATTGTAAAGAACAACTCTCAGTAATGCGCCGCGTTAAACACGATTCTCCCATTTGACCAGTGGTCAAAAATACGGGACGTCGACCGGCACTTCGAACTTTTTGCAGCGACACAACCACATGCGTCTGCGTGGAAGTGTCCGTCAGTACCGGAATCGTTACACTCCAGCATCAGAAACTCAAGGGGATTTCGCTTATCATCGTCACTCGACCATGAAATTCTCCGCTTTGTCGGCCTTCAAACATCAAATCCAACCGGATTCACCGTTTTTTAACGCATGAAGTTCCGCTGGACGCCCAAACAGCATGCACCCGTACTCCGATATCCCGGAACTTTCATCTTCTGGTCCAAACGTAAGTGTGGTGCGAGTTCCTGTTGAGCAGGACATCCCGTTCACTCGGCGTGTCCGAGCCATTGTCGACACCTCAGAATTTCAACGCCTGCGGCAAATCACCCAGCTGGCACTCGCTTCTCGCGCTTATCCGGGAGCCATTCATACGCGATTTGAACATGCATTGGGAGTTTACGACAACTCCCTGAAATATCTGGCTCAACTGGGAAAAGACGAACGATTTGCCGCAGCCGTCTCGGCCCACGATGCAGAAGTATTGATTGTTGCCGCCTTGCTTCACGATATCGGGCACTGGCCTTTTTGCCACCCGATCGAAGACCTCGAACTGGAAAACATGCCGCCGCACGAAGCCTTTGCCGCACAGTTTCTGGGTCCCGACAACGAACTTGCCGACGTACTGCGAAATCAGTGGAACGTGCAACCACACGAAGTGTTGCAGGTGTTAACCGGCAAGTCAGAAGATCCCAGCTTAAAGCTTCGACAATCAATTTTGTCCGGCCCCATCGATATCGACAAGATGGACTACCTAAACCGAGACAGCCAGCATTGCGGCGTTCCCTATGGCAGAAACTTCGACCGCAACCGATTGATCAGCTCGCTGATTCCCAATGAAATCGGCGACGGACTGGCCATTACTCACAAAGGCAAAACCGCCGCCGAAATGATGGTGTTCGCTCGCTACGTGATGTTCAGCGAAGTTTATTGGCATCACACTGTGCGGTCTGCCACAACCATGTTTGCCAGAGCGTTCTATGACGTCCATCGCAATCTGGACCTGGCGTGCCTGTTCCGAATGACCGAACCGGAAATGATCCGCACACTTGTCGAAGCCAGCTTGGGCATCCCAGCTGAATCGCTCACCGCCGGATTGTTCGGCCCCAAACGTCGCCTCCACAAACGACTCAGCGAATACAGTCTGTTCCAACATCCGGAACTATATCGCGCACTGCGTCAAATGCCGTATCGAGACATCGTCAAATGTTCCAACGAACTGGCTCGCGTACTAAGTCAACGCTGCGGCAGCAACATCAGCCCCGTCGATGTACTGATTGACGCTCCGCCGCTGCATCGCGAAGTGGAATTCAAAGTTGACATTTTCTATCCCAAAGAAAACACTTATCGAGCACTTCAGCAGGCATCACCGATTGTCGCAGCCATGTCTGACAATACGTTTGACGATTGCGTAAAACGTGTTCGAGTATGCGTTGCAGAACACACGCTTCCGCTGATTCCCGACAGCGCAACTGTTGACACTCTGCTTGGGAAGATCGTGATGTAGACCTGCCGCACAAAACGTGTCGCCACATTCGTCGCACAGTTGTGCAATCATCTAAACGGAATGGCGTACTGAGAAATCCCGCCACCGGGATGAAACGCCAGAATCTGATTGGGGGCTGGTCCGCACGTCAGATGTGTGACGGATTCCGATGCCACCGTCGATTCAACAAGCGTTGCCTGCCCGCGTGACAGGCGATAAAAATCGATTCGATTACTTACAGCACACGCGGCAGCCAGAATTCCGTTGCTGGAAAAAGCAGTCACCGGGCGAACAAGATCATGCCCGAATAAACAACTCCCATAAGCCGATTTCCAAACAACTCGCATCCCTTCCTCAAAAGAAAAGACAAGACGAGTCATCGTGCTGTTGGGCGACACTGTCATATTGATGGGCGAAAATGGCAGCGTTTCCAAAACCTTCGCGGACATGCGCGCGCCGTCCTGTGAATCCAGAACGTCTTTGACACTGGCAGTTAGACGTACAACAGTTCGTCCCGCTACCACGAAGAATCCCGTGCCATCAACGTACAAACGAAACCTTACAGGAGAAGCTTCGGGCTCCAGAACATCCAGCAGGTTTTCAATCGCTACGGTGCGATCAACCAGCCTGAATGAATTTATGATGTTCAGCCCAAAACTTCCACCGCCTGTTCCCGCCGAAACATCCAGGCAAAACAACCATCCGGACGACGTATCACACACGTCCAGCAAGGAACCCATATCCGGTAAATGGGCAATCACGAATTCCGATTCATTCACCGCCTGAATATTGCGAGCCGGGGTACACCATGGACCTGAAGTACCAACCGGCACAACCCAAATTCGTTCCGGGTCGCTGGAATTCAATCGGAGAGCCAGTTGGCTGGCTTCCAGGTCCAGAGGTACCGGCAGCAGCACCGCCCGATCCTGCGTCACCAGCCTTCCGTCCAGCCGTGTTCCAATGGTTTGCCTGGCGAAAACGACCGTACTTTGAGGCGTTATTCCCAAATAAAACACAAACGAACCATTGCAGACAATGTCCAGCCAACGCGTGCCAGGTGGAGTACCAGCGGGAGGCAGATCTATCCTGCTGATCAGCTTCGCCCCAGGATGGTTGGCCGACTCAGAAGAGACCACCGGAGATGATTTCTTTACACGTACCGCTGGCTGCTGCAATTCGGTTTCGAAACGATGAGCGTCAGCCTGAAGTAATCCATCGCCGGGATCCAGCCGTCTTAGCGCCGCCAACGCTGCAGTGCTTTGAACTTCTGACAACTGGCCGTCATCCTCTGGCTTCAGCAACACAGCCGCCAGACGAAACGTGTGCCTTCGAGCTGAAATACGAACCGAATCTTCCGGATAGCCAATCGCGTTTTCGCTGCAGACTGTCACGGCGTCAAGCAGTTGCGACGTATTCAGGTTATCAGATACAGTCAGGTTGCGAAGCACAGATTCCACTTCGCGATGCATGCCTCGACGCCCGTGCAGATTCATAATTTGCCGAAAACACTCGCGGCCATTCAGGCCCTGCATCCACCCGGTAATGAGCAATTCGGTAGCAAGCTCCGCATTGTCAAGCCGATGATCTGCCACGGTTGCTGCGGTGGAGTAATCGCGGCGACGTTCGCAGGCGTTTACTTCATGTTGAAACATTTCCGAAGCTTTGGCAGCGTCTCCGATTTCCTGATACAGCTCACCGGCAGCAATCCAGCGTTCGTGATTGCGATAAATCTGCAGAGCTTCTTCCCAGAAACCGCCACTTCGAAAACATGCAGCCGCCTTGCTGAAATCTCTTAAATGCTCAAGATAGATACTTGCAGCGTCATGATACAGCCGACCAGCTTCCAACGCGCCAGCAGCTGACGTAAAGTCATTCAACAAGCGAGCGTAAATGTAGGCGGCTCGACGGTACCTGCCCAGTCGCATTTCTCGCTGAGCGATTTCGCGATATTGCAACTGCAGTTTTGCCTGATATTCCCACGGAAGATCCCACGAATCGCCTCGCCCCGATCCTCGCCAACTATTCGAATGCAAATCAATATCATGCTCCCCCAAACGATCTGTGGGCCTCGAAATTCCTCGACTGCGATCTTCGCCGCCAAGCGGCAACGCAAACTTCAGACCTTTGTCGGGATCATTTTTCAACAGATTCAACAGGCGTTTGATTTCGTTTTCTCGTCGAGTCGACAGCCCCGAATCCATTCGCCCTGACGATGCCTTGCGACCTCCTGAACCACTGCCACCGGCAGTTCCCGCAAGCACAGATTCAGCCCATCGATGCAACTTGCCCAGCATTGCGTTGCCATTTTCGGCCGTCGGAAGTTTTGACGTTATTCCATGTATCGCCTTGGCAACCCCATCGGTGACCCCACGCATCGCATCACGAATAGCGGCTCCAGATTTTTCGTCCGGCGCGCGAGGAACATTCTCGATATTTTCAGACTCGCCACCGATATCATCCTTGCCCTCGTCCAGCATTTGCAGGAAGTCTGCAGATGCTTCCGGGCTTAGCGATCGCACAGCGCGGCTAAGCTGCGGTCCAACTTCGACAGCATCCCAAACACGTTCTGAATCGGGCGGCCCAGACAACAAATCGGCTGCAGAAAGCACGTGTTCCGCATCAAAGCCGATCAGTCCGCAAGTTGGGTGCCACACAAACAACCTGCCAGAGTCTCCAGGCAATCTTCCGCCCGGCAAAAGGGCGTCCAGTTCTGAATCGGTAATCGCAGCAGAAAGTTCCGAATTAACCGGCAAATACAATCGACCCGCTCGGCAACCATAATCAATGGATAGCGGGCTAGCCGCAGATGTCGCTGAAACAACTTGGGACGAACAGCCATTCGTTGTCGCCGGAAACAAGCACAGAGCCGCCACAACATTTGCAGCCGCGCCATGTTGTTCAGCAACAATCAGAAACCGCTGATCGCCGAATGGAACCTGCTCACGCAAGGCGACTGACAGCCATGCTGACACGTCGTCTCCAGGAATCAACAACCCGCAAACGGCGTGACGGCGTTCTGAACAGTATTTCAGGTGTAGTGGAAACTCCATGGAGCAATACCAATAAACGGCTTAACGGCAGACTCCCAGGCAACAGCCGCAGAAACCTGTTTTAGTTCGAGGCTACGGTCTTTGCGACCAAAATAATAGTCTTCGCCAAACACTTCTCCCGTTGAAAGCCAACCGGAAAGCTGACCATCCTGAACCGCAAAGCTGACTTGCGGATACTGTCCGTCATCGCATTTCAAGTGCAACAGTCCTCGCGAATCCAACCACGCACTACCGACGTCGGCAATCTGCGCGACCTGCAACCTGTATCCAACGCCATCCGGCGCTGCGCAGGATTCGAAATCAAAGAAACGACTGGTCCGGCTTGTTTGGTCAGCCGCAACCAACTCAATTCCTGCCAATGCTGAATTGAACTTGATTGCAAACAACAAACCACTTGCGGCCTGCAGAACAAGATGCCCAGCATTCCCGTCGATACCGATGCGGCGAAATTTCCAGCGCGGCGTACGCATCGAAATCGTTTTGCGAGCTTCCTGAAATTCAAAATCTGCAGCTCCCGTCCAGCTGTGCTTAAACGACTCAGGCTGCTCCGTCTTAACGTTCAGCAGAATAGCATTGTTCCCCAAAGATACGCTGTCTCCCCAGGATACATTGTCTCCCCAGGCCACGCCAATTCGATCGCCGCCGGGCAAATATCCAAACAGCCTTGTGGCAGCTCTGGGCATTTGTCTGCGAAATTCTTTGAATCGTAATTCACCGCCTGGATCGACGATCTGGCCGGCTTTATCAATCATCAAAAACTCACCGGCAGCCAATTCGACGACGTCCTTCGCACCGCTAAACTCCGATGGCAACTTTTGGCCCCCCAATTCCTGGCCGTCAAATGTAAGCAAGGACCACTTATTGTTTCCCAGCAGACAGCGGCCGTTACGATACACTTCCTTCGGCAAAACACGATTTGCCAACGTTCGTCCTGTTTTTTCGTCAATCGCAATTACTCGCTCGTAACCGTCGACCATACAAAACAGCAACAATGCGGCCCCCACAGACCGAACGTCCCGTACGCCATCCAGTTTTCCTTGAATGACCACCCGATTCAATTGCTCACCAAAACGACTTACAGTAATCAGTTCTGACGCTTCGCCCGGAACAAACAACCGAACTGCTGCAGCATCGCGACTAACCAGATGCACGTTTGTTTTGCCTCGCCGCGGAAGATCATCGCATATCTGTTTTGCTCCCAAACGACGGCCGGACCACAACATCAAACGACCATCATCCGCCACCGCAACCAACTCGTCACCCCAGGCAAACACACGGCCTGCACGAGTTTGATGCGACAGTCTGAACGGAAATTCCGCACGCCGAAAGATATCCGGCAACTCTCCCGAAACAAACGAACGACGTATCGTTGTGTTGGGTCGGCTTAAAATATCGTCCAGCCGCAGTTGAATCTGCTTGCGAACAGAAGTCCCCTGAACGGTACGTTGCAACACCGACAATCGACCGTCGCGTTCAACGGCAATCACCCACACGTTCTTCAAAGTCGAGCGTTCCAGTGCTCGCTTAAAGCCCGAACACTCCAACACGTCGCCCGTAGTAATAATCACAGGTTCCGCTGAATGCGACTGCCGCAGCACAGCATCCTCAAACGCTGAGATAGCTGCACCGGAATGTTCAACGGTTGCCAGCGATGTCAGCTGTTCAGTGACCGCATCACGACTTGAAAAAGAAACCCGCACCAACTGATCACCATCAGCCCGATAGCATTCGGCCTTCAAATTTGTGTGGGAATCTGCACATAGCGCCATAGCCATCGCGGTGGCGTACAGTTTCGGAATGCCCCACATCGGCAGACTGTTGTCGATAAGCACGGCACGAGATTCCACGCGCGGATTCGGTGGCGACTCTCGCCGAATATACATCGCTTCGTTGGACGCAATCCGAACGGCCAGCGTTAAATCGTCGAATGCCAGTTCGCTTAAGAGTAGCTTGTCCAACTGCCCGCGATTGCTGATGTCGGATATTCCGCCCGCAGGAATATCCAACGCAGATTCCAACGACCTCGGCAAAGTCACCGCTGCCATTAAGTTGCGTGACAATCGAGCAAAACCAGCCAGCTCCGGATCGTTGCGTAAGGAATCCAGCAGATTCGCCGCAAGCTGAGGCGAATCCAAGGGTGATTCGTCCACAGCCACAACGTCTGCCGCCACACCCGTCGAAACACGTTGCTTCAGATCTTCGCCTGAGTAATCGTGCAGACTGCTGGCCAGCACACGAGCGATTCGCAAAAGCTCCAGCACATCGTGCAATACGCGATGAAACAACGGCGGGCGAGAACGCCATTCGGCTTCTTCCTTGTCCGTCGACGGCAATGTTAGTGTTTCGCCGTCACCTTTCCGTTCAAAAAACCAGTCTTCAGGAAGTCCGGCCCTGAATGCCTTCGCCAATACCGTTTGCTCATCTTCTGAATAGCCGCTTTCAAAATGATCAAACAGCGTTGCCAGCAATTCAGCACGAGATTCCGGCGTCTGCACTTCGACTGCAGCGTACCTGGAAAGCAATGTCAACTTTTCAGCAGACGACTGCCAGGTATCTGTAAGATAGCGATGCTTTCTCATCGCTTCCGCGTAAGACGGAAGTTCAGATTCCTGTAATGCTCGAACAAGTCGAGTGATCCGCTGCGCGACTGCTGGCCATGTCGATCTTGACGCGGCCACCGCAACAATGATGGAAGAAAACGACGGCAGGCTGCCACGAGAAAGCCGTTCGATAACCACCGCAAGTTCCGCGTGAAACGAAACTGTCGTGCCATCCAGCCAACACAATTCGCGACCATTGTCGACCCACTTAAACAGGCCGGATTGTTGCGAGCGAAAGTATTTTTCGACAATCGCATCCATCATGCAAATCAGCTTCCACTGCTATGGGCCACAAAAACGCCGAATCAAATATGAATTTCAGGCAACGGCATCATAGCCACCAGTCGGTCGTTGTTTGCCTACACGCCTGGTAAAAACACTTATGGCGTTGGCGAATTCATCGGCGGAATCACCAAAGGCAGTCCGGGAGAAACCTGCGGCAACGGACCTAAGTTCTTCGAACTCGCTTCCGATTGCGTCGCTGGAAACTCTTCGCTGGCAAGTACAGGTTCTGGAGCACCGATCGCCGCATCCGACGTTTCCGCAGGCGAAATCACTCGACCGCCAATCATCCGAATCCCACCGTCATCAACCGACGAAACAGGAGGAAGCGGTATATCAATGGGCTGCGGAGCTTGATCAACTGGCGGCTGATTCGGCCCGGCCCCCGCCACGTTGTTCGCGGCCGATATTTCTCGCAAAGCACTAATGAGCTCACGGTCGAGGCCATTTCTGGACGCAGCGTCCGTGAGTTCCTGAGAGATGCCCGCATACCCACGCAGTTGCTGAAACGCAGCAACCAGCAGCAGACGATCTGTAGAATTCGGCTTAGCCTGCAACCACTTCCAAAGATCTTCGTTAAGTTTAACCATGTTCGTTTCAAAGCCGACTCCGAACAGATCTTTTCCATCCACCCATGAACTTGTCGGATCATCCCGTAGATGCAACGCAGTCTTCAGGCTGGCTAATGCTTCGCTGTTTTTCCGTAAGGCAACCTGAGCCCACGCCAGACGCAACCAGGGTGCTCGTCGAACAACGGCGGTATCCGATGCTGCCCTGTAAAGTGCTTCCGCAGATTCGTAGTCATGTTGGCGAAACGCCTGGTCGCCGGAGGTTTGGTAACGCAAACTTTTAATACGATCGACGGCAGAAATCTGCTGTTCTGGAATAGCTTTGTAATCGTCGCCGAACTCATTCAAAATCGGAGTCTCATCGCTTTGCAATGGTTGTGACAAAACAGCTCCATTCTGTCGCTCGGCTGCACTGGCTGTGCCCGCATCATAAGCCATCTCGGCAGCTACGGCTGCGGGACTCGGCGGAAGAATCAGCTGCGGTGGCGCCGGCTGTTGTGGAAAAAACGGACCGGAATCGTAGCTGCCATAGGGAACAACAATCGGAGCAGCGATGACTCCCGGAAAGCCGTTGTAATAGCCATTCCCGTACCCATAGGCGTTAAGGAATCCACTGCCCGTTGAGTACTGAATGGAAAGTCCATTATAGAATGGCTGGCTATAAATTGGCGACACGCCATAAGTACGATAGCCACCATAGTTATGATAGTTAATCGGACCGCCGACACCGCCATAAACCACTGATCCACCACGGCCTGAGGAATAGCTGATTCCGGGTGACTGCCTGCTGTACGTAGAACCGGGACCACGCGGAATGACGATCTGCCCCGATGTGAGCGTGCGAGTTGAACCCGAAGGCGCCCGCAAAGTCCAATCGGGTGATGACGAATGATTACCAGGCGATTGATACCCGCGAGCAGCTGGTGTTCCCCAGCGTTGACTTATACCGAAGCTGCCGGTCCCAATGTTTGTGGTGCTGGGGCCTCGATTTTGAGAGCCATGCGAGTGACCGCTGTGTGAACGTTGGGCCATTGCGTCAGCGGACGCGACAAACAGCAGCGTTACCACAAACACGGTAAAACGTGGAATTGAAACAGCCATGGTTATCGGTGCCGTATGGAAAGAATCGAATGCCCGACACCATTATCAGCAGCGAAAATCAGAACTGCAAACGCTATCTGCAACCACAGCCCAACTGCGTCAACAATTTAACGGCAGCGGCTATACCATCTGCCTTCTGCAAGTTTTCCTGCATCTAAGGCGATCTACAGCGCCCCGAAGCATCAAAACGCAGCAACTGTTGACCGTTAATCCTGCAAGCCGGTCTAAAAATCGGCGTTCGAAACAAGACCAGAGTCGTTGCGACTTCCAAGTTGTTGCAGGATCTCCAGCGAAATCATATTCCCGATAGTTCGCGTAGAACCGTCCGCCATCAGAAAATTACAGACAGCACCGTGATAGCTTGAAAAGCCTCGAACCTGCTGCGGTTTGCCGGATTCATCCAGAATCGTGTCAAGTGTCTGCCCGTTGTGAGTGTAGCCTCCGCGTGCTTCGTCGACCAACTTATCAAGCACATTGGTGGCGGTGCCCGTGTTCCGTAACGTGCTGTAGTCGCCCGTCAGGAATCCCGCTTCCAGGTTTGTCGCCAGCTTTTCTCCCACCAAAATGGTCGTGGAAGCACCGTCAGGAACTTCATACAACGATTCACTGCTGTTCAGATAAAGCAGGCCATCGTTGTTGGTGTCAATGGGCACAGACTTGCTGGCATGGCACCCTGCATAGTCGGAATTGGAAGCACCATTCAGAGGCGCAGAATAAGGCGAACTTGGGCAACGCAGTCCGGCAATGATTACCTCATCTGCAATGGGTGGCCCTTCCCCCATACCAAAACCAGATCCGCCACCATAGTCACCGTCGTCCTCCTGCTCAGCGACCGCCGTCTTACCTTCGCGAGACTCTTTTGCGGGGGGATCATAATACTCAAGCTGTTCTGCCGTCAGAAAACTCCGCTCGGGATTGATAAAATCCACGTTACGATAAATATTGTCCTGCCCAAGCTGCGGAAGAATCTGAGCGATCCAACTCATTCGATAGCCATAGTCAATCGCCGCTGGCGCGGGAGAACCATCCTGCGGCTCTTCAGTCTCGTCAACTCCATAGCCCTCCATTCCGCCCATACCATAGTCCTGTTCCATCCCGGCGGGCATGCCTTCGACAACGGGGCCGGTTGAGTTTACGCATCCCGGTGGCAACATAGAATGTGTCGTTTGATAGTTATGCAGTGCGATGCCCAGCTGCATCAGGTTGTTATTGCACTGTGATCGCCGAGCCTGTTCACGAGCCTGTTGAATGGCGGGTAACAGCAATGCGATCAGCACAGCAATGGTGGCGATCACAACCAACAGTTCCAGCAGAGTAAACCCCGGGCGTTTTCTGATGACACGTCTCATAACTAAATCGCTCAACTTCCACTTGAATGACAGCCACAGGCCTTAACCAAAAGAACCACTCACCGAACAAGAGTGGCCCCTTGAGTTTCAACAGACGTAACTTCAACAGACGTAACTTCAACAGACGTAACAAGGACCATG
>ERZ887942.75-NODE-75-length-77570-cov-52.934516_pt1 | contig 77570 bp, 57 predicted proteins | sample MGYA00521099_ERZ887942 | MGnify/ENA primary metagenome ERZ887942 (study PRJEB32303, sample SAMEA104408605) | aquatic metagenome | biome: Brackish water; feature: Pelagic; material: water | place: Baltic Sea | collected 2014-06-07T06:48:00 | depth 16,251 m ... | reverse complement strand
TTTTTTATGCGCCGGGTTTTGTGATCGAGGTCCGGAATGTTGATTGAATTTGGCAGGCTTTGTTGTGCGTATATGCATTCTTTGTTGCTGTCGTGCGTAACGTCCAACTTGTCGTGTCATTCTGAGTTGCTCTTATATCGTTTTGGATGCGATCTGTGATCTGTGGTGGCGCGGTGTTTCGGCGGGAGTTTTTTGTGAGGGGGGTGGTGGTCGTCAACGCGGATTACGTTTATTTTGAGGCGGCTTGTGTCTGTGGGGGCTGCAGGTCATTATTTAGTGTTGGGAAGATGCCATCGTCTCTCATGTTGCGATGTTTCTGATTCATCGTTGATTTTGGTTGTGTGAGGATTCCTGAGTTGCATTGGTTCGTGCTTTGCGACTGCGGGTTCTGAACGAGGAGAGATTCTTATGACTGGATCATGTAGTTCAGGCGGATCACAGCAGACTGTTCTTGACCGACGCAATTGGCTTGCTGCCACCGCGGCCGCATTGTCTGCTCAGCCATTCGTCAGTGCTGGTGCTACAGATTCGGTATCGATGGTGAGAAAGCCTCGTTCTGTAATCTATATTTTCCTTTCTGGTGGTTTGGCTCAGCAGGATTCATTTGACCCGAAGCCTAATGCTCCCCGCGATATTCGGGGGGAGTTCCAGCCGGTTGCGACTCAGACTCCTGGACTGCAGATTTGTGAACACCTGCCGATGCTGGCAGCGCGAAGTGATAGTTGGAGTGTCGTTCGCAGTCTAAGTCATCCCTACAACGAGCATTCGCAGGGCCATATGGTCATGTTGACCGGGCGAACCGGCCTGCCAGTTGGTTTCAATCCTTCCATTCCGAAGCCAACTGACCACCCGTCGATTGCTGCATTGATGGGAGCCCTGCTTCCTGAACGCAATGGTCTGCCAGCTTCGATTGTTCTGCCCGAGAAGTTGATTCACCGCACGGGACGCGTTATTCCGGGGCAGTTCGCTGGAACAATGGGCACTCAGCGCGATCCGTGGATTCTTTCTTCCAGTCGTTTTAATGCGAATACCTATGGCGCCTGGCCTGAGTTTGAGTTCCATCATCAGCGCGGGCGGGAGACCAGCAGTGGGCTGCATTTTCGTACTCCGGGGTTATCGTTGATTGATGGCATCTCTGAATCTCACTTTGCCGATCGCCTTGAGTTGTTGGAACTTATGGAGCAGAAAAATCGAGCACTTCAGAAGCTTGCGGAGACAGAATCGTTTTCACGATTTCGGGATCGTGCGATCTCAATGCTCGGCGATGGGCGGCTTAATAAATTGTTTGATATTCACAACGCAGAACCACAAAAGCTGGATCAGTACGGTCGCAACGCGTTTGGATGGTCATTGATGTTGGCCAAGCGACTTTCTGAGGCTGGTGTCGGCTTTGTGCAGGTTAACCTGGGGAATAACGAAACCTGGGATACTCATGGTAACGCCTTCCCTAATCTGAAGAATTACCTTCTGCCGCCGATGGATCGAGCTGTCGCTGCATTGCTGGACGATCTGTCCGAGAGTGGACTGCTGGATTCGACATTAGTGATTATGGCGGGCGAATTCGGTAGGACTCCGAAAGTCTTTGGGATTCCGACTGCATACAAGTTGCCGGGGCGCGATCATCATGGAGCCGTACAATCAGTGATGTTGGCCGGTTGTGGTTTTGGCGGCGGAAAAATTATCGGTCAGTCTGACAGTCATGGTGGGCAGCCTTTGGAGGATCGGCAATCATCAGAAAACCTTGCCGCAACGATGTATTCTGCTCTTGGGTTCGCCAGGAATACCCAATGGTTCGACCTGCAGGACCGTCCGATGCAGTTGTACAACGCCGATCCTATTCAAAGCTAAGGCTCTGTTTGCGGACGGAAATGTGTTGAGGTTAGAGTCTTACTTAAAGTGATGCGCGCACGGTGCGGGCATGTTGGTCGTAGCGACAACGGGGCGTCTCGGCGGTTCGAACGCCCCACGTCTTCCAGCCAACCACGCCAATGGGTCAAGGGCGAAGCCCTTGTTAGGTTATTGCCTCCAGGCTGCGTTGTAGGAGCAACCGAGGTTCATGATTTTCTGTAGCAGTTGAGGGTACTTGAGCCCCATTGCGTCAGCAGATTCCGCGAAGTCTTCGCCGTATTCCAGGTTGGGGTTGGCGTTGGCTTCGATGACATACACCCGACCATCCGGTCTCATTCGCAGATCGATTCTTGCGTATCCGCTCATCGTGAGGACGCGGTAGACGCGTTTGCAGATGTTTTGGATGCGTTCTTTGTCGGCGGAGGTCAGGCCTGGTGCTGCCGATGTTTCGATGCCGTGTTTGCGCTGGTACTTTGTGTTCCATTTGACGCGAGCTGTGGCGATATGGGCAACGTCGTCGGGCATGTTCTTAAACTGCATTTCCCAGACTGGAAATGCTTCAAGTCGGTTGTTGCCGATGATGCCTACGTAAAGCTCTCGTCCTTCAATGTATTCTTCGACGAGCGCATCAGTTTGAATGGTTTCGTGGATGAATTTCACTCGATCAATCAGCGCCTCTGCGTTGGAGACGATGGAGTTCTGGGATATTCCCAGCGAAGCATCAGCGGTTGCGGACTTCACCAGAACCGGATAGTGCATTTTAGTCGGCGGAAGGATTTTGCGATTTCGCCGAAAGACGTTGAATTTGGGGGTCGGAATTCGATGGTAGTTCAGAATTTTTTTACTGAGTGCCTTATCCTGGCTTAGCATCAGCCCTCTGGCGTTGCAGCCGGTGTAGCGTTGCTTCATCAGTTCAAGGTAGCTGACGATGGCGTGGTCGTATTGGGAAATTCCGTGAAACTCTTCCAGCATCATAAATGCAATATGAGGCTTCCAATTGAGGATGCAGTTTCTGACGGGTGTCAGATCGTCATAAAGTCCGATCGGACGAACATCATGCCCAAGGTCGCCAAGGGTCGCCAGGATATCGAATTCCATCTTCCATTCGGGCGGGTTATCGACATCGTATGACGTTGCAGATTCAGGCGGGATCAGTCCGTCACGAATCAGTGCAGCAATCCGCAGCTTTTTCATAACGCGACCTTGTGAGCTTCGTCCTGAATATGGTTCATTGTGTGCATGGTGAGCACGATAAGGGCATCTCGTTCGACTTCTTCAGAGTCTCGGTCAAGTCGCAGGTCGAGTTGCTGGCAGCGTGAAATCATTTCACGCAGGACCTGGTCGATGGTGTATTGGAACTGTCCCGTCCATTCAGACACGTCGCGTCTTAGTCGTTTGCTGGCTTTTCTTAGAAACGTTGCTGCTGATGGAGCACGTCTGTCGCGTGGTTCGGGGTTGAAAAGTCTCAGTAGTTCGTGGTCGTAGCACTCAGATTCCTGCATGCCATAGTAAGCTCGTTTCTTTTGATAGTGTTCTCGCAGAGTCGTGCGGATGGCGCGAAGTGGTTCTTCGTGACGTCGAGTTGTTACGGCTGCTCGTTCGGTGCGAACGGTTTGCATAAGTTCATCAACAAATTCCAGCTTTTTAAGTGCCGGCCAGTCTTTGTAGGTCTGCCGCCAGCGGGATCGCGGTTTCAGCCACACGGCAAATGTTTCCGCAAAGTCTTCCACGGGGTGGCTTTGGGCGTACCACAGGTCAATGTTGACGACATAACTGCGGCTGTACGGTTTCGGCGAATATGCGTCGGGGTAGGGAACCGACACGTTTCCGAAGGTTTCGCGGTAACATCGGCGACGGCGCAGTCGATAGGCATTGTCGATTGCATGCCCCGTTTCATGTCGCAGAATTCTCATGCACCAGTCCAGGGTGCCTCCTTCCACTTCCAGCATCTGGCGTTCTTCCAGCTTCATCAGGCGGCTGTCAGCCAGATAGAAGGGAATCGCGACACCCGGTACTCCGTCGGGTGTGAACCACTCTTCAGAGAGCCAGAAGTGCGGGTGAAACGGTATTTTCTTCGCTTCCAATTCGCGTTCAAGCTGAGCGATTCTCAGCTCAAGTGGAGTTCCGCTGATGCTAAGTCCAAGATCGCAGAACCGCAGATCGAGCAGTTCTTCGTCGGATAGGTCAGCCAGCTCCGGGTTGCCGAATTTGGTTGAGGAGTGTCGTTTTCTTCTTCGATCTCGTTCAGCCACAAGCAAACTTCCATTCCGTGTATTACTGATTTCCGCCGCCTGGTGATACATGCTGGGTCGTCTTTCAGTTGCGTTTAATCCTTCAGGGTATTGTTGTTATCGTAATGAACCAACAACGATGATTAGACGCAGCCAAAATCGCGCGAAGTTTCCAGTAGATTCCTTGAGCACTTTTCCGCAAATGCGTTTGCATCAGGTCAGATTTTGACCGATCTGTGTTCTCTTTCTAAAGGTCGCTAAAAGAGGTTTTCAAAGCAAACGCTCTGCAGCAGCACGTAACTTACGTGTTTCCTTCATTCCGTACCATTAGATTATCAGGTTTGCGTGGAGTTGTTGGGGAAAACGGATTTGGATGTTACCCGCGAGTTTTCAGTTTTCAGTAAACTGTGCTGAGCCTCGAAATGTTTGGCTGTCTACGATCAGCAGAATGAGATCTCGCATTCCGCCACCTCGCGATTCGAGATCGTGGATGATTTTGTCAACGGCGGGGCGGTCGGCGGGAGTCATTTGCCGTCCTGTTGCATAGGCCATCAGTTTGCTGGTGAGAGCTCTGGCGAACAGTTCTTTTTGCTGAAGCAGGATTTGTTTGAAGCTGACGATGTTGTCGTACGTTGTACCGTTTGGTAGTTGGCCCGATGCGTCAATGCTGAGGTTTTTTGTGTAGTTTGTTCGCCACTGTCCGACCGGGTCAAAGTTTTCCAACGCGAAACCCATGGGGTCAATTTTGCGATGGCAGTTGTTGCAGCTGGCAATGGTGCGGTGTTTTTCCAATTGTTGTCGAATGGTTTTTGCTCCACGAACATCAGGGTCCAGCGGTTCGACGTCGGGTGGTGGAGGTGATGGCGGTGTGCCTAGAATGTTGTCCAATAGCCAGACACCGCGCACAACCGGTGACGTGTCGATGCCATTTGCAGTCACGGTTAAAATGCTTGCCTGGCCCAACAGTCCGCCACGACGTTTATCGTTGATAGCGACTTTTTGAAAACCTCTTCCGGCCGGATAGTCAATGCCGTAATGCTGCGCCAAATGTTTGTTGACAAAGGTGAAGTCTGTGTCCAGGAAATTATCGATACTTAGGTTTTCTGTGAGCAGATGCCGGGTGAAGTGTCGGGTTTCATTCAACATCGCAGTTCCCAGTTGGAAGCGATAGTAGTTGGTAAACTTATCGCGGTCAGGCGGCTGAGAGCCGAATTCTCTAAGTGTTAGCCAGCTGTCCAGAAAACCGTCGATGAAGGCATCTGATTTCTTGTCTGCCAGCATACGTTCTACCTGAGCTTGCAGGACTTCGTGGTTTCTAAGGTCTGTGACATTTTCCGCATTTGCGTTCGGCGAGTCGCTGCTGTTAGTCGCCAAAGTCAGCAGTTCTTCATCGGGCATTGAAGACCAAAGGAAGTATGACAGTCGTGTAGCAAGCGTGGTGGCGGAAACGTGCCTGCTTTTCGACGGCTCCTCCAGGTATAAAAACGCAGGCGAGCACAGAACCGTTTTCAGTCCGTCTGCATACGCTTGAATGGAACTGCGTTGTTTGTTCTGTTGGCGGTTGACAACAGAACAAACGTGGTCAATCTCTTCCGTGGTGGCTGGTCGCCGATAAGCTTTTGATGCGAATTTTGTTAATTCCCTACGTGTTAGTTCAGCCGAAATTTCCTGGGCGCTCAGAATTGATTCCGCTGCATCTCCGAAGACCGCCTTATGGGCTGTAGTTGGCCACTGGTCATAGAAAGGGCCTTTGATTTCTATTTCGTGAATATGTATCTGAGGAAGTTTGCCGTACTTAATTGCATTAAAACGCTGTTCGACGATGCCTGGGCTGACTGGTTTTGGGAATTGATCCGCGTACTTTTTAACCAGTTTCCCCCACAGGTTGCGAGCATTCATCAGGCCGTTGCGGAATGTGAATCGCGGCGTGTAGCCAGCGTCCAGCCAGATTCGCACGGTATACCATTGGGGTTCGTCCGTTAGGTCGATTTCTGCCAGCAGCGGTTCAATTGGTTGAGAAAGGTGCAGCGGGCCGACGGTGTGGTCTCCCGGAACAATGCCCAGTCTTAGTGGCTCACTTTTGTCGGTTCCAATGAAGTCGTCGTCATAAGGGTGGACCCTGTTCAGGGCTTCGGCTTTCAGTCGTATTTCGTAGATTCCGTCAAAGGGCACTCCTTCTTTAAACGCGTGAATTGGGCCATACGCGCCTTCCGGTTTGTCGGCTCCTACCACATCGTAAAGTGTCATGTGGTTGAACAGGTTTGTGCGACGGTGAACCTGATCGATTTCGGGTTGCTGATTGAAGTGGTCGCGAAACGTCCACGTTTGAATCGGCGGCTGCGTCAGCGGGTAGATGGCTTTTTGCACGATTCTGTCAGCGGCAGCCAGTTGTCGTTCCAGAAGATAGCCTGAAGTAATAAGGGCGTCGCCGACATTGTCCAGGTGTTCCACCGCCTGGTCTTGCGGGAAGCCTTCGGCTGGATCAAACATAGTTGTTGGCAGGTTTAGCAGATCTCTGATTGTGTTCCTGTATTCTCGAGCGTTAAGCCGTCGCAGGATTGTTTCGCCACCATGGTTGGCCCGTGTTTCGTGAAATTCGGCAATACGGCCAGTAAGCCAGTCAACCACTTGCTGGCGAGATTCGTTGCCTGGTTGAGCTTCGTCAGCTGGCGGCATTTCTCCCAGATTCAGCTGGTCAAGGATGTCCTGATAATCAATCAGGACGTTATCGTCGGTAATGTTGTCTGCCAGCGTATCGAATCGTCGTTCGCCGTTTTGCGTTTTTGAACCGTGGCAGCGATAGCAATGTTGGTTTAAAAACGGTGCGATCGTTGTTTTGAAAGTTGCTGTGTTTTCGGGCGTGGAGTTGCCTTGGGATTCGTCTGCGTGAAGGCGATAGCTGGTCGTCAGTAATACAAGAAGGCAACAACTCGTCAGGCACGCTGCCAGGTGTGTTTTCCGAATGATCGGGCACATGTTTTGTGAGACGTTCTGTGTTGAATTCACGGCAGCGCGGGTTGCACGTGTGTTCAGGCAGGAAGGATTCAAGTCGTCTGTCATGATCAGGCGAGTCCGGTCAGAGTGCCGGTGCCTGTGCTGAACTGGTCGGTTTCGACGCCGAAACCCTGCAGCATGGAAGCGAACAGATTGCACAGCGGAACCTTCGATCGGCCTTCGGTTGGATATCGCTTGTGCTCACCGTGTTGAAAGCCGCCGCCCGCCAGAATAACGGGCAGGCTGTTGTTGGTGTGAGAATTCGCGTTGCCCATTCCGCTGCCGTGCAGCACCATTGTCTGATCCAGTAAAGTGCCGTCGCTGTTGGGTTCGCGAATGGACTTCAGTTTGTTGATGAAGTTGGAAAGTTGTTCAAGCTGATAGGTTTCAATTTGAATCAGCAGGTCAATTTTTGATTTCACCTGTCCGTGGTGCGACAAGCTATGATAGCCATCCTTGATGCCGAGGTCTCGGACTGCAAACGTGTGGCCAATTTCCAATGTGGCAACGCGAGTGGAGTCTGTTTGCAACGCCAATGCGATAAGTTCATAAATTTGAGGCATGTCTTTGACAAGTCCCTCGTTGATGGGTTCCTGCAGCGAAGTTGCTGGTTTACGGACTTGTTGCCACTGTCGATCCAATGTCAGCTTGCGCTCGACATCCCGCACGGAGGAAAAGTATTCGTCCAGTTTGCGGCCATCGCTGGTGTTCAGTTTTCGTTTCAATGTGTTGGCGTCGCCCAGAACGGCGTCCAGAATTGACGACTGAAGTTCGATGCGTTGAGCTGTCTGGCGTTTTGCGTCGGCCGATTCTTCCAGAAACAGCTTTCGGAATAATTCTCTTGGTCCAGGAATCGGTGGGACTCGAGTTCCCGTTCGCGTCCAGCTCATCTGACAGCCGCCGTGAATTCCGTCGTCTGAACCGATGGCCAGCGAAGGAAACCTGGTTTGCGAACCAACGAATTCAGCCGCTTTTTGGTCGAGGCTGATTCCGCCTTCTGCCATGTTGCGTCCGTTGGCCGCTTTGACTCCTGTGAGGAAACCGTGGATGGCGAAGTGTCCGCCTTTCAGCCCGTGGTCCAGATTGGAAAACAGAGTGAAGTCGTTGCGATTGCTTTGCAGTGTTTTCAGCAGCGCAGTTGCTTCGTAGTCGGCTCCATCGCTTTGAGGCCAGAACGATTCGGGGTGCATTCCGAATTCGTTGCCAATGCACACCATTCGTTTGGGAGGTGAAGCGGTTGGTCTGGCGTCGCTGGCGGAAGACATGGATTCCAGCGATGGCAGCGCGATGCAGATGCCGGCGGCCTTCAGGAAGGAGCGACGTTTGCTGAGCAGGATGGACATGGAGTTCAGCGATCAGATGGAGGTACGTGATTAGAGTCTAACTGAGAATGATGCGCACTTTGCAGCATGTTCATCATAGCGACAACGGAGGGGCTCGGCGATTCGAGCGTTCCACGTCTTCCAGCCAACCAAACCACTGCGGCAAGGGCGAAGCCCTTGTTAGGCTGGAACCGTTATTGTATTGCGTTTGATTCGACGTTCCCAGAGTTTGCATTCAGCATTTTGTCACACAGTCGGAAAATGCGGGCCGCGCGGCTTCTCTTAGGCTGCCTGTGCTTGTGGGCAATGAGACGAGCCATAATTAGCCGTTGTTGAAGCTGTCGGCTACACGGTCAAACGGCATGTTCGACGATAAATCATTTTCACCCGCTCGCGTGTTATGCACAGATTTCCTATTCTTTTGCTTCTTGTGGTTCGTGAGTCTACCAAGGTGAAACGGGAAAAATGGAACGTCGCAGATTGGGAAGTAGTGGAGTTACGGTGACCGATATTTGCATGGGCACCATGACATTCGGTCAACAGTGTGACGAGAAACTGTCGTTCGAAATCATGGATCGTGCGTTCGACGCCGGTATTGATTTCTTTGATGCAGCTGAAATCTATCCGGTTCCTCCGTCCGCCGAGCTATACGGCGTGACCGAAGAAATTGTTGGGCGCTGGCTGAAGACGAAGCCGCGTGAAGCTGTGATTGTGGCGACCAAAGTGACGGGACCTGGTCATGGCTGGTTTGTGCCACCGGTTCGTCATGGTCGAACAACTCTGGATCGCCTTCAGATTATTAACGCCGTGGAAGGCAGCCTGCGAAGATTGCAGACGGATTACATCGATCTGTATCAAACGCATTGGCCCGACCATTTCGCTCGCTACGAAGACATTCTTGAGGCGTTGACGGTGCTGATCAAGCAGGGCAAGGTTCGCGTCGCTGGTTGCAGCAACGAAACATCCTGGGGCGTGATGAAAAGTCTGTGGGCGGCCGAACAGCACGGCCTGTGCCGCTATGATTCTGTGCAGAATAATTTCAGCATCATCAACCGCCGTTGTGAGAGCGAGCTGGCTCAGGTGTGTCGTCGGGAAAATGTCAGCCTGTTGCCGTATTCGCCATTGGGTGGCGGAGTGTTGACGGGCAAGTACACCGACGGCTATCCCGAAGGAGCTCGGTTTTCAAACTATCGTTCTGCTGGAGAACGCCAACAGAAGATGTTGGAGCGATTTCTAAACGATCGCAGTCGAGCGACCGTGGAGCTGCTTCGACCAATCGCGGCAGATACTGGAGTTTCGCTGACGGCGTTGGCAGTCGCATGGAGTCGCCAACACGACTTTGTGGCATCGACGATTATTGGTGCCACCAGTGTCGCTCAGCTTGATGAGAGTCTGGCAGCTATAGATCTGATTCTGGATGCGGAAACAATGCAGCGGATCGACGAGATCGAAGAACTGATTCCGAACGCTCTTAAGGAAGACGGCTTGCGGCGTTTGTGATTGCCGTACACGCTTCACGATGCCTGAGGGCAGGGCGCGCTTATGCCATCGTGAGAGATCGTAATGTCCTATAAATCAATGCGTCGCATGCAGTGGAAATGCTGAAAAGTATGTCAATCAATATCGGACTGCTGGGGGCTGGTTGGTTTGGGCGAGAAGCTCATCTGAAAAATCTGCTGCGGTTGCCAGACGTAAACGTTGTGGCTGTCAGCAGCCGCAGTGCGGAAAGTCGCGCCGCGTCTAAAGAACTGATTGGCGATCAGCTGCAGGCGTTTGAAGACTGGGAAGACGTGCTGAAGGTTGATGGCCTGGATGCTGTGATTGTCGCTCTCACGAACGATCAGCATCATGCAGCTGCTATGGCTGCATTTGATGCTGATCTGCATGTTCTATGTGAAAAGCCGTTGGGGTTGTCGATTGCCGAATGCGATGAAGTGATTTCGGCTGCCCGGTCTGCGGGCAGGGTTTTGCAGATCGGTCACGAAATGCGACACCAGGCACTTTATCAGCAGATGAAGTCAATGGTTGAAAACGGCGACGTGGGAGATCCTCGCGTCATGTGGTGTCGTGAATACCGTGGCCCGATGCGTCCCGGTTGGCGTTCCAGTGAAAAGCTGACAGGCGGAATGCTGCTGGAAAAGAATTGCCACCATTTCGATCTGTTCAACTGGATGTTTGAGGCACAACCAGTGCGAGTGTCTGCGTTCGGTGGGAAGGATGTTTTGACCGGCACTGAACTGCTGGACAACGCTCAGGTGCTTGTTGAATACGAAGGTGGTCGGCGAGCCGTACTGGAAATATGCCTGTTTGCTCCAACAGGTGGCGACTGTGAAATCGGCATCGTGGGCACTGGTGGACGCATCGACACTAAGAATCAGGCAATCCTGCTGGAGCATCATCGTTTCGAGCCTCGCGAACACACGTCGCGACAGGTTCCGGATCCAGACGATGAATCGGGGTTTCAGGATGCTTCCGGGCGAGTCGACCGAGGCATTAAAGCTGAGCTCGCACATTTTCTGGACTGTTGCCGAACGGGTGCCGCCCCACTGAATAACGGCGAGTCTGCGAGGCTGAATGTTGCCGTGTGTCTTGCGGCTCAGGAATCAATTCGTCGTGGAGAAGTGGTGACGTTGAAAGAGGTGCTAAGTTGAGCTGGCGGTGACATGTCGAATGGTTGCCAAATGGTCAGATTCGCATCATGCCCATGCACAACTTGTCGAACTGTTGGAACAAGGCTTCCGCTGGTAATCTGCTCTGGAAGACGCCATCCGTGTTTTCGCGAAGTGCATTAGCGATTCGCTCCGGGTCGGCCGGATGAGTATCAAGTAATCCTGTTTTTGCCTTTTGCAGCCTTTTCCTGATGCGTTTTACGTCGTGTTCACCCAGCGAATCGCAGTGCAGGACAAAGTTGCGAATGGGGTTTCCTGTTTCTTGTGCCGACGGCTGGCGAACCATCATGTTGCGGAAGTAGTCCTGCATTCCGAAGGCCATCAGGTGCAGGCGGAAGCTGGTCTCTTCAAATGTTGTGCTGCCAGCCAGGCGAGCTTCGTAGCGGTCGGCATCAAATTCCATCTGACGAGCCAGCCAGCACGTGGCCAGGGCGCTCAACATCATGAAACACCACAGGATGCCTCTGCTGAGAAACACGGCCGCGCGAGCGATGTAGAAGATCCAACCAATACGAATGTCTGTTTCTTCACTGACTTCGGTTAACCATTCATCCCACTCGTCTCTGGCATAGACAACCTGAGCGAACCAGTGGTTGATCGATCTGACAATCCACGAAACTTTCATCGCAGCACCTTGGCTGAAGTGTCCGAATTCGTGAGCCAGTATTCCTGAAAAGTGCTGCAGTTGCATACCGGCAATCAGCGGTAGACCGATTGTCAGGACAAGGTCTGATTTAAGCATGCTGAAAATTCCACCGCTGTAGCCGGCGGACGCGTTGATGTCGAATGTTACGTCAATTCGAGAAGGGTGAGGCGCTTTTATGGCGTCACAGATTTGTTCGACGAATTCAAACAGCAATGGCTGGCCATTTCTATTTAGCGAGATTCGTCCTCCATGTTCAACTTGTCGTGCAAGGAGCGGTTTAAGCATAAACAGGACAGAGATTCCCCCCGCGATAATTGGCGCGGCATAGGCCATCACTGCTACAACGCGTCCACGTCCGGATCCCATTGATGCAATGGCGATATTCTCCGTTGCATGCCAGTAGACACCCCAGCCTGCCAGTGCGATCAATGCCACGTACAGTACCGGCAGGATCACGACAAAACACGCGGCCAATACGACTCCAATTCGATACAGAAGTGTTCTGCGAACCGGTTTGATTGAACCACTGAACCCGTTCAGTACTTTCTCGCGTGTGGCCTTCAGTGACGCCATTGAAGTTGCGGGTGACTGTTTGCGGGATGGGGCCGTTGTTTGGGAATTGCTGTGACGAGAAACCGTTCGCCATTTCGGTTTGTTGACTTCAATTGCTTCTCCTTCAGAACGTAGATCGTCCAGAGAGAATCCCAGTATGTCGTCGCTGACGTTAGTCGTTGCGGGGACCGCGTCGACAGCGGGGCTTGGGGCTGAAGAAGTCTTCGGTTGTCGCGGTGGCGACTGCTGAATCAATTCTTCAGGGGCAGCAGCCACCTTTGGAATCTTGATTGCGCCCTGACATGAAGGGCATCGCCCTTTTTTTCCGGAGTACGAATCTTTGACGCGAATTTTTGCTTCGCATGTCGGACATTGGATTGAGATTGGCATGAAGGCACGTTTTAAGTGTTGGTTTCCTTAAGGGGGTTCTGTTGTAACTTCTGGCAGGGGAGGGTTCAATGTTTGATTATTCTGTATGTTGCGGAAAATTATACATTGTGAGTTTTACCTGGCATATGCGGCCATTGGCAGGAGATCCGGGTTTGGCTGCATCATGGCAATTTGCGATGCGATACTTATGGTGTCTTGAAAGGGCTGTGGCGTTGATGGCGTCAAGTCCGCTCAATGCACATCTGCGTGATGTGTGGAATTTCGAGTATTAGCAGGATGCGTGTTTTTTACTTGTACGTCTGAGCCGTCGTTAGTGGTTCGTTGCGTTTGCTTGATCGTCGATCTGCAATCGACGATACTGCACGCCCTTGACGACGAGTGTGTGTTGAGGCAAGTGTGAGGTTAAAAACAGCGTTGTTGAATGACGGGAACTGGTGCCTGGATTCAACATCCGGCAGACAACGAATGGGTTTTACGGGATGACATCAATTAAACGTTTGGGTGGTGCGCAGCGGTGGGCGGATGTTGTGATACACAACGGGGTTGCTCGTTGGGTGGAAGTTGCTGCAGATATGTCGGCTGATGTGTCCGGGCAGATTCAGCACGTGTTTCGTCAGATTGATGAAACATTAAGTGAAATTGGAAGCAATCGTGATCAGCTTCTGGAAGTTGTCGTTTACCTTGCCAGTCTTGATTCAGTGTCTGCACTGAATTCGGCCTGGGACGCGTGGGTGTCGCCGGGTCATGCTCCAATTCGTGCCTGCGTGCAGGTTGGTCTGCAGGGTAATTGCCTGGTTGAGATGATTGTGGTGGCTGCCGTTGAATAGTGGTTATGAATTGAAGCGTGTTCGAAACCACCTGGCAGCTGGTTTGGGACGTTGGACTTTGAAATTAAGGTGTTTGAGTTGATGCGGAAATTCCTTCTGATTGTGCTTGTCGTTTTTGTTGTTGGTCGCGACCTGGTTGCTGATGAACGTCCGAACATTGTGTTCATTTTCGCGGATGACTGGGGCTGGGGAGACTTAAGTTGCCACGGTCATCCGTATGTGAAAACGCCAAATATTGATCGGCTTGCAAAAGAAGGAACCGACTTTCATCGGTTTACTGTCGCCAGCGGTGTTTGTTCCCCCAGTCGAACGGCGGTAATGACCGGCCACTTTCCGGCTCGATATAATATCGACGGACATTTTGCGTGGGTGCCCAGCAACGCAAAACGAAATATGCCCGATTGGCTGGCCCCTGAAACGCCAACTCTGCCGAGGTTTCTGAAGAGTGCCGGATACGCGACCGCTCATTTTGGTAAGTGGCATTTATCCAATGACATGATTCCCGATTCGCCGCTACCCAGCGAATATGGCTATGACGAATACGGTGCTTTCAATTGCGCGGGCGAGCAGATGCCGGTGCACGAAGATGCTGAAAATGCGATTCGCTTTATTGAAAAGTGTGAGGCATCCAGGCAGCCGTTCTTTGTGAATTTGTGGCTTCATGAGCCTCATACGCCGTTTCATGTGGTGCCGAAATATCGCTGGCGTTTTCGCGATCTTGAAGAGCGTGACAATATTTATGCGTCCGTGTTGTCTCATGCGGATGATCGCATTGGACAGGTGCTTGATGTTCTGGATCGACTGAATCTGACCGACAATACGTTGGTGATCTTCAGCAGCGACAACGGTCCAGCCAGAGCTGCCGAAGGTGCTGAGCTAGCTCTGATGTACGACACGGCAACTGGTGCCGGTTATGGGGTTGCTGCATCAATGGGCATTACGGCTGGTCGCAAGGGCTACAAAGCAGCATTGTACGAAGGTGGGATTGGTGTTCCGTTTATCGCCAGGTGGCCGGGGCGAATTGCTGCCGGAAAAGTGGATGATCAATCACTGATTTCCGCTGTCGATCTGCTGCCCACGTTTTGTGACCTGGCGGGAGTCACCTTACCGGAGTCCTATCGTCCGGATGGAGTCAGTCAGGTGGCCGTTCTTACTGGAACGGCAAGTCCAAAGCGGCCAAGTCCACTGTTCTGGAAGATGGCGGGTTCGTGGCCGATCAAAGCTCGGCAGCCTCACCACTGGGTCTCTTATGCGATCGTTCAGGATCACTGGAAGGCGTTGACAAATGAGGATTCGACATACGCCGAGCTGTATGATCTCACGGCAGATCCGTTTGAGAAGTCAGATCTCAGTAAGCTCCATCCGCTGGTGGTATCGCAGTTGTTGACTCAGATTGCTGATTGGAAAAGCACACTTCCGGAACGGCCGCAGGGGAATGTGTTTTCAGTGGAACGCCGCAAATAGTGCATGGCCGCTTTTCGACGGCCATGCAGTTGGCATTTTGTCAGGTGAACTGATGTGCCAGCTCGTTTATTCCACCTTGTTTTTCTTTTCGTTTTTGGCTTTACGTTTTTCTTTGGGGCTTAACAACGCTTTTTTTTGCGTTTCTCGTTTTCCCTTGTCTTTGCTGCCTTTGTCACCCATTACGAAATCTCCTTAGTTAAAACAATCGACGTGATCTGAATGGTGTTCGCTGATGTGAATTGCAGATGAGGCTGTTCATTGTGCCATCTTTTGTTGGTAAAGCCTCGATCCGTTGCTGTCAGAATTTTGCGGCTCAGAGCGTATGCAAGCGCTATGTCTGATGTAAACGCACGGTCGGCACATTTTATTCGTAGCGACAACGGAGCGGTTCGACGATTCGAGCGTTCCACGTCTTTCTGCGTGCCATGCCACTGGGTCAAGGGCGAAGCCATTGTTAGAAAAGCTGTGCACCAGCTCGCGAAGAACGGGCGGGTGTCTTTCGATGGAGCGCGGGTTTCTTTTCCGCTCGTAACTGTCCATTTCTGTAAGCTTCTGCAATTGCAGCTGGAATTCCGATTTCGGCAAGGACAATTTCGGCTTCGTATTCTCGAGTAAGTGCAATCATCTGTTGTTCTTTGGCGACCGCCATCGCTCTGCGTTCTTCAGCGTGAGCGCGAGCAATGCGAATGTCGGCTTCTGCCTGTGCATGCTGTAGTTTGGCACCGACATTTGTGCCAACGTCGATGTCGGCAATATCAATCGATACGATCGCAAATGCGGTTTGAGAATCCAGGCCCTTGGCAAGCACCTGACGCGTGATAATCTGAGGATCAGCCAGTGCGTCTCGATAGCTTTCACAGGATCCAATTGCAGAAACAATTCCCTGGCCAACTCTAGCGATAACCGTTGCTTCTGTAGCACCGCCCACCAGTTGCGGAAGGTTTGTTCGCACTGTGACTCGGACTCGCACCTTCAACTGAATACCGTCTTTGGCGACGCCATCAAGCGTGTCGCCGTGTCCTGTTTCGGGGTCAGGGCACATGATGACTTTGGGGTTCACGCTAAGCCTGACGGCGTCAAGTATGTCTCTGCCTGCCAGGTCGACTGCGGCGGCTGTGTCGAAGCTGAGTTCGATTGACGCTCTGTGTGCAACAATCAGTGCCACAGTGATGCGTTTGACGTCGCCTCCGGCCAGGTATTGAGATTCAAGTGCGTCTCTGGAAATGTCTGCAAGCCCGGCCTGTACGCACATGATCCTGCAGCGCACAATCACCTGTGGATCGATTTTGCGAAGTGACATCGAAACCAGTGAGAGCAGACTTACGTGTGCTCCTGCAAAATAAGCCTGCAGCCAGAGAACAAAATAGTGTCGTAGAACCAACGCAAAGCCGGCGGCGAATATCGCCAGCGTGATCCATAGAATCGGCGAATTCATGAGGTTGGGGTGTCCCTGTTCGTTGCATGTCCGTTGGCTGCACTGGATTGCAAGCCGAAAACGTGTCCGCACAAACATGATCTTTTCTGGATATGTTGTGACTGGCTACATTCGGGGCACACGCGACTCCATGGGCTTTTGTCGCTGATCGTCTCTGCCTGTTGTCGTATCGTTGCGCTGGCACGGATGCGCCCCATCCGAGCACTGTCTGCCTGGCGGACCGCACATTGCGGGTGAATGCCTGCCGGTGAATAGCTTGTTTCGCCGCAAACGGGGCAGTTAGCGCGAGCTTCGCTGCCAAACAGGGGGAGTGGTTTTCTATTTGACACGGATGGCACGCAACCTGACTTCGGAACAAGTCCGCTGCGTGTTGCGAGTTTCAGCGGGCAGGGTTTGCGTCAATATCAGGTTCGGTTTTGTCGCGAAAGACAGATCCGAATGAAGGCGACAGCGTCCGGCAGTGCCGTGAGTGGTCAGGTATTGCATCCGCTCATCCTACACTCCGCCACCGGAATGAATACATCAATTCGGTGTTTAGGTCTCCGATGGTTGTAAACAGTGGTTTATGGCAGGGGCATCGAAATGCAGCGTGTGGCGTTGCGTTTGCCTGATTGCCTGTCACTTTGAATCGCGGTTGACGAGGTGAGTCGTCGAGTACTTTGGTGCTCGGAATGGAGGTGGAATTCGCAGAGATCTTCAGTGTTTTTGTGGCGAATAGGCTTTGTGGTGCCGTCAGTCGCAGAATCGGACCAGCATGTTTGGGCTCAGCGTGAATACCTGAATGTGGGGCTTTGGGATGGTGTCAGGACCTGGAATTGCCCGTCAATGAAGGTTCGGCGGTTGTGGCACGGTAGGAGACGGCAGCCGTTCGAGTTAGTATTTCAGGTTCGTTGGTGGAAGATAAAACGACGAGGCGTGCAGCCGATTGTGGCATCGTTTGTTTTGAAAGAAACTTGTCAACGATCGATTTATGCTTTGCGTTGCATTCAACTTTTGTCCCACGCCCAGGCCGTGGTTTAGCTACGGTGCAAACGACAATGTGCCGCCGGGAAGAAATTGTCTCAACGTGAACAGGTTATCCGCAGTACTAAGTTTAATTGAGAAGTTTGCCGTTTATGAGTGATGAATCGCCATACAAGTCGCCAGCCGACTTGCAGAAGACCGCTGAATCCACACTTACCTGGTATCAAGGGATTTCCAACTACCAGTGGCTGGTGCTGTTGATTGCATCGCTGGGTTGGGTATTCGATGTGTTCGAAGGCCAAATCTTTGTTGCCAGTATGAACGACGCGATGCCTCAGTTGTTGGGCACGAGTTCATCGAATATCGACGAGGCGACTCAGAAAGTGATTTCGTCGTGGAACAGTTACGCGTTGGCCTCGTTCCTGCTGGGAGGAGCCTTCGGCGGAATCCTGTTCGGCATGTTGAGCGACCGCATTGGCCGGTCCAAGACCATGATCTATACGATCCTGTTTTATTCTGTCTTCACATGCATTACGGCTTTCGCGAATGCTCCTTGGCAGATGGTGGTGCTGCGGTTTTTTGTGGCGATGGGAGTTGGTGGAGAATGGGCGGTGGCCAGTGCGATGGTGGCCGAAGTGATGCCCAAGCGGTCTCGTCCGGTGATGGGATCTATCTTTCATGCGTCCAGTGTGTTTGGGACATTGATGGCCGTCGCCGTTGGTTACTTTGTGATCAGCAAACAGGTGATGGGAGACAATACCTGGCGACTTGGCTTCATGATCGGCGTTGTGCCAGCCTTGTTGACGGTGTTTATCCGCTGGAAACTGCGAGAACCTGAACAATGGGTTCAGGCGCGTGAGCGTGAAAAAACTGATGCGACTCAGAAGACCGGTTCGCTAAGCAGTTTGTTTGCGCCAGCCTTCATGAGAAACACGATCGTTGGCGTTTCTCTGGCAACGATTGGCCTGACAACGTTCTGGGGGTGCCATATTTTCGGCAAGGACACTCTGAAGCGTCGAGCCGAACAGCAGGTGCTGCAGACGGCTGGTTTGGCAGATGTTGATTGGAAGTCGCCCACTGATGAACAGAAGGCTCAACGAGTTTCGGCGTTGAAGGCTGGGAAGGACGACATTAAGAAGGAGGAAATGATTGGCATGTTCCTCACGATGGTGCTGGGTGGAGGATTCGGGCTGGTGCTGTTTGGATCGATTTCCAATGTGATCGGTCGCAAGGGGGCGTTTGTGTTTTATCACCTTGGCGGCCTTGTTTCGGCCATCCTGTTGTTTCATGTGCTTGCTCCCGGAGATTACTCGCGACTGACTCTGTGCCTGTTTCTGCCCGTGTTTGGGTTTCTAACGTTAGGCATGCATGCGGGTTATGCTGTGTACTTTCCTGAATTGTTTCCGACTCGCTTGCGTGGCACCGGAACTGGCTTTTGTTTTAACGCAGGTCGGATTGGTTCAGCGGCGGCGATTTTGGCATCGGGGCTGTTGAAGTGGACCCCGAGTATGTCTTCGTCGTACATGATTCCGCTGTTTGGAGTCGGTGTGGTTGTGACGTTGCTGGCGAAGGAAACTCAGGGGGAAGAATTGCCGGAGTAAGTTGTGTTTTAAGGATCACTGCCGGGTTGGTCTGTGGTCGCATGCCTGCTTCAGCACGTGAGTTTGGTGAATTCCTATGAACCATGAATCACGCGATTTTGACCACCCGAATTCAGGACGCGATCCCTACACTGCCCCTCGCGCGATTGATCCTTTGGATGAAGTGCAGCTTGTCTACACGTTTGCTGGTTTGTTGAAGGCCAGCATTGTGTTTGCGATGGTGGCACCGATTGCTGCGTCTGTCGTGATGTTGGTCGGTGGCGTGCTGTTGTTCATTTGCCTGGAAGTGGCTCTTGTTGTTTTTGGATCGCTGTTGCAGTTTTGGTTTGCGGATTGGAATTCGCAGTTGTTCTATACTGTGGTTTCGAGCGTTGCGATTGGCGTGAGTGTAATCGTCGGTGTGGTGGTTGGTTTGCTGTCGGCTCGTGACACGTTGCCATGTCAGGTTCGTAGCGTTTCAGCTGGTGAAGAAAATGGGCTTGACGTTTATGGATGAACATCAAGGAGATCCGTATTCACCCCCAGTTGGTTCTGACCAGAGCAAAATGCCGAGTGGTTTAATGGTGGCACTTCATGGCGTCGTTTCGGTCGTGTCAGGCTTCGTCGCATTTTCTGCGACTTGCGCTGGACTGAGCTCTACGGCAAAGCAAAGCCCCAGAGGAATGGCTGTCGTTGTGCAGTTGGCGTGTCTTGTTCTGCCAATCCCGATTGGCGTGTTTGTGGCAAGATCAGTGAAGCGGAGAATCGGCACTGGGCGTTGGCGAAAAGAAGAAACGGACGGTGTTGAATGACAGATTCTTCGTCGAACAATCCCTATCGGGTAACGGGCAGTCAACAGGAAGAACGTACTGTTGTGAACGTTACGTCTTCGAAGCCGCCCGGGCCGATTACACTGTTTGTTGTCGCTGTGATGGCGTGCATCGGCGGTTTGATTGCTTTTGTGTTTACTTGCTTCGGGGTGGGATTGGCCGGTGCGTCCGTTGTGCAGATTAGTGATCCGGGCTACGTGTTTATTTTGGCATTTGCCGTAGGAATCATTGCGGCTGTCGTGGTGGTCCGCTTAATCTTCCGAACGTACATTCCGAAAGTTTCAGCCTCTGATACGGCAAGCTCCTTGGATGATTCTGAACGGGACGAACAAGGCTCACGCACATGACTGTTTTTCGTGACTACACGTTTCTGGGGACGACTCAGAGCTTGTGCCCTGACTGTCTGAAGGTGGTGCCGGCGAAGATTGTTTCGCGGGATGGACGCGTCTACTTCCGCAAAACGTGTGAAGTTCACGGGGCACGCGAAGACTTCGTTTGCAGCGACGTACGCTGGTTTGATCGCAACAGTTACAGCTTGCCCGGTAAAGTTCCGTTTAGTTATGGGGCGGAAGTGAAGCAGGGCTGTCCCTATGATTGCGGGTTGTGTTCCGAACATGAACAGCACACATGCATCGGCTTGCTGGAAATTACGGCTGGCTGCAATCTGGAATGCCCGATGTGTTTTGCTGTCAGCGGTCCCGGCGGCAAACACTTAACTTTTGAGCAGTGCAGGGCGGCCATTGATCGTCTGGTGGAAGTGGAAGGCCAGCCTGAAATTCTGCAGCTTTCTGGCGGTGAACCCACTATTCATCCAGAGTTTCTGCGGATTCATAAGTACGCGTGTGACCAGCCGATCGACATCGTGATGATCAACACCAATGGTGTTCGCCTGGCAAAAGATCGGCGATTTCTGGAACAGGTCGCCGAACAAAAACACCGCACCGAAATCTACCTGCAGTTCGACGGCTTCAGCGACGATGGCTATGAAGTGCTGCGAGGCGAGTCGCTGCTGGAAACAAAGCTGAAAGCCGTCGAGCAGCTTGGTGAAGTCGGGCTGAATACGATTCTGGTGTGCACGGTTCAGCCGGGTGTGAACGAATATCAGCTGGGAGAAATCGTGACTTTTGGGATGCAGCGTCCGTGGGTGACGGGAGTCAGTTTTCAGCCTGCGACCTATTCCGGTCGGTTTGTGATGCCGGAACAGCTTGAACAACGGATTACGTTTCCCGATATCATCCAACGCGTGGCTGCGCAAACAAGCGGCGTTTGGAAGGAAACGGATTTCTCGCCATTGCCGTGTGCTCATCCGAATGCTCACACTCTGGCGTATGGAGTCCGCGCGGGCGATCGAGCTCTACCGCTCGCCAGATTTCTGGATCTGCAGAATCATCTGGACCTGCTGTCCGGGCGAATCACCTTCAATCGTCAGCGAGCTCAGGAACTGATTGCCGCCTACCTGGCTCGCCAGCCCTGCGGTTTGGGAGGTTGCGAAACAGAAGCGGGCTCAGGAGTGAACGCAGTCACTCCCGTCAGTTTGGGCGAGAACCTCTTGCCAGACGAACTGGCTTTGGCTCAGCAGTTTTTTCTGAAGACGATGACTCAACAGCTGAATCCGTCTGACATGTTTCGCATTACAACGACTTCATTCATGGATGCGTGGAACTTCGACATTCGTCAATTGATGCAGTCGTGTGTGCATTTTGTGCTGCCAACAGGACATCTGATTCCGTTTTCGGCTTATAACGTTTTGTATCGCGACGGACACGTTCCACTTCCGCCTCTGGCGAACGCCAATTTGGTGAAGTGCTGATGGGTGGACAATTTCCACAGTTGTATCCGTTCGTAATGATGCTGGCCGTGGGTACCGGATTTGCTTTAAGTCGACACTATAAGTCGACGTTACCAATTGATCGGTTCGGCAAAATCTGGATCGGCATGGCTGCCTTCACTGGCGCCTTTCTTGCCGCAAAAATTCCGTTTTTAATTCCGGGCTTGCCGGGATTTGGTGGTTCCGAAGGCATTCTGACCAGCGGCAAAACGATTCTGTTTGGAATGGTCGGCGGATACGCGGGTGTTGAGTGGGCCAAGCACAGCATTGGCGTGACTGCAAAAACGGGTGACACGTTTGTTGTACCGGTTGCGGTGTCGATTGCGATCGGGCGATTGGCGTGTTTTTGCGGAGGCTGTTGCTATGGAACTCATACGAAACTTCCCTGGGCGGTTATATTTCCCGCGATCGATGATCTTGGGCGGCACCCGACTCAGCTTTATGAATCAGCTTTCCACCTGTCCGCGGCGTTTATCGCGGCGTGGATGATTCGCCGCAGGTTGTTTCGAGGCCAGCTGATCAAGTTGTATTTTGTCTCGTACTTCGGATACCGATTTCTCACCGAGTTCATTCGTCCGGAAGCTCAGGTTGTGGGTGGGCTGACAGCTTATCAGTGGTCTGCACTATTGCTTGTCGCAGTGTTTGTCTGGCTTTGGCGTATGGACGCAGCAAGGCTTCGTGGTGAAGTTAATGACGAAGAACAATGATGATGATGACGCGAATTCCTATCTGCCCCCGGCCGGTGCTGGGGCTGACTCGGAGTTTGCTACGTCCGCTGCGTTGACGTGGGCAGATTGGGTAGAACTGTTGCAGACGGGGGTACTGTTGGGATTCGTTATTGGTCCATCGTTCGGTCTCATTGCCCTGTTACTGGATAGATTTGGGCATAGGATTTTGATGGCGATTGTGCTGCTTTTAGGCGTGTGGCTTGTTTCTGTGGTCGTCACGCGAGATTATGCAGTGTGTCGACGTAAGCGACTTGAAGAGAATAGAATGTGGCAACGCATTGAAGAACTTAATCCTCATTCGGAAACGAATTCATGAAACGCACACTGACAGGTCGCACACTACTTTGCTGCATGGCACTGCTGATTGCCTTGGTGGGAATTGCTGCTTCGGTTGATGCCGATGAAAAGCCCGCATTGCGAATTGGCATGATTGGGCTCGACACATCTCATTGCCTGGCCTTCACAAAGATTCTGAACAACGCTGACGATCCCAAGTATATTCCCGGTTGTAAAGTTGTGATGGTGTATCCCAAAGGGTCGCCGGACATTGAAAGCAGCGTTTCTCGGGTTCCGAAGTATACGGAAGACATCAGAAAAATGGGCGTCGAAGTGGTGGACGACCTGGATGCCATGATTCAACAGGTTGACGCAGTATTGCTGGAGACCAACGATGGCAGGCCTCACTTGCAGCAGATTCTTCCTGTGCTGAAGGCTGGCAAACCATGTTTTATCGACAAGCCGATCGCTGGTTCATTGGCGGATTGCATCGCGATTTTTAAGCTGGCAGAACACTACAGGACGCCCGTATTTTCCTCTTCGTCGCTGCGGTTCGGTACGAGCACTCTGGCCGTGAGAAACGGCTCAATTGGTGATGTGACCGGCTGCGACACGTATTCACCGTGTTCGCTTGAGGCGACTCATCCGGATCTGTTTTGGTACGGTATTCACGGCGTTGAAAGCCTGTTTACCGTGATGGGGCCGGGCGTGGAGACCGTTGTGCGGACTCAGACGAAAGACTTCGAACAGGTTACCGGAGTCTGGAGTGAAGGGCGGATTGGAACGTTTCGCGGCCTTCGAGCTGGTAAGGCTGGGTATGGTGGGACCGCGTTTGGGGCAAAGGGTGCCACGGCGGTTGGGGCATACGATGGTTACGCTCCGTTGGTTGTGGAAATCGTGAAGTTCTTCAATTCTGGAGTAGCGCCCGTCAGTTCCGCGGAGACGATAGACATCTATGCTTTCATGGAAGCAGCAGACGAAAGCAAGCGGCAGGGGTTCCTGAAGGTGAATGTGGCTGATGTTATTGAGCGAGCGCAGTTGGAGGCGGCTGCAAAGGTATCGGCCATTATTAATCCATAATTCTTCGCACTCATTGAGAAGGTCTTTGGAATGCGTTTCTGTTTCTTTGCTTCTGTTGTCTTTGCTGCGTTGCTGCAGTCCTGCCTTGCGACAGACCGGCCAACCGGACAGAAGTTTGCCACGCGATCTGAAGTCATTGCAAGGCACGGGATCGCAGCGACAAGTCAGCCGCTGGCGACTCAGGTGGCGATTGATGTTTTGAAGAAGGGCGGATCTGCCGTAGATGCGGCGATTGCTGCTAATGCGACTATCGGCCTGATGGAACCCACCGGAAACGGAATCGGTGGTGATTTGTTTGCGATCGTCTGGGACGCAAAAACGCAGACCTTGTACGGGCTAAACGCCAGCGGGCGATCGCCAGCCAGCCTGACGCTGGACGAGTTCCAAAAACGCGGGCTGACTGCGATTCCACCATTCGGCCCGCTGCCTGTTACGGTTCCCGGATGTGTCGACGGCTGGTTCGAGTTGCACGAAAAGTTTGGTCGGCTTCCGATGAAAGACGTGCTGGCACCGGCGATTCAATACTGCAACGAAGGTTTTCCTGTGTCTGAGGTGATCGCTTCAGGATGGCGCGGTAGTCGGAAGACATTTGAGCAGTATCCGGGCTTTCTGGACACGTTTTTCCCAGACGGCACCGGGCCGAATACGGGTGATATCTTTCGCAATCCAATGCTGGGTGGCACGCTGCAGAAGATCGCCGACGGCGGACGCGACGTCTATTACAAGGGCGAGATCGCTCGCACGATCAGCGGATTTATGCAGGCGAACGGCGGCTTTCTGAGCTACGACGACCTTGCGAGTCATAAGTCTGAATGGGTTCAACCAGTTTCGACAAACTACCGTGGTTACGACGTTTGGGAGCTTCCACCAAACGGGCAGGGCATTGCAGCTTTGCAGATGCTGAACGTGCTGGAGGCCTACGATCTGAAGAAAGCAGGGTTCGGCAGCATCGATCATCTTCACTGGTTTACGGAAGCGAAGAAACTTGCCTTTGAAGATCGAGCTCGCCTGTATGCGGACATGAATTTTGCCAACGTTCCGGTACAACGGCTAATTTCCAAGGAATACGCGACTGAACGACGAGCGTTGATTGATGATAAATCGGCGGCTAGTGAATACCCAGTTGTGTTGCCATATGCGTTGCAGGAGGGTGACACGATTTATCTGACGGTTGCGGATAAGGATCGCAATATGGTGTCGTTGATTCAGAGTAATTATCGAGGATTCGGAAGCGGCATGTGTCCGCCGGGACTTGGTTTCTGCCTGCAGGACCGAGGTCAGTTGTTCGACCTGACGCCCGGGCGATTCAATACGTATGCTCCGATGAAGCGACCGTTCCATACAATCATTCCCGCATTTGTGACGAAAGACGGCAAGCCGTTTTTGAGCTTTGGAGTGATGGGCGGGGCGACTCAGCCGCAGGGCCACGTTCAGATCGTGACAAACATAATCGACTTCGGAATGAATACTCAGGAAGCGGGCGATGCGCCGAGAATTCTTCATGAGGGCTCGTCAGAACCAACCGGGGAACAAATGACGGACGGTGGTACTGTTGCTCTGGAGTCAGGCTTTTCTATGAAAACGCGAAAAGGGCTGAAAGCACGTGGCCATCAGCTGAAACCCGCTCCGGGAAGTTTTGGAGGTTATCAGGGGATTCGCTACGACGCGGAACGCGACATTTATTTTGGAGCTTCTGAGTCGCGGAAAGATGGAATAGCGGCCGGGTATTGATGTTTTGCTGCTTCGACGGTTAGTTGTGCACGCAGGGCTTTGACTTGTTCAGTAAGCTGGCTGGAAGTGACAAAATTTGGTGAATCAGCTAAGCTTCGTTCGTCTGTTTTCTGCGTAAAGGAGTGCCACCATGATTGGATGCCGTTTTTTCAGATTCGTTCCAGCGATTCTGGCGTTCGCTTTTGTAATTGGCGGCTTACCGCAGGGGCTGACATCGGTCTGCCATGCTCAAAATGGTGAAGACATTGCCAAGGGGCTGTTGAAGGCGCTGATTGAATCTCAGCTGCAGAAGTCGCAGCGTCGATCTGCTGGGCCACCGGAATCATTGCGTCCGAGCAATGGTCGCGGTGTACCGGGCCATCCGAATGTGACTCCTCAGATGCAAAGCCTGCGTCCGATCGTGGCCGGTTTTTCTCAGGAAATGGCAACTCTATCTGCATTGCTGCAAACGGATTCGCGACGCAACGTTGAAATTCGTCGGCTTCTGCCGGACGTGATCAGGCTTCAGGCGGCGGCGACGGCGCTAAGTCAGCGAACTGCGTCTGAGCATTCTCATATGCTGGTGCTTGATGATTTTCGCAACCTGAACAGCGAATGGTCTGTGTTGTCGCACCAGCTGGAGCATTGTGGCTCGCTTAGTTCTCAGGCAAAGTCCTGTATGCAGCGGATCTCTGCTCTTGATGTTGAGTATTGTTCGATACTTGGTATCCGAGATCAGCTTAACAGTCCGGATTTGACTCGAGCGGTTTACACGTTGACCACCTATATCCACGATGTTGCTGACGACGTACACGATCGGCCAGTGCCAGGTGCCACCCATCGACAGTTGGAGCGGGATCTGGGGCAGCTAAGTCAACGTATTGAATACTTCGCCACTTTGGTTTCGCGAGGATCAGCTTACAGTACCGTTGTGGCAGAATATCGGAGCATCTTTGCGGAATGGTCCAGAATTGAATCAGCCTTGACTGCGTATTCGGGGGCTGGCTTAAGTCGCACTGTTCGACGGATGCAGGAAACTCACCGAACGATTCATCAACTGCTGCGAATTGAGCTGGGAATCGACAAGAATCAGGTTCTGAATCTTGTGCATTCCATTGATCACGAAATGCAGGAATTGTGCAAGCGAATTACTCTGGAGCACCTTGTGCAGATTTCCGACGGTGTAGCAGTTCCAAGTACCGCCGACGCCGTATTGGGGACCTTGCAGAACCTTGATGATCTTGTTCACCGCGATGAAAGTATACAGTCCATCGGTGAGGCCTGGGCGTTTGCCGACGACGCGTGGCGGCAGTTCTTATACTACGTTGATCCGATTAAAGATCCTGGCGTTGTTGTCGGGATTCGCGGGATTTCATCCGCGATGACATCGTTGAAGCAGACTTTGGGCGTGAACATTGAATACGATCTTGACTCTTTGGTCAGCAACGCGTCATCGCTGGAGAATCATGCGGTTCGTCTGCTGGCAGTAATTAAACGATGGCAACAGCATCCGGGGAATCACGACAGGAACCTGACCTCGCAGGCTGAATCCCTGATTGCCGCGTTTCACAGCCTTGAGCAGTCATTGGGTTCTCGCAACCGGCACGCGAATCATCGACAGCAATGTGATCAGGCGATTCAGATTTGGCAGCAGCTTCGCCCATCGTTAAAAAACTGCGATACCGATGAACGCGGCGAACTGGAACACATTATCGCAAATCTTACTCCGGAACTGGTGCGGTTAAGTACGATGGTGGGTGAGTAGGCTTTTGCGGGCTTGAATGTGAATTCGTCGATTCAAGTTTCAAGTCAGTCACAAAAACTGTTCGAGTTGACGGTGTGGGAACGCCTGCCTGTTTTAGCTCGCGTTTTGCGTTTATAAAACGATGTGTTTAATTCCTCTTTATCCTTGTTCGTAAGCCGTTCTTACCGGATCTCATGAATTGAGGCGGCGAGACGTGAAATGTTAATGTTAACTGGTTCGCAGAAAGTACGTCTCTTGACGTTCCGAGAGATTCCTGAGTGTGTCAATTCAGTGGAACTCCCTGGTCTCAGTGATGCTGTTGCACATCTGTCAGCGGATTGTGTGTTTTTTGAAAACCACTACTTGCAGTCTGTTGGCCTGAATGCAGTGTTTGGGGGGCCGCCTGAATTTGAGTGGCTCAGCTTGTTGGAGCAACTGGTAGTCGAATCGGGACGAACGGTTTCTGTGGTGTTCCACGGTGAGTTGTCTGCGTTTAATGAGTTTCGTTCTCACTTTCCTTCATGCTTTGACTTGCAGTTTGTGTCAACTGAGCACGCTTGTGTTCGTAACGGTATCTCGCCGGAAAAACTGGTCGCGTTGCAGAAGAGTGATTTTGTCTGGTTGCACTGTGATGTATCTGCAGCAGATTTTGAATCGGATCTTGAGTTCGCAACTGTCTTCAATGAACAGATTGCATTCGGTCAGCAGCTTGACGGCGAAGTCGAAAACCTGCTGTTTATTACTTCGCTGAACGGGACGTCGGAAACCGATGTACCGGAGTTTGAGTCGCTTTTGTTTGAAGGGTTGGTGCGAGTTCCCTTGTGGGCCAAAGGATTTCAGCTGCCGCCACGGAGGATTCAGGTGATCAGCGGAAGCTATGATCTGGCTTTTACGATTTCACAATGTCTGAGCATAAGGGCCATCCCGGCGGGAGGCGTTGTTGGTGAAGCAATTCCGCCATCAGATGACTCGCCTTTGGACCTGCGAAAGCTTTGTTCTTTGCCCGTCACCATTGCGTCTCGTGCTTTGATAATTCGCACGCCTGGCGCAACAGCAATTCGCACAGATGAATTCCTGTTTGTTCGCGCAGCCAGTGCAGATGGTGGTACGGACGGCAACGTGGCCTTGTATGCAAAACCTCGCGATGTCTGGAACCTGAACGATGTTTCCTCGCAATATATGGAACTGGTTCAGGAATTCGGACTTCGTCTGAATTGAACGTTCGTTCGCTCCTTTGGCCTCGCATTTTGCCGTGTTTCTTGCGTTTTCGTGAATTTCGCGGCTTCACGCGCGTTGGTGACTTCTCAGCCTTGTTGTGAAAAGGCAACACATCAGTACTTCTAATCTGTTTGCGGGGGTGTGCTGGCGATTTGTTGATCGCTTCGGAAATTCGCTGTCGTTTGGGTGAGTGATTCTCAAATCACTCATCATCCCATGGACTCATTCTGTGGTGAATCAATCGTCACTCCTTCCCTTTTGTCAGCGGACAGAAAAATGAATAAAGAACGTAACACTAAGAATCAAAAGATCGAATCAATCGAGCCTATGATCTTGATGTCCGCTTCTGGTGCAGACATCAATGGCACAGAAGACGGAGAAATTCTGATTGGCTTCGGTTCAGGCGACACGGTTAATGGACTCGGCGGCGATGACACCCTGATTGGTCTGGGCGGCGACAACGTCCTGAACGGTGGCGACGGCGACGATCGGTTTATTACCGTCTATGGCGACAATGTTATCGATGGTGGTGACGGCAACGATGTGTTGTTGATTGCAAATGGCAGTCGAGATGATTTCGAAGTCATAGATCGAGGGAACGGCATTGTTGAAGTCAGCAGCAGCAACGTTAAAAACTTTATTACCAATGTTGAATTCGTTCAGTTCGGATCCACGCTTTATTCTGTTGATTCTTTGATCAGTGGTGGCAGCGGCAACGCTCCCGTGATCGTGGATCCAGAAAATCCGCACATCTTCATTTCGGAAAACACATCATTTGTCGTCGACGTTAACGCGACTGATCTTGATGGCGACACTCTGACATATTCTATCGTCAACGACGGTGACGGTGCTCTGTTTCAGATTGATCCTCAAACGGGTGAATTGTCGTTCAAGTCTGCTCCAGACTTTGAGTGCCCGAAAGACACCGATGGCGACAACACTTATGACGTGACCGTAGTTGTAAGTGACGGCACAAACAGTGTTTCAACAACCTTGTGGGTCACAGTGCAGGACGTGAATGAGAGCACAAATAGTGCTCCTGAATTTACCAACGTTGAAGAAGGTGAAGTCGTTTATGTTAATGAAAACACAACATTCGTAGGTGACGCAGACGCCACTGATGCTGACGGCGATACGCTGACGTTCTCAATCTCAGATGGTCTTGGAACTCCTGGAAGCGGCAACAACGAAGATGCAGGTCGATTTGTAATTGACCCGCAAACCGGCGTTCTTTCGTTTCTGGCTGCACCGGACTTCGAAAACCCATCAGATGCCGATGGTGACAATACCTACCATGTGACGCTTGTTGTTTCAGACGGAAATGCTGCTCAGGAACGAAAAGTTGTCGTTAAGGTTCTCGACGTGAATGAGAGCAGCAATACTGCTCCTGTATTCACGAACGTGCAGGAAGGCGAGATTGTTGACGTTGCCGAAAACACAACATTGGTTGGCGACGCGAACGCGACTGATGCCGACGGCGACACTCTGACGTATTCCATCAGCGGTGGTGCCGATGCCAGCAAGTTCACAATCAATTCATCAACGGGTGTGGTTTCGTTTGCAACGGCTCCAGACTTTGAAGCTCCGACCGACGCTGACGGTAACAATCAGTACCAGCTGACATTGAAGGTTTCAGATGGGAACGGCGGCTTCGATGAAAAGAACGTTGTGATTCGTGTGACGGACGTGAATGAGAGCAGCAATACTGCTCCTGTATTTACGAACGTGCAGGAAGGCGAGATTGTAGACGTTGCCGAAAACACGACTTTGGTTGGCGATGCGAACGCAACTGATGCCGACGGCGACACTCTGACGTATTCCATCAGCGGTGGTGCCGATGCCAGCAAGTTCACAATCAATTCATCAACGGGTGTGGTTTCGTTTGCGACAGCTCCGAACTTTGAAGCTCCGACTGATGCCGATGGCAACAATCGCTACGAACTGACATTGAAAGTTTCCGACGGCAACGGGGGCTTCGATGAAAAGAACGTTGTGATTCGTGTAACGGACGTAAATGAGAGCAGCAATACTGCTCCCGTGTTCACGAACGTGCAGGAAGGCGAGGTTGTTGACGTTGCCGAAAATACGACATTGGTTGGCGACGCGAACGCAACTGATGCTGACGGCGACACTCTGACGTATTCGATCAGCGGTGGTGCCGATGCCAGCAAGTTCACAATCAATTCGTCAACGGGCGTGGTTTCGTTTGTGTCAGCTCCAGACTTTGAAGCTCCGACCGACGCTGACGGTAACAACCAGTATCAGCTGACATTGAAGGTTTCAGATGGGAACGGCGGCTTTGATGAGAAGAACGTTGTTGTTCGAGTTAACAATGTTAACGAAGGAACGAATAGTGCTCCTCAATTCACCAACGTTTATCAGAACGAAAACGTTGTGGTTAATGAAGGAACAACGTTTGTTGGTGACGCTGACGCAACGGATGCCCGACGGCGACACTCTGACGTACTCGATCGTTGGAGGAGCCGATGCAGCCGCCTTCACCATCAACGCAGCAACGGGGGCCGTTTCGTTTGTTAACGCTCCGGACTTTGAAAATCCAACCGACAGCAATGGCGACAACTTCTATCAGATTCGGCTTCGAGTTTCTGATGGGCAGGCCTTCCAGGATCGAGACGTTCTCGTTTCGGTGGACGATGTGGCTGAAGGGACCAATCAGGCACCTCGGTTTACAAACGTTCAGGTTGGTGACTTTGTTTATGTGAACGAGAACACAACGTTTGTCGGTGATGCCAATGCCAACGATCCAGACGGGGACTCAGTGACGTTCTCAATCGCTGGCGGACCAGATGGAGCGTTGTTTACGATCAATTCGCAAACTGGCGTTGTCTCGTTCATTAATGCTCCAGACTTTGAAAATCCTGGCGACAGCGATGGCGATAACAGCTATGGCGTCGTGATTCGCGTTTCTGACGGGGTTTCTTACCAGGATCGTTTGGTGTGGGTTGAGTTGGTGAACGTTGCTGAATAAGTGACCGATTTCGAGTGACCTGCTTCTAACCACGTTGAATCAGGCCTCATTTCTGTGGAATCTCTGTAAGGCCCGTTGCTGTAGCTACTGCAACGGGCCTTTTTCGTGGGTTCGTCAGGTGAGAATCCTCTGAAACGTGCGAAACGCAGTATTGGAAGAAAAACACGGGCTCTCACGTGGGAAGATTCTCTTCATTCCGTCGTTTTCCTATGATCCCCGATAACTTAATCGCTGGTCGGCTTGGTGATGGCGGCATTTGGCCGTCCGAGCTGCCCCCAAAGCACTGTTAACAATACGGCGCGAATGTGCCGGAGATTTTCATGGCAGAAGCAACAACAGAAGTTTCCAACGAATCAATTGATCTCCTGCACAAGGCTCACGCGAAGCTTCGTGAACAGATCGCCAAAGTGATTGTCGGGCAGGGCGACGTCATTGACCAGTTGCTGATTTCCCTGTTCAGCCAGGGGCATTGTTTACTGGAAGGCGTTCCGGGACTTGCGAAAACGCTCATGATCAGCACTTTAGCTAAGTGTCTATCGATGAACTTTTCACGAATCCAGTTTACTCCCGACTTGATGCCGGCAGACATTACGGGCACTGACGTACTGCAGGAGAATCGAGAAACCGGGCAGCGAGAATTTCGGTTCATTCAGGGGCCATTGTTTCACAACATGGTGCTGGCCGATGAAATCAACCGAACGCCTCCGAAAACTCAGGCGGCGTTGCTGGAGGCGATGCAGGAACGTCAGGTGACTGTCGGGCAGACGATTCATAAGCTCAGCGATCCGTTTTTTGTGCTGGCCACTCAGAACCCGATCGAACAGGAAGGCACTTATTCTTTGCCGGAAGCACAGCAGGACCGGTTTATGTTCAAGGTCTTCGTTACCTATCCGACCTTCGAGGAAGAACGCCAGATTGCTCGCCAGACAACTTCCGATTTTCGTCATACCGTTGAGCCGGTGTTGTCGGCTGAACAGGTTATGGAATTGCAGCATGTTGTCAGGCAGGTGCCGGTTTCAGATCATGTTGTGAATTATGCTTTAGCGTTGGTTCGCCAGACGCGAGTCGGGCAACCGGGAGCGCCGGATTGGATCAACGAATGGCTGGCCTGGGGGGCTGGCCCGCGAGCTATGCAGAACCTGCTGCTGGGCGGAAAGGCGCGAGCGTTATTGCATGGGCGAACTCATGTTTCAACGGAAGATATCAAGGCGTTGGCCGGGCCAGTGCTGCGTCATCGTATTACTCCCAACTTCACGGCTGAAAGTGAAGGCATTACGTCCGACAAAGTGATCGAACGGCTGATTCAGGAAACACCAGACAAGGAAAGTGAACTGACAAGTGACCCACGACTTGGAAAGATTTTTGCAGCCTGACGAAATCGCGAAGATTTCCCGTCTGGAACTGCGAGCTCGAAAAGTTGTCGACGGGTTCGTATCCGGATTGCATAGAAGTCCGTACTTTGGTCAGTCCACTGAATTCGTCCAGCACCGCGAATATGTGCCGGGTGACGATACGCGCCGAATTGACTGGAAAGTCTGGTCAAGAACGGATCGCTACTATCTGAAGCAGTTTGAAGAGGACACAAACGTTCGAGTCATGCTGTTGGTTGACGGCAGCGAATCGATGCAGTTTGGCAGCGGTGCTATTACAAAATTTGAATACGCTCAAACTGTTGCGGCCGCGTTGGCAATGCTGGTTTTGAAGCAGCACGATTCGGTGGGCGCGGCCCTGTTTGATACACAGGTTCGCAGCATTATCCCTTCCAGCAGTCGCAACAATCACATGACCACAATTCTGCAGGGGCTTTCCGTGGCCACTGCAGTTGGAAAAACCGACATCAACGCGGTGTTGCGTAAGTCTGCTGAAATGATGTCTCATCGCAGCATTGTTATTCTGATTTCTGATTTATTCTGCGATCGAGACGCACTGTTTAAAGGTCTGCAATTACTTCGCCAGCGTAAGCATGAAGTATTAATCGTGCATACGATGGACGATCAGGAACTGGATTTTGACTATTCAGGTACGCTGCGGTTTGAAGGTCTGGAAGACAGTGGAAAGCTGACTTGCGATCCTAACGCTCTGCGGTCCGGATACCTGAGTGCTTTGGAGAAATTTCTGGAAACCGTGCGACGACGCTGTGCGGGCAGTCTTGTTGACTATCGGTTGTCGCGCACCAGCGAAAATCTGGATGCTGTGTTGTCACATTTGCTGAATTCCAGAATCGGAATGAGAAAGAAATAGTGTTCGGTTTTATGTGTCTGCCAGATGGCAATTTGTTTGTCAGGAAACAGGCAACTAAGCACTAGTGGTTCGGATATAAATATGTCGTGGTTATCGCAGTACTTCCTGAATCCCAGCTTTGTGCTGCCAGGTGCTGCGCTGGCCGCTGTTCCGATTATTATTCATCTGCTAAGTCGACTGCGATATAAACGTGTTCAATTTGCGGCGATGGAATTTCTACTGCAAAGCGACGAGCTGAACCGTCGTCGGTTGATTATCGAACAATTGCTGCTGCTGCTGTTGAGAGTGCTGGCTGTACTGCTGATTATGTTTCTGATCGCCCGACTGGTGCTTGATTCGTCAGGCATGATGATGTTGCGCGGAGCGACAACGCATCATGTGATCATTATTGACGATTCGTTGTCAATGAGAGCCACGGATCATGATGCCACGATTTTTCGACGGGCGATTGATACGGTTAAGCGAATGGTGTCGCAGGGTAGCGGACAGCCGCGAACTCAACGCGTGACTGTGTTAACGATGACTCAACCTGATCGACCATTGGTCACGGATCGGACTCTGGATGGAGCTTTAATTCAGGAATTGACGCCGCGTTTGGACAACCTGCAATGTTCTTACAAAGCGGCTTCTCCTGTGGCCGCAATTGTTGCTGCCGAGCAGATTTTGGCGGGCGATGGAGGCGTTGCGCCTCAGGTTCACATTGTGACCGATCTTCGCAAGTCTGATTGGGTAAGTCGTACAGAAATGGCGACCGCGTTGAAGGGGCTGGATGCGTTGGATGCCGAAATCAGCGTCATTTCTGTGACTGAGGAATCGCCATCAAACCTGGTTATCAGTCGCATGCAGTCTGAAACTCTGGCTGTTGCGGTGGGCATTCCATGGCGGCTGAACCTGACGATTGCGAATCACGGCATTCAGAAATCAGCTGGATTGCGAGCCGACGTGTTTGTGAATGGAACTGCCTTACCTGGAAAAGTGCTGATTCCAGACATCGAACCAAATTCTTCCGCAGAACTTTCGCACGATATCGTGTTTGATGCGGCGGGCCTTCAGGAAATTGAAGTGCGTCTTGAAGAAGATATTCTGCGGGAAGACAACAGTCGATTTGTTGCCGTTGAGGTGACTGATAGCCGTCGAGTTCTGGTGATTGACGACGAAGCAGAACAGCAGGATGCCAAGTATGTTTCGTTGGCGATTTCTGATCCTGGTTTAACGGGAATTGTGACTGAGCAGCGAACTTCAGATGTGCTGACGTCAGTTGATCTGGACCAGTATGACAGCATCTATCTGCTCAACGTGCGAGAGCTTCCGGCGGATGCCGTGCAATATCTGGCAGCCTACGTGAAGGCTGGCGGTGGTATCGCCTGGTTTCCGGACGGACAGGCAAATACGCGTTGGTACAATTCTGCTTTGCAGCAGGATTCTGCGAAGTTATTTCCCGTGCAGTTGACGACCGTACACAGTGCTGATGCAAATTCGGAAGACGACACTGCAGGGTTTGACGTGCCGGTTTTTGAAGATCACTTTATCTTTCTGGCCTATAACGATCCGGAATCAGGTTTGGCGGATGCATTGCAGTTCACCAACTGGTTCCTGACTGCTCCCGATCAAGGTGCTTCAGAACTATCGGCTCAAGGCGTTCAAACATTGGCTCGCATGAAGGATGGAAGTCCGGTTGTGTTTGAGCACTCTTTTGGGAAAGGGCGTATCCTCACCTTTCTGATTTCAGCTGGCCGCCGCTGGAGCAACTGGCCAATCGCAGACTCGCCCGGATATGTCGTGATGCACCTGTTGATGGCTCAGTACTTACAGACTCCCAGTCGAGTGGTCAGTGTTCGTGAAGTTGGGGATGAGCTGCGATTTGCGTGGCCAATCAGCGAGTATTCCGACGTGCTGGAAGTGTTTTTGCCTGCCTCAGACGACGATCAATCCAGGGACGATACCTTTGTCAGGTTGCAGGCAACGCCCGTCACTTCTAACGCCGGCGAAGGCGAAGAAAGCGGTGCGGGAAATGACGACGGGCAGCTTTCGGTGACCGTGCCTCAGGCAAATCGCCCGGGCACATTTCGAATCAAACGCTTTGATCTGGATGGCGAAACAAATGAACAATGGCTGGCGATGAATGTGTCAGCAGCGGAAAGCAATCTTCAGTCGGCGACTGCGGCGGAAGTGGAACAATTGGTTGAATCCGGCAGCTTGCGAGTGATTTCGGCTGAGACCACCGGCGAACTGACGGCAAGTGATGCGGGGCGAGATGTTCGCTGGTTTTTATTGGGGCTGCTGGTTGTTGTGCTGGTGGCTGAACAGTTGCTTTCGCTGCGTCTGAGCTTTCATCCTGAGGTGAAAGCATGATGTTTCGCGGTATCCATTTATTGGCTCAGGCGTCTGAGTCGTTTGAAACGACCGAATACGATCTGCCCGAATCGACTGTCGGAATCCTGCTTTTGCTGGGTGGGATGTTGCTGTTGTTCGGGCTGGCTTCCTGGACGTCACTTCGCGACACCCGGTTTTTGAAAACGCCCTGGCGAGCGGGCTTGCTGGCCTTGCGTGCCACTGTGCTGATTCTGTTGTTGTTTGTATTGCTGAATCCTCGGCAGAGAACTCAGACAACGCAGATTCAGAAATCGCGAGTTGGAATTCTGGTTGATACGTCGCTTTCTATGGCTTATCCGGTTGCTGAGCAGGACGATGTTTCCGGCGATTCAGTTGCAGGCGATTCTGGATTAGAACTGAAGGGGGCTGTTAAATCGCGAGCGGAGGCGGTGCAGGCAGCGTTTGTGGATTCTGGATTACTGAATCAGCTTAGCGAAACGCACGCTGTATCTGTGTATACGTTTGATTCGTCTTTGGATGGCCCCAAGGCTGTTGTGTCGCAGGGCGAAGCTACGTTTGTGATGCGAGAATCAAATCCGGCTACTGGTGCATCACCTCAGGATCAGCCCGATTCTGATGCTGGGGCGACTCGAGTGGAACTTGGTGGAGTAGCAGCAAAATCGAAGGAAGAGCTGCAGGCCGAATGGAGCAGAATTCTGCAGCCAATGGGCGCGGAAACTCGACTGGGAGAATCGCTGAATCAGATGATCGGCGATATGTCGGGAAGAACACTTTCCGGGATTGTTGTCCTTACAGATGGACGGTCCAACGCCGGGCTTGATGTGGAAACAGCGCGGATTCAAGCTGAACAGAGCGATACTCGACTGGTGACAATCGGTGTTGGAAGTCAGCGTCCGCAGGTGAATTTGTGGCTGGCCGGGATGCAGTCGCCGTCTGAAGTTCATCGCGGAGATCCATTTGATATCGCCGTGGTTGTACAGGGCAGCGGGTTGGAATCTCAAGCTGGTAACATTCAATTGTTTCAGCAGACAGCTGGAGGCGATGGTTCCGACCGAAAACAGGTCGCAGAGAAGTCGTTTGAACTTTCCGAAAATGGATTGCCCGCCGAAGTTGGCTTTCAACAGCAACTGAACGTTCCGGGCAATTACGACTATGTTGCGGTGGCGAAACTGGCAGATGGCACTTTGAGAGAACTCACACTGGAAGACAACCAGCGCCGCAGAGAAGTGGAAGTGAGTGACCGCAAGCAGAAGGTGCTGGTGATATCCAGTGGGCCGATGCGTGACTATCAGTTTGTTCGCAACACTTTGTTTCGCCACAGTGGCATTGAATCCGATGTTTGGTTGCAGTCTATTACTGAAGAAAACATCGGATTCGTTTCTCAGGAAGCTGAAAAGCTGCTGACACGATTTCCTGAAACAGAAGCGGAGCTGTTTCAGTATGATGTGATTGTTGCCTTTGACGCAGACTGGTCTCGCTTGTCTCCGAAGCAGCAGCAGTTTCTGAACCGATGGGTGGATGAACATTCCGGCGGAATCATTTTTGTGGCCGGTGAAATTTACACTTCAGAAATTGCTCGAACACCAGATAAGTTTAAGGATATTGCCGTTCTGTATCCGGTGGTTCTGAACAGAATGCTGGTTGATCTTAAGGTGTCTCAGCGAGCTGATAAGCCGTGGCCGGTGCTGTTGACGCCGGAGGGCAAGACCAGTGGCTTCATGAAAATTTCGGATGCAACCGGCAAAGCAGACGTCGAGCTGTGGAACCGGTTTAAGGGAATTTTTCGATCGTATCCTGTCAAGTCTGTTAAAGACGGTGCTATTGTTCTGGCTCGATACGGGAATCCTCGCGCCAGCACTCAGGATGGGCTTCCCCCGTATTTAGCAAGTCAGTTTTACGGCAAAGGTCGCACGATGTTTATTGGTTCTGCTGAAACCTGGCGGCTGCGGGCGATTAGTCCGGAAGGGCATCAGCGATTCTGGACCAGTCTTATTCGAGAAGTTGGGCAGGGACGCAGAAGTCGTGGGCGATCTCGCGGTTTACTGCTGCTGGATAGAACGGAAGTTTCTCCTGGCCAGACCGTCACCATTCGAGCACAACTTTATGATGCCCGCATGCAGCCTCTCGTGCGTGAATCCGTTTCTGTGTCGATCTCTGACGAGCAGGGGCGTCCGGTATCCGTGCCTGATTCGTTGCGAGCCGATTCTCGCAAGCCCGGCCAGTTCTTTAATTCGTTTCGCCCAGGGCGTCCGGGGGTCTACCGAGTGACCGTGCCGGTGCCCGAATCCAGTGATGTGTTGCAGGGCAATATTGAGGTTGTTTTACCAAACCTGGAATCGGAAAATCCGTCTCAGGATGTCAAGTTGCTGACAAGCCTTACTGAAGGCACAGGCGGAAAGTATTTGAGTTTGGAAGAAGCCCAAGGTCAGGTTTTGGAGCTTCTTCCAGATCGCAGTGAACCAATTGTTATCGATGAACAACTAAAGACATTGTGGGACAAACAGTGGCTGATGTATTTGATGGTGGTTTTGTTAGGACTGGAATGGGCTCTTAGACGCGTTGTCCGTCTGTCTTGACGGCCCTTACGCAGCACTGAGGGTTTGTTTTGGAATGATTTTGGCCCTGTTTATAGCTGCCCCTTCAGCGGCTGAGTGGTTTTTGGTCATTGGCAGCGAGTTGGAAGCTTCGGTTGTAGAACGTTTTGTTGATCAGATTTCTGCAAAACTGTATTTTTGAGCGTTCCGTGGTATGCGTTGAAACACGGTGCGAGACTTGTCATTGCGGCTCGCATAAAATCAGGTAACCAGAGATAATTTGCTGGGCACAACATTTTGAACTTACACAGGTTGCGACGATTCAACAGGTGCTGATCGTCGCGGAATAACGTCGTATCTTTTACAGAACGTTAACCAACGGATACTTTGCAAGCGAAACATGTCGGGCGCAAATTCAGACAATAAGATGAAGGTGAAACTGCCAACTGTAATCAGCCAGTTGCTGCAGGGGTTACGTTCGCGCATTCGTCGCTATTCTGTATTTTCCGGTTTCCTGTTTTGCGTTTCTGCGGCGGGATTGGTGTTTTGGCTGACATCCGGCATTGATGCTGGTTGGTTTGCTTTACAGCGGCTGGAACTTCCTGTCGGGTTTCGCTTGATCTTGTTTGCGGTAATGGCAGTGGTCAGTGTTTGGCTGTTGCTGTCTCAAGTTCTTCTGCCGCTGGTGCGTCGTCATAAAGATCGTGAGTTGGCTCTGCTTTTGGAACGGCGATTTCCGGAATTTCAGGACGGTCTTGTCACGACGGTTGAAGGAGCGGACGGGTATCCAGGATCAGGACCCGTGGTTGAAAGTATGCTGCAGCGGACAGTTGAAGCAGCCAGTAACGTGGCTTTAAAACTATCGCCGGATGCTGTATTCAACCTGGCTCCGTTAAAGAAACGAGGCTGGTTGGCTGGTCTGCTTGTGGTCTCTGTTGTTGGGCAGGGAATTGCGGCACCTGGGTCACTGCGGCGATGGTGGAGTGCTTTTGTTTCGTGTGAAGACACTTATCACCTTCGCACGACGACGCTGGATTTTCGCGTGGTTGCTCAACCAGGAGACCGGAAGCTGGAATTCCGCCGGGCGGAAAATGCGTTGACGTACCTGCACGCAAGAGGTGCCGATTTCGAATTGGAGATGACTGTACCGGAAGGCGATTCTGACGCAGGACAGCCGTGGGTTGTGCCACAGCGAGTGCGAGTGGACGTCATTCGTGAGGATGGAAGTCGCAGTCGAACCTATGTGTCAGCCGCATCTGGATCTGGGCGGACCTTTCGCTTCATTTTGACGCGATTGCAGGAACCCGTCACCATTGAAGTATTGGCTGGCGATTTTCGTCCACCGTTGCCGCTTTCTGTTCAGGCCGTTACTCCACCATCAATTTACAGAATGGTGGCGGAGTGCGAATTTCCCGACTACACAGGATGGAACGAGCAACGCGATAGGGTGGTGTCCGTTTTAGGCAGCGAACTTTCCTTGCCGACCGGGACCAGGTTTCAGCTGGAAGCCGAATGCAACAAGCCGCTGCAGTCGGCCCGGATTGTCACTGATTTGTTTGAAATTTACGGTGATCGTGATTCGTGCGAGCTGATCGCACGTGAGGGCTTTTCTGGAGATTTTCAGGCGGCTGGCCCGCTATTGTCGCCTGACGGTTTAAGAGTTCAGGCGGCGTTTCTTTTGCAGGGCGAAGACTTATCGCAGGCTGCTTCTGACTTAGTTGCGGCTACGGCCGATTCGTCACTGCAGATTGCATCGAATACGTCGTTGCGGTTCTTCCTGCATGATGAAGACGACATTATGTCTACGACGCAGGAATCTATCCGGATTCGTGCCATTGCAGACAAGGCTCCCGTAATTGCAACGCGAACAAGCGGAGTTACCAACTCGATTACTCGGCGAGCTATCATTCCGGTGGTTGGCACCATTCAGGATGATTACGGGCTGCAAAGCGGCGAATTTCAGTTTATGGTCGACGATGAATCTCAGTGGCGTCCTCGACCGTTTCGAATTCCGATGCCTTCCGGTGTGACGGAATTCGAACTTGGTTTCGGTGACCAAAGTAAACAGGAACGATTTGATGTGCAGCCTTTGGATTTGACGGAAGGGCAGACATTGTCGCTGACCGTCGTCGCCACCGATGGCTGCACTGAACCTGGGACAAATGTTTCTCGAGCAGAACCCGTCGTGTTTCGGATTGTCAGCAACGAAGAGTTGCTTTCAGTCTTGTATTCTCGCGAAGTGAACTTACGACGGCAGTTTGAAGAGTTGATTCAGAAGCTGGAACAGGTTCGTGACGATCTGCAATTCAATCAGGCTTTGGCCGATCGCATCGAAGCGGCGGCGGCTGGCAGCGTGTCGCCGGAAGATCGAGTTGGTTTGACTGAGTGTGCTCGCCGCAGCGGCGATACGTTGCGGCGTCAGGACAATGAGTTGCAGGCCATTGTCGCCAGCTTTGAAGAGATTGTGGAACAGTTAATTAACAACGCGATTCCGCCGCAGCAACTGGCGGAAAACATGCGGACCAGCATTGTTGCACCAATGAAAGCCGTGTCGGAAACGCTGATGGTGACCGCAGATCGTTCGATCAGTCGCTTTCGAGTCGCGGCGAGTGGGGGGCAGCCCGCAGCAGAACTGCTATCAGCATCGATTTCAGATGTAACATCCGTAGTTTTTGAGTTGCGAAGAATTCTCGAAAACGTGCGCGATATGGCGGAGTTTCATGAGGTGTTGAGCGATTTGAATGACATCCTTGAAGAACAACAGCGGATTCAAAAGGAAACCAACATTCAGCAGATCAAGAATCTGGGCCTTGGACCTTAGCCGAATTGATGTGATGTGCATGTGAAGAATTTTGAAGATCGCAGTTTGGCGTTTGAGAGCATTGACGCGTGTGTGCGTTTAGTGAAGGTCGCAGTTATGTTTACAAAACGTGTAACGTCATTGAGCATGCAGACCAGGCTGGTTGCTGATCGAGCTTATCAAATGGAACACGCCAACCTGGATATTCGCCGCCTTCTGATTTTGTCTGTTGTTACCGTTGCGGCTGCTGCAGGTGGTTTCAATGTGGGGCTTGCCGACGAGAACGGAATATCAGCCAGTCAGAAACTGAAGAATGAGCAGGAAGCGATCAGTGGTCGGTTTGCTCGGTTTGAACGCGTTCTTTCTCAGATGGCCGACATGCTTGGCTATGACGACCCGGAACGTGCTGAGCTGCTTCGTCGGGCCATCAGCCTCGGGCGTGAGCAGGGGATTAGTCCAGCTCTTGAGACCATCTCGTTAGATCTTGAACGATCGGAATTTGGCAGCGCAGTTGAAAAGCAGAAGGCTGTCACAGCCAGCCTGAAGGGACTGTTAAAGTTGCTTCAAAGCGAAGATCGCATGAGTTCCGTGGAACGTGAACGAGAGCGGCTTAACAACCTTTTGAAAGACGTTAACAACGTCATGCTGGAAGAACGAGCTGCCAGGGCCAGAGCTCAAAATTCAGAGGCCCCTTCCAGCGCCGCTCCTGCACAACAGGAGGCAATTCGCAAGACAGACAAGATTCTGGACGACATTGAGAAGCACGACAATCCCGGCAAGTCTGACGCATCGAGTGAATCGGAATCAGAAGCTGAGAATTCCGGTGCAAACTCGGCGAAGTCAAAGTCAGACAAGGCCGACGGCAAGCCATCCGACAAAGCTGCCAATGCGGAAGATTCAGATACTGAACAAGCAGAGGCAAAGAACGCTGATACAGAAGAATCTGACAAGCAGAGCGAAGGCGAATCGAAGGACGACAACTCAAAACCTGGTAAAAAGTCATCGGAAGGTCAGCCATCGGACAGTAAGCCGTCTGATGAACAGAACAGCCCGAAGGATGGCAGCGAAAGCCCGTCATCTGAAAATCAGTCGTCTTCGCCCAAGGGGGATTCTGAAAGCCAGCAGCAGAGTTCAAACAGTGGAAAACAGGAACAAAAAGAAGAAGACGAAACGGAACAGACTCAGGGGAAAGAAAATCTTAGCACTGCCAAAAAAATGATGCAGGAAGCTTTGGATCTGTTGAAAGAGCAAAAAAAAGAACAGGCGATTGCGAAGCAGGATGACGCCATCAGCGAATTGCAAAAAGCAGCGAATGAACTCGAAAAATTACTGAACCAGCTTCGCGAAGAAGAAAAGGAAATGACGCTTGCCGCATTGGAGGCTCGTTTTCAGCGACTGCTGGCGATGCAGACTCAGATTATGGGGGCCACCTCAGACCTGTCCGCGACGCCTCGATCAGAATGGTTAGACAACGCGATTAACGCGTGTCGAGCACTGTCTCAGCAACAAAACGAATTAACTCGCGAATGCAGCTATACAACTTCGCTGCTTCGAGAAGACGGGACGTCGGTTTCGATACTGTTGGCGGTGGAAGACATCGAAGCGGATATGGGGAAAATCGCCGAACGCTTACAGCAGACAAAGGCCGACACGTTGACATTGTCGATGGAAACCGATGTCATTGAAGCTCTTAAGGAGCTGGTTGAAACGACGCAGCGTGAAATGGCGGAAATGAAACAACAGCAGCAACAGCCGCCTCCATCTGGTCAGCAGCAGAAGCAGGATCTGGTTGATCTGATGCAGGAAATTAAGGTGCTGCGATCTTTGCAGTTGCGAGTGAATCGGCGAACAAGGCAGGTCAATGATTTAATTCCGGAAGCTTCTTCAAACGATATGGCTGACCTGCAGGAGCAGTTGGTTGAATTGGCAAGTCGTCAACAGCGACTTGCCGATTCCGCAGGGGAGCTGGCTTTGAAGATGAAGGATTCGCAATGACTGGTTTTAGGCAAGCGACTTGTGGTGTCGGCCAGCGACTGATGCTGTCGGTGTGCTGCGTGTTTGTGATGTCTGGTGGCATGGTGCGTTCGCAGGATCCGGTAAACAGCGGTGGCGGCGAACAGGCCGCAGTGACGTTTGCGAAAATGGGTTCTGACCAGGTGAGAAGTGAATTGCTTGGCTGGCTGGCTTCCACCGGACAGGATGGTGAGTTGCTTGGTAAGGTGACACAGGTTTGGGCCGACAATTCTGCGATTGCGCAGCTTAGTGGCGAAGAACTATTGGATCTGGTTGTGCAATCGTTTGCTGAGGTGGATGCATCTGTCAAACGACTGGTCACGGCGACGTATGGGGCAGGGCCTCTGGTTCCGCTTGTCTATGACGGCATTCGCGGTGCGGATTTTTTTCAGACACAGGTGCAACTGTTTTCAGCTCGCTGGCTGGTGCAGCATCGCTACTATGATGACGCGTTACGGATTCTGAAGTCGCTTGATCCGGATGCTGCTGTCGACCCAGCATCACTGTTGTTTTATCGAGCAATTTGTGAGGCGGAATTGCTGCAGCGATCAGATGCGCTGGACAGCTTGTCTCTGTTGCTGAATAACACTTTGGACGTTCCAGCTCGTTTTCGAGTTGTTGCGGAGATGATGCAACAGGATCTGGTTGGGCGATCGGAGGACGGTTTAAACCAGGTCGAGAGACTGATGAACGATGTTGAGCGTCGACTGGATCTGGGAAAGTCTGACGAAGGTACTCAGAAGCAGGAAGATGCCGTAATCGCCGCCATTGACAAGTTGCTGGAAGACATGGAAAAACAAAACCAACAGCAGCAGGGTGGAGGCAATTCCAGCGGATCGCAGCAAAATCAGGCCCAGGGCACTCAGGGAGCAGATCAGAGTCAGATCAAAGGCGGTCCTGCGGAAGGAATCGCCGATAGAAAGAACCTGAAAGAGGAAGGGAAGTGGGGAATGCTTGACAAACAGGCTGAAGCCAAAGCTCGCGAGTTAATTCGTCGCAAGCTTCCCGCAAACTTCCTTGATCAGATTGGCAGGTTTTCAAAGAAACTGGCCGAACAGAAGCAGTGATTTGTGACGGGTATTGAGGTTGGGTTGTTGATTTGTATTTGTTAAGTGATGGAGCGGTATGTTAATTTCGTTAGTCAAAATAGCTGTCTTGCTGCAGTTGCTGATGCCTGATGCTGAAGTTGCAACACTGGATGGAAGTCGATTTGTTGGCACGCTGAAATCAATTGATCAGCAGCAGGTCGTTCTGGAAGCTACGGGTGGCAAGGCTGTAAATGTGCCGTTGGCAGACGCTCTGGAACTGACGCTGGCGGCAGACGCTGCCGTGGCTGGATCCGGACAGACTTTAAGAGTCGTCCTTGCAGACAAGTCGTCGATTCCTGTTGACAAAATTTCCAGCGACGCGACGGACGTTCGATCGGTGTCGGAGTTGCTGGGGACATTGAACTTCGCCCGATCAGCTGTTAGAGCAGCCTTGTTGCAACCGATGAATCCCGATTGGGTTTTGCAATGGGACGCCTATCTGCAACGCAGCAATGAGAAAGACATGCTGATCGTGCAGAAAAAGGACGGAGTGGGGCTCGACTTTCTGTCTGGGGTTGTCGGTTCGGTTAGCGCAGAATCCGTCGCCTTCTTGTTTGATGGCAATGAAATTCCCGTGCCTCGCCCGCGAGTTGTGGGTGTTGTGTTTGCTGACGTGAAAAACAGTGCTCAGCGATCAAGCACGCCGCTTTCACTGCAGCTTATGGATGGTTCCATACTGAGTGGAAGTTCAGTCACAATGAGTGATTCGATGTTTCAGGTGGAATCCGGCTGGGGCCAACGACTACAGATTCCTGTTAGCGCCGTGCTTTCTGTTGACTTCAGCAGCGGGCGATTGAATTATCTTTCTGACCTGCAGCCGATTCTGGAGCAATATGCGGGATTGGATCCTGATGGTAAAGAATGGGGCCCGTTGTTCGACGAAGATCGCGGCAGTCGGACGGGACTTTCCAGTCAGTGGCGTATGTCTCGCGATCGATTCCCCAACAGTGGTCGTCCACCGCTAACGTTGCGTGGTCGTCGCTATCAAAAGGGCCTGTGCATTTTTCCAAGTGCCACCATTGAATACGCGTTGGATGGTAAATATTCCAGCCTGAAAGCAGTCCTGGGTGTCGACGACGACGTGGCCTTCAATCAGCAAAAGGGGGCTCCGGATACAGCCGTGGAATTGAAAATACTTGTGGATGGAGAGTCCGTTTTTCAAAAACTGATCGGTGCTCGAGAAGCCCCCATTCCTCTGGATTTAAACCTGAAGGGGGCCAACACTTTGACGATTGTTGTCGATTTTGGGGATGGCTCCAGCATGTGTGACTATCTGGATCTTGCCGACGCCAAACTGGTTGTTGATACAACTCAAAAATAAGTTCCGTCTTATGAATTTCCGCGTTGTTCGATCTTTGTCTATCGCAACTGTTCTGCTGATCTCTTCCACTGGCATTGGGCAGGAAGTGGTTTCCGTTGAACAGAAACAGAAGAGTCGTATCGAAACGATCAGGCGTATTTCGCCTTCTGTTGTTTGCGTTATGCCGCCCGGTGGTGGAGGCGGTGGTTCTGGCGTGCTGATTTCTGCTGACGGGTACGCGATCAGTAACTACCACGTAACGTCCGGTTCCGGCAACTTTATGAAGTGTGGCCTCAACGATGGTCGAGTGTATGACGCCGTGATTGTAGGGATCGATCCCACAGGTGACGTGGCGTTGATTAAGCTGCTGGGTCGAGAAGACTTTCCGTTTTGCACACCCGGTAACAGCGATCTTGTGAAAGCCGGAGACGAAGTTCTGGCGTTGGGGAATCCTTTCTTATTGGCGTCGGATTTTACGCCAACGGTTACCTACGGCATTGTTAGCGGCGTTAATCGCTATCAGTATCCGGCGAATTCGTTCCTGGAATACACAGATTGCATTCAGATCGACGCGTCCATCAACCCCGGAAATTCCGGTGGGCCGTTGTTCGATATCAATGGGCGATGGATTGGCATTAACGGTCGAGCATCATTCGAAAAGCGCGGCCGCATTAATTCGGGAGCAGCCTATGCCATTTCCGTCCGACAGATTCAGTTGTTTATCGACCAGCTAAAGTCCGGTCGAATCGTGGATCATGGACGAACGGATTTCACTGTCACCACTTCATCCGATGGACTGATTGAAGTTCAGGAGGTGTCTCAGATTTCTGACGCGTGGCGTCGAGGACTGCGACCAGGCGATGAACTGATTTCTTTCGGAGATCGCTCGCTGAAAAGTGCCAATGACTTGAAAAATATTCTTGGGATCTATCCGGCTGGTACACGTGTTCCAATGACGTATCGAAATCGTGAAGGTGTCCGCAAGGTCTATGTGCGGCTAAGCCCGCTGCACGGATTTGAAGCAGCTCCGCCCATACCTCAGGAAGCTGAACCCAAACGCCCGGAAGACCCTGATGGCCAGCCGAACCCGGAAGATCCTCATGCCGAGGAGGAAGCGGTGGTTCCGCCGGAGTACGCTCATTTGTTTGTTGAGAAAAAAGGGTTTGCCAATTTCTATTACAATCAGCAAATGCAGGATCGGATTCTTGTTCCGCTGCAACAAATGCTCAGTGCCGGTTCAACGGGGGGCACTTCAACATGGGTTTTACAGCTAAAGCATCCTGTAGCGAAAATTGAAACGCCAGGAGAACTGCTGGTTGGTGCAACAGCTGCTGGGCTACTGGGAGACAACTGGCCAATTTCTCACCAGCAAATTGACAAGCTGGATGCGTCCAATGAACCATTGGAATTCTGGGGCTTGTTAACTGGCACAATGCAGCTGCACAGACTTTTTCTTAATGATCTGTCACTGTTTTCAAGCGTCCATTATCACGGCACGGACACGCTTCAGCCGTCTGGGGAAACTGTGCGGGTTATCGTTATACAGGACGATGCTCGCGTTGTTCGCTGGTATTTCGATGATCGTTCGCCTCTTCCGATCGGCGTTGACACTTTAATTGGTGTTGGCAACGATGAATCACGGCTTCGTTTTCGCGATTGGGACACCAGCGGGGAAATACCGTGGCCCCAAGAAATTGGCGTCGTTAACAGCGATACCGAAGAAGTGACATGGTTGGAAGTGTTGAACTTTGAATTGCGAAAGACTGCTCGGGCGGCGATGAGTGGTGCGGCAGGCAGTGAGGTGAAATCGTGAGCAGCCTGAAGTTTTTTGTTTCCGCAGTTGTTCTGCTGACTTGCAGCCATGTTTTCGCTGACACGACTCAAACCGATGTCGTCATCGTAGATCGGCAGTCTTCCATTGTGAAATTGTTTGGTGCCGGTGTTGGAAATCTGGATTCTTACGGTACAGGCGTGTTGATTTCAGACAAAGGTCACGTTGCGACCGTATGGAATCACCTGGTTAATACGGGTTTTCTGACGGCTGTTGTTGCCGATGGGCGTCGGTTTAGTGTTCAGGTGGTTGGCACCAGTCTGGAGCACGATCTTGCAATTCTGAAGATTGATAGTGAAGACGACGACGTGTTTTCGTTTGTTGATATTCAAGCCCCGGGGTCCGTGTTTCCTGGGCAATCTGTTTATGCTTTCAGCAATGTCTTTCATGTCGCTACTGGAAATGAACCAGTGTCCGTCGTGCATGGAATTGTCGCTTGCGAATCAACTTTGGATGCTGGCCTGGGGCGATGGCAGTTTCCCGTGAAGTCTCCCGTCTACATTCTGGATGCCATTACAAACAATTCCGGAGCCGCCGGAGGACTGCTGACGTCAGTTAATGGAGAGCCGCTGGGTTTACTTGGGCGAGAAATTCGGCATCGCGGCAGTAATATGTGGGTGAATTACGCTGTTCCCTGGAAGACTCTGCGACCAGTGGTTGCCGCGATTTTAGCGGGTGAGCGAGTGGCCGCATCAAAAGAGCCGGTTAAAGACTCGCCACCCGTTTCCGATCGACGTTTGACATCCACATTTGGCATTACGTTGATGCCGGAAGTGCTGGACAACACGCCCGCTTATATTGATCGCGTGATTCCTGGATCACCGGCGAAGGCAAGCGGATTTCGTCGAGGTGACCTGGTGCTGATGGTGAATGACGCTGTTATTCAGTCTGTAGAAAGTCTACAGAAAGAACTTGGCGGAATTCGATCAGGTCAGCGAGTCACAATTACCGTCAATCGAGAAGGCAGCATTGTTGTGCTGCCGATCAGAGTTCCCTGAGAAGGGCATCTCCCTTGACGGGTTCACTGGTTTGTGGGAATCAGCCTCTATTTCCATTTGTGGTGCAGGCTTCATTAAGCAATTAATTCGTCTTAATTTGGTTCCAGTGGAACAAACATTCGTCGCATCGCTTCGCTGGCGTTTTTTTCCGTTTCCTTTGCCTGGCGTTGGAACTCCTGCTGGCTCCGAAACCCTGTATCAGCAGACATTTTAGGGGCATTGAATCCACCGTCAGCACGGATGACTCTGGCCTTGCTGTTGTCTTTCATGCACGTCTTCAGGATGTTAATCGCTTTGCGGCGACATTCGTCATCCAGAATTGGTATCAGCAATTCAATACGGCGATCAAGGTTTCGTGGCATCATGTCAGCGCTGGAAATCAGCACCTGATCGTCGCCTCCATGGCGAAAATGGAAGATGCGAGCATGTTCCAGAAAGCGATCGATGATGCTGATGACTTCAATGTTCTCGCTTAAACCCGGAATTCCTGGTTTCAAACAGCAGATCCCTCGAATGTTCAGCCGGATTTTAACGCCAGCCTGCGATGCTTTGTACAACGCATCAATAATCTGCGGATCGACCAGTGAGTTGAATTTTGCGGTGATCGCTCCATCAGAATGATTTCGACAACGTTCCGCTTCGAAATTGATCAGTTCCATCAGCTTTTCGCGCAGGCCAATTGGTGCGGAGTTGAGCTGGTCGAACTGCTGCAACTGTGAATAACCGGTGGTGGCATTGAACCAAGAGATGACGTCGTTTCCGAGTTCTTCACTACACGTCATGTAGCTGATGTCGGTGTAGATGCCTGCGGTTGCTTCATTGTAATTGCCGGTTCCGAAATGGCAGTATCGTTGAAATCCCTGAGGTTCGCGGCGCACGACAACACACGCTTTGGCATGCGTTTTAAGTCCGCGGACCCCATAGATAACCTGAACGCCGGCCAGTTCCAGTTGTTTGGCCCATTCAATGTTTCGGGCTTCGTCGAACCGAGCTTTCAGTTCAACAATTACAGTTACGTTTTTGCCATTTTCAGCGGCCGTTTTTAGTGCTTCCACAATCGGGCTGTTGCGGCTGGTTCGATAAAGCGTTTGTTTGATGGCGACGACATCCGGATCAACGGCTGCTTCCTTGACCAGTCTGACAACTGGTTCGAAAGATTCGTACGGATGGTACAGTAGTTGATCATTACTTCTGATAGCGTCGAAGATCGACTGTCCCGGATCGATGCCCGGAGCAGCGCACGCATGCCACTTCGGGTAGGTGTGACTTTCAAAACCCGACAAATCAGAAAGCCGCATCAGGTCCCCCAGACCGGAAGGTCCCGGCACGACATAGATGTCGCGATTTCGCAACTTGAACAATTGCTTTAAAAACACCAGCATCGGAGCTGTGACAAGGTCTGAAATTTCCAGCCGCACACAGAAACTGTCCTTGCGTTCATCAAGAACGTCTTCCATTTCAGCAAGCAGATCGGTGCCGTCTTCTTCTCGAACGCTTAGGTCTGCATTTCTGGTGATGCGAAACGGAACCGTGGATACGATTTCTTCGCCAGGGAAGAATCGTTGCACAAGTAGAGCAATAACGTCTTCACCCAGAATGAATTCTTTGCCGGATTCCGCCGGCAGGCTGATGAATCGCAGATCTGATCGCCCAAATGGAATGACGGCGTACCGATAGTCATCGCCTTCACTCAGTGGGGCCAGCTGAACGGCAACGTTTGTCGTCCGTCCCAGCAACAGTGGGAAATTGTCTGGGTCGTGAACGGCAATTGGAGTCAGTATGGCCGTAATCTGTTCATCGAACAGTTGTTCGACGAATTCCGATTGCGCCTCAGACAACTCCGTCACGTGACGTCGCCTGATTCCGATTTGTGCTAACGCCGGTTCAAGCTGTTCCAGATAAATTCGGTATTGCACGTCCATCATTTGTTGAATGCGTTTTGCCGCAGCATCCAACTGATTTGATACGGTCATGCCGCTGGGATCGACACCGGTTTCGTTTCGTCGAATGGCTGTTCTCAGGCTGCCCATGCGCACCATGAAGAATTCATCAAGGTTTGATGACGTGATGGCCAGAAAACGAAGTCGTTCAAGCAGCGGCACAGATGCGTCCGCGGCTTCATCCAGTACTCGCTGATTAAATTCCAACCAGCTTAATTCGCGATTAACGTAATGTTCTGCATTGATCACGAGGGGCTCTCCCTCAATAGGACACTCAGGCCAAAGACATCTTCAAAGAAACCAGCGTTCTGGCGCAGTTCCAGTTGTTCCATCGACAAATCTCCCGTTCGTCCGCGAGCGCGAATGATCAGGCGAGTTTTTTCAACCGCACAATCCATCTCGCGAATTCGCTGACTTCTGGATTGTGCCAAAGCAATCGCGATTCGCAGAATGCTGGATAGTCGCGACAGTACCACGCGGCTATCGCGATCCAGTTCGGCAAACGCTTCATGTGTGGGTTTCGGGGCAGCTCTGCGATGGTATCGAGCGACCAGGGCAACCAGTTTGTGGTCCAGTGAATTCAGTCCGAAAATCTCACTGTTGATGATCAGGTAGTAGCTGTGTTTGTGATAGCTGGGAGTGCTGACAAACAGTCCGGCTTCGTACAGCAGAGCTGCAACGTAAAGAATGGTTTCGCAGCGGACGTCCATCTGGTGGACAGGTCTCAGAGCTCTGAAAATTTGTCCACTTAATTCCGCCACATGTTGACTGTGGTCCAGGTCCAGTTGAAATTTGCGAGCCAGTTCTTCTGCCGAACGAATAATCTGTTCTCGAAAATCTTCGGACCAGTCGGCCGGCTGCATCATTCCCTGCAACAGCGCGTCTCGCAGATTGAAGCCGGTAACCAGCAGATGGTCTGCGTTCAGCATGCGAGCCATGCGAACATGCGTCAGCAAAGCGGGCACCAGAGTTTCTGCCTGAGTTAATTCCAGGTGATGCTTGCTCATGATCTGTTCAACACTTAGTTGTGACAGTTCATTTGTCAGCCGACGCAGTTTGGGCAACGGAACCCTGATGACATCGGCGTCGGCAACATCCAGTTGCAGCGTCTTCGCAGCAAAACGTACATCGCCTCCCAGAGCCAGTAATTCGATATTGCCATATTGCGGGATGACGTCTCTTAGCTGTTCCAGAGCGCGATCAATTTGCCCATGCATAATGCTTAGAGTCTGATCGCGAGCGGCGTGGTATTGCTTGATCATTTGTTGCAGCCGCAGCGAACCCAGTCGATAAGATTGCGAGTGAATGATGTTTCTTCCTCGCAACAGCAGGATTTCTGTGTTGCCGCCTCCAACTTCCATCAGCAATGTCATCGCATCACGGAGTTCGGGTTCGCGTTCCAACAAGGGGCGAATTCCAAGATACGTGACTCGAGCGATTTCTGCATCGTCGATGGGTTCCACAATGAAGCCCGTCGAAGTATAGATTCTGTCCAGAAAGGCCATGCGATTTGTGGCTTCACGCACGGCGCTGGTCGCGACAACTCGAATGTGCTGAGGGTTGATGCACTGATATTCTTCCAGCTTTCGCCGATAGCTTTTCAATACGTTAACACATTGCAGCAGCGTTTCGCGTTTGATTTCCCGCCGTGTGAATGTGTCCTTGCCCAGACTGACGCCTCGAACAAGCTGTTCAAGCATTCGAACACCGGAGACGCCATCCGTTTCGCCAATCGCCATACGAATTGCGGACGTACCCAGCTCAATTACCGCCATCGGAAAGACGATTCCACTGGGGCGCCGTTCTGCTGGAATTTCTGAGGGTTGAGACGGACGTTCCATGATATTTTCAAATGCTGATTGGAAATTGATTGATGTCGTCAATCACGCAGGGAAGTTTGTTGAAAGCCTGAACGTATGGATGGCATGCCTTGCTGCGGATGGCGAGCCATTATTTGGGAGTGCTGACCGACCGAGCCGTTGTTATGTATCCTTACTTACTTTTTGATCTCTCACTAAAGCAGCAGCTCCTATTGACGTTGAATAATCACCCAGTTCGGCGATGCGAATTGTGAAGCTGTCTTTAAGTGATGGAATAACGTTGCGTTTCGCACCGTTTTGAGCTTCCTGCAGATACAGCTTCGGCATTGCTTCTGCCAATCCGCCGCCGATTACGACGATGTCCGGGCTAAGCACGTTAACAAGCGAACCGATGGCTCGTCCAATTTGTTCTGCAGCTCGCCGCACGATGTCTTCAATGACAGTATCACCCGCTTCGATCGACTTGGCCAAAGCGCCACTCTTGATGTTTGCCAGGTCTGTGCCAGCGATCTGTGCAAGATGTGGTGCCTTTCCTCGATAAACCGCTTTGGCGGCTTCTGCGGCAATCGCCAGGCGGCTGGCGAGTGCTTCCAGGGTTCCGACAGGTCCAACGCCAGCTGTTGGGCCTTCAGTTGCCATTTGCAGAAAGCCGATCTCCATGCAGGACGACTTGCGGCCACGAAAGATTTTTCCTTCGTAAACCATGCCACCGCCGACGCCGGTTCCGGGAAAGACACCCAGCACACAGCGAGCACCTCGACCGGCACCTGCCATGTATTCACCGTACACGCCAGCATCCACATCGTTGCAGATTTCTGCAGGGCAGTTGAATTCTTTGCTTAGATAATCCTGAAGCGGAACGTTTTTCCACCCAAGATTGGGGGCTTCCAGGATAACGCCCTTTTTCAGGTCCAGCGGCCCAGGGCAGCCGGCGCCGATGCCCTGAACGGCGCTCGCGTCAACCTTGGCGTCTTCCAGTGCCATGCGAATGGTTTCAGTTAGTCGTTCCGGCTGAACGCCATCCTTTTCTTTATCGCGAGTCTTCCGGCGTTTTTTTCCAAGGACTTCCAGCTTATCGTTGAATACGACGGCCATCATTTTGGTTCCGCCAAGATCAAAGCCAACCCAGACACGCTCGTTGGAGACGATTGGTTCTGGATTGTTCGTTACTTCCGACATCAAAAACTTTCCCGTTTGGCACTGTTTTTCGATTAGCAATGATATGGCATGAAGAATACTCGTTCCGGATTGCGTGTGTCAGTCTGCAATCCCCAGAATCTTTGCCGGACGGCATTTCCATTTGGTGAAATCAATTCGAATACTGTTCAGAACCTATATGATCCGGACAATATCGACATAAAACCACGAAAAGCCTTTCGCGCCGGAAAAATTAACAATGGACGCTGAACAACTTAAGAACCTTCAGGCTCCGCTGAAAGCTCAATACCACGAAACACCTTCTGCGGCCGTTGCCAGCCTGCACGCTGCAGGTGTCGTTGATTTGAAAAATCTGACGTGTGAAATTGAGGCTCCTCTGGCGATGGATGAACGAGTTGTCGCCGGGGTGCATCTGAAGGCTGGTGGAGACGGTTCAAAGGCTTGTTCTGGTGATATGTTGCTGCAATCGCTGGTTGCGTGTTCTGGAGTCACGTTTGCTGCAGTCGCGACCGCAATGGGGTTGAGCATCGAATCGGCTCGAGTCATCGCCACCGGCAACATGGATTTTCGTGGCACGCTGGGCGTCGATCGCACGGCGCCCGTCGGGCTAACGGAGGTTGGTTTGAAGTTCGAAGTTGAGAGTTCTGAGGCTACGGAGAAAATTGATAAGCTGATTCAATTGACAGAGCGTTATTGCGTCGTGTTGCAGACATTGTCCGCCGGCGTGTCTGTAACGAGCTCTCGCGCGTGATTCTGCGGATGGCCGCTGTGGGGCATCATGGCGATTTGGTGGGAGCATTAGTGATCGTGATGCCGCCAGTCGTGAGAACGTTTGAGGCCTTGTCCGGCGCGAGTTCCCGGCCACAGTTCCTGCTTCCATTGTCCCGTCTGTTGATCGGGCCGTTCGTAGTTGTAGTAAAAAAGGTGGTCCGCTGAAGTCCATTCGGCTTCGATATCATCAGGAGGTCCTGTCTGAATTCCAAACAGGCGCTTGATAAGTTGCACCAATTGCAGTGAAGCGGCCAGAAGAACGATCATCAGGACTGCCAGCAAAGGCAGCATGGGCCCCATGTCGAACATTCGTTTCACCAGCGGCCACAATACGGGCCACCCCAGCAGGATGACAATTGTCGCCAGGCTTAGAAATGGGCCATATGGGATTTCGTTGTCGCGATGCGCGACCCAGTTAATCACTGCGACAAAAATTGCGAGCAATGGTGCCAGCACAAACACGAACAGCACCGGCTGCCAACCGATGACGCTGCCAATCATGGCCATCAGTACCACGTCGCCAAAACCCATGGCTTCCTGCTGCAGAACCAGAAAACCAATCTGCCGAACGATCCACACTGAGCCTGCACCTGCAACGGCTCCTGCAAGGCTCACCAATAGCCCATGCAAACGCGGCCAGGTCTGAATGAATTCCGTCGGATCCCATGGAACCATTAACGGCTTGAGAAATGCGGGAACGATTGGTTTCAGCATGGCCACGGTACTGGCATCCTGAAACCAAATTGGCACGATATAAAGTTGCCCAAACGCCAGGCTGGCGGCAATGGCAAACACCGTGATCGGAACCGTGCTGCCATCTGGAATGATGCGAAGCCTTCGATCAATTTCCGTGGCGACAATCAATCCGCAAATCATCAGCATGTGCAGAGCGTAACGCAGGTGCAGCCAGACTCCAGGCGACCAAAACGACTTAATGATTTCAGGTCCGCGAGGTCCCTCAATCGATGACAGTCCATTAGCGAAATTCGATCCCGGCGTTACGTGAATTTCACAAAGATAGACGGCCACAAATAGTGCGGCTGTTAGTAGTTCTATGACTGTGAAAACGCCCGCGATTCTTGCTTTGCACGAATGGCAGCGTCTACCGTTGATCAGCCACCCCAGTATCGGAATGCATTCGACTGAACTTGGCGCGACGGAGCATCTTTTGCAAACCGTCCATGGTTTACCAAGTGAAGTCAGCTGTTTGCGTAGTTCCAGGTGTTCCGGAAATCGCACGGCGCAGATGTTCAGAAATCGACCGACGAATGCTCCCACAACGGCCAAAGCCGGCAGCAACAGCCACAGAGAGATCGGATAATCACTCATCGCCTGTCTCCCGGTTCAGTCGCCTGCCTGATCTGTTGAAAGATTTCAACTGCGATGTCAATCGGCAAACGTCCTTCTGTTTCCACCTGGATTGTGGCACATTCTTCGTAAAGCGGGCTGCGAGCATTCAGTACATCAGCCACTTCTTCCTGAATGGACTTGCCCGTGAGACTGGGCCGTCGTGCTGTGGAAGTCTGGTCGCCGCCAATACGACTTGCCAGTGCTTCCGCTGAAGCGTGCAGCCAAACCACGGGGCCAGCCGACTTCATGTTCGTGCGATTTATTTCCGCCAGAATTGCACCGCCACCTGACGCGATAACTCCGCTTGTTTGTTTCAATAGCTGGTCTAGGACGCTCGTTTCCAGTTGACGAAACGCAGGCTCCCCGTCTTCTTCGAAGATGCGGGCAATTGATTTACCGGCTGCAGATTCGATTCGGTCGTCGCTATCGACGCAATCGCACCCCAGCATGTCGGCTAACAGGGGGCCGACGCTGGACTTACCGCATCCTCGATATCCGATCAAACTGACGATCATTTGAAAATTCTGCCGACTGCGCAGGGCGTACGGAATCCACCATTGACCTACGCTTAATCGGCGTATTCCGCCAGGTCTTCCGTACGGAATTGCAAAAGGCCGTTTTACACCGATTCTATGATCTTACCGCAGACAGCGAGCGTCGCAGAGTTTCGATCATGTACTCCATCGGCGGTTCCTGGCCGGTGAACAGCTTGAATTGGTGAGCCGCCTGTCTGATAAACATCTCAATACCGCTGGCCGTCGGGCATCCTCGCAGTCTTGCATGTTTCAATAGCAGAGTGTTTTCGGGTGTGTAAACGGTGTCGAACACCAGCATCGATTCGTTCAGCCAATGTTGTTCATACGGTGTTTCGTCAACATTTGGGTGCATGCCGACCGAGGTGCAGTTAATCAAAATGTCGCATTGTTCAGAGCCGCGATTGGCCCACAAAGTGGTGCGGCAACCCAATTCTTCTGCCAGTACTTTTGCTCGATTCCTGGTTCGGTTGGTGATTACAACATTCGCATCCTGCTGCTGCATGGCACACGCGGCTGCTCTGGCTACTCCACCAGCACCTAAAATCAGAACTCGCTTGTCTTTAAAGGAAGGTTGGTCCAGTTTTGCGGCAACCATGGCGTCGTTGATGGTTTCAATGATTGCATCGTAGTCTGTGTTGGTGGCATGCCATTCCGTGCCGACTTTGAACAATGTATTTGCCGCGCCAATTAAATCGGATTGCACGTCGGGCGAATCTGCAAAATCCAGTACGTCTTCCTTGTGGGGAATCGTGACGCTGAAGCCCTGAAATCCCAGTTTTTCATATTCCTGAAGCGAAACTTTCAAAACGTCGGCCGGAATTCGCAGCGGCAGGTAAACGCCGTCGAAACCAATCTTGCGAAACGCTGCGTTGTGCAACAGCGGGCTTTTGCTGTGAGCGATCGGGTCACCGATCACGCCAAACACTTTTGTGTTCTTGGTGATTTTGTTGTATCGATACAGGTTGCGTACTTCCGCAAACGTCAGTTGCCCGGGAGCCATTTCACGTTCGCGGCTGAAGCCTGCGTACGTGAAGGGAGCACCCGTGCGGGCACACAGGATGCGGCTGGGAATTCCAAATTCTCCCATGCAAAATGCAACTGTGGGAATCTGTGCCGCTTCGGCCATCTCTAGAATTCGCACGTTGTCGGTCGGCGAGTTTGCCATCGTTACGATTTTAATGACGTCAGGATCACACTGCGTCATGCGTTCGTAGATGTTGTACAGTTCGCCGGGAGTTTCGTCGAAGTTGTGGTAGCTGACGATCCTTTGAGTTTTGCCGTATCGAGGAATCGATTTGGCGATGTCTTCTTCGATATCGACGTATTCAGCGCCGCCGATAATCGCTTCTCGCAGAACGGCTCGCCGTTGATCTTCGTCGCCCATCCAAAGACCGCGGTCTTCTTTGCGGCGACAGGTTACAACCACTGGGGTAGGGCGGTCTTTCAGCAGGCGACCGATGTCTGGACGTCTGCGAATCCAGTCGACTCGAAGTTCAACAAGTTCCGCCTTTTGTTCAGCGAGTTGACGGTGGCCCTCCAGAAATGCGGAGTGGCGTGTTCTTCCAAGGCTAACGCAGATCATTCGAGCGGCAATGGGCGAAAGTTACGAAACAGATGACGTGACGCTTTTGATTTGAGCGAATTCTAGGGGGCGAATCGACCAGATATGAGCAACTTCTTTCAGAATTCGAATTGCGGAGAATTATTTCCAGTTGACTGCCTTTGCTGGTGTTTTTTCAAGGCATGTTCTTGAAACACTCGTTTCGAAAATCGCCAAAGGGCAGCCAGCATTTGCAGCTGTTACGCTGCCGTTGTTATCCCAGTCGTCCGAATTGCTTATCCAGAGTTAGTCGCGACAGCGTCAGCGATGTGGGGCGACCGTGCGGGCAGTGGTGAGCATCGTCTACAAGGTGGCGTTGCCTTAACAATTCCTGCATTTCTTCCGGAGCGAGGCGTTGTCCTGCTTTTATCGCGGCTCGACACGCCATCGTGTGCATCATGTGGTCCAGCAGGTCTCGGCGAGACGTCTTGCCATCCGATTCTTCCAGCTGACCGGCAAGGTCCTTCAGGATCTTAACAAAGTTTCCGCGAGGCAACATCACTGGGTGGCTTTGCAGCAGTACAGTCGTGCCGCCAAAATCTTCAAGTTCAAATCCAATCTCTGCCAGTAATTCCTGATATTCCAGCAATACAGCGGCTTCCCCTGCTGTGCAGTCAATCGCTTCCGGAAGCAGCAGCTTTTGGCGTTCAACGTTGCCCTGAAGAACTCTGTTTCTTAGATGTTCGTAAACGATTCGTTCGTGCAAAGCATGCTGATCGATCACCTGCAAACCGTCCGGGCTGGCCACCACCAGGTAGCAGTCATGAATCTGAAACGCTCGAAAATCGTCGCCGTAAACTGTTTGCTGCTGACGTAAATTCTCGGCGTCTGACGGTCTGGCCTCGGGCTGAACACCAGCTTCAGATGTTTCCGAATTCGTACTGTCGTCGTCAGTGTCAGCTGCCAGACTGAATTCCGAAGGCAGTTGCTGTTCAGTGGAGTTGTCTCTGGTACCTGTGGCATCGTCAATTCCAACGGAGCCGTGAGCTGCCTCAGTAATCGCACTTAATGCCTCAGTCACTGCAGGTTTGAACACGGACGCTTTGCCGCCACCGGTAAAACCAGAATTTGCCGTCGAATCGCTCGATCCAAAAGATGACGCTGTTTGGCCTTTTGAATACTGTCCGGTGGAATAATTGGGATCTTTGTCTGGTCGTTCAATTAACGGCACACGATTTGTACCAATTGGCGACGACGACCAAATGTCCAGTTCTTTCTGCAGTTGGCTCGATTGAGTGCTGATGGCCCCTGTTCCGGATCGAGTGACGGATGGCACCTGGATCTCTGACTGAAAGTCCAGCGATAGAAACTTGTCGCGGATTGTGTGCAGCAACTGTCGATACAGCGACTGCCCGTCCTGAAATCGCACTTCTGTTTTTGTGGGGTGAACGTTGACGTCCACAAGGTTGGGTGGCACTTCCAGGAACAGGAAGCTGACCGGATGTCGCCCGACCATCAGCAAGCCACGATACGCTTCACCAAGGGCGTGTTGCAGGCTGCGATCCTGAATGCATCGTCCGTTCAGGAACAGATACTGGTCTTTGCGAGTTCCCTTGCTAAGTGAGGGATCTCCCACGTAGCCCCACAGCCGAATGTGCTGTCCGTCTTCTGTGGTGATTTCCGATTCGACCTGAATCAGTTTGTCGGCAATTTCACCACCAAAGAATCGCCGGATACGTTCCATTTGGTTGGACGTGGCTGGCAGTTCATAAACCAGCTTGTCGTTGTGCCGCAGCACCAGGTGAAGATTCGGGTTGGGCAACGCCAGTTTTGTGAACTGTTCGCTGATGCGACCGAATTCTGTCGAAGGTTTTTTCAGAAACTTTCGTCGAGCGGGCGTGTTGAAGAATAGGTTGTGAACTTCAATCACCGTGCCAGTGGGGCAACCGCATTCGCGCAGAATGGAGATCTCACCACCTTCCGCTTCAAGTTCTCGCCCGATTGGCAGTCCCTGGCGTCGAGTTCGAATACGAAAGCGGCTGATTGACGCCACGGAAGCCAACGCTTCGCCTCGAAAGCCCAAAGTCGATACTTTTTGAAGGTCGTGATCGCTGCGGATTTTGCTGGTGGCGTGACTGGTGACTGATAAAGTCAGATCGTCGGGGTGCATTCCTTCGCCGTTGTCGGAAATGCGAATCAGCTCCGTTCCGCCAGCCACAATGTCAATTTCAATTCGCGTCGAAAGAGCATCGATGCTGTTTTCCATCAGCTCTTTAACAACACTGGCCGGACGTTCAATCACCTCACCCGCCGCAATGCGGTTGATAACATGAGGGTCAAGTTGTTGGATGCGAGACATTATGAAGTGGCAAAGAAAACGTGATCGCGGCGATTCCAGCGATTCATGCATGGGAACCGCAATCCCTGATTCTAACGCCTATTCAGCCACCATCCAACTAACTTAAAGCCATTCCTTCTGCTGTGCGTCTAATGGCAGGCAGGTGATTTAGAGGCAAGTGGGGGAGTGTTTAATGTTTGAGTTCAGTCGCGGTCGCTAGTTCTTGCCGAACAACATACCAGTAGTACGCTTCGCGGCCAACCGTTGTTGAAATTGCCAAACTGGAACTCTCTGCTTCTATGCCGAAATTCACACTCCAGTCTCCACCCTCAAAAATCTTTCCGGCAAATGACTTGAATTCACTGCTTGATTCGCTTGCATCTTCCCGGCCTGGACGATTTCTCGATAACTCTCGAGCCCGTTGGTATGAACGTTCCGGGTCCTCGATGAATTGACTCGCAAGCACGGGGTTTGGCCAGTTGATGATCTTTTCGAAGTCGAGATGAATACTTACCAGAGACTGGCTCGGCATTGTCGACTCGGCGGGTTTTGCAGGTTCGTTTGCTTCAGTTGCGGAGAACTGATTTGAAAAGCAAAAGCGAAGTGTGTCTTCGAATTGCTTGAGATATGCAAAGTTGAAAAATTTGAAAAGATCAGCATTTGAGCGAACGATGTTGAATCCATTTTCTGAATTGAAATCAAGCTCCAGTTGATCGGCCAGCATCTTCAGGTTGAGATCGTCTGGAACTTCCATTGAACCGCTTGCAACAGTGGATTCGCCATCAACTCCGACTGATGCTGTTAGGGCGATCTTTCCCTTGTTGATTACCGAACGCAGCACTGACGTCAGCGGTTCTTGATTACCACTGAGTTGCATCAGGTACCATTCACACAATGCTCGAAACTCAGTCGGGATGTGGAAATATGCAACTGCTTTTCCGATTGAGTCTGGCGATGGGGTGGGGGTTAGCGTGGATCGCGATGGCAGTTTCTTCAGGGGAGTCAGCAATGGACTGTTGGCTTTTGCGTTAATCTTTAAGTGAGCTTCAAATGGCTCGCCGTCGTCCGGGAAATTAGTCCAGGCAACAACTTCGTCTATGTCAAACAGCGTTGTACGCAGGGCTTCAATGTGGCTGGAATACAGGGCGTATCGAGCCTTAAAGTCGGCATCTTCTTCTGCGTCCCGTCGTTGTAACTGTACTTTTGATTGCATTCCCACGGCTGTCATGAAGTCATTGCGGGTGGCAGTGGGAATGTCTTGCGTGCTGGCCCACAAGTACCAGTCTTTTGTCTTCGCCTGTTTGATCGTTGCGTGAAGTCTTTGCCCAGTCGTTAGTCGAAGCACGTCGGATGTGCTGCCTAAGTAAATGATACCGTCGTCATACATCACATAAAGATTGCTCCATGAAATGTGAGGCTTGCGTGGCTCAGGTTTGGATGGCTTTACCCAAATTTTCCTCCTGAATTCGTCGCCTTCAATAACCGCTCCTTCGCCACGTGCATCGACAAGGAATTCTACAAAGTCTTCAAACACATCAGGCCCGGCCACAGTCCAAAATCGAGACGTCCTTAGTGCACCGCTGGCTCCGATTGAATAGACCAGTCCAGTGCGATTTGGGAAGCCTTCCGGATTTGAGATGCGATAGTAAGGGGGGGCGGTTCTCGAGTCTTTGTAATTGAATTGGTGACAGTTGGTCGATGCAGTCGAATTTCGCAATCGCACGGAGCAGTGTTGCCAAAACAACTTCCTGCGAAGATTCGACCACGACCAAAACGGGATCGGCGCAATGAACTGGGTTCGGCTGAATTCCCAATGTCAGCAGCAAGCCCATTGTGAATTTTACGATATTCAACATGTGCATGATTCTCGCTCGCATCACGGAAGATCCGAACAACTGGCTGGTCCGTCTCCAACGGCGGTTTGGCTGGTGTTTTGAATTCAACAAGTGTACGTAAGAGACACGACGACGTCAGAAGGACGTCATGTTTCTTGCAGCCCGAACGTTTAAGGCAGCAGGTTGTTCGCAGGAGGGAGCGAAGTTCTTCTGTTAGGTGAATCGGCCACATCCCATTGGATCTGCAGTATCCACCACTGAATTTATTCTCGGTCGACTGGCATTTCTGCACTACGGGTTTTCAGATGCTCTCACTGTGTTTGGTGGCGACTACTTTTGCGGATCTTGCGGCGGGTCGCTGTTCAGTGTTGTATCTGCTGGAGCGACTTCGCTGGTTGGGTCAATGCTGTTGTTGCCTGTAGAAGCTGCGGGGGCAGCGTTATTCACGGTTGTGATCTCTGGGTTGGTGTCATCCACTGAAGTTCTGGCTTTGGCGGCTTCCGGGTTTTCGATCTGGAATTCTTCGATCAGTTCTCGACGACGTTCCGCGACAGCTCGGTCGAATTCTGACAGCACATCCAAAGCTCTGTCGCGCGAAGTTACCAGGCCGATGATCAGGTATTGCGTGATGGCCAGAAGATAGCAGCTCCAGCCGACGATCCAGCGTTCCCAGCGTCGGCGTGATTCCACGTTGATTCTGGCGACTTCGCTGAAGTTTCGGTCGGCTCTCAGGATGAGACTATTGTGTTGGGTCGCTGCCAGCACAGCGTGTGCTGGAGACGTGTTGCCGATTTGCTGGCAGTAGGCCCAGTTGATGGCGTTGACTTCCGCCGTCTTGTCCAGTTCAAGATCGGATAGGGGAATCAGTTGAGCACCAACGATGGCTGCCATCATGGCGAATACGGGTGATGATCTGTTCAAGTGTTGGCAAACGAAGCCTTTCGCGAACAGCCATTTCTTGCGCCAGAGTTCCAGCAGCACGCTGCGTCCCGGTTTGATTTTTGGCGGGCCCGGATGGATAACGGCGAACAATTCCTGATCGGGCATCGCTTCGATAACGCCGATGGCCAGCATAAGTCGCAGCCCCATTGTCAGCCAGTCCATGCGGTCCATCCAATCGAACTTGTCGGTCCAGCCGAAAAGCAGATGTTCCATGTTGGCTGTGGCGGCCAGCAGCAGCAGAGCACCGCGAAACCACTGTTCGAGATCTTTTTCCAGTTCGTCGTCCAGATCCTGCAGCCGAAACACACGTCTCATAATGAAACGGAAGATCGGAATTGCGATCAGGCCGACAATCAGCCGAGTAACCGGGCGCAGCACGGACTTAAAGAGCGGCAGATTCATCAGTGCTCGAAAAACGCCGCCCACAACTTATGCCTCTACGAAAACGAATGAATTGCTGTTAACGAATGAATTTCGCTGCTGTTTTACCGACAATAGATCAGCTACGATTTGTTTCAGCACTGTATCGTTTGATCGGCCCCGGGGCCAGAGGTCGAAGTGCTGTTGTGGATTCGGCGATTTTTTGCCGCCAGTGTGCTCTTTAACGTGATAATCGGAAACGGGATCAAACAGATGTTTGGAATGGCTGGTGAAACGGAATTTGATCTTCGATTTTACTTTATGGGCATTCCCGTTCGCGTACACCCCATTTTCTGGCTTTCGTCTGCCTGGATTGTATGGGCTTCGGCCAATGGTGATATGCGAAAAGTGTTGATTGGTGTTCTGTGCATCTTTGTGTCAGTTCTGGTTCACGAACTGGGGCACGCCGTCATGTCGCGACGCTACGGATTTCCGTCAGAAATTGTGCTTTATATTCTGGGCGGGTATGCCACGGCGACGCGTTTTTCGACATGGAGGAATGTGAAGGTCTCAGCAGCGGGGCCGGGCGCAGGGTTTGCTTTGTTTGGACTGACGTACGCCGTGATGAGATTTATGATGGCGAACTATCCCGCAACGCTGGTGGATAACAGTCTTGTCGCGTTTGCACTTCAGATGATGTTGTTTGCAAATCTGATGGTGAATGTGATGAATCTTGTGCCGTGCCTGCCTCTTGATGGCGGGCGAATTGCCGAGGCGTTGATCAATCGCTATGGCGGACGCGATACGATTTTGAAAACGATTCGCGTGGGGATCTTCGCGGCTGGTGCCGTTGTGCTGCGGGGTATCTTCTGCATCAATAATCCGGACGCCAGTATGTTTCCGATTCCGCAGTCGTTGTTCCCATCATTTGTTGTCGAGGATCGAATTTATACCTGGTTGACTTCAGGCATTCAGCCCGATCCGAAGTTTCTGGTGATCTTCTTTGGCTTTCTGGGAGCTCAGCAGATTATCAACTACAACGAAATTAACGGGCGACGTTAGATTTCTTAAAGCAGCAAACTTGTTCACGTTGAGTCAGGTTTTCTGAGCGACGTAGTCGCGTTTCTGAGCGTTAGCTCAAATGGTCTGAGGCACAGCCTCGTTAGATTTTTGTTTAAAATGATGCGCACGGTGTGAGTATGTGGATCGTAGCGACAACGGAGCGGTTCGGCGATTCGAACGTCCCGCGTTTGTCCCCGCTCCACGCCACCGGGTCAAGGGCGAAGCCCTTGCTTTTGTAAATGTGGTTCGCGCAGCAGGGCCAGAGGCGAGATTCCGCAGATCAAAAGTCCGCCAGCATATGTCGCTGCAGAAAGTGCCACGGGCAAGACGACCTTGATCATTCGATAGGGAAGTTCACCCAGTTGTTCGCTGATGGTGGATGTGGCGTACAGCGTTGCTAGTCCAACCGCATTCATGATCAACGTACAAATAGCGATTCGCCACAGTAGTGGAACAAACGCGTTTCGGCCAATAATCAGGAAGCGTTTTCGCAGTACTTCCAAAGCGAGGCCGAGTTGAAAAACAGCCGCCAGAATGCTGGCGATCGGAAGTGCCGTGGATCCCAGAACTGGCAGCAGCACAATGTCGAATACAATGTTCATACCGACGCAGATTAGCCCCTGACGCATGGGCGTCACCTGATCGTTGGCGGCATAGAAAACTCGATTTACGATCAGCAGCCCACTAAAGACCCAGACTCCCAGGCCGTGAGCTGCGATCATTGAGGAAGTCATGCCTGCGGCGGTGGCGTCGAATTGGCCATGACGAAACAGCAGGTCGGTGATAGGGGCCGCCATAAACCACAATCCAACGCTGGCAGGAATTCCCACGGTGAATACCAATTGAAGCCCGTGCACAACGTCGCGACTTAGTTCCGTGTGATCGCCAGCCTGAGCGTGTCTGGCGAATCGTGGGAACAGCACGGTTCCCAATGCAACCGCGAAGACTCCCAACGGAAATTGAAACAGTCGCTGTCCAAGATAAAGAGCGCCCGCCGTTCCTTCGGGAAGTCGGAAACGCGAAAGCAGGTCGATGCCATCCAGATTGCCGGAACTCAGGCCCCACGCCAGCAGGCTGTCGAACAGGCCGTTGACTTGAGCGATGGATAGTCCCAGCAACACGGGCCCCATTGCTCGAAACACCTTCATTGTTTGAGCGGAAATGGTTTCAGCATTGTTTGATGGCGACTGGATGTGGATTCCGAACTTTCTCAGCTTGTGAACCAACAGTCCCAGCTGCAACATACCGCCAACCAGAATGAACGCAGAAATGGTGCGAGCTTCGGCTTCTCCAGTGGCCAGTTGGTTGGCGGCCAGCAATCCGCCGGCCAGCCAGATTAGATTCAGCAGCACGGGAGCCAGAGCAGGGTAGAAAAAGTGGTGTACTCCGTTCAATGCGGCGGCATAAAGGCCCGCCATGCAAATCAGCAGCAGGTAGGGCATGAGAATGAGACACAGTTCGCACAACAGAGTTGAACGGTCGCTCATATTCAGCGTCAGGTACGGGATTGCGATAGCGATCTCAATTCCGACCGTAAACGCCAGCAGAATCTTCAGCAGTTTCCATGCGACTCCGCTGAATAGTCTGGCCGCAGCGTCACGACCAACCTGTTCGTCTGTTTTTAAAAATTCCGGAAGGAAGGCAGCCGCCATCGCTCCTTCGCCAAAGAGACGTCGAAACAGATTGGGAATTCGGAAGGCAACGGTAAACGCATCCAGAATCCAGCCGGCACCAAACAGCCAGGCCATCAGCGCATCGCGAGCGAGTCCTGTGATACGACTTAGAAGCGTCAGCAGGCTGACGACCTTCAGGCCTTTTAACTTGCTGGGCGGTTTGTCGGGCTGTTCCATGCCAGGTCTAATCGGGCGGTTGCCGGTGGCGGTTGAATAACTTTGTTGCAATCCGTTACAAAATCAGTCTGGTGGTGAATTCCGTGCTCCAATTCGGTTTTGGAGCACGTACTGAAGTTCTTGTCAGGTGTTGGCCTGCTTAGCTTGTTGAATTGCGTTGCGGCGTGCTGCGTAGCGTTTTACAAGTTCGTCTACAATGACGCCCACAAGAATGACGGTTCCGATAACGGTTTGTTCCAGCTGATCGCTGATACCCAGCATGCTGATGGAATTCATCAACAACCGCATCAACGTGGCACCCAGGATGACTCCAAAGACAGAACCTTCGCCGCCTCGCAAACTGCAGCCTCCTAAAACGGCTGCGGCGATGGCATACAATTCGTAGAAGTTGCCGAAGCTGTCGGGTTGAATGGATCCATTGTCCAATGCGAACAGCAAGCCGCCGAAGCCTGTGATGAGTGAGCAGATAACGTAAGCCAGAACTGTCATGGCGGCCGTATTAATTCCGCTGAAGCGAGCCGCCTGTTCGTTTCGTCCGAGTGCCAGTAGATAACGTCCGTAGATTGTCTTGTTAAGAAAAATGGCTGCGACGATTCCGAGAGCCACCAAAATAAGAAATGCGACGGGAACATGTTTCGCCCATTCTACATTTTGGAAACCGGGCAACTTGTTCATGCTGCTGACCATTATCTTGAGGCCTTCGAATTTGTCGTCCGCGTAGCCCATTGTTTTGTCGGCCACCATCCAGCGTGAGATGCCTCGATAAATCATCAGTCCACAGAGTGTGACGACAAACGGTTGCAGCTTGAGTTTCGTAATTAACAGGCCATGTGTAATTCCGGCGATGACAGACAGCGCAAGAATTGTCAATAGCCCAACACCTAATGACATTTCGTGGCTGACCACAACGAACGGAAACGTAACGGCGACCAGTCCGATAAATGAACCGATCGACAGGTCGATGCCTCCCGTAATAATGACGAACGCGACACCGATTCCAATGATGCCGTATAAAGAACTGCGTTCGACAAGGTTGAACAGGTTGTAAGCCGTGAAGAAGCTGTCGCTGCCCATGGCCGTGGCGATGAACACAAACAGCAGGATGCCGAGGATACCGAGATTCTTTTTCATGAGCCAAACCTGATCGCTGATCGCGTCGTTTTCTTCCGCTGCCGAAAATGTAGCAGCCAGTGTTGTTTGTGTTTTGTAAGGTTGTCTGCTGAGTTTACTTTGTTGATTCAGCGTAGGCTGAATTGCCTGTTGCCAGTTGCATGATGGCTTCTTCGCTCAGTTGTTCGCGGGTTAGTTCACCCGTAATTCGGCCTTCGTGCATAACCAGAGTTCTGTCTGACATTCCCAGCACTTCTTCCATTTCGCTGCTGACGAATAAGATGGCAACGCCTTGAGCGGCCAGTTCTTCCATCAGCAGATAGATTTCCTGCTTGGCACCGATGTCGATGCCTCGAGTGGGTTCGTCCAGCAGCAGGATTTTGGGTTTCATGGAAAGCCATTTTCCCAACACGACTTTCTGTTGATTCCCGCCGGATAAGAACTGTACTACCTGGCGTTCGTGAGGAGTACGAATGCGCAGGCGATCGATCATGTTTGCAGAATCGCGGCCTTCCTGCAGCTTGTTCAAAAATCCGCCGGGCTTCTGATATTTTTTCAGCCCAGCCAGTCCAATGTTCGTGCGAACCGCCATTTGCAAAATGACGCCCTGTTGTTTTCGGTCTTCCGGTACCAGAGCGATTCCGGCATTGATGGCGTCTCGTGGGCTATTAAGTTGAATCGGCTTGCCATCGACGGAAACGGTTCCGGAAACTGCCTGATCAACACCAAACAGCACTTGCAGCATTTCTGTGCGTCCGGCACCAACCAGTCCGGAGACGCCCACGATCTCTCCCGCCTTGACTGAAAAATTAAGACGGTGTCCGATGTTCGCAGGAGTTTGCAGATCGCGAACTTCCAGCACGGTTGCTCCCGGTGTGTGAGGTTTGCGGGCATAGAACTGTGAAATGTCTCGACCAACCATCAAGCGAACCATGCGGTCGTGGGTGATTTCGTCGCGGGAAAGTTCACCAGCGTTTTCTCCGTCTCGAAACACGGCAACACGATCCGCCAGTTCTTTTACTTCGCCCAGGCGATGAGAAATGTAAATCACACTGACTCCACGAGATCGCAGGTCTTTGACAACTTCCAGCAATCGAGCAGTTTCATGCTGAGACAGGCTGGATGTCGGTTCATCCATAATCAGCACTTTGGCGTCAACGGATAAGGCTCGAGCGATTTCAACCAGTTGTTGCTGTCCGATGGGCAGAGTGTCGACAAGTGTGTCGGGCGAAACATTCAGGCCAACGCGAGCCAGAAGTGTGGCTGACTGTTCGCGAATTCTGCGTTTGTCGATCAGTCCAAACGATTTCGGTTCGCGGCCCAGAAAGATGTTCGCTCCCACATCCAGATTGCCGGACAGATTCAATTCCTGGTGAATAAGAGCGATGCCGCAGGCTTGAGACGCTTGTACGGAATCCAGAGTGACGGGCTTGCCGGATACGAAAATCTGGCCTTCGTCGGGAAGCTGAACGCCAGCCAGAATCTTCATCAATGTACTTTTGCCAGCACCGTTTTCACCGATTAGGGCCAGAATTTCTCCTGCTGCCAAAGTCAGGTTGATGCGACTTAACGCCGTGACGCCAGGGAAACGCTTTGTGACGTCTTTGACCGTCAGTAGAGAAGTTGAGTTATGATCGCTCATGGCGACGCGTCATTCCGTCAAATACCAAACGCGAAAAGTCTCGGCCTTCGAACCGAGGACCGAGACTTTAGAAGTGAAACTGTGTGCTGCTATTCTGCAGCGGCTGGTTCGGCGGCTTTTTCTGAAGCTTCAACTGGTGCTGTCAGGCGTTTCAGTTCAGCCCAGAATTCGTCAACATTGTCTTTGCGAATCTGGCGAGCAGGGATATCGATGAACTTGCCGTCTGGTATCACCGACTTGTCTCCACGAGCGAGACCAGCCAGCACTCGAACAGACTCGTAACCATACTTATAGGGATTTTGAACGACAGTGCCGTAGATCTCGCCGTCCTGAATCCCCTTCAGGGAAATTTCGTCTTCATCAAAGGAAACAATTTTGATCTTACCAATCTTGTCTGCTTCGCGAACGGCGTCCAACATTAACGGTGGGTTATAGGCAAACAGACCAACCATACAGCCCAGGTCGCTATACTTTGCAATGGCGTCCTGTGCGTTTGCTTTTGCTTTGCCAAAGTCGAAGCCGTCTGTTCGCGTATCAAGAATTGTGTACTTGTCGCCTTTGATTTCACCAGCACCCGGATCGTCGTAACGATTGGGGTCGGCGTCACGATCCAGCAATTCGTCGATAACGCCCTGACGACGAAGTCGAGCGTTGGCTTGCCCCAGGCGTCCGACAAAAATCATGACGGAGCCACCTTCAGGCATCGCTTCTTTGACGAGAGTTCCACACATGCGTCCGGCAGTGTAGTTGTCGACTCCGATGTAGCACAATCGGTCACTGGTTGGTGCGTCTGAATCGTGCGTGATCAAATTCGTGTGTTCAGAAATCTCGGACAGCAGATCTCCCTGATTGTCGGGATCGATCGGACTGATTGCGATTCCGTCGATGCCCTGAGCCAACAGGTCCTGACACATGCGTTTTTGGTCTTCGACGCCGTTTGCCGGCATTTGCACATTCACCCTGGCATTGAATTCTTCGCCACCGTCCATGGCTCCCTTTTCTGCAATCACCCAAAACGAAGCAATTCCGTTAGTGATGTACGCCACAGAGGGCTGCTTTTCTGAAGACGACGTTCCGCCGCCACCGCCAGTCTGGTTTGAGGAATTTTCTCCGCAACCGAGAACGGCGACGCTCAGAATTACTAATGTGGCAAACAATGGAAGAGCAGGTTTTGACAGTCGAGGCATTAAAGTCTCCGGCCTAAAATTGAGATACGTTCGTTCACTCGCGTTCGTCACGGCACAGATTGCCGAAAAACAATGATGGTGAGAAAATTAGTTTACTGAAAGTGTTTTCCGTAACCCACGATACAAACGTGATTTCACCAAGTCAACGAGGCCCCCAAACGGACTTTTGTCATGAAAATACACGCGTTGTGACCCATTGGCACGCACGCTATAGTGAGCGGCTGGAAAGCTGTCCTGGAAATCACTGTGTCGCCGACATGGGGAGGACCGAGATTGTTTTAAACAGTGCTGTGGATTTTGAGCGAATGCTCTGAATGAGCAGCATGTTTGGGGCCCGTTTGTTTAGGCATTTTGCCTGAATTGTTGGCTCTGGTATTCGAAAGTGTGAGTTGTTGCGAACTTGTTTGGTGGAATTGAAAATTCAATCCACAGGTGTTTAGTTTCAGACAGTGGCTCTTTGATTGTTTTCCATGTCGTTACTTCAGCAATTTGAAAAAGACGAGCAGTTCATGCGTTTGGTCCGTCGCGAAAGTGATGTCGACCTTGTTGTGGCTGCGCTAGAGATTGCTCGCGATTTTCAGCCCGATCTGGATTTCGCTCCAACTCAAAAGAAGCTCCGGAAAGCGATTTCTGAGTTGACTCGGCCGATTGCTTTGGCGGGAGATGAAGTCAGCGAATTGAATTTTCTGGTGCAGTATCTTAGTGAAAATTTGAATCTTCACGGGCATCATGAGAGCTTCGATTCGGCAGACTGCAGCTATTTGAACTGCGTGCTGGAAACCGGTCGGGGAATTCCGATTTCACTTTCGTTGATTTACATGGCCATCGCCAACGAGCTGGGAATTCCTCTTGTGGGAGTTGCCGCGCCGTCGCATTTTCTGACTCAATTGCAGACGGATCGAGGTGTGATGTATGTGGATGCTTTCCGCAGAGGTCACATTATGGATGAGCGTGAATGCGTGCAATGGTTGCACGAACTGACGGAGCTTCCTGTGGCGGAAATTCGCCCCACATTGAAGCCGACGTCTGATCGAAAAATCATTATTCGTATGCTGTACAACCTGAAGTCCGTCTTTGGCAGTGAAGACCAGTGGTCATCTGCCTGGAAGGTTCAAAGTCGGTTAGCGTTATTGAATCCGGGTTCGTACCGAGAAAAACGTGATCTTGCTTTGTTAACTCTGCGAGCTGGCCGTGCTGGTGAAGCGGTCACTCAGCTTGAAAGCTGCATCGCCGTGTGTTCGCCGGAAGAGCGGCCTTTGCTGCAACAGAACCTCAAGGAAGCGTTTCGAGAAGTTCCGCGTTACAACTAGAGCAACGTGCGAAAAGATGTCGACGGTTCTGGCTCGCGATAAGCATGCACCGCAGGCCGAAAAACTTGCTTTGTTGCCACAAGTCAGGGTAATGCGCTGTAAACGGCACGGCAGATTGCTGCTGATGGCGATCCACCGATGTGTGGCGAGCGGCACTGAATGAAATCTATTCATCACATGGACTGAATGTGGCGCAAAAAAGAAACCCCGTAGCCTTTGGCGACGGGGTTTTTGTATTGGTTCAGCGATTGTTCATTTAACCAAGAAACGGTTGCCATTCCGTACCGTTCTTGGGTGCTTCCAGACGCGAAGGAGCGACTGCGTTCTTTTCGATGACGACCACATACGGATAGAAGTGGATGGAACACAACGACTGCTGAATGGGCGTTGCTGTAGCCACAGGAATTGGTCCACGAACGGTATTTTGAGCATTCAACAACGTGACCAGGCCCGATGCGAACGCCGTGAAGCGGTTTGAAACGCCGTGGATATCTTCGCAGACGTAAACACTGCCAGGCGGCATGCTCGGCAGCATTTCTTCCAGAGTCACCATTTGCTGATCGGGAGTGTGTCCGCCATCGTCGATCAGAATCTGAGCACCTTCAACTTTGGTTCGAAAGTCTGCCCAGAACGCTCGATCTTCCTGGTCGCCGATATGTACGGTGATTTGTTCGTCTTCATAGCATTTGCAGGCTTCTTCGATGTCCACGCCGTGGATATGAACGCCTGAGCCGAAGTAGGATTTCCACATCCCAAGGCTGCCACCGCTGTAGATTCCGACTTCCACCAGAGTTGCCTGTTGTCCGCGAAAGCGCGCCAGGTGGCGGTGGTAGATGTCGAAGTAATGTGTCCATTTCCAGATGCCGGGACCTTCTGTGTGTTCACAGAAATACTTCCACAATGGATTCGATTCTTCAGGAACCGGACTACCTTCTTCAGTAGCAGCTGGGGTTCCTGCCCACTTCTCGCCAAATGCAAGGCCTCGCGCGTAGTCGGGAGAGTCCATCATTCCCCGATTGGCTTGTTCATCGCTGTGAAAGAATCGCATCATGCGACCGATAGGATGAGTGGATCGAGACATGTTCTTGTTTCCTGCTTTTCAGTTGGTTTTGGATGCAAGCGAAATTCAATAAATGTTCGGAAGTGGGCGACTGCAGCGAAAAGCACGGCGATTGATTGGCCGATTTTTTCGGGCCCGATTGTTCAATTTCAGTTTGGATTTCTGTCGAGTGTTCGGTTCAACGTTTTCTTAAGTTGCCGACTTTGTCAGGCCGCTTGTCTTCCCGGTTTTTCGCTGGCCATTGAATCCGGCCGTTGAAAGAACAGCACATCGCCTTTTGATGACGAAAGGTGTAGTTCAAAGCCTCGGCCTAAAAGTGACTGCACAAGGCGAGACGTCGCAGCGTCGCCCACAATCGTGGGATGAACTTCAACACAGATTTTGTTGATGCCGCGCAGGTCAATGGAATTGTCGGCCAGGTCAACTTCTGAGCCTTCGATGTCCATAATCAGAAACGTTGGGTTGATTTCTTTCACAACATCCTGAAATGCGTCTGCCGGAATGCTTAGTTCGTTCGCATTTTGTTGATGATTGACCTGGCTGCTAACAACAAATCTGTCGGTAACGAAAAAGCTCTTGTCGCCCCGTTCAACCGAAACCATCTTCATTCGCAGTTGAGGCGTAACCTGGTTCAATTCGAATGTCTTGCGCAAAAGCGGTTCCATAAGAGGATTTGCTTCGTAGGTTACGACGTTTTCTGAACCGACTGTCTGGCAGCACAGTACTGTTACCAGGCCGATTCCGCTGCCGAATTCCAGCACACGATCATTGGGATTAAGATGCTTTCGGATAACTTCCCGTTCTTCGCATTCGTGAGATCCTCGGTAGAGTGACCTGGCATAGGATGTTTTCGCCAAATCGCCGATATACAGCTTCACGCCGCCGCATTGCGCGACTTTGGGGCGGGTAAGTTTCTGAAGCTGATAGGTCAGCCAGTTCTTCATGATGCAAGTTCCGAGAGTTCCGATGTATTTAGAGGATGCCTGCTGTCGCAGTTTGATTACTTATGCATTACTGCCGCTGGTGTGTTGTAGTCCCACTTGCGAAATCGTGAATGCAAGGGGGAGCCCGTGAACACCTCGGAAAGATCGTAGTGGCTGTGAAACACCTGGTTAATGATCGACATGTCCGACGCCAGAAGTCGGTCGCCAAGTTCTTCAATCTCGGCGGTCAGCAGATTTAAAAAATCGATCACCTGTTGACGGCGTCCACCAAGAATTCCTGGATTGACGACTGGCCGGTCTGAAAATCGAACTTCTCCGTACTGGCCCGCAAGTTCGTTGCGAAGGCACTTGTTGCGTGCAATCGTTTTTTCTTCTGAGCCAATAAATAGTCGGCAGTTGTCTGCGTTGGCCGCGATCAGTTCGAATGGATCTCGCTTGATGGCCACATCAGATACGTCAGTCACAAGTACGAATTCATGTTCGGACTGTTGAAGGTAGTCACGAACTGCGAAGTGACGCTGGTGCAGAATCGGGAAGTTACCGAGTTCGCACTTTTGGAATGAAACGCAGTCTGTAGTGGCATCCGCAATGAAATCTGCCGGAAGTCCGTCGTGAAGAATGATTCCATGCAGCCCAACCTTGTTGATGGTTGTCCACCATGGACTGATGTACTCCAGGTAGTCGCCAGCGATTGGTGTGCCGCGTTGTGGATCCGGTTTTCTGGTCATCATCACTGTGACGACCGCACCTTGTTGCGATCTGGCTGGTTCTGTTGCGACCTCGCAAAGCTGCGCGATCTTCTGCTTGTATTGCAGTGTGCGCCGATCCTTACGTTTTTGTTTTGAGAGGAAGAACACGAGCCCAGGTTCCTTTTTCTTGCTAAGTCTTATGAGGATTGGAACTTATGCTGCGCAACTTAGTCAATAGCAGCTTCCCCTCAATCGCAACACACTTCATGCCGCAGATGGAATTGCCGTTGAAGTTTCGATGCTTAAGCCAAGTGATTGAAGTAGAGCATTGAGTTTCGTCAGCACCACGTTGTTGCAGAAATGCCGTTCGAATGTGGCACGAGCTGCACTGCCGGATTCGATTGCCGCTTTCGGCTGGCCAGCCATTATTCGAACTGCGGCAGCCAATTCTGTGGCTGAGCCTTCTTTGACCCACACGATTCCGGATTCTTGTGGTGGCAGGGACGTTAACGCATCGGGATAAGCATTTGACGATCGAGTAACCACGCAACGTCCGCACGCCAATGCCTGATAGACTTTATTTGGGATAACTCGACCAGCCTTTGCGGAAGTGCCGAACACTCCACACAGCAGATCAGCCTGACCAATTAAGCCTGCCAGATCTTTGTAGGGGACTCTTGAAATGTAGTTTACATTTTTTAGCCCTTCGGTAATGGACGTGCATTCGTTCAGCAGCGGCCCGTTGCCGATGAACGTCCATTTGATTTCCGGCGCCAGAACCGCAGCTTGTGCTATGAACTGTGGCCCCTGAAGCCCAATGAAGCTTCCGTAGAATAATACGTGAAAATCAGCTGCTGGTGTTCTGTGCGGCTGCAATGGAAACAAAGCTTCTTCGGCACTGACGGGAATGACGAATGTTTGTCCTGCTGAGACGTTCAGCGACTGATGGAAGAACTCTGCATGGCACTCAGTGTCCGCTACGACTCGTGTGCTGTTCTGCAATATCTTCGATTCCCATCGCAACAGACGCTTCGCCTTGCCGGAGTTCTTGTCGAATTTTTGACGTTCGAATACCTGTTTATCCCAGGCACTGATCAATGGGTCAAACACGACAGGAATGCCGTTGCGTGCGGCCCAGCGTTGAGCGGCCGCCGCGTCTCGTTGTCGGAAACAGGGAATCCAGACAAGATCCGGTTTGCCGAAGTTTCTGAATCTCGCTTCCACGTCGCCCAGCATGCTAAGCGCGGGACGGAAATCATGGATTTTCCATCCCAGCGATCGAAACGCATCGCGGATAATTCGATCACGCGAATAGTCTCGACCAGAACGACTCCACCACAGGACGGTTCGTTCTGTGCAAGCTGCCGATTTGTTGTGAGCTGTTCGCGTGCGCATGCAGTTGAGTGATTCTATGCGGCTCGCCGAGATGTTTTTGACGTTTGCGTATTCGCGGCATTTTGGCATTCGTTAACGACACTGGCCACGAAGCTTTTGGCCATCAGATGTTCGTTCAGATAGCTTGTAACTTTGGTTGCACGGTCTGTGACGTATCGCCAGCGTGCATGGTAAGGCAGCGGATTGGAGCGATTCAGGTCCTGAAGAGTTCGCTGGTAGTTTTCAGGATCAATCTTCAGTTGTTTTTCGCCGAGGTGTTGAAACAGCATTTGCAGGTTGGGATCCTGGTCATCACCGAATCGTTTACGAAGTCGGAATCCACAGGATTCGCCCAGCATTTGCAACGTTGAAGGAACAAAGTTGTGGATGTGAGCTGAATGGAACAGCTTGCTTCTGCGAGCGAACGGTGCCTGCAGATTTGGACACTCCACATAGAACATTCCGCCGGGTTTGATCAATCCGGCAATGTGTTCAAACGATTCGCGAGGTGAACGCAGGTGTTCAATCACATGTACCAGAAGAACAGCATCGTATTCCTGTTGCTTTGGCACAGCGTACAGGTTTTTCGTTTGTACGTTGGCGTTTAGCTTATCACGCGAAAACTTAAGAAACTCGCCGCCTGGATCGATGCCTTCGGCTGAGAATCCTGCTCGCTCAAACACTTTGACTGTGCAGCCGATACCGGCGCCAACTTCCAGAACTCGACTGTTGTTTTCCAGCAACGGAGCAACCTGGCTGCAAATTCGCAGCCCGTTGTTCCATGCACGCATAATTCGTCGCGGTCCAGGCGTGCTTTCGCCGTTATAGTCGGCTCTGTAGGTCGTCGAATAAAACTGTTGCAGTTCCAGTTCGGTTGGTACCTGTGCGTGTCTGACAAGTCCGCAGGTGGTGCAGATCGCAGTTTCCAGTGGTTGGCCGTGACGATCTTTGTTACCAATGGTTTCGAAGTCTGTCCCGTCACACAGGTCGCACGCTGCCAGTTCCATCTGACCGTTTCCTTTTGATTGCCGATAACTTGTCGCTCTGCTTCACGAGGCCACGAACGAACATCCATGCTGCTCGACCCCGTCGCGGGATTCTAAGCAAATCTACACTTTCAGCGGAATGCGAATTTTTTCCGTTCGAAGTTCGACTTTTCTCCGGGCCGAATAGTTTCACCACGTCTGGAAACCTGGGGCTTATTTGCACAGACAATGGTGCCGGTTTGTTTTTTCCTGAGTGGGCGGGACTAAGCGACTCGTTGACGCGAATCGTTTTGATTAACTGTGGCGGTTCGCTGAAGGATCTCATTTGCACATCGTTCGGCTTCGCAAAATCGTTCAGCCGGTCGAACAAGGGAGCCTCTTTGTTTCCAATTGGACCAACGGGTCACAAAGTTTGCTGTGACCAGTGTGTCAATGCAATCAGTCACGCGATTGCTGCGATGGCGGTTGAGTTCCAGAATCCCGACCTGACTGCCGGAAGTTAGCGCTTCATATGTCATCGAAACGCTGTCTTCACTAACCCATACAGTTCCTGCGGCTGCCAGTTGTTCCGGGAGCCAATCGGAACCGACTGCGTCCGGCTTAACAATGGTGGCGGCAATATTGCTGGACCCTGCCTGAATGCAGAATTCTTCCGGCGTTCGTCGCGATGTAACGATGGTCCATTTGATGTCTGCGGAGTGTTTGACAACTCGCTGAATCTGATCAAATATTTCGGGGCCAGACCAGCGATAGTGCGAAGAAGGTCCGCCCACCAGAATCAGCCCGTGGAACATATTCTTGTTGTTTCCCGGGCGAACTCGATTAAGAACGCCTTTTGTCAACACTACGTTTGCCGGTACTGTTCTTAGTCGATGCACGTCGGGAATCAGGCAGATATCGAAACACTGCAGTGGCAACGTGGGCTTCATCAGCACAACAGAACGTCCACCAAAGCGTCTTTGATAAACGCAAAGGGGCACGTGAGATGCATGACCGGCTCCGATGATGAAGTCCGGTCGAACAATGGGAAGCCCCGACGGTGACTTGCTGAAAATTGATCTGAAGCCGCGTTTCCAACCAGTAAGTTCAATTTTGTGGATTACTGCCGGCTGCAGTCGATTGATGGCTTCTGCAAGTCCCAGCACCTGATTCTGGTGGCCCGCTTTTCCGTCCTGCAGGCACCATATCGACAGCTTTTCTGTGGTGGGTGTTGGCATCGTGAACCTAACAAGGGCTTCGCCCTTGACCCAGTGGCGTGGTCGGCGGCAAGACGGGCAACGTTCCAAACGCCGAGCCGCTCCGT
>ERZ887942.71-NODE-71-length-79064-cov-52.145097_pt1 | contig 79064 bp, 54 predicted proteins | sample MGYA00521099_ERZ887942 | MGnify/ENA primary metagenome ERZ887942 (study PRJEB32303, sample SAMEA104408605) | aquatic metagenome | biome: Brackish water; feature: Pelagic; material: water | place: Baltic Sea | collected 2014-06-07T06:48:00 | depth 16,251 m ... | reverse complement strand
CGTGAATCATGCGTGCTCCGTGCTCGCATCTGTTTGAGAATAAGACTCTAATTTTTATGCAGCCGCAGCCCTTCCACTGTTGCTGCCGGAAGACGTCAGCCGCTGATACACAACACAGCTCTTCAGTAGCTCCGTGTGAGTTCCGACGGCCACCAGTTTTCCTTGATCCATCACTGCGATGCGGTCTACCAGATCAAGAAAGGTGTTACTTAGCACGTGAGTAATAATGAAAACCGTGCGACCTTCAGAAAATGTCTTCAGCACTCGATGTATCAAGTCTTCACTTTCCGCGTCAACAGCCGACGTCGCTTCATCCAGAATCAAAATAGATGGGTCTCGCACGATTGCTCGAGCCAACGAGATTCGTTGACGTTGTCCACCTGACAATCGTCCGCCGCCGGGGCCGATTTGCGTATCGATCCCATCGGGAAGTTCTGAGATGAACTTCCATGCGTGAGCCTGACGTGCGGCTTGTTCGATGGCTTCTTTGTCGGCGGAATTGTTTCCGAATCGAATGTTCTCGTAGATCGAATCGTTAAACAGCATCGTTTCCTGGCTGACCAGTCCAATTTGGCTACGAAGATCGGCTGTGCGGTATTCCTGAATGTCGACACCGTCGATCTTGATGTGCCCGGACGCCGGGTCCATAAAGCGTGGTAAAAGATTCAGCAACGTTGACTTGCCTGAACCGTTGCTGCCAACCACCGCCACGACTTCTCCGAAATTGACCTTCAGATTGACGTTTTGCAGAGCAGGGGGGCGAACGTCGTCTGTGTGAGTTGACAGGTATCGAAAGGAGACGTCTTCAAAGCAAATGGACTCTGAATGGCGGATTAATTTCTGCGGAGTTTCTGGTTCTTTAACGATACTTTGCTTGTCAATCAACGCGAACACTCTGTCTGCGCCGGCCATCCCCTGTTTGATTTGTCCGTAAACAGTTGACAGCTTTCGCACGGGATCCAGCACTCCAGCCAGCAATACGTACAGCGTCATCAGTTCTGTAATTGACATGGCTGAAGGTGCCAGCTGCACGCCGAAAATTGTATCAGTATTGCGAAGCACCAGATAAACGCCGGGTGCAAATGCAACCATCACCACCAGCATGCCCATCAGTTCAGATGTGGGTCGGATAAGTGAATTGGCACTCACGCATTTCATGGTGTGGTTATAAAAATCGCGGTTTGCCTTGAAGAACTGTCTTCGTTGTCGCCGCTGACCTCCAAAGACTGAAACGACCTTAAACGATTCAAACGTTTCACTGATGGAATCGTAAATCGTTTCCACACTTTCCATTGCGCTTTTCGACGCCTTCTTCAGGCGACGGCCAAACTTAGCCAGAAAGACGCCAATTAATGGAACAACCATGACGGCCATCAACGTCAGACGCCAATTGATATAGAAGGCACACCCGATGCATGCCGCGGCTTTTAGTGGTTCTCGTATCAGCTTGGTTCCGAAGACGCTGATGGCGACGGTCAGCTGCTGAATGTCATTGGTCATTCGGGATAGTAGCCCTGAAGTGCCTTCAGCGGCTGCTGTTTGCAGGTCGAGTTTCAGGGCAGCTCGAAAGCAGTCGCGGCGAATGTCGTTGGCTGTGAGAGTCATCACGCTGCCAACCAGCATTTCCTGTGCATACATAAAACCGCATTTCAGCAGAGTTCCCGCAAGCACAAACACCAGGATCAGTCCGATCGTGTTGAACTTGTCAACGGGCACATACGGCATGACATGCATGTTCAGCCATGTGTAAGTCTGCAGGCTGCGTGTGGAGTCGGCAATTCGAGCCTGAACTTTGGCGCGTTTGCTAAGATCGTCGTGGTCGACGGACGCCAGAAATTCAGTCTCTGTCGCGATTTCCTGATTGGATTCGTCGATGCGAGTATCAACAAACTGCTGCAGACTGTCGTTTTCAAACAGAATTTTCACGACGGGGCCAACTGCCGAAAGGTTGACACACCAGCAGGCAGCAATTCCCATGGCAAACAGTATCGAGAGTCCAAAAGTGAACCGATACTGCCAAATATATTTCCCAATTCGTGATGCGTTATCCATTATGCCCGTCTCGCTTCCTTTCGTCGGGGCCTGTTTGAAGAATCGCATTTCGCCGATTCTTAAGCCAGTTTTCCGTTCCTGGCGCATATTTCAGCCGGAATTAGACATAGATGTCGCTTGCCTGTCTACGTGGATTCAGGCACGGAAATACGATTAACGCCACCAGTTCTGCTGTATCCGCTGCGAAACCAACGTGTTGTCTTCTGCAAGTAGCGTTTTGCGATCTCTTTGTCGTCGTTGCTTCTGTGTTCCGGGCTTGCCATAAAGTCATCCTTCCCGCTATTTTTCGGTTCGTTTATGCAGTGCCGTTTACTTGACGCGCAGGATATGGATTTTTCAGGCCAGACGATGGTCAGGGACTTATGACGTGACGCAGCGAATTCCCATCTCTGTCTATATCATCACAAAGAACGAAGAGGCTCGAATTGAGCGGGCTTTGCGTTCCGTGCTGGACTGGGCGGATGAAGTCATTGTGGTCGATTCCGGCAGCACAGACGCGACCGTTGAAATCGCCAGTCGCACTTCGGCAAAAGTGCTGCATCGTGCCTGGGACGGCTATGGTCCTCAAAAGCGTTTCGCGGAAGAGCAGTGTCGAAACGAGTGGGTGTTGAACATCGACGCCGACGAAGAAGTCAGTCCGGAGCTGGCTGCGGAAATGCAATTGGCCGTGAATTCTGCATTAGAAAATCAGGCTGCTTTTCGAATTCGAGTCACTGATATGCTGCCAGGAGAATCAACTCCCAAATGGCACGCGTACAGCTATAACATCCTGAGGCTTTACAATCGCGATTTCGGACGCATGTCAGATCATCGCTATCAGGATCGAGTTGAAGTGAATGGCGGCGTGACCAGTACTCTGCGAGGCCGTATTTACCATCGTTCGTTTATTTCGTGGAAAGCGACGCTGGAAAAAATCAATTTTTATACGTCTCAGGTTGCCATGGAGCGAGTTGCTTCGGGAAGACTTCGGCTGTCGTCAATCCGTCTTTGGACCGAGTTTCCGCTCACCTTTTTAAAGATCTGGGTCGGCCGCAGATACGCTCTTAGAGGCAGCATGGGGCTGGCGATGTCCGTCACCGTGGCCTATCTGAACCTGATGCGATTGGTGAAGACTCAGGAAGCGATCGCCAATTCCGTTCAGGCAGCAACTTCCGCTTCACAGCCTGAACGCAAAGCTGCTTGAAGCTTCGCGACATGATCGACTGCATTCCTACAAGGGCATCGCCCTTGACCCGGCGGCGTGGATGGAGGCAAGACGTGGCAAGTTCTAATCGCCGAGCCGCTCCGTTGCCGCTCCGCGAATCATGCGCACATCAATTCCAGTAAGATTCTAACGAGGCTGTGCCTCAGACCATTCGAGTTGCCGCTCGGAAATGCGACTACGTCGCTCAGAAAACTTGACTCAATGTGAACATGTTCGCTGCAATAAGCCGTACAATTCGCTAAACGTCGGGGCTTATGCGGGAATCAATGATTGGTGTGAATCACGTTAGGCCGCGTCAGCAGACAGAGTGTCTGGTTTTTCCCTTAGAACAGATCCAGACGCATTTCTGGAAGCGGCAGCCAACCGCTTGTAGATCGCCAGCGTCTTATCCTGCATGGTTTTCAACAGGAATTCCCGGTTTTCAGGCGGAGGTTGAATTGTTCCGGACTTGGCTTCGAACAATCGAGATGCCAGGAAATCGACATCCTGCAACGGCACACAGCCTTCGGGATAAACGGTTGAAAGTACTTCTCCAACACCACCGTGAGCGTATCCCAGAGTAATCTTTCCGAGGCGCACAGATTCCAAAACGGCTCGCCCAAAGCTTTCTGGCGGCTTGATGGAAGTTGACACCGAAACATCGCATGCCGAAATCACGTCTTTGATGTCAGAACGGTGTCCCGTAAACGTGATTTGGTCGTTAAGCCCCAGTTCGGTAATTCGAGCACGCAGTTCGTTGGAATAGTTCGTGCGGCGAGGATCTTCACCTCCAGCGATGACTCCATGAATGATCGTTCCCTGATCTTTGAGCAGCCGAATCGCCTTAATGAAATCCAGATGTCCCTTAAAGCGTGTGACTCGTCCGGGAACGCAGGCAACAAATTTATCCCTCAATTCAGGGTGTTTTTCGTGCCACTGCTGCATCCAGCTTTCAGATGGACGGTGGCTGTATGGAAATTCAACAGGATCAACACCACGATGAACGACTTCAACCTTCGACGGATCTGTATCGGGGTAATTGTTCAGCAGGAAATCGCGACAGGTGTTGGATACAGCGATCACCTGTTCGCCGTAGGTCATGATCTTGCTGTAGACGTTGGGGCGATTCATGCCATGAGCTGTCGTCATAAAACGAGGCCGTGAAGCAGCCGCCATTTTTCGCCAAGCCAGCCACGTAACCCAAGCGGGAACGCGTGAGCGAGCGTGCATAATGTCTGGTTGGACGTCGCGCATCCAACGCCGCAGTTTTCCCACGTTTGCCAGAGTCAGCGGGCTTTTTTTCCACACTTGCATCTGAACATGCTCGCCGCCTTCGTTCTGTAGCTGCGGCACCAGCTGGCCACCGCCGGAAATCACGATACTGCGATGCCCTTCGGCGACCAGAGCTCGATTGATTTCAAGTGTACCACGTTCGACACCGCCAGCATTTAGCTGCGGCAAAAGCTGAACAATTGTGAGTTGTGAAGACACGGGATCCTTCCCAGTCGAGCCCGTAAACGAAATACAGTTTCTACAACCACCGAAGATTATCCAGGATGTCTTTGCCACGATAGGGCTATGTGGAAGTTTCGGGCGTTGAAGCATCGTTAACGCTGCACAGCAGTCCAATACAGATGGAATGAAACCTCGCAACTGTTGCTTGCAAACGTCCGCTTTTGCCATCTGACTTGTCGGAATTCGACTGAAATGCCAACTTGCTTCCGCACTTTGAAAGCCGCAGTGGATTGTTGTGCTGCCGAGCTTTGCTCACTGGCCAAAGCCGTTGAACCTGCATCAAGCGGCTTCGGCAGCGAGGTTGTGCGATTGCCTCAGAAAGGTGTCGCTGATTTGTTCGCCAATCAGGCGAGCGGCTTTGGGGGACAGGTGGACGTCGTCGACGAATGTTTCTGCAGCTGGCAGACCGGACAGTGCGTTTGTGGAATCAATGTAGGTTACGGATTCCTGCTGTGCGATTTGAAGCAGCAAGGTGTTGTATTCAGCAATTGATTCGTTTCGCTTTGCGTTGCCAACGACTGGAACTGTTCCCCACAGGTAAATCGAAATCTGAGGGTTCCACTGCCGAAGTTTAGCAATCATGGCTCGAATGTTTTTCTGGTACTCAGCGGGCTTGATGACATAGCCCATTGGTACAAAGTTTTTGAAGGGCCACATCCGAAAGTATCGTTTTACGGACTTCAGCACTTTTCGAGACAACTTGCGAGTTTTGGATTCCGGATAGAAATATGGGATGTAAGCGCCGGGAATCGTGGTTGTCCAGCAATCGACAAGTCCAAAATTCAGGATGGCGAAATCAGCGGCATGGCCTCGGTCGTGCAGGTATTTCAAGCCTTCTCGAGAAGTTGTCATTCCTGCGCCGAGGTTTGTGACGGCGAGATTCAGGTTTCTGTCGCGGAATGCTTCCGCCACGCCGGCAGGCAGCGTTCCCTGATTCAGGTCGGAGCTATTCGTGTTGCAGTCACCAAGTGCAATGAGACGCAGCAGATTGCTGTTAGTGGAGCAGGCCGCATTGCCGGATAATTGTGATCGGCAAGCAGTCAATGGGTTTTGGGGGATTGAAGCCACGTTCAGTCCTGCTGATTAATCGAATCCACCAGCACACTTGCCGACTGGTTTGCGACCATAATTTAGTTCGTCGCTGCCAGATGGCCTAGGCCTTTTTCTTGGCGGTGCCTTTTTTCAGTTTCCCGTTTTGCAACTCTTCAACGATACGTGCCAGCACAGCAGGGTCTTTCGACTCCATAACGTGAGCAATTCGCGTGGGCGGCAATTCCATGCGAGTCATGATGCCTTCAGCCGTTTCCCACATCTTTTCCTGCTTCTTGCCGGTCGACAGGTAAAGATTGGTGACCAGTTCTGCCAGTCGCTGATCGTCGATGGCATCGCGGTTATCGTAGTACCGTTTGATCACTTTTTGCTGGTGAGCTGAAAAATCTTGTTTTGCCATGAGAGTTGATTTGTGCGGGGTCAGCAGAGATTGGGCAACAGCGTCACAGTCTATCTGATGCGAAACGACTACGGAACACGGGTTCAGGGGGTGAGATTCCTGAGTGTTCGCGAATGCCTACGGAAAAACCCGAGTCCTTCTACAGGACTCGGGTTTTGGAGTTCAATTCGGTCAGGAAATTTGGCCAAAATATCCCGGCGAGTTTCAATAATTTAGCCGCCAGACATCAAAGAAGCCCGCACGTACTCGCGATTCAGGCGAGCGATGTTGGAAACGGAAACTTCTGCCGGACACGCTGCTTCACACTCAGACGTGTTGGTGCAGTGGCCAAACCCTTCTTTGTCCATTTGAGCAACCATGTTCAACACACGTTCGTTGCGTTCGGCTTTCCCCTGTGGCAAAACGGCAAGTTGAGACACTTTGGCAGAAACAAACAACATGGCAGATGCATTTTTGCAGGCTGCCACACATGCTCCACAGCCAATGCAGGCTGCGGCATCCATTGCGGTTTCCTGAGTTGTGCTGGGCACTGGAATCGCGTTGCCATCCGGGGCGTTGCCTGTATTGACAGAAACGTATCCCCCAGCACCGATGATGCGGTCGAACGCTGAACGGTCAACCACCAGGTCTCGCACCACAGGAAAAGCGGTTGCTCTCCAGGGTTCGATGACAATCGTGTCGCCATCGTTGAATCGCCGCATATGCAACTGGCAGGTTGTTGTGGCGTTGTCCGGGCCGTGAGCCTTACCGTTAATCATCAGGCTGCACATGCCACAAATGCCTTCGCGGCAGTCGTGGTCAAATTCAACGGGTTCTTCACCGGAGGTGATCAGCTGTTCGTTAAGCACGTCCAGCATTTCAAGAAACGACATATGTGTGCTGACGCCAGCAAGCTTGTAGTCGCGGAAGGCACCAGTTGACGTGGCGTTTTCCTGTCTCCAGATTCTTAGAGTCAGATTGAGAGTATCGTTGCTCATTACTTGTAACTCCTCGTCGCTGGAGGGACGTTTGGAAAGGACAACGGTTCTTTGTGAAGTGTTGGTTCTTCGCCAACGCCGTGGGTTTCCCACGCTGCAACATAGCTGAAATCAGCGTCGTTACGTTGTGCTTCACCTTCCGCTGTTTGATGTTCTTCGCGGAAATGGCCTCCGCAGGATTCTTCCCGGTGCAGAGCATCAACGCACATCAGTTCGCCGAACTCCATAAAGTCTGCGACTCGCCCGGCTTTCTCAAGGCTTTGATTGAGTGTCTCGCCCGAACCCAGCACTCGCACGTCCTGCCAGAACTGTTCCCGAAGATCGCGAATCTGTCCGATGGCCGTTTCCAGGCCGCTTTTAGTGCGAGCCATGCCGCAGTGATCCCACATGATCAAGCCCAGTTCACGGTGGAAGCTATCCACTGTTCGCGAACCCTGAACGGCCATCAGCTGGTCTATTCGCAGCTTGGCTGCCTGCATCGCATCAACGCAGGCGGGGTGATCTTCCGGAATCTTCGGCAGTGTGGCCTTCGCCAGATGGTCGCCAATTGTGTATGGAATCACAAAATATCCGTCAGACAATCCCTGCATTAAAGCGCTGGCTCCCAGGCGGTTGGCACCGTGGTCTGAGAAGTTCGCTTCACCCAGAACAAACAGTCCTGGCAGGTTGCTCATCAGGTGATAGTCCACCCAAAGTCCCCCCATTGTATAATGGACGGCCGGGAAGATCTTCATTGGCACCTTGTAAGGATCTTCCGCTGTAATCTTTTGATACATATGAAAGAGGTTGCCGTATTTCCTGCGAATCGTATCTTCGCCGTCGCGTTTGATAGCGTCGCGGAAGTCCAGGTAAACCGCCAGGCCGGTTTCGCTCACTCCAAAACCGGAATCGCAGCGTTCTTTCGCGGCACGAGACGCGACGTCACGTGGCACAAGGTTACCGAAGGATGGGTAACGCCGTTCCAGATAGTAGTCTCGATCTTCGTCCGGAATATCAGATGGTTTTCTTGTATCGTTGGCGTCTTTCGGCACCCATACGCGACCATCGTTTCGCAGACTTTCGCTCATCAAAGTCAGCTTCGACTGGTAGTCGCCGCTGACCGGGATGCACGTTGGATGAATCTGTGTGTAGCACGGGTTGGCGAAGAACGCTCCCTGCTTGTGACAACGCCACGACGCGGTGACGTTGCAACCTTTGGCGTTTGTGGAAAGGTAGTAAACGTTGCCGTAACCACCCGTACACAATACGACCGCGTCTGCTGTGTGAGTTTCCAGTTTTCCGGTAGTCAGGTTTCGCACGACGATGCCGCGAGCAACGCCATCGACTTTGATGAGTTCCAGCATTTCGCGGCGAGCGAACATCTGAACTTTACCCAGATGTACCTGCCTCATCATGGCTTGGTATGCACCCAGCAGTAGTTGCTGTCCGGTTTGGCCGCGGCAATAAAATGTTCGGGAAACCTGAGCACCGCCGAATGATCGGTTGGAAAGAGTGCCGCCGTACTCGCGAGCAAAAGGGACTCCCTGAGCCGTACACTGGTCGATAATGTTGTTGCTGACTTGAGCAAGGCGATATACGTTCGCTTCGCGAGCTCGATAGTCGCCACCTTTCACGGTATCGTAGAACAGTCTCCAAACGCTGTCGCCATCGTTCGGGTAGTTCTTGGCGGCGTTGATGCCACCTTGAGCAGCAATACTGTGTGCTCGACGCGGGCTGTCCTGAAAACAGAACGCCTTGACGTTATAGCCGAGTTCTCCCAGTGAGGCGGCTGCTGCACCACCCGCCAGGCCGGTGCCGACGACAATAACGGTAAATTTACGCTTGTTGGCCGGATTCACCAGCTTCATGTTGAAGCGGTGCTTGTCCCAGATCTCATCGACCGGGCCTTCTGGAACTCGAGAGTTCAGAGTCTCACTTGCCACACGAACCATTTGACGACCTCAGTTTCATTCTGCGAGGACAGCGTTACAACTTGGAAGAAACGCAATTAAGTGCTGACAGCTAGATCAGTGAGGTACTACTGCCCATGGCCAAACCACAATGCTGGTAAATCCTGCTGCGATTAACCATGCGAACAGGACGCCACCGATGCTGATCAATTTATTCCAGCGGGGATGGCTGATGCCCAGCGATTGGCAGGCACTACGAACTCCATGGGAGAGGTGGATGCCCAATGCCAGCATGCATACGGCGTAGAAGACTGCCGTCTTGAAATCCAGCAGGACCGCTCGAACGTGTTCGAATTTGTCCCCTTCGCCTGGGATTTCGCTTGCGCCCGGGAACCCACGAACGTTCAGTTTCATATCAAGGATATGGACAACCAGATAGGCAAAGACGATTAATCCGGTCACCAGCATCAAATTTGACGCTCCGCCATTCGGAAGAATGAAACCGCTTTGTTTCGTTGCCTTTTTTTCGTATTCGTTTTTACGAGCCGCGCGGCTCATGGCGGTGGTGGACACGGCCAGGCCAATGTGCAACAGAAACGTGGCGAACAGTCCAACTTCGGCGACGGCCAGCAGTGGGCCGAGGCTGTGAAGTTTTTCGGCATAGCCGTTAAACGCATCTTTACCTGCAAACAGGTTCAGGTTGCCGCCAAGGTGAGCGACCAAAAATCCGCACAGCGACAACCCTGTCAGGGCCATCAGGATTTTTTGCCCGACGGAAGTGCAGCAGACTTTTACGATTGGGCCGATGCCCGGCACCTTGCAAAGCAGTTCTGCAGGAAGTCCCAAAATCTTGTAAACAGCGTTCAAAGCCCAGCTCCTTCAAGCATGGGTGCACAGAATCGTTCAAACCAATACCCGCGATTATAGAGATCCGGTTGTCAACTTCAACGACCGCAGACTTGCTGGCGGCTTAACCGTCCGAACTTAACCGGAATTAAGACACTGAAGGCCTGCCAATCCTGAAGCCGCCATGTGTGTGCCGTTTCGCACAGTTCACACAGGTTATGTTCTAATGATCGAATTCTGTCTATCTATTCACAGCAACCGTAAAATCGGCTCGACGTGGCAGAATGGCTACGCTTTTGCGCGAATCTCTATGTCAGTCGAATATCGGTGAGTCGCAAACCAGATCGTAGCCACGATAAGCGGAATTAGCCCGGCTGTGAAAAACATTGGCCTGAAGCCGACACCATCGAATTGTGGCAGATCAATGATACGACCCAACAAAGGCGCAGAAACGGCACCTCCCAAATCGAAGCAGCCGAGCGTCAGGTTTGTTCCACTGCCTCGATATTGAGGAGGAAATGTCCCGGATCCAAGAGACACGATCGACGGAAACAGCAGTGCGTGCCCCAGCCCGCAAATTACCGCCGAAAACGTCAGGTGCCACCATTCCTGAACCGGAATCAATGCCCAGATTCCCAAACCTTGAGCGACCAGGCCCACGGTAATTAATCGATACCTTCCGATTCGATGGCTTAATGACGCTGTTTTCATGCGAAACAAAAATGCAGCCACCGCATAAGTCGTCCAGAAGACCGCGATATCGCCCGTCCCCGCGTGGCGGTTGAAACGTACCAGGTAAAGCGAGGTGACTGTGAACATCATGCCCATCGTCATCGCGACAAACAGAACAAAGCCGGGCCAATACTGCCACGTTAGCTTTAGTAACGTGGGCCGCGTCGTTTTTTTAGGCGGTTTGACAGAATCGGACGTGGCGAACCACATCAGTAATATGTAAATCAATAACAGAGAAGTTACGGCGAAAAATACGTTCGCAAAATACACTTCTTTGTTCACGCCGGACGACCTTCGGAAAAAGCCCGCCAGCTGTGAACCCAGAATCATGCCCAGAAAACCGCTGCTGCCCAGTAAAGCGATAAATTCTGTGCGACGGTGTTCAGCAACGGAATCCTGCATATGGAACGTGCTGCAGGTGAACATTCCCGCAAGACCGACCGCAAAGCAGACTCGCCCCACGTACACGAGCCACGTGAGTTCCTGCAGAGAACCAAATACGCAGGCACCGCACAGTGCTGTCAGGCTCATGCACAGCCAGACGTGCCGTACTCCAAATCGGTCGATCGACATCCCCAAAAACACGCGAGCACAGATGGCGGCAATCAGGCCTTCTCGCACAATTCTTCCCGGCAGTTCTTCCACATAAACAATGTCAGAACCGCCGTGAGTTGCCAGCCATGCTACCCAATCGGCAAACATAAACATGGCCGCATTGGCAGTAACCACGGCAAGGTTGGCAAGGTACGCGAATATGAAAACCGGGTGAGAAATCCGGTCAATCAGTTTGCTGGAATTGTCGGGAGCATTCGCGTTTTCGGCGAAGCTTTCAGCTGCGGAACTCTTCACAGTTGGTGAACTGCCATCGTTGAGGTCAGCCACCGAAAGCTCCATAGCGATTTACGCCACGTGTGAAGGCAATGCGATTCGCGACAAACAGAACAATGATCCACGCAAATTGAACGGACAATTCAAACGGCAAGGTTTCCGGCGGAATGCGGCCAAGCACAATCGCGGCCGGAAAGTAGGCCAGATAACGGAACGGCAGGTAGTACACCCACGGAATCCATTCGGCCATCCATTCCAGAGGAATCATGTGTCCAGAAAGAAAGTAGTTCATCATCATGTAAATGAAGATCAGTGAACTCACTTCCAGAAACCAGAATGAAATCAGTCCAATTAAAGCTTCGATCAAAAAACCGATCATGAATGCCATGATCAATGAACAAACAAACGCAATGAGAACAGGGCGTTCGGGCCAGCCTGGCAGATATTCTCGACACACCCAAAACACCAGAGCGAACGGGCCAGCGGCAATAATATAGTAGACCAGCTTGTGAGCAATACGATGCCAGAACAGATAGTCCAGCATGTCAACGGGTTGCAGCAGGTATTTGCGAACCGAACCGTTGCGGACCGATTCCGCAATTCCGGTGGATAGTCCTGGCATGCTGGAAAATGCTCGAGCCACCATCACCAGCAGGTAATAAGAAACCATTGTCGGATAGGTGTAGCCGTTCAGCGATGACGTTGTATCACCGGCGTAAATCGCGTTCCACAGGAAGACCTGCGTAATGATCGGCAGAAATCTGACCAGTGTCGCAAAGGCAAAGTCGCCTCGATACACAAGTCGTTCTTCCATAGCCGTTTTCAAAATCAACCACTTGATGCGCACGCCTGCTTTCAGCCCGGCGATCAAAGATTGTTTGGGAACGGCTGACATGTCTTTAGCTAAGTCTGTCTTCAATGAACGCGAAACGATAATTCTTAACGGCGAGGCGAAGCTGAATCCGATTGGTCTTCTGATGAAAATAATTCGGCAATCACGTCTTCAAGCGGTCTTTCGGAAACACTGACGTCGTCGATTTCGTATTCCGCCAGTACCTTCGACAGCACTGCCGACACTTTTTGCTTTTCCACCTGCAGGCGAATCATCGGCCCACGATCTTCCAGCACAACTCCGTAACGCTCGATTCCTTTTGGTGAACTGTTGACTCCAAAGTGCAGTTCGATGATCTTGTGCTGGCTGAAGCGATCGACGATGTCTTCCAGCGGACCATCGTGAACGACAGTTCCTTTGTTGATGACAATCGCACGTTCGCAAAGAGCTTCTACATCTTTCATGTAGTGGCTGGTGAGGATGACCGTGATGCGCTGTTCCTTTTGATACTTGCGAAGAAACTGCTGCACTTTTCGTTGGCTGATAACGTCTAGGCCAATCGTGGGTTCGTCCAGAAAAAGCACGTCCGGGCGGTGGAGCAGGGCGGCGATGAGCTCCATTCGCATGCGTTCGCCAAGCGACAATTCTCGGACAGGTTGCCCCATCAGTTCTGTAACGTCAAGTAATTCGGTCAGCTCGGTTAATCGCGAATTATAGTCGCTCGTGTTGATGCGATAGATTTCTTTGTGCAGTCGGAAGGATTCCTGAGCAGGCAGGTCCCACCACAATTGTTCCTTTTGTCCGGTGACCAAAGAAAACCTGCGACGATACCCGTCTTCTCGCTTCCACGGAATATGTCCCAGCACAGTGGCGGTTCCTGATGTGGGTACAATCAGGCCGGACAGCAGTTTCAGCGTCGTGGTTTTTCCGGCTCCGTTCGGCCCCAAAAAAGCCAGCATTTCGCCTTCTTCGATGTTAAACGACACGTCGCGTACGGCATGCACTTCGTTATATTCACGATGCAGCAATCCGCGCAGCGAAGCCAGCAGGCCTTCTCGCTTACGGTAGACTTTGTAAGTGCGACACAGATTTTTGACGACGATTGCTGACATTGCCGTGATATTAGTAGACGCCAACGTCTGCACCAATTCGCTTGGCACCGCTGCCTGGAAAAAGGCGATAATCATTCTTCCAACTGGGCAAACACCGGCTTCCCGATAAGTTGCGCATCACAGCGTACGGAGTTGATGCCTGCTGCAGACCGTTCACTTCCAGTCGCCGTCTTGATCTGGCAAGTCTGCAGCAGAACGCTGCGTCTTTCGCGTAACCCTGCAATAATCAGACTAACAGGGGCTTCGCACTTGACCCAGTGGCGTGGTTGGCTGCAAGACATAGAACGTTCGAATCGCCGAGCCGCTCCGTTGTCGCTACGACCAACATGCATTCACCGTGCGCGCATCATTTTGATTAAGTCTCCAACGCCGACTTAAGCCAGACGGTCTGTGGCGATGTGATAATGAGGGTCTTCGGAAACGTTGATTTCCACAAGATCTCCCGCTTTGTCCAGCAGGTTTCGGCATTCAGGGCTTAGGTGCGTCAGGTGCAGTCGTTTGCCGCAGTTGACGTATTTTTCCGCCAGCCAGTTAATCGCTTCCAGTGCCGACTGGTCGTATACGCGGGTGTAGTAGAAGTCGATAACGACGTCTTCGGGATCTCCGTTAACATCAAACAGGTCTTTAAAGGACGTTACGGAGGCGAAAAACAATGGGCCGTGCAATTGATAAGTTCGGCTGCCGGATTCGTTGAATGTTGTTTCTGCTCCAATGTGCGTGGCATGCTGCCAGGCGAACACAAGTGCTGAAACGATCACACCCAGAATGACGGCGGACGCCAGGTCGTGCATCAGAACTGTATAGCCAGCCACCAGAACCATGACGAATACGTCGCTGCGAGGCATGCGGCGGAACATCTTTAACGATGCCCATTCAAAGGTTCCAATCACAACCATAAACATGACGCCCACCAATGCGGCCATGGGAATCTGTTGAATCCAGGGGCCCAGGAACAGCACAAACAGCAGCAGGCATACAGCGGCCGTAATTCCTGAAAGCCGACCTCGTCCGCCTGAGTTCACGTTGATCAGTGATTGGCCAATCATGGCACAGCCGCCCATCCCGCCGAACAGTCCACAGATTAAGTTTGCAGTTCCCTGACCAACGCATTCACGATTTCCCTTGCCGCGAGTTTCTGTGATTTCATCGATCAGCGTCAGGGTCATCAGTGATTCGATCAGACCGACTCCACACAGCACAATCGCAAACGGAAAGATGATTCGAAATGTTGCCCAGGTGAACGGCACCATTTCGTATTCCAGAAAGAACAGCTTAGGCAGTCCGCCGCTGATGCTCACTTCCACATTGTTCGATTCCGTAACAGCGATGCCTTCGTCTGTCACTGCCATGTCCGTGGATTCAACCGGCGTTGTTGTTGGGGCGGTTGCCGTCGGATTTACAATCGATGCCTCTGCAGCAGCCAATTGTGCAGCTTGAGTATTCGTCTGCAGCATGTCTCCAACTGTTGCCAGCACGTGTTCGCCGTTGGGCGTCTTTACGGAGTTGTTGATGGCGACCGATGCCAGAGTGACCGTCAGGATGGCTGCCAGAGAAGCGGGGACGGCTTTGGTAAACCGAGGCAACAGCCAGATGATGCACATGGTGGCGATCACCAGGCTCAGCATCAGAATCAATGGCTGTCCGCTTAGGTACACAAGTCGTTCGGCTGCCGGTAGCGATGTGTCCGGAGACAAAGTTTTGAAGCTGCCCAGTTGAGCCAGGCCGATCACAATCGCCAGGCCATTAACAAATCCCAGCATCACGGGATGGGGAACCATGCGGATAAGTTTTCCGAGTCTTGCCAGCCCGATGGCGATCTGCATCAGCCCGCACAGAATGACCGTTGGGAACAGGTAAGCCACACCGTGTTGAGCAACCAGCGCTACCACAACAACCGCCATGGCACCGGTGGCTCCCGAAATCATGCCGGGACGTCCGCCCAGCACGGCAGTAATCAATCCCATAAAGAAAGCGGAGTACAGGCCGATCAGCGGCGAAACTCCCGCCACAAAAGCAAAAGCAATCGCTTCAGGAACAAGTGCCAGAGCAACAGTCAGTCCGGAAAGTACGTCGTCTTTGGTTGATCCGGAACGTTGACGAAAGAAATCGAGCATTTTATTTAACCAGGAAGGGGAGTGTCGCCAAGGTGCGGGACACGGCAATCAACAAATCGGCCTTCGCCAATTCGGAACGCCACAAGAAGAAAAGCGGGATCGACACGCGTTACGGAACACCTGCAAAAGGCAGGATTTTCCAACGAACAAGATCGAAGAAAGCGAACTATACGGCGTGAATCAGACCGGTCAACGCAGCTATCGTGGCACCGATGGTTTACTCAAAACCGATAAAGACGTTTGCCGTGTCGGGGCGGTCAGAAGGGTGATTCCTGCGAAAATCCGTGCCAAATTTATTTGCTGGAAGAATAGTTCTTGTGTTACGCAAGTTTGGAAATGTCTGAAAACTGCCGACTAATTAAGCCGAATCGCTGGAATGCTGGCAGTCATCGCTGAGGTTTCATCTGCCGTTAGTCAACATTCCTCCGTTTTCCTGAACGGGTTTTTGCCCCAAACGATCGCTTCGAGCAGTGCCGAGCGTTCACGATTGATGTATTCGCGTGTTTCTGCAACTTGCCGTAGACTGCCGCGTCATCAAATCTGTTCAGGCGAACGTGCTTTGCCGCATTTGCTGTCGAAGTTGTGAAGTCTGCCGTTACTGAAATTACGCGCGCCTGCTGATTGGCAGGTTGCATTGACTGGTTGATTTTGTCGAAGTGCAAATAAGCCGTTTGAGTTTCCATGAATACAATTATCAGCCCCCAGCTGTCTCATATTGAAACGTATCTTTACAGAGACAATCGGCCATCGCACCCGTTGGACTTCTTTGTTCAACTGGAACTCGAAGGCGATTTTTGCCCCGAAAGGTTTCAAGCAGCGATAGGTCGCACTCTGCCGTTTCATCCTTTATTGCAAGCTCGCGTTTCTGAAGCAGGGCGTCAGTTGAAATGGTGTTTGCGCGATTCAGCAGCGGAGATCAGCTTCCAGGAACAAGCTGATTCGGGAACCGTTGCTGCTATTAATATCCAGCAGAATGCCGGTTTGAAATGCTGGTTCAGCAGATCGCAGCCTGGTACGGTCGTTACGTTTCAGTTTCACCACGCGGCCACCGATGGGCTTGGAGCTTTTGGTTTTATTGAAGACGTCCTGCGGTGCTATTCCAGTGATGAAACGTGTCTGGAAAAGTGGGAACCGCGAAGTGTCTCACGATTAAAAGAACGGCATTGGTGCGGTTATGAAAAAGACTCGATTTTAAGCATGGTCAGGCGCCAGGCAAAAGCGCTGTACGCGTCTCGTGAATTTTCCGGGCGTGAGTTCGTACCCGTGAAGCAGCATCAACTGGCCACCGGTGATGATGCTCCTGCAGACAGCTATCCCCACTTCTTGTCTCATCAGTTTTCGCAGGAAGAAACTCAAGCGATGGACGCTCTTGCCAGGCGTCTTTCAGTGTCGCGGAATACCTTGCTGTTGCGAAATGCTTTTGTTGCCGTAGATCAGTTTCGACAAAACTTAGATGAATACTCCGCAAACGATTGGATGAGAATCGCAGTACCAGGCAACGTTCGTTTCGGTAAGACGAATGATAATATTCCCGCTGCGAATTTATTTAGTATGACGTTTCCGGCGTTCAGTGGGCTTCAGATTTCTGACCACACGGCTTTGTTGCAACAGATTCAGCAGAACATGACCGCCAGTCGACGTGACTATTACTTGCCCACGTTTCTGCTGGCCTTAAAAGCGATGACGAAAATTCCGGGGGCCATGGAACGAACTGTCAAAGCCAATAAGTGTATGGCCACTTTTTTGCTCACGAATGTGGGGTGCCCTCTTCAGGATTTCTCTTCAGCGACTTGCCGTGATTCGACTCAGCATTTGCTGGTCGTTGCCAATGTTCAGCTGATCCCTCCCATGCGACCTTTCCAGACGATTTCACTTGCCGTTATGGAACACAATCAAAGGCAGAATGTGACAATGTCGTATGACGCTCGCGTACATTCTCAGGATGAAGTGCAGCAGATGATGAACAATCTGGTACAACAGTTTTTGTTGGCAACGGATTGAGTGCTGCATGCGTCACTGCTTCGTTGGTGCTCTTTGGCTTGTTGAGTTTATCTGGTTGGAAAGCAGTAGCGAAGACTGGGGCTGATGCTGTTTTCTGCGGTAGAGCGTTTGCGACACCGTGGTTTGAATGTTTGTAGTTGTCAGGGATCCGTTGCATGTACCAGGTTGTTGAGTTTATCGCTGTGATTGCCGGAGCTGTTTACGGCGTTTTGCTGGCAAGGCGTCACCAAATGGATTTCATCGGTGTCTTTTCTGTCGCCTTCATTTGCGCGTTTGGTGGAGGCACGTTGCGAGACCTTTGTTTAGACCGTCATCCTTTGTTCTGGATTAGAGAATCGCATTATCCGGTTGTTGTGTTGTGCATCGCGTTGCCGGTTTCGCTTTTGCCTCGAATTCCCGGCTGGTTTGAAAAGGTCGTTGACGTCGCCGATGCGCTGGGATTGGGGCTGTTCAGCGTGGTTGGGGCAAAGTTTGCCATGGAAGCTGGCACGTCGTTATTTATCGCGTCGCTGCTGGGCGTTGTGACCGGCACGTTTGGCGGTGTAATTGGAGACATCGTCTGCAACAAGGTTCCCAGCCTGTTTCGTACGGCTCCCATGTATGCGACGTGTTCTTTTACTGGCTGCTGGTTACTGTTTGTTTTGCAGTGGCGGTCAATTCCCGATCAGTTTGCGGTGCCGGCAGCGATTGCTTTCATCGTCGTTTTTCGGTTGCTGGCAATACGATACAAATGGCGGCTTCCTCAGCTGGATTATCCGGAAGCAATTCTCAGCGAAGAAGACTAAGTCATCAACGTCAAGCGTGTTACTGTTCCACGTCGGCCTTCAGCAAGTCGATTGATGGACGACTGATTGCCAGAGTTGCGGCGTAATCACTGAACGCGGTGAAGTGATTGAACGTGGCTGATACTTCTTCTTCCGCAGCTTCCAATGCATACTGTTCACGCAACGCGACTTTCAGCAGGTCACTTTCACCAACTTCGAATTTGCGTCGTTCGATTTCCGCCATTTTCGTCGCCAGGCTCACTGCTTGTCTGGCGTTGAGGACTTCCAGCCGAGATTGGATCAATCCTGCATACGCGGTTTGCACTTCCGCTATCACCTTGTCCTGAACCATTCGGCGTTTGGCTGTGACCTGAGCAATCTTGCCCTGAACTGCCTGCATCTTTCCGAGGCCTTTTCGGCGTTCTAAAGGTACTTCGAAGAACAGAGCCGCTTCCAGTTCGAATTCTGATTTGTCGCGTTTCTTGCTGGTGGGTTCTCCGACATCCTGGGAGCCAACCAGTTGAGCATCCAGGCTGGCGCGAGTCATGTTGCACGCTTCAGCATAATCCACATGTAGTTGCTTCAGTTGAAGATCAATAGCCGCAAGTTCCGGGCGAGCCTGTTGAGCACGTTGAATGTCAGTTGCAATTGTATTATCAGAGACATCTCGTAGCAGAGGGAAGTCTGGCAGGTCCTCCAGTTTCGGCAGATACGGCGATCCGTTACTGTCACGAAGAAACAGTGACAGCTTTACTGCCGATTGTTGCAACACGTTTCTTGCGTCAGACAACTTGGCCCGACGTTTTGCGATCGCTCGTTCGTTGTCGATCAGTTCCGGTGGATCCAGGTCCTGAAGTTCGACTCGTCGCTTGATTCTGTCGTTTCTTGTTTCGGCAAGTTCCAGCCATTGAAGCCCCAGTCGATATTTTTGACCGGCGGCAACCCACTTCCAATAAGCCAGACCGGCTTCGTGGCTGAAGCCTACAAGATTCGACTGAATGACAGGATTGGCAATTTGCTGGTCATAGGTGGCTCGCCAAAGCGCCGCTCGACGACCATCAATGTCACGATCTTTGATCAATGGAACTCGAACCCCCGCTTTAAATTCGCCGCCGTCGTTGGTTTCGCGTTCCTGGTACCAAGGTTGAAAGTCGCCACCTCCATTGCGGTAGCCTCCAAAAAATTCACCGCCACTATAGATTGGCTTCGTGAATCCCGCGCTGTTGCGGTAGGTTTCGTAGAACCCCAGAGGTCCGTTTTCGCTGGAACCTTTCAGCTTGGTGTCGAATTCACCCCAGGTGGAAATTCGATTTCCATTCGCGATGACTCGTTCCTGATAAGCGGCTTCGATCAGCGGATACGACTGATGCAGCGAAGTGATGACCTGGTCCAGTGAAACCTGATTTTCCAATCGATTTGCTGCTGTTGGTGAATCGGCCGCGAAGCCTGGATCAGCGTCGTAAGCGGCTTGTGTTTCATCAATGCCGATTTCGGTTGTGGCATCAGCCACTTCCGACTCGAAATTAACTTCAGGAATATCCGTTGGTGGCTGGATTGGTTTGGAGTGTGAGACCGTTGAAACAACGGAAAACGAGTTCTGGTTTTCCAGCTCGTGGGTGTCTCCCTCGACATTCACGATCGTCGTGTCGTTCGACAGGTTCTGCTCCGGGCGAATGGTGTCGTGGCTCGGCAATTGGTCCTGACGCGCCATCGCGACTTCCTGCGCCGCTGTTGACATTGATCCGCGTTGTGTGATTCGCTGTTGCGTCTGGCAGCCGCAGACGCAAAGCGCCACAGTAGTCAATAATATGATTCTCACGACCAGCCAATCCGTTGGCAGAATGTTCGTAGATGGCAACAGGCAATGTCGACTTCAGGAACCTGATGTTGACGATGTAACGATACGACCTTCAGTTGAAATACCGCACTGTCTGTGTTTTCGTCCGGACGTCATTGAGTAACGGAGCCTGCGTTCCGCTGATTTGTGGTTGAACGTTATTCCTGTCTTGTTAAGTACTGTCGTGGCGTTTTTGGCGATTGTTCCGGCAGGTTTATTTCGGCAGTTTTGGCGGCTTGGATTTTGTCTTGCCATCGTCATCCTGAGTAACAACTGGCGGGAAGCCGTTCATATTACGCCACAGTTCGTACCACAAAGGGACACGTTCCAGCAGCACCCACGCGTTTGCTCGGACACCTTGTTTCAGGTATCTTTCGTCAGGCCAGCTTTCTGTATCGCCGTGATCCGGACGCACAAGAGCTCGAAACTTTCCTTTGCCGTTGTCCGTCGCGTCAATTGATACAATGGTGCCGCCGAAGGTGCCAACCGCGACAGATGGCCATCCGGCAAACTGGATTGCAGGCCAGCCTTCAAACTGTAAACGCACGTGTCTGCCCGGTGAGACAAGTGGAGCGTCATTGCCATCCAGCCAAACCTGAACGGCTCGGTCTGCTGTATCCGGAACGATAACGCACAGTGAGTCGCCTTCCTTAATAATCTGACTTCCCTGATTTGATGAAATTCGAGTCAGAAAGCCGTCAAATGGAGCGGTGATGATCTGACTTTCCTGTCGAGCCACTTTGGTTTGCATTTCGGACAGATCTTTTTGCGCTTTGTTCAGTTCCGAACCTGCTTTGGCGACATCGCTTTCTGCTTTTGCGATATCTCCCATCGCCTTTCCCAGCGAAGCTGTGGCGTATTCGATATCAACCAGTGCTTTTTGTTCTTTGGCGCCTCTGTCTCGCTTCTTTCCTTCAAGGTCGTTTTTGGCAGATTCCACATAAGCTTCGGCCTTGGCGACTTTGGCAGCCGCTTCCAGATATTTTCTTTCTGCCAGCTGAAACTTTCCTTCAGCAACAATCTTTTCCTGAAACAGTTTCTTTTGACGTTCGTAATCGGCTTCTGCCTGCGTTAACGCGGCTAAATTTTCTTCCAGCTGTTGTTGTTCGGCTTCGACCTTATTGATTGCTCCTGCGATGGCGGCATCGGCGGAAGCCAGTATCTGTTCTTTCACTGACTGGTAGGCTCGCAATTGTGCCTCAAACGTAACCTGCAATGTTCGAGCGTTTGCCAGGTTTCGTTCGCTGGCCAGCACAAGCTGTTCATTAGAACGCACTTGAGATGCAGAGGCCGCCAGTTGGTCATTAAGACGGCTCATCAGCAGTGGGTCGACGTCCTGGATTTCAACGATCAAGTCTCCTTCTTTGACATGAGCGTTCTCAAAGATGTTCTCTCCCCAGCGAATAATGCGCCCCTTAATTGGTGCTTCAATTGTCTGTTCTCGCTGCAGCGGGTCGAATGCAATGACGTTGCCACTGCCTGATATGGACTGTTGCCAGGGAGCGATCGCTACCAGAAAGAAGCCGACCAGCAGCAGTAACAAAAGTAACTTGCCAATCCGCCGTGCCAATCGTGATGATCGAGCAAGACGCAGCGATGGCAGTAGGGCTTCGCTGTAGGCAGAAGGGCCAAGCATTCGCCCCGAAGCAGGTTTTGCGGTGTTAATTAATTCAGATCGGGAGATCATTTAGACACCTCGTTGCCGTCTGTGCCTGTTACCGGCCTGGTTGAAATCGGACCGTGTAGTTCAAGAATCTGGTCGCAGCGTTCTGCAATCGACTTTCGCCCAGTGGCGATCACCAACGTCCAGCCTCTGTCTTTGCTCAGCAAGCTTGATAATGTTTGTTCCAGCGAGTCGTCCGGTAGGCCATCCAGAATTCCATCGACCAGCAGCAGTCGAGGTTTGCCTGCAATGGCTCTGGCAAGGCACAACAGGTCTCTTTGACTTCGCGACAAAGGTACTCCATTGCCATTCAGCTGTGTATCAAAGCCCTTCGGTAATTGCAGTACATCATCGTACAACCCGGTTTCTTCCAGTGCCCGCCGAACGTCCGCCGATGTTACTGTCGATCGATGCAGATGTACGTTTTCTTCCAGTGTACCATGAAAAATTTCTGCGCTGCGGACAATCGCGACCTGACGCCGCAATACATCAGATCTCAGGTCCTGCGGATTAAATCCATCAATTGTCAGGCGACCGGCGTGCGGGCTTCGCAAACCGTACATTAAGTCCAACAGTGTGCTTTTTCCACATCCTGACCCACCGCAGATGGCCACTGAAGCCCCCCCTGCAATATGAAGTGTAACAGGCCTGTTCAGCTTTCTTCCCAGCGGAGTTTTATAGGCCACTCCTTCAATGATGACATTTGCCGGGCTTGTGGAATTGATTTCCAGAATGCCATCGTGTTGTTCTGTTGGCAGGTCGAACAATGCTCCCAGCTTATCCACAGACGCCAGCAGGTCGTAAAAGCTTTCCAGGTGCTTCCCGAGTTTTGCGAATGCGCTCACAATGACTGTCACGATAAGTTCTGCGGCAACCAGCTGACCAAGCGTCAGCTGTCCATCGATCACCAGCCAGCCACCAAGGCCAAGCAGCACAGTGCTGGCAGCAGCCTGCAGGCCCAGCGCAAACACAACCTGTCTCATCAGAATGGAGAAGTGTTTGTCGCGAGCTTCCAGGTACTCATGAACCAATCGGTCAGCTCGCTCCAACGCCAGTTCGTTGCCGCCATAGGTTCGAAATGCTGTGGGGCATCGAGAAATATCTTCCAGCCACGACGCCATATAGTATTTGTTCTTTGATTCTTTGATCGCGCTACCAACAGCCCCTCGTCCCAGCACAAAAATAATGAATGCGATAGACGACATCATCACAATGTCAAAGCCCAGCAGCCAGGGGTGATAAAACGCCAACACCGCCATCCCGATAATCGCGCTTAACACCAGGCCGACACCGTCCAGCAATAGCTGAGCACAAACTTTCTGGACGGTGACGATATCGAAGAATCGGTTCGTGAGTTCCGGCAGATAGATGCCGTCGATCGCTTCTGTTTTGGTTCGTGGAAGTCGGAAGGCAAGGTCACCGGCGACTCGAGCAAAAAGTCGCCGTTGAACAAGTTCCGCCACGTAGGTTTGCAAGGCACGGATGGCCGCCGAGAAGGCCAGAAACGTCAACAGAATCATAGCCAGCACGACAACGGGCTGCAGTAATCGCCCAAACGCCACCGTGTTGACCAACGCTTCCACGGCGATGGGTGTTGCCAGGGTCAGCAATCCCACGACAAAGGCAAATACAATCACGATCCAGATGTCCGACCATTCCGGTCGCAGCAATGCCTGAAGCCGACCGAAGGGAGACATCCCAACCGCTTCCTTCATACCTGCATCGATATCATTGCGGATGATCACACATCGTACGCGGCCATCTTTTTCGAAGTCTTTGAGTCTGCGTTTCAGTTGCCGCAGACTTAAGGAAGTCGTCTCACCTTCCGTTTGTGCCTCCATCACGCCAATTCGCTTGCCTCGCACTTCGCGAAGTCCCAGCCAGACGCCGTCCTGCTGTTGAGAGTACGTAATAACCTGAGCACCGTTTCGCACAAGTTCCAGAACTTCCGCGACAGTGCAGTCAATTGTACGTGTTTTCAGGCCGATGCTTTGACACGCTTCCGTCAGCCAGCGCCACCACAATTGACGTTCTTCACCAGGCCAGGCCAGTTCCGCTTCGTGCCATGCTCGTCGAGCAGCCGCCATTTCTACATCGGGAAGCTGCAACGACAGCTGTTCCAGGATCCACGATCCCGGGACGATTCTGTCTGGTGAATCCTGTGACATAGAGCGAACTTAATAAATTCAGGGCTAAAAATGCTTAAAACCGTCAAGATTGCAAAGATCCGGCGGTAACGCGACTGTTGCTATTGTTCCTTCTACGGCAGAATATCAGCGTAGACAAACTGTTTTTTTTAAATTCAACCGTAGATAAAAGCTACGATCATGGCTTGGTTCAACTATCACCACTTTTATTATTTCTGGACAACTGCGCGCCTGGGAAGTTTCTCGGCAGCCGCCAAACAGTTGAACCTGTCCCGTCCGACCATCAGTGCTCAATTGAAGCAATTCGAAGCAACGCTTGGGAAAAGTCTGTTTGACCGCTCGTCTCGCAGCATCAAGTTGTCGGAATTCGGTCAAATTGCCTTCGGTTACGCGGAGGAGATTTTTACATCCGGGCAGGAGTTTCAGGATCTGCTGGCAGGCAATCTATCCTTCAAGCCGTCTCGCTTTCGAGTCGGAACGCCGGATGCGATGCCCAAACTGATCACTTATCGGCTGTTGAAACCAACGCTGAACTTACCTCACAAACTTCAGATTTCCTGCGTCGAAGGGAAGTTGGACGATTTGCTGGCAGAACTTGCCGTGCACCGTCTGGACCTTGTGCTGAGCGATAGCCCCGTTGGTCCCACTATGAATGTGAAGGCTTATAATCATCTGCTGGGTGAATCCGGCGTTTCGTTTTTTGCCACCAGCGATGTCGTGGAAAAGCACAGTGCGTCATTTCCAGATTGTCTGGGTCTGCTGCCTCTGTTGCAGCCTATCGAAACCACTTCCATTCGCCGAAATCTGAATCATTGGTTCACCAAGCTCGGAATCCAGCCCCAAACTCGCGCAGAATTTGAAGACAGCGCTTTGATGAAAGTATTTGGTCAGGCAGGGGAGGGCGTGTTTCCTGCTCCAACAGCGATTGAGAAAGACGTGTGCAGCCAATACAACGTGAAAGTGCTGGGACGCACCGTCGAAATTAGAGAATGCTTTTACGCGATCTCCGTAGAACGACGAATCAAGCACCCAGCTGTGCTGGCAATTTCCGAAAGCGCCAAAGACCTGTTGCTGCATTAGCCGTTTGGGCGTTAGCCCCGGTTTTTCAGGTGCCTAAATCGGGGCTAACGCCCAAACGGCTAATCCTGATCTCCAACTGCACAAATCTCTAACAAGGGCTTCGCCCTTGACCCAGTGGCGTGGTTAGCTGCAAGACATGGGACGTTCGAATCGCCGAGTCGCTCCGTTGTCGCTACGACCAACACGCGCACCGTGCACGCATCATTTTGAGTAAGACACTAATGAGCTTCCAGCCAATTCGATCCGGTGCCCATTTCCACAAGAATCGGAACCTGCATCGGCAACGCTGTTTTCATCGCCTGTTCTATGACAGGTTTCACGCTGTCTTCTTCTGATTTCAGCATGTCGAATACGATTTCGTCATGGACCGTCAACAGCATTTTTGTCTGAAAGTTGCCGTCGTGAAGTGCCGTGTGGACTTTAATCATCGCCAGTTTCAACATGTCGGCGGCGGTGCCCTGAATCGGACTGTTCATCGCCAGGCGTTCGGCCGCGTTGGCCAGTGACTTGTTGCGTGAATCGATATCACGCAAATAGCGTCGTCGGCCTGTTTGAGTCTTCACGTAGCCGTGCTGTTTGGCAAATTCAATTGTCGCGTCAATCCAGCGTTGAACTCCCGGATATTCCTTTTTGTAGTTTTCTATCAGCTCGTTAGCTTCGGTTCGCGGAATGTTCAGACGCTGTTGCAGGCCAAACCCCGAGATCCCATAAATGATGCCGAAGTTGACCATTTTGGCTTTGTCTCGCATTTCGCGAGTAACTTCTTCCAGCGAAACACCATAGACCTTTGCTGCGGTCACCTGATGAATGTCTGTGCCTTCGCTGAACGCCTGCAGCATGGCTTCGTCGCCGCTTAGTTCGGCCATAATTCGCAGTTCGATTTGCGAATAGTCTGCCGACAGCAGCAAGTAGTCTTCATTGCGTGGCACAAACGCAGCTCTGATTTCCCGACCTCTTGCTTTTCGAATCGGAATGGTCTGCAGGTTGGGATCGTTGCTCTGCATACGGCCCGTCGCCGTCCATGTCTGGCTGTAATGCGTATGCAGCCGCCCCGTTTTCGGGTTTACGTGTGACGGAAGTTGATCAACATAGACAGACTTCAACTTGACGGCGTTTCGATAGTCCAGGACATCCGCCACAATCTGGTGGCGTCCGGCCAGCCGCTGCAGTTCTGTTTCGCGAGTTGACCATTGACCGGTGGCCGTCTTCTTTGGGTTCTTGTCCAGTTTCAGTTCTTCGTAAAGCACAACGCCTAGTTGCTTTGGCGAATCGATATTGAATTCATGGCCTGCCGCTGTGTAAATCGTGTCCTTCAACGCGGCGATGTCGACTTCCAGTTGTTGTGAGTATTTTTCCAGAGCAACGGTGTCCAGCCGAATGCCTTCGAATTCCATATCGACCAACACGTTAACCAGCGGGCATTCCACTTCGTAACAAACCTGAGCGACTCCCTGAGCTTTGATATCCGGTTCAATCGCACGCGCAACCTGAAGTGTTACGTCGGCATCTTCACACGCGTATTCGGCCAGCTGTTCCAGCGGCACGTCGCGCATGTTCCGTTGTTCTTCTCCCTTTTTGCCAATCAGGTCACTGGTGGGAATTGGTTTGTAGGCGAGATAAAGTTCGGATAGATAGTCCAGCCCGTGACGCATTTCCGGTTCCTTCATGGAATGCGCCAGCATGGTGTCAAACAGTTCGCCTTTGATATCAATTCCATGCCATTTCAACAGCGATACGTCATACTTCAGATTGTGCCCGATTTTTCGAATGGATTCGTTTTCCAGGACGATTCGAAATTCATCCAGAATTGCCTGAGCTTCACTGCTGGTTTCTTTCGGTGCAGCGTTTGTCGGTTGGGAGGCGTCGCACACAACATAGTAAGCGATGTTTGGCTGAAAGCTGAAAGACAGTCCCAGCGGCAAAGCGGTGCGTGGGTCCAGGCCGGTTGTTTCTGAATCGAAACAGATTTCTTTTTGACTTAGTAATTGCTGAATCAAGGCCGCTCGCTGTTCAGCGGTTTTGACGACGTGATACTCGTGTTTCACGCTTTTGATGGTTTTTAGTTCGACTTCGTCGGCATCATCAAACAGCGTGGCCTGAATCTGCACTTCACGCTTTTCACGGATTCTTGCCGTGCGACTGGCGGATGACGAAAACTTGTTGCCAAACAGTTTCTTGCCCAGACCGTCGAATTCCAGTTCTTCGAATAACGCCTGCAACGCTTCGTCGTTTTGAGGTTTCCGCTGCAACCCATTGATGTCGACAGTGTGCGGCACATCCAGTTGAATGGTAACCAGACGCTTTGATAGCAATGCCTGTTCGGCATTTTCTTCGACACGTTCTTTCTGCTTTCCTTTCAGTTTGCCGGTGTTTTGCAGCAGGTTTTCAACGGTCCCAAATTCCGCAATCAGCTTTTGAGCCGTCTTGGGGCCGATTCCGGGAACGCCAGGAATATTGTCGCTGGCGTCGCCCATCAGCCCTAAAATATCAATCACCTGATCAACGCGTTCGATGTCCCAATGAGCCAGCACTTCGGGAATTCCCAAAGTTTCATATGCTGCACCCTGTCGCCCTGGTCGAAAGATCACTGCGTCTTCGCTGACAAGCTGGTGATAATCTTTATCGGGAGTCACCATCAACGTGCGATAGCCCAGATCGGTTGCCTGGTGAGCGAGTGTGCCGATGATGTCGTCAGCTTCGTAGCCCGGCATCCTGATGATGGTGATATTGAAGCCTTGCAGCAGTCTGTCGATGTAAGGAAACTGAGCTCCAATGTCTTCCGGCAGTGCGTCGCGTTGAGCTTTGTATTCGGGGAAAAGTTTATGCCGTTCAGTCGGTTCCGGAGTATCAAACGCCGCCGCAATGTGCGTGGGGTTTTCCTTTTTGATGATATCCAGCACAGTGTTGGCGAACCCGAACACACCGGACGTGCAAAGTCCACCGGAAGTCATGCGGGGACTACGGACCAGAGCAAAGTGAGCTCGATACAGCAGAGCCATGCCATCCAGCAGGACAAGTTTTTTCTGTTCAGGAAACAGGTCAGTTTGCGTGGCCATAAGAATTCACGAATCAAGCAGAATGGCTTTGTGGATCGAAGTTTTGGAAAGGCACAAAGGTTACCAAATGCCACCCTGAAACTTCTGCTTGATGGACTATAAACATCAGCTTTACGTGAAGCCTGCCTTGATTCTGCAATGTTTTCGGCGCTAACGCAGGCCGCTGGCAGTCGTCTTTGTGCGTTCACCTCTATGGAAACGAATGTTTCTGGCTATTCGCAAACGGGATGCGGGGGAACGAGTTTTAAAGAGTGGAGTAGACCGGCGGATCTGGCCTCGCTCAACTTAAAATGTCGTGAATGACTTTCCCGTGAACGTCCGTTAAACGGTAGTCTCGACCGGCGTAACGGTAGGTGAGTTTTTCGTGGTTGATTCCCATGGCGTGCAGCATTGTGGCATGCAGGTCGTGGGCGCTGGTTGGCTTGTCGGCCGCCTTGAAGCCGAGTTCATCGGTGGCCCCGTAAACCGTGCCGCCTTTAATGCCGCCTCCGGCCATCCAGACGCTGAATCCCCAGTGGTTATGGTCACGACCGTTGATGGGCTTTCCGTCGCCGGCAAGTTCCACCGTTGGAGTGCGTCCGAATTCGCCGCCGAACAGTACCAGAGTGTCTTCCAGCATTCCTCGCTGTTTCAGATCGGCCAGCAACGCCGCCACGGGCTGATCCAGTTGACCGGCAAGCTTGCGATGTTCGGCTTCGATATTGCTGTGATTGTCCCACGGTTGCCCCGCGCCATGCCACAGTTGGACAAAGCGGACACCTCGTTCCAGCAGCCTTCGAGCAATAAGCGTCTGACGGCCGTGTACTCCGTCGCCGTACTGTTCCTGCACGTACTTTGGTTCGCCGGAAATGTCGAACGCTTCTGCGGCGTCGCGTTGCATGCGAAAGGCGAGTTCGTAGGAATTGATGCGGGCGTCAAGGCGCTGGTCCGATCGAGTGGACTTGTGTTGAGTATTCCACTTGGCCAGCAGATCCAGCTGCCGTCTTTGGCTGGTTGTTGAAATATGAGCGTGTTCGATGTTTTCGATCAGCTTGCTGATGTCTTTGTGCTGTGAATCGACATAGGTGCCTTGAAGTGAGCCGGGCAGAAATCCGGCCTGCCAGTTTTCGTTGTCTTTGATTGGCAGACCTCCGGGACACATCGCGATGAAACCAGGCAGGTTCTGATTTTCTGCTCCCAGTCCGTACAGTGTCCATGAACCGAAACTGGGGCGAGTTTGTACAGAATCGCCGCAATTCATCAGCATTAGTGATGGCTCATGATTGGGCACTTCGGCATACATAGATCGAATGACGGCAATGTCATCGATATGCTGGGCCGTCTTGTGAAAAAGTTCGCTGACTTCGATACCCGATTGGCCGTACTTACGAAATCGAAACGGCGAGGGCAGGGCAGCACCGGTCTTGCGTTCCGTCGCCAGGTTGTCGGAGACAGTCCGTCCTGAAAAACGTGCGAGCGCCGGTTTGGGGTCGAAGGTGTCAACATGCGACGGGCCGCCATTCAGGAAGAAGTGAATAACTCGCTTCGCTTTAGGCGGAAAGTGTACAGACCGGGTCTGTAAAGAATCGGCCTGACCTTCGTTTTGCAGCAGACTCATCAGCCCCAACCCACCAACGCCCAGCGCGGATTGCTGCAGCAGTGTTCGGCGAGAAGTGGCGGTTTGAGTTGGGGAAGGATGAGTCATTGTTTACTTGCCATTCGACATGCATTGTTGAACGATGGATTAGTCGACAAACATAAATTCGTTGGTGCAGATCAGCACGTGAACCAGTTGCTGCCAGGGAGACAGCGGACTGATTGAATCGTGAGTGAAATCCTTTTCCGAATCCCATGCCGAGTGGTCTGCAACCGAAGCGGACCTGTCGGTGATTGTAATTCTCCAAAGAAATTGATCGCTGTTAAGGACTTCGTTAATGTCGACTACGAAGTCAATCACGGCTCCTTTGGCGACCTGCACTTCGTCAGCGTTCACATCGACCGTTTTTTGGTGGATTATGTCCGCGTACAATTCCTGTCCGTCACCTGCCAGCACGAACACTCGCACGCCATCACCGACAGCAGGTTCGTGAACGAACTTCGATTCAATCCGGATCGTCATGTCTCGCGGTGCAGTCCACCGTCGCACACACGCGTGTTTGCGAGTGTCGCCTGGATGCCCGCCGACCGCTGTTAGATTCACCCAGCCAAGCCTGGCGTCCGGCCAGTTGGGGCCTCCCTGCCAGGCCGATCCGGTGAAGTGAGGTGCTGGTTCAAAGTTGATGACCTTGTGATTGGTTTCGTCAACTTCGCCGTATCCGTAACTCCAATCGGCCGCCGTTGCGGACAACGCGTCTTCGATCTTTGAACCCCCGGATTCAGCCAGGCCAAGCGCATCCGTGATTTCGGAGGACGTGGGGTTTCGCTGCAGAATTCTTCGAAATAGTTGCTGAACTCGAGAAGCAACGTCCGGAAGATCTTCAGTCGATTTGGTCAGCAGACGAACTTGTTTCAAAACCAGTTCGTGGTTCATGAAGAACAACGCCTGTTGAGGCACCGTTGTTTGTGATCGTTGAGCGATGTGAAGATCTGGATTGGGAAAGTCAAACGTCCGCAGCGCGCCGGGAAGGTATTGGCGGTCAACCATGCCGTAGATTGTTCGTCGAGGCACAGCGTCGGCAGCGAATAAATCGAATGGTTTGCCGCCAGCCGTTGTTTGTAGCTCTCCCGAGGCCTGCAGAAGCGAATCGCGGAACTCTTCAAACGTCAACCGATGCGGCGTCATTCGCCACAGCAACCGGTTGCCCGGATCTTTCTCAACAGCCGCTTGTAACGACTCTTTATCCAAACCTTCTGAAGCCTGTTGATAGACGGATGACGTCATGATGAGGCGATGCAACCGCTTTAACTGCCAGCCGTTGTTCATAAACCATCCGGAAAGCCAGTCCAGCAGTTCCGGATGCGATGGTTCGTCCGCTCGCAGGCCAAAGTCGCTTGGTGATGGAACCAGGCCGCGTCCAAAATGCTGCGCCCAAACGCGATTGACGATGACTCGAGCCGTAAGCGGGTTGTCTTTGCTGATGATCGCGTCTGCCAGTTCGCGACGCCCACTACCGCTGTTGAACTCATGCGCTGTACCCGGGCTTTCTGAAAACAGTGTCAGAAAATGGCGTGAAACGGATTCTCCCACATTCGCCGGATTGCCTCGCCGAAAGATTCGTGGTTCAACCGGTGCCGCCCGATCTGCCAGTGTGAGTGCGTGGGGAAGATTGTGTTGCGATTGTATTATCCAGCGATCAACTTCGCCCTGGTGTTTCCAAAGTTGCGTAACTTCGTCGCTGGCCAGCAGAGTTTCAGTGTTTGAAATGTGCACATCAGGAATTGTGCATGGAGATGTGGGGCCATATATCGCCTGACGCAGCTGTTCTTCAGCGGGATTTGAGAGCCTTTCCGGAACCACGGACTTGTGATCGGCCGCAGCTTTTATTTCAGCCTTCCATTTTTCGTTGATACGTTGAAGTAATTCGCCATAACGTATAGCCACTTCGTCAAAAGAACTTGGCGTTTTAACAAACGACGAAGCTACGATTGGGTTCAGATCCGCGGGCGTTAATGTTGCCAGCTGTTCGGTAATTTTAACGGCATCTTCGGCGAAGGATTCTTCCGCCAACTGCCGAAATTCGTCCCAGGCTCGAAAGACGGGATCGTGACGGCGTCCCGCGTTGCGCAGCCAGTGATTCCATCGATGCACAATTTGAGGATGAATGTCGGATGGCGGGATGATCTGATCGAATCCGGCTTGCGGATACTTCGCCAATTCTGTTTGAGCAATGAGATATTCTGCTATGCGGTCGCGATGTCGTTGCGACGCCTGAGCACAGACTTTTTGCCTTGCATTGGTGAGCGTCGTCTGCCTTTTCTGCAGTTCTGTGGCAAACGCCTCGTCGGTGGAAGCTTCATCGCCGATCGGCACTACGCGTTCGTAGCAACTGTCGAAAACACCGTACAAGGAATAATAATCGGCTGTCGGTATGGGATCGTACTTGTGGTCATGGCAGCGAGCACATGCGACCGTTAGTCCCATGGTGCTGCGGCAGACGACATCGATACGGTCGTCGATGATGTCGTGCTTGATGCCTAGAAAACGTCTGCCCAAAGTCAGAAAGCCCATCGCCGCCATGTCTTCAGGTTGACAGTCTTCGACTTGATCCGCAGCGATCTGCAGTTGCAGGAAGCGGTCGTAGGCGATGTCGTTGTTCAACACACGAACCACCCAGTCGCGATACGCCCACGCATGAATCCAGAAGCGTTCTTCGCGAGCATATACGTATCCTTTGGTGTCAGCGTAACGAGCGACGTCCAGCCAGTGACGCGCCCATTGTTCGCCATATTGCGGAGATTCCAAAAGGCGATCGACGACTCGCGGCCAGGCTTCGGTACTTTCATCAGACGCGAATGCTTCGATGTGTTCCGAAGTCGGAGGCAGCCCGGTCAGCCCGTAACTGGCTCGCCGGACAAGTGTGCGAGCATCTGCTCTGGCGGCATGTTGTAAGCCGTTCGACGTTAACTTCTGCAGAACGAATGCGTCGATCGGCGTTTGAATCCAGTCGTTTTCAATTTGCGGTACCGCTGGTTGCTGAATCTTCTGAAACGCCCAATGTTGCTTCCATGTCGTGTCTTTGCGAGAATCGAGTTGCGTCAGACCTTCTGGCCAGGCAGCACCGTCGTTGATCCAGTGCGTCAACGAATCAACTTCAGGCTTAGTTAGCGACTCATCCGGCGGCATCGCCAATTCTTCGCTGCGCTGAATGGCCTTGATCAGTAGACTGTCAGCCGCATTGCCGGCAACGATGGCTGGCCCGGTGTCGCCGCCCTTCAATAACGCGGCCAGAGAATCAACTCGAAGCCCCCCGTTTTGCTTGTGAGCGCCGTGACATTGCGAGCATCGTTCAATAAGCACGGGGCGAATTGACGTTTCAAAGAATTCCAGCTTTGAGTCAGCAGCGGCAGGTGTCGTCGTTAATGCCACCACTGCGGTGGACAAAACTGTGCAAACCAATGAACGCGGAAGCATGGTCATAGGCTTTCAAGGAGGGACAACGGTGCACACGGGATGCTTATGATAGGTAAAGAGTCAACGCGAAGTAACTCGCAGTAAAGCACGAAAATGGCATGAATTTGGGAAGGGCCGTTTTGCTAAGGCGATATTTTTTCTGTAGTGGATCTTGTTAAAGATCCTGAATCTGCATGACCTTTAACAAGATCCACTACAGAAATATCAGGCCAGTACGCCGTCGACCACTTTTGCAGCTCGGCCAGCCGTGACGATGTGTGGTTGGCCGTTGTGATGGTAGGTGAGTTTGTTCCAGTCGAGTCCGAACAAATGGAACAGCGTTGCCTGGTAATCGTTTGGCGTGACGATGTTTTCAACCGCTTTGTGGCCAAATTCGTCGGTGGCTCCGTAGACAGTTCCCGGCTTGAAGCCTCCGCCGGCGAACCAGATGCTGAAACCCTGGCCGTTGTGGTCTCGCCCATGTTTGGCTTCGGCACCCTGATTTTGAGTCACCGGCAGACGGCCGATTTCTCCGCCCCAGTGCACGATGGTTTCGTCCAGCATGCCGCGCTGTTTTAAGTCCTTCACCAACGCCGCGGACGGTTGATCGGTCTTCTTGCAGATCGATGGCAGACCGGTGCTGATGTTCGAATGATTGTCCCACGGTTGTCCGGCCAGAAACAACTGCACAAAACGGACGCCGCGTTCAACAAGTCGCCGAGCAATCAGGCAGCGGGTTCCGTATTCGCGAGTCGCGTCCTGATGAATGCCGTACAGTTCCTGAGTGGCTTTGGTTTCTTTGCTGATGTCTAAAGCTTCGGTTGCCGCGGTCTGCATGCGAGCCGCCAGTTCGTAGCTGGCGATGCGAGCTTCCAGATCGGCTTCTGCCGGGAAGCGATCTGCGTGACGTCGGTTTAATGTTTGCAGCAGGTTCAGGTTTTGTTGCTGCGCATCGCCTTTTAGAAAGGGCGGAGGATCGAGGTTCAGGATGCGAGGTTCCTGAGGCCGTAGCACGGTTCCTTGAAACAGTGGCGGCATAAATCCGCTGGACCAGTTGTTGACCGTGTCGACGGGGTGTCCGCCGGGATCAGTCAGCACCATGTACGACGGCAGGTCCTGAGTTTCTGAACCGAGGCCGTACAGCAGCCACGACGCGTAATGCGGTCGACCGAGCACTGCCGGTTGGCCGCCGTGAAAATACCGGATAGAAACTTCATGCCCGTTGGCTCCGGTGTGCATGCTGCGAATCAGGCAGATATCGTCGGCGATGTCGGCTGTGTGAGGCAGCAGTTCCGAAAGTTCCATGCCGCATTCGCCGTGGGGCCGAAACTTCCAGCGCGTGCCCATGAGTTTTTTGCTGGCTTCGTTCGCAAAGCTGTAGGCGACTTCGCCTTTGTATTCCGTGCCGTGAAATTTTGTGAGTTCCGGCTTGGGGTCGGTGAGGTCCATGTGAGACGGGCCGCCATGCTGAAACAGCGAAATCATGGCTTTGGCTCGCGGCGCAAAATGCGACTGCTTCGGCGACAGGTCGAACGACTGCGGTTTGAATGTCACCGATGGCGGTTTGGCAATCGCCGCGTCCTGATTCAGCATCCACGCCGCCGCCAGACCACCGATCCCCAGTGAGCCACGACGGATGAACGCTCGACGATTGTGTTGGTCAGAATTAATCATGATGAGCCCCGGAAATGTGAGAGCTGTAGGGTGGGCATTGCCCACCATTGAACCAGGCTGGTGTTTGTCGGTGGGCAATGCCCACCCTGCTTTGGTTACTCAACATACAAGAACTCATTCGAACTAAACAAAGACTGACATAAACTCACCAGCGCCTGTCTGACGACTGTGCGGCCTTCTGGTAGCTTCGCATTGTTGTCTTGCAGTGTTTCAACTTGCTGGCCGATGAAGTCGACGGCCAGGTGTAGTTCTTCGTCTGTTGGATTGCGGCACAACGCCAGCTGCCACGCTCGGACGATTTGCCCGGGCACAGCGTCTGCTGAATCCATGGGGCCTCGAAATTCGTCCGCCAGCACAACTGTTCGATTCGGTTGGCCGGGTTCGGCAACTGTGACGGTGACCGGCCAGCTAAACGAATCGGACGTTTGGTTGGTGTTGCAGTCAACCAGAAAATCAATCGTGTCGCCCGGTTCAACCGTCAGCTCTGACAGGTTTGTGACTGCGGTGGTGTGGAAGGCTGGCCATTCGCCCGCTTTGCCCGATCGGCTGGACACAACCCGGCCGCGAACGCCATCACCGCCTTCTGACGGATGACTCAATTTCCCCGCCACCGAAATCTTTCCGCTGAAGGGGACGGTCCAGCGACGAATGACGGCTCGCCCAATCGTGTCCGGATGACCACCGGTACCGTTTAAGAACACATAGCCGACGTTTGGGTCAGGTACTTTGGGGCCAGCCTGCCATTGAGTGCCTGTGAAATGAGCGAAAGCCGTAAAGCTGCCGGTGCGATCTGTGGCGGAATCGTAATCGCCGAATCCGTATGACCAGTCGCTGACCGGCATATTCACTTTTGGTAATGCTGCCAGCATGGTTGGGTTCAGAGTTGTCGCTTCCGCGGCGGCTCGATCTGCCAGCTTCGCGGCTTGTTCCAAAGTGAATTCGCCGTTCATCAGCATCAGCGATTGAGTCGCAACGGTTGAATGCTGGCGGATTTCGCAGTTGGTCTGCATGACGGGAGCATCAAAGGCCTGCAGCATGGCAACGGGGCGACTGCGTTTGGCTTTGATGTACAGGCTGCGGCGAGTCTGGCTGCCGTCGACGATGACCTGGCCGGTATCGTCTTCTTTGATTTGCACGGGGCTGCCGAACAACGTGCGATCAAGCTGTCCGGACGCAACCAGCATGCGGTCGCGTATTGTTTCGGCATCCAGTCGTGACAACGATTGGCGAGCAAACGGAATCGAAGCCTGGCTTCCATCGGTCGCCCGTGTTTCGGCTGTTTGTCGCCAGGCAGTGGACGTCATAATGTTGCGATGCAGCGTCTTCAGACTCCAGCCATTCTTCATGAAGTCGTCGGCCAGCCAGTCGAGCAGTTCCAGTTGCTGAGGCGGCGTGCCCAGTTTGCCGAAGTCTGTTGGCGTTTCGACAAGGCCTTTGCCAAAGTGATGCAGCCACACACGATTCACGATGACTCGCGCGACCAACGGATGCCGCCCGTTCGTTAACCATTTCGCAAACGCCAGTCGTCGCCCGGTGGTTGGCAGCGTTTCGTCGTTGACGGGAAATTCGACGCGTTGGCCTTCGGTTGTCGTGACGGACAACGACGCCGGCAGCACGGTTTGCTTCGGCTGTTGATGGTCGCCTCGATAAAACAACTTCGTTTCCGGAACATGATTGGCCGGTTCCACGAGTGCTCGCAAAAATTCTTCCGGCGGTTTTTTGGCTCGAATAGCGGCGATTTGCTTGTCGAACTTCGCGAGTTCCGGTTTCGAATCGGGAATGTATTGATACAGATTGCCCGCCGTGATGTTGACGCTGGGATTCTTTTTGAGTGCGGTTTTCTGTTCTTCAGAACGCTTGTCGGCAGCCGTGTTGTAGGCGGTTCGCAATTCGCTGCGGAGCGGTTCGGCAAACTTCGTGAGCTCCATTTCCAGCGCCTGTTGCAGATATTCGGCCAGCTTTTTCGCTTTCGCTTCCGACACCACTTTTGTTTCCGCTTCAATCTTCGCGGCTTCTTCGCGATTGGCCTGAGTGTACAGCGACACTCGCCGCGAGTTCGGTACTTGCCAGGCTTTCCAATCCAATGCCGGTTCGAAGACAGCTCGCAGCGCGAAGTAATCGGTTTGTGGAATCGGGTCGTAGCGATGGTCGTGACACTGAGCACAATGGACTGAAAGTCCCAGCACAGACGTGCCGAGAATTTTGATCGTGTCCGTCATCACTTGGTTGCGAGCTTCCTCTGTGTTCGCCCCGCTGCCCGTGCCGTCGGCCGCCATGCGTAGAAAACCGGTCGCTGTCAGCAGTTCGATTTGTTCTGGCGTGTAGTCGCCGTTTTTCGGACCGGCCAGTTCGTCGCCCGCAAGTTGTTCCGTCAGCATTTGATTGTACGGCTTGTCCTGGTTGAACGCTCGAATCACCCAGTCGCGATACTTCCACGCCCAGGATCGTTCTGCGTCTGACGTTGTGACTCCTTCCGAATCCGCGTAGCCCGCGACATCCAGCCAATGCCGAGCCCAGCGTTCGCCGTAGTGCGGCGAGTCCAGCAGATCGGTCAGCAGTCGGTCGTACCAGTCGTCGGACGTGTCTTTGGCCCACGATTCCAATTCTTCCGGCGACGGCGGCAAACCCACCAGATCAAAGAACGCGCGTTGGATTAACACTCGACGATCTGCATCCGCCGCGAACTCACTTCCTTCCGGCATTGCCGCTAACACCAGTGCGTCGATTGGCGTGCGGACGCGAGCTGTTTCAGGAAACGCGGCCACGTCTTTTATGTTGGGTCGGACGATTGGCTGAAACGACCAGAAGCTGCGTTCTTCCGGAGTCAGGCCGAGTCCTGGTGGAATCGTTTCTGGTTCCGGCCGAACGGTCTTCGCGCCGGCGGCGATCCATTTTTCGATGATGGCGATTTCTTTGTCGGAAACGCGATGCTCACCCGGCGGCATTTCGCCGCTGCGAATTCGATCCAGCAGATAGCTTTCGTCAGGAGCCCCCACCGTAATTGCCGCTCCACTTTCGCCGCCTTGCTGCAGAAAGCGAACCAATCGCAGATCCAGCTTTCCTTCCATAAGATCTGTCGCGCCGTGGCAGTCGAAGCAATGCGCGCGGAAGATGGGGCGTATGTCTTTTTCGAATGTTAGCTCAGCCGCGTCATCGCTCAGCGCGCAAGGACATACGGACGGAAGGCAGCAGCATGAAAAGCATAAAAGCAGAAGACTGCGGAACATGAACAATCCTGTTCATTCAGATCAGGTCGGCTCAAGCGGGTGAGTCGTGGGGGGGGGGAGATTGAGCGAAAATCGCTCGGTGGGAATGTAGACGGTAACGGCTGACAAAGTGTGTCGTCAACGGTGCTTCGTTGAATCTAACGACATCGGTCCGAACAATCTCGGCTTTGGGGTGCCGTCGCACGTCGCTGATATCGCCCGCCGTTGCAGCTTTTACAGCGGTTGGAAGGCAGGAGGAGCTACCGGCACCGTGATTCTCGGCCGATTGCCACAGCTTCACAGTGTAGTAGCCGCAGTCGCCAGAATTCGGCATTCTCCCCGGATTTTATCCATGACACTGAATTGGCCAAAATTACCCTCATGCCTGGCTTCACACCCCGGGGCAACTTCGATGATTTATCTGGGCGATCCCTCATCGCAGCCGTGGTTGTTGCCGAAGACGGTGATAGTGGCTGATTGAAGTTGCTCCGTTACAATTTGATTTCGTTAGCGTTTGCCTTGAGCAGTTTGGCCTGCGTTAATTTTTTTTCCGTTCACAGTCGTCGCATCCTCCGTTTTTTTGGGTGTCGTGGGTTGGCCCCTATGAAACAGTTGGCCCCTGTAAATCGGCGTGTGCAAATTGAGTGCGTTATTTGATGATTCAGAAATTGAAGATTTGTATGAGCATAGCAGACCCAATGATTTTGTTTCGATTCACTTCATGGATGCATTCTTCAGTTCAGGCTGCGGTTGCAGTTGTCATTGTTTTTGGATTGCTTGCCTCTGTTGCGGGAGCCGATGACGCAGAAACACTGCCGACATTGGTCGGTAACCATGCGGCGGAAAACTTTCAGCAGATGTGGGAGGGCTTTGATCCCACAGCGGAACCGCTTGAAGTGGAGATATTGAAAGAGTGGGAAGAAGAGGGTGTGGTGTTGCGGGTTGTTCGATTCCGCATCGGTGTTTTCAAAGGTGTGAAAGCCAGGCTTGCGGCTGTTTACGGTTTTCCGAAAGCGGCGACCGCTGCCGGTGTAAGGCTGCCGGGATTGGTGCAGATTCATGGCGGTGGCCAGTACGCTGATTACAAGGCGTGTCTTGCAAATGGCAAACGCGGCTATGCCACGGTATCGATTGCGTGGGCTGGTCGAATCAGTGCTTCAGACTATCTGGTGAATCCTGCTGGTGTTCAACTGTTCTGGGACGGAAAGACGGACGACCCCAATTACCGGGTGACCACGGATTGGGGTATTTTGGATGGCTACCATGCTCCTGGACGTAATGCGGGCAATCAGTTTCCCAGTGCCAGGTCGGCGTCGTGGACGTTGGATGATGTTGAATCGCCTCGCAACAGTGGCTGGTTTTTGTGCGCACTGGCGGCTCGGCGAGCCATTACGTTTCTGGAGGAACAACCGGAAGTTGATCCCGACCGTCTTGGCGTTTACGGGCATTCCATGGGCGGCAAGCTAACAGTGATGACGGCTGTTGATTCTCGAATTAAAGCCGCAGCTCCATCATGCGGCGGCATCAGCGATCGTTACAATGATAGTGAATTGTTTCGAGCGACATTGGGGGATGATGTTAGCTTGAAACAGATTTCGTGCCCGATCATGTTTCTTAGTCCCGCAAACGACTTCCATGGACGCATCGGCGACCTTCCTGTTGCCGTGAATGAGATTCGCAGCACAGACTGGCGAGTTACCTGTTCGCCTCATCATAACCATCAGGATACACCGGCATACGAAGTTGCTACGTTGTTGTGGTTTGACCAGCACCTGAAACAAACGTTTACGATGCCACAAACGCCGAAGACGTCGCTGCAGCTTAGCGGGGCTGACGGAGTGCCCTTGTTTCGTGTTCGTCCAGACAAATCGAGGCCCGTTCAGTCTGTTCACGTTTTTTATACTCTGCAGGGCAAGTCTCACGAAACGCCTCAGGATCGTCTGGAAACGATGCATCGATTTTGGCATCACGCGGCGGCCACGCTGGTGGATGGTGAGTGGGTGGCAACATTGCCGCTAAACAGCACCAACAAGCCGCTATGGGTTTATGCAAACGTTGGTTACGCGTTGGATGAGCCTGTTTCCGGCGTCGGCTATTATTATGGAAGCTACTCGTCGGATCGTTTTAATCTTTCATCGGTGATGCAGGTTGCCACTTCAGAAGAGCTGAAGGCTGCTTCGGTGCAGGCCACGCTGCAGCCGTCTTTGTTGATTGAAGACTTTGCGGGCGACTGGCAACAGGAATGGTTCACATATCGACCCGATGAATGGGCACGTTCGACGAATAAGCTGAGTTCCGACGTATGGAAGGCTCCATTGGACGCCGTGCTGTCGATTGAAGTGCAGGCGGGTGATTCCAATAAGCTGGTTGTCAGGCTTGCTGATTTCGCCGCTGAAGTTTCCTTGAGCGGCGATGAGGAATGGCAATCTGTTGTGCTGCGTGCTGGTGACTTCCACAATTTTTCCGGTGCTCCACTTGAGGACTGGAACGGTATTCGTCAACTAAAGCTTAGTCCCGCTGAACACCTCCGGCCTGGTCGAGGAGAAACGGGAGCCGCAAGACTTTTGGGGGCCAACTGGAAAGGCAGCCCGCCGAAGTTTCGTAGTCTTGGTTGGCGTTTGGCTCCTGTACAGCCAGACTGAACTGTCCGATTTTGGTTCAATAAGTAACAAGGCCAGTACGCGAGACGACCACCGCGTTGGGTTTTGGGAGATCAGTCCGGACGGCGTTCGGGCTGTGTTTCGTTTGAATTATTGAGCGTTGGTGTCGTCGTTCGATGGGCCGGTGGTCAAAACTTTTAGACTGCGTTGCCGTACGCGAGTGTCGGGCTTCGTTTTCTTAAAGCGGAGGTCTTTACTTGACTTGGTGTCTGAATTTCATGATCGTGATTCGTCTCGGCTGTCTGTTTTTGGGTTTTCTTGCGCTGGCCTGTTGCGGTTTGCTTTGTTTCTGAACACATGATCGTTGGATAAAGATCAATGAAATGTCTGTTGATTTTGCTTGGTTTCGCTTGTTTGGTGCCGTCGGTTCTTGCTGGCGATCGGCCAAACGTACTTGTTATTTACGCTGACGATCTGGGGTATGGTGATCTTCGAGTCAATAATCCGGATTCGAAAATTCCGACACCCAATCTGAACAAATTGGCTCAGCAGGGAATGAGGTTTACCGATGGGCATTCTTCCTCCGGGATTTGCACTCCCAGTCGGTATGCCTTGCTGACGGGCCGGCATCATTGGCGAGATTTTCACGGTATTGTGAATGCGTTTGGTGGTTCTGTGTTTGTCCCGGAACGCCTGACACTTCCGGAAATGATGAAACAGCAGGGCTACGACACAGCAGCGATTGGTAAATGGCATCTGGGCTGGGACTGGGATGCAATTCGGAAGCCGGATGCCGTTGCAAAAAAACAGGGGCGGAATACGGTTTGGGGGCCGGAGGATTTTGACTGGAGCAAGTCCATTCCGGATGGCCCGTTGGCTCATGGCTTTGATCACTATTTTGGTGACACGGTGATCAACTTTCCGCCGTATTGCTGGATTGAAGATGACAAAGTTGTGAAGGCTCCTGATGTCTTGATGGACACAACAAAGTGGAAGAAAATCAAGGAAGGCAACTGGGAATGTCGACCGGGGCCAATGGCATCCGACTGGGATCCGTACCAGAATATTCCGACAACCACGGCTCGCGGTGTCGAATACATTCATGCTCGAAAAACCGCAGACAAGCCGTTCTTTCTGTATTTTGCGTTTCCGTCGCCTCATGCTCCCATCATTCCGAATGACGAATTTGACGGAAAGTCCAACGCCGGGCCGTACGGAGATTTTGTCTTTGAAACCGACAACGCCATCGGGCAATTGTTGAACGCGCTGGATGCGTCTGGTCAGACGGACAACACGGTGGTGATCTTTTCGGCAGACAATGGCCCGGAAAAGTATGCCTACGCTCGAGATGAAAAGTATGACCACTGGTCAAGCACGCCGTTTCGCGGCCTGAAACGAGACATTTACGAAGGCGGACATCACGTGCCGTTCATCGTGCGCTGGCCGGGAATTACCAGCGCCGGTTCCACCTGCGATGCGCTGGTTTCACAAATTGACATCATGGCAACACTGGCATCTTCGTTGGGTTTTGCGTTGCCCGCAGACGCGGCGGAGGATTCTCACGATTTGTTGCCGCTGATGAAAGGCGACGTAAATTCGGTGCGAACGAGCCACGTTCATAATACCAACAAAGGCCAGTATGCGATTCGGCACCAAAACTGGCTGTTGATTGATGCCGCAAACGGTTATGTCAGTGGCAGAAACGCACAGTGGGAAAAGAAGCATGGGTATTCAGCAGACGACGGTGGCGACGTTGAACTATACGATTTATCCGTCGATACGGGGCAACGCAATGATCTGGCGGCTAAGTATCCGGACGTTGTGAAACAGCTTCAAAGTATGTTGACGAAGCTTCGCGAGCAGGGGCATTCGGCTCCAAGGTTTGAGAATTAGAGCTTCGAGTGGGGCGAATTGGTACACAAGTGTTTAGTACCAAGGAGATAAGAATTTGGCCTTATAATCGTTAAAGTTGTTTGCGAAAGTTACCAGACCAATATAACCGTTAAGGTCCATGGCCTCGAACGGTGAAAGAAAGCCCCCATGGGAAAATAGCAACGTCGGCGTTGAAAAAAGGAAACTAGCTTTTAGACGAATCATTTACCGCAACCGTAGCGGTTTTGCATTTCGTCAACATCTGGTTTCCGAGTTCCAATGGTCCTTCAGACGTTACCACAGCCGGGGCACACATCGCTGGAAGAGCGTTCTTCCGACGTTGCCAGTGCGCGACGTCACTTGTTGACGGTTAACGTTGAAGACTATTTTCAGGTCGGCGTGTTCCAGAAGTTTATCCAAACGGACAACTGGTACCGGTTTGAATCGCGGCTGCAGCAAAACGTTGAACAGGTTTTGGAACTGCTGCACAACCACAATGCGAAAGCCACCTTTTTCGTGCTGGGCTGGACGGCAGAACAGCAGCCGGAACTGATTCGCAGTATTGTTGAGGCAGGGCACGAAGTCGCCAGTCGCGGCTTTCTGCATCGCTCACTGCTTGAGCAGCCTAAAGACGTCATTCGTGAAGATTTGCTTCGCGCAAAGCTGACGATTGAAGATGCAACCGGACAGGTTGTGGATGGTTTTCGCCTGTCCGACGGCTGGTTGAGCAAAGAAACACTGTGGCTTCTGGATGAAGTGGCTGCTGCTGGGTATCGCTATGATTCCAGTTTGATGCCAAAGCAGCGAGACTTCGCTGATGCTCCGGAATGGCGACGAATTCGCGAAGTTCAGACAGTGAATGGTCCATTGCTGGAAATACCGCTTTCCACAATGCCCACACCGGGCGGCTGGTTGCCGATTGCTGGCGGGAATTATCAACGCCAGCTACCGGACTTCGTCATGAGACGACTGGTCGATCGATCTGTTGATGCCGAAACCGACCCGTTTGTGATGTACTTTCAGGTCTGGGAACTGGATACCGAGCAACCTCGATTAAGCATGGCTGACCGCCTGACAACAGTGCGACATTATCGCAAGTTGGGCAAGTATCGCCGTATTCTGCCTCAGTATCTTGACCGATATCAATTCACGTCCGTCAAACATCATGCCACGCTGGATGGAAGTCCATTGTGCAAACTGATGGAACCTCATACACCGGCTCAGTTGCAATCATCGCGAGAATTACTGACCGCGCTGGAAACCGCCCGCAAGGCTGCCGCTAAGTCAGCACTCGCGGACGCCGCAGATTCTAACGCCGCTGGCTCTATCGTTGCCAATGCTGGTGAAGCTGACCGGTCGTCATACGGCGACGTTGAAAAGCTGGCTGTCACGATCGTGATTCCGTGCTTCAACGAAGAAACGTCTTTGAAGTATCTGGGTAACACTCTAAACAGTGTGATTCGCAAACTATCAGAACGTTACGCACCGAATATTCTGTTTGTCGACGACTGCAGTACAGACGACACGTTCAACATGCTGCATCAACAGTTCGGAAAAAAAAAGCCGGCTGTGAAAGTTGTTCGCCACGAAGTTAACAAAGGCGTTTCTGCCGCGATTTTGACCGGCCTGCTACACGCTGAAACCGATATTGTCTGTTCGATGGACTGCGATTGTTCGTACGATCCTCATGAACTTTTCAACATGCTTCCGTTGATGACGGATGGCGTGTCTTTGGTTACCGCGTCGCCTTATCACGCTGACGGACTTGTTCGCAACGTACCGGCGTGGCGACTGGTGTTGTCGCGAGGGCTTTCCTGGATCTATCAGCGATTGCTGAAACAACAACTAGCCACGTGGACCAGTTGTTTTCGAGTCTATCGACGAAGCGACATTCTGGACCTGCCACTGAAGGAAGACGGATTCCTTGGCACAGCAGAACTTGCAGCGCAGCTTGTCCTTAATAAACGTCCGATCGTCGAGTATCCGGCGACTCTGGAAGTTCGACTGTTTGGTCTCTCCAAGATGAAGACAGTCAAAGCCATTCTCAGTCATCTTCGGCTTCTGGCAAGAATCGCATCGTCGCGAGTTCTGGGTGGAAGCTATTCGGGTGAAGCCAAAACCGAGGCAACCCTTGTTAAGAAAGAAGTTTTACGATGAACATGCAGTTGCCGTCAGATCAGGACTCAACCGGACGAACACTCGGCGCCGAAGAACTTGAACTTCTGCGTCAGGTTATCGAATCAGGCACGTTGACCAGCACCAAAGGTGAATTTGTTAAGCAGCTGGAAGCTGGGTTCGCAAAGAAACTGGGCGCCAAGTATGCATACGCCTGTGCCAGCGGAACCGCGGCCATTCACTGCGCAGTCGCTGCCATCAATCCTGAACCCGGCGATGAAATTATTACCACGTCGATTACCGACATGGGTGGTTTGACTCCGATCATTTATCAAGGTGCGGTACCGGTATTCTGTGACGTTGATCCGGAAACCTACAACGTGACGGCTCGCAGCATTGAAAAGTGCATCAGCGAAAAAACCAAAGCCATCATTGTTACTCACCTGTTTGGTAACCCATGCGACATGGCTCCGATTATGGAGCTGGCAAAGAAGCACGGTATTCCTGTTATCGAAGACTGTGCTCAGGCGTTTCTGTCGACCTATCAGGAACAGTGTGTTGGCACAATCGGCGACATTGGTTGCTTCAGCCTGCAGCAGGGCAAACACATCACCACTGGTGAAGGCGGAATTGTTCTAACTAACAACGAAGCGTTCGCTCGCCACATGTTTTTGTACATCAACAAAGCGTGGGGCTATGGCGATGCCAAGCCAGACCACTATTTTGCGGCTTTGAATTATCGAATGAGCGAACTGCAGGGAGCTGTCGCCCTGGCTCAGCTGGACAAGCTGGAAGACGTCGTTGCATCTCGCACGCGATTGGCCGATTCGCTGACGACCAAGCTAAGCGGCATCGCCGGAATTTCAACGCCACGAGCAACTCAGGGCAGTTCTCACACGTACTGGAAGTACTGTCTGAATGTAGACGCCAGCGTTATTGCAGGTGGTTCGCCTGGTTTGGGTGCCGCCTTGCGAGAGCGAGGAATCGCGTGTGCTCCGCGTTACATTCAGAAGCCAGCTTTCGAATGCCAGGTGATTCGAGATCAGGTGACGTTCGGAACCAGCCGTTGGCCGTTCAGTCTGGCTCGCCCGGAAGCAGTGGACTACAGCCGAGACAAATTTCCAGGTACCTATAAGGCTCTGGAACACGTACTGGTACTGCCGTTCAACGAACTCTATACCGACGAGCACGTTGACTACATCGCAGACGCGATTCGAAGTGCAGTTGAAGCAACTCAAAAGGTTGCACAGCCTGTTGGTTAGGTATTGCTGCTAAGCGAGATTCGAAGTGCCCCGGACGACAATGTCCGGGGCTTTCAGGGTCTAAAACCTGTTTTGTTATTTTCCGTGTGCGATCTGTTCAGCACACATCCGACCGCGAATGCTTCGGGCGTTTTAAGTCGGTCATCTATTTGTTCGTACACATTGTTCCTGTCAAAAGGTTTCCCTGAAATGATCAATCGAATTCAGCCGACGTTCGTACTTATTGGTGCTGGTGGAATTTCCAAAGCCTACGCTCAGGCATTTGCTGATGGGCTGGAATACAAGCTTGTTGGTGTTGCAGACGTTCGCAAACAAGCGGCTGAAGAAGTGGCTGCCATGGTTGGAGCTCAGGCCTTCGACGATATCGAAATCATGTGTGCTGAACTTCAGCCAACGGCAGCCATCGTTTGCACGCCTCCGAATACACACGCGGCAATCTGTATTGAACTAATGAATCTTGGTATTCACGTTCTGTGTGAAAAGCCGCTTGCAGTGACATCGCACGATGCGAAACGCATGATCAACGCTGCGGAAAACAACAACGTTGTCTTTACCATGGGATCGAAGTTTCGATTCGTTGAAGATGTCCAGGAAACTCGACGCATTATCGAATCTGGCAAGCTGGGCGAAGTTGTTTTGTTTGAAAACACGTTTGCTGGCTTCTGCGATATGTCTAAGCGATGGAATTCGAATCCGGAAGTTTCTGGCGGCGGAGTTCTGATCGACAACGGAACTCACAGTATCGACATCATGCGATTCCTGTTGGGCTCGGTCACTGAGTTGCAGGTTGTTGAAGGTCGTCGAATTCAGAATCTGGCAGTGGAAGATACCGCTCGCCTGTTCGTTCGCAACGAAGCCGGAGCCATGGGCAGCATCGATCTGTCGTGGAGCATGAACAAGGTTCAGCCTCACTTTATCAGCATCTATGGCTCCAAGGGAACGTTGCTGGTCGGTTGGAAAGAATCGAAGTACCAACTTGCAGGCGAAAGCGAATGGACGGTCTTCGGTAACGGATACGACAAAGTTGCAGCGTTTTCGAATCAGTTGAAGAACTTTGCTGGTGCAATTCTTGGCGAAGAAGAATTGATCATTGATTCAACGGACGCACTGGCTTCTGTGATGACTATGGAAACCGCTTACCAGGCGTTGAAAACCAACGAGTGGCATGCTGTGAAGCAGGCAACTGAAGACTGGGTTCGTCCTGGTGTCGCTGTAAAGGTTCAATAGTTTAAGCGGCTGGTTACGGAGTGAATTGTTCCGTTTTCGGGCCTTGTTTTGCACGCACTTTTTTCCAATCGCTTTGAAACAGGATTTTTAAATGGCAGTCAGAATTCATCCCACAGCAATCGTGGAGGCTGACGTTTCTGTGGGCAAGAACACTTCTATCTGGGATAACGTTCATGTCCGCTATGGAACGTCAATTGGAGATGAGTGCATTGTTGGCGGTAAGTCGATCATTGCTTACGAAGTGCAGATCGGTCACCGCGTAAAGATCAATTCGAACGTCTATATCTGCAACGGTGTGACGATTGAAGATGGCGTGATGATCAGCGCTGGGACGATCTTTACAAACGATCGATTTCCGCGAGCTGCCACGTCGGACCTTCGTGAACTGCGATGTTCTGAACCAGACGAACACACTCTGACAACTCAAGTTCGCGAAGGCGCGACGATTGGTGCCGGTTGCATTGTTGGTTGTGACCTGACCATCGGTCGCTTTGCGATGGTTGGTATGGGCTCTGTTGTTACAAAATCAGTGCCCGATTTTCACCTGGTCATTGGTAGTCCAGCGAAGTCTGTGGGAGTCGTGTGTCGATGCGGACAGCCCGTTCATCGATTCAACGAGGCGACTGAAGTGATCGGCCCCGTTCCGGCAACCTGTGAATGCGGGCTGGCGTACGAAATTGATGGGCAGAATGTTGCCGAGTTGTGTTCACCGGACGTAAGTCTGGAAGCGGCCAGTTCAACGGTAACTGCGCACTAGATCGTCACGGGTGCGAGCAAGTCTGTGCCACGGGTTTGGTGAACAATACAATTTAGTCAGGTAATAAAGATGAATCAATTAGCGGCAAAGAAGCCATCACGACAGGCGGGTTCCCCTAAAAAATGGGCCGTGCTGGGCGGTGGAATGCTGGGAATGACAATCGCTCATCGGCTGTCGCAGCAGGGCCACGATGTGACGTTGATCGAAGGTCGATCTAATCTGGGCGGACTGGCAGATGCGTGGCAGATCGGCGATGTTACCTGGGATCGTCACTATCACGTGACTTTGCTGTCCGACTTGTACGTCCGAGAATTGTGGAAAGAACTGGGCGTCGAATCGGAAATGGACTGGGTGGAAACTCGAACCGGTTTCTATACCGATGGTCAACTTTATTCGATGTCGAACACTCTGGAGTTTTTGAAGTTTCCTCCGCTAAGTCTGATTGATAAATTTCGACTGGGTGGCACTATTTTCTGGGCTTCGAAAGTCAAAAACTGGAAAAAACTGGAGCAGGTTCCTGTCGCCGACTGGCTAACAAAGCTTTCCGGAAAACGTACGTTTCAAAAGATGTGGCTGCCGCTGCTCCGAGCTAAACTGGGTGAATGCTGGCGAGACACATCTGCCGCATTTATCTGGGCGACCATTGCTCGCATGTATGCGGCTCGGCGTTCCGGGCTGAAGAAAGAAATGTTCGGTTATGTTCGCGGTGGATACGATCGGGTGCTGTCGGCGTTTGAATCGAAGTTGAATGCGAACGATGTACGCGTACAGTGCGAAACGTCGGTGAAGCAGATTCACTCTACGCCCGAAGGCAAAGTTATTGTTGAGACTCAGCATGGCGACGAAGTCTTTGACCGTGTTGTTTCGACGTTGCCATCACCCGCTCTTTCATCTGCGCTGCCAGCACTTAACGCACAGCAGAAGGCGTTGCACGACGGGATTCGTTATCACGGAATTATTTGTGCGTCCGTCGTGTTGAAGAATGCCATCTCATCGTATTACGTCACCAATATCACAGACAGCGGAGTGCCATTTACGGCCGTTATCGAAATGACGGCTTTAGTGGATCCCGAGCAACTGGGTGGCAACCATCTGATTTATCTGCCCAAGTACGTGACTCCTGACGACGAGGCCTTCAATAAGTCGGACGCGGAAATCGAAGACGAATTTGTAACAGCGCTCGATCGGATGTACCCACACTTTTCAAAGGACGACGTTCTGGCGTTTCGGGTGTCGCGAGTTCGTCATGTCTTCGCGCTTCCAACGCTGGGCTATTCGGAGCGAGTGCCACCAGTCGAAACGAATGTTGCCAACGTATTTGCTGTTAACTCATCTCACATTGTTAATGGAACGCTGAACGTCAACGAAAGCGTGAAGCTGGCCAATGACTTTGTTGAACAGTTTGGGAACAAACCTGCCGCAGTTGTTCGCGAACGATCGCTTCAACCTGCTTAGTCGTGCAGGTTGTATACGCTGCGGCTGATTTTCGTTCTGCCGCATTCAGTTTCGCTCATTGCTGAATTGGAATTTGGAAACATGTCAAAGCCAATCGCCAGTCTGTCACTTGATCTCGACAACAAATGGTCGTACATGAAAACTCATGGCGACACGGGTTGGGATCAGTACCCAACCTACCTTGATCTGGTCGTTCCGCGATTTCTGAAGACGCTGCATCAGCAGGATCTGAAGATGACGGTCTTTGTTGTCGGACAGGATGCTTCTCGCGAAGAAAACTTTGAAGCGCTGGCTTCGATTTCAGCAGCCGGTCACGAAATCGGCAATCACTCATTTAACCACGAACCCTGGTTGCACTTGTACTCGGAGCAGCAACTTGTCCGCGAACTGGCGACGACTGAAGAGCATCTTGAGCGTGTGACTGGACAGTGTCCGATCGGTTTTCGTGGTCCGGGTTTCAGCTTTACAGAAGGGCTGCTGCAGATCCTTGTGCGTCGGGGCTATAAGTACGATTGCTCCACGTTTCCGACGTTTCTGGGCCCGTTGGCTCGGCTGTACTACTTCATGTCGACTCGGCTGGACAAAGAACAGCGAGCCGAACGTAAAGAGCTGTTTGGTCAGTTCAAAGAAGGCTTTCGCCCGTTGCGTCCGTTTCAATGGAAGTTTCCGGAAGGCGAATTGTCTGAGATTCCTGTTACGACGATGCCGATCTTCAAGACACCGATTCATGCCAGCTATATTCTGTACCTTGCTCAGTTTTCAATGCTGACAGCAAAGACTTACTGGAAGATGGCCTTGACGATGTGTCGCATGACGGGGATTGCCCCGTCATTGCTGCTGCATCCACTGGACTTTATGGGCTGCGATGACGACAGCGATCTGGCCTTCTTTCCGGCGATGGGAAAACCAGCGGAACCCAAGGTTGAACTGGTGTCGTGGATGATAGCGGAAATGTCGAAGCACTATGACGTTCGTCCGATGAAAGAACACGCTGCCTCGCTTTGCTCGAACGTTAATGCGAAGCCCAATGTTCGCCAATCTGTACCCAGCCAAGGCGTCGCACTGGATTCGCAACCCAATTAGAGTCTTACGTAAAATGATGCGCGCACGGTGCGTGCATGTTGTCCGTAGCGAGAACGGAGCGGTTCGGCGATTCGATCATTCCACGTCTTTCTGCGTGCCACGCCACCTGGTCAAGGGCAAAGCCCTTGTTAGGAATTTGCGAGCTGTGCAAACTCTCGTGAACCCCAAACTTTCTTTGCAAGACTCAATCTCGATGGTCGCGACTGAGAGCTGACTACAATGCCCGAAAATATCATTACTCAAAGTCCGGGCAGGTCGTACAGTCGCTGGCTATTGCTGGCCGCGTTGCCGGTGTTGTTGCATCTTGTCGTGCTGGCTCCTGCAGAACCGGTCTACAATGGTGACGCCAATCGTCATGTGATGACGTCTGTTTTCTTCCACGATTTTCTTCTGGATTTGCCTCTTTCAAATCCTAAGCAGTATGCGGAAGACTACTACGAACAGTATCCGGCTCTGGGGCTGATGATCTGGCCGCCGTTATTTCACGGTGTTGTTGGGCTATTGATGACAGTATTTGGCACGTCTGTATTGGTTGCCAGATTCTATGTCTTCGCCTGTTTTGTGCTGGCCGCCTTTAGCCTGTTAAAGCTTTGTCGCCGAAGGATGCCAATTGAACAGGCCGAATTCGTGGTGGCCGTGTTTGCTGTATTGCCGATGATTTTCGAATACAGCCGTTATGTGATGCTCGAAATGCAGACGCTGGCATTTTGCCTGGTTTGCATCGAACGCTTTGATATTTGGCTGAAAGAACGCCGAACTCGCAATCTGTATATCGCCGCTGTGTTTGCTGCTCTGGCTTCTTTGACTCGTTTTGATGCTGCTGTGCTGCTGCCGACGCTGCTGCTGATGGCCGTATTTGAAAAGAACTGGCGTCAGTTGTTTTCGTGGCATGTTGTGGGAGCCGCCTTGGTGGCAATTATCGTGCTAGGCCCGACCTATGCGGTTATCTGGCGTGAAATGGGGCAACTGCACCTGCGTCAGGCTACTGAAAGTGTTTCGGGGCGTGGCGACGAAGCAGCATCGTGGGCTTCGTGGAATTACTATCCGATCGCCGTTCCGGATCAGGCGGGTTGGGTGGCGACAGCGATGCTGTGTGTTGGGTTACTGGCTGCGTTTCAGCGAAAGCATCGAGCCACCGCCGCTGTTTTCTTTGCTATGTTTATTGCTACTTATGTCACGTTTACCCCCCTGGCTGAACTTCAGCCAAGGCACGCGATTTACTGGCTGCCCGCGATTGCGTATTTTTCTGTTGTTGGTGCCATGCAATTCGCTGAATTGCCTGGAGGATTGTGGCCTCAGCGTTCGGAGTCTGTGAAGCGAATCGTGTTTTCAATTTTAGTTTGCGGAACAGCGGCGTCCACCTGGTTTCTGGATTCGTATCGAGTAACCGGGTACGCACGAGCGTGCGATGTTGCACTTCAGCATACAAATGCCGGCGAATCGATTTTTATTGACGGCTGGTGGGATGGAAACCTCACATACCACATCAGGCATCTTGATAAATCGCGTTCACGACACGTTGTGAGAGCTGATCGAGTTCTGTTTGACTTTACGAACGTACCCACTGTCGATTTTCAATCGCTTGTGGATTCGGACGCTGAGATTCTGCAGGCAATTCTGGATTCAAAAGCCACATGTGTTGTGTTTGAAGATCCTCAGCCATTCGGCGATATCGCGATTTCTCACCGAATGCACGAACTGCTCAAATCGCTTCCCAACCAATTTCCTTTGATTGAAACGGTGCCCGTAAGTCTGAGATTCCCGAATGCTCGGCCCTTCGATCTGAAGGTGTTTTCAGTTAATGCCAGCGAATTACACACCTATCTAAACCAGCAGAATTCAGGTCCGGAAGCCGCCAGCGTGGCGATTGACGGAGCGGTGTTCGGGCGAAGTGTGACTTCACAAAAATAACTTCACTGTTCGAAAAAGTTTGCGGCAGTATTTCCTGAAATGCTGCGGCCTGATTCCTGATGAATCTTTGATCCGCCTAGTGGGCAGAAAGTGATATTCGCAATGTCAACGCGACCAACCAGAATTATGTGTGTCTTTGGCACTCGTCCAGAAGCCATTAAAGTTGCTCCGATTATTCTGGCTGCCCAAAAACGGCGCGATATCGAAGTGATTGCGTGTTCGACGGGACAGCATCGCGAGATGCTGGATCAGGTGACGCAGCATTTCGGGATTCGTCCGGATATCGAACTTGGTCTGATGCAGCCTGGCCAGACCTTAACCAGTCTGACGTCAAAATGTTTGACGGCACTGGGTAATGCAGTCGAAAAATATCGCCCCGACTGCATTCTGGGGCAGGGTGATACCACGTCGGCCATGTGTGCGGGAATGGTGGCGTTTTATCAGCGTTTACCGTTCATTCACGTGGAAGCAGGGCTTCGAACGGCGGATATCAATTCGCCGTTTCCTGAAGAACTGAATCGGCGAGTGTGTTCATTGGTGACTGCTTTGCATTGTGCGCCAACGCAAACAGCTGCCGACAACCTTCTTCGAGAAGGCTATTCGGCTTCTGACGTGATTGTTACGGGGAACACGGTCATTGATGCGTTGAACTGGACGGTTGAAAAAGAGCGAGCGGACGGACATCGCTGGATTGAAAAACATCCGGAACTCGCGAACGCCAGGCTTGTGTTGATTACCGCTCACCGTCGCGAGAATCATGGCGATGGAATTCGCCGTCTTTGCAAAGCGATCGCTGAACTTGCCGGACAATTCCCGACAGTTCAATTTGTTTATCCCGTACACCTGAATCCCAATATTCAACAACCAGTGAAAGAGATTCTGGCCGGTTTCGGCAACGTCCACTTGATCGCACCGGCGGAATACCCGGAATTCGTCTGGTTGATGGATCGTGCGACTCTGATTTTAAGCGATTCCGGTGGCGTACAGGAAGAAGCTCCTTCTCTGGGTAAGCCAGTGCTTGTCACGCGAGACAGCACCGAACGACCGGAAGCTCTGGAAGTGGGCGCAACTCGATTGGTTGGCACTGATACTCAACGCGTTGTAAGTGAGGTTGCTGAACTACTGGTCAATAAGTCGGCTTATGCGGCAATGCAGGTGACAAAAAATCCTTACGGCGACGGGCGTGCAGCTGATCGGATTCTGCAGCTGGCATCAGAACGTTTTGGGGTGGTGGAGTTGCAACACGCCGCTGCGAATGTGTCTTAAAGTGTCAACAATGTGTTGGGTTCGCGACGATCGATTATTTCAACGTGAGATATGTCTGCCACGATCATTGGCCGCGAAGTGCTCTGAGGCTTTAACTTTTAATCAGTATATAATGTCCGGGTTAGCCACCCCGGGACTTTCAGTGGCAGGTACCTAATGTCCAAAAATCCGCTCTCGAATTTTACCGACCCATTTGGCCTTGTGGGGCGAATGCTGAAGTCTGGACACCCAGCGGCATACGCTGCGTTGTTTCGTGAAGGTCTTCGGCTGGGCGCAATTCCGGTAGATTCTGTGCTTAGCGTTTTCGAAAAACGCATTCAGGCAAAGTGTGCGAGTTCGCAGCTCCCTTTGGTGTTCATTGTTGGAGCTCCTCGAAGTGGCACAACGTTGGTTTATCAGGCGTTGTCAGCCTTTCTGGATGTGACGTGTCCAACCAATCTGACAGCCATGTTCCCCAAGTCTCCTTTGACTGCCGCAAGGCTTCAAAGGCTGATTCCATGGGCCGCTCGTCCGGACTTCAAAAACTTTTATGGTCAGACAACTCGTTTTCGTGGCCCCAACGATGCCTTTCATCTGTGGAATCGATGGCTGGGCGAAGATCGTTACCTGCCTGCTCAGGATATTTCTGATGATGCTGCCACGGAAATGTGCAGCTTTTTTGATGCCTGGACTTCAGTCTTTGGTAAGCCACTGCTGAACAAGAATAATCGAAATGCATTTGCCGTTGAGTTGCTTGGAAAAGCTCTGCCGAACGCCAGGTTTGTTGTTGAGCGTCGCAATCCGATGTTTGTGGCTCAGTCGCTGATTGTGGCTCGAGAAAATATTCAGGGAGACAAGTCTTTGGCGTGGGGATTGCAGAGTGCGTCCATCACGGAAGCTGGTGATCCGCTGGCCTATGTTGACGAAGTCTGTCGGCAGGTGATCGATATCGATGTGGAAATGGATCGTCAACTGGCAACCGTAGCGGATAGTCGAATCCTGAATTTGACCTATGAGGGATTCTGCGAAAACCCTGGAAAGTCAATTAAGTCGATCGCCGACAAGTTCGATGGGTTGCAGCTGAATCCGCGGCTAAACGTTGCCGAACTTCCTCCTTTTAAGGTGTCGCAAAAGCTATCCATTTCAGAGGAAGAACAGGTCCGAGTTCGTGAATGCCTGTCCGGTGGGCAGGCGAAATACGAATTGATGTCCGCCGCCGCCATTACGTTGTGATTGGCGCCTGTCGATCTGTGTGATTCGAAATGTTCAGAACTTCACTGATTTGCTAAATTGCTTGAACGAATGCCGTTGTTCGGGGGCTTCAACTGTTAGTTGAAGCTGTTTCTCTTGAACGAACAGCGAAATTTGATTTCTTGCAGGTGGTGATTCATGACGCAGGTAATAGAGCTTTTGATCCGCATTTTGATGATGTTTTTAGTTGTGGTTGCTCTGCACGGAACCGCACTTGGCGATATCCCACCGTTGCCTCCGGAGATTCCGGGCACTCAAATGGAACTTCCCACAGCTCCCACGGTCGCGATGGCGGGGATTTTGCTGTCTGTTGCTGTGGCAATAGCCGGGGTTTTGGCTGGAAAGGCTGGAAACGGAGCAAGGAAGAAATTGGCCCTGAGCGTCGCTTCTGCACTTGTTCTTGCGACAATCGTAGCCACGACATTCGCGTATCGCTCGCATGCTGAGCACGCAAAGTCCGTCGCCAACTGGCGACCTGTGGGGCCGGTTGGACGTAGATTGCCCCATGATTCGGAAGTCGGTTCTGACCCGGTTTCTCAACCGCTTTCCTCTGCTTCATCCGGTCCTTAGTGGTTGTAAGCACAGCTGTTCGATTTGCAAATGCTGTTGCTTGTTCTCGGAAGGTCCTGCTCAGAAAGCCTGGTCATGCTGGTTCTTAATGGCTTCCCTCAATTGCTTGCCGATATGGTTTCACTTGAGGTCCTGCTTATATCCGGCGGCGTGATCATGTTGATTGTCGGGGGCGTTTTCTTTGCCGTCGCAACAGTGATTGCCGGGTTCATCAAGCGTCGCAAGCTGCAAAATGAGTCAACGCGGGAACGTGACGTGCGTGAGAATCCGCCTGGTTAATACTCTTTTAACGGCTGATGGCGTAGATGGCGAACCTGAATTGCACGTCTGGATTTTCTTGTGTCGACAGTCCTGAAACAACCTGCTGAGAATTGTTCGCGCCAGACGTTTGCCGCAGCGGCATCCGTGTTTATGGTGATGGCCTGGGTTCTGACGGCGACGGCTCCTGTGACGATGTCGATTGGAATCGTGTTTCTGTTTGCGGGGCCACACAACTATGTTGAGTCGCGATACTTTCTGACTCGCTTACCTGCCAGAATGGGGCGACTGAAACCGTTTTTTATGGTCTCCGCTGTGGGAGTGATCAGCCTGACGATTGCCTTTCCGTTGTTGACGCGTTTGGCGGGCTGGATGCGGTGGTCACCGCAATCGGTGTTATGGACGATTGGGCTCTGGAATACCGCGTTGATTCTGTGGGTGACATCGTTGGTCTGGTTGCGAAGTCTTCAGCCGCCGAAAAAGAACTGGGACTATGCTTTGCCGATTGGACTGGCGTTTGCCGGGCTGGCGTGGCTGCAACCGATTTTGTTGCCCCTGCTGATGGTGTTTCTGCATCCGCTGATGGGGCTGTGGGTTCTGGACCGTGAGATTGCAAAGTCTCGCCAAGAGTGGCAGACGGCTTATCGATGCTGTGTTGGTAGCGTTCCAGTTCTGCTGGTATTGCTGTGGACTTTCGGTCCCGCAGCAGCAGCAGATGCTCTATTGCCGGAACAGGCTCAGGCTGCGAAGTCTCAGGTTATTCATCACGCCGGAGCCACAATAGTGACCATAGTGGACGCTAACAGGTTGGTTGCCACGCACGCGTTCCTGGAACTGCTGCACTATGGTGTGTGGATGCTGGCTGTGCCGGTCGCCAGTGGGCGAGTGTTCAGTGAAGGCTTTCGCAGTATTCCTTTGATGAAGCGATCCGATTTTTCTCGTCGCCTGATTGGAGTTCTGTTGGCTGCTTCGGCAGCTGTCGTAGTTCTGCTGTGGGTTTGTTTCACGGCGGATTATACAACCACGCGAGACGTTTATTTTACCGTCGCGATGTTACATGTGCTGGCTGAAATACCCTTCCTGCTGCGGTTGCTGTAACAGATGAGCACTCCGGAACTGTTTCTGTTTTTTCTGTTTGGGTATGTCGCCACCGTAGCGTTGGAAACGCCGGTATTGATGTTAGGCCTAAGCGAACAACACAGCACGCAGGCAAGACTGATGTTTGGTTTTCTGCTGACAGCGTTTACCTATCCAGTTGTTGTGTTGTTAATGGCTGCAACTATTCTTCCTGCCTGGGGGCAGGTGGCGTATTTGGTGATCGCCGAAACATACGCTCCCGTTGCGGAAGTGTTGTTCTTTCGGTTTGTGTTGAACAAGAAACTGTTCGCTGCCCCGGATCGCGATGCGATTGTGATTGTGTTGGCGAACATTTTTTCGTTCGTTGTCGGAGCCGCATTTCTAAGCGATTGGATCTCTCAGCTGATTCGTTATCTGTTGCGTTGACGCGATTGGCAGCAGAGCCCGCAATTGTGATGAGAACGCATTACTGAGCAGCTGCGGCTTTCAGCGGAAGCTGTTCTTTTGCTGGCAGCAATTGTTTCAGGTTCAGTTTCACGTAAGGTTGCTCAGCCGCTGGTTTGGAGTGGCTGGCGTTGGCCACGTAGAATATTCCGTCTTCAGGAATAAACAGCACGTTGTGCAGGTTTGATTGCATTGCCACTGGACGGCTCATTAACCATTTGCCAACTTCTGCGTCGATCTTTCCGTGTTGTTCGGTGACTCGTTGCCGTAGAGTTTCCAATCGGCTGCCAGCGGACAGCACAACTGTATCCGGAATGCCTTCCCCCAGTCGTTCGTGGCCTTCGCCCGGTTGAATGAAATCGATCGATTCCGGTAACGCGGCAACTCCCACGGCGCGATTTGTCTTTCCGTCGGCGAACACGTAATAGTATTCGCAGGTTCGTGGGCTGTTTGTCCAAAGTTCGATCACCTGGTCCAGAGTGTTGCATTCTTCCAGTGCGCGCCGCATCAGCGTGGCCATGGGAACGCCGTTCCAGTTGCCTTCGCCGCGGCCTCCCATTTCTCCCAGTGAAATGGCTGCGGTGTTCATTCCGCTGACGCTGCCGATAAAGGCTGCATAACCAACGTTGGCGAACGACAGGTGTCCGTCTGGTTGAACGATGAATGTTGTGGCAGCATCCTGCAGGCCGATCGTTGTCATGTAATCGAGCACTCGACCGTGATACAGCTTGCCGTCTGTCGTGGCTGACCCAAACACTGCGAAGCCGGAGCAATGAAACATCTCGGGAAACACGTTGAGTACTTCCAGCGTTTCGGCGGGAAGGTTCAATGCTGCAGCCAGCGATCGTGTTTCGCGTTTATGTCGTTCGGGAATATGCGGCGACAGCTGCGCGTAGGCTTCCTGAATGTCGTGTCGAAACCACTTGCCTGTGCGGATGACGTGAGCTGTGCCGAAGGTGTACAACACCGATTCGATGCAGCGAGTTGCTTCGTCGTGAAGCAGCTGGCCGTGAGCTGTTCCGATCTGTTCTGGTGTGCCCTGCAAAATGGCAACTCGCTGGCCTTCGATCCAGCGTAGTTCGCCGTTTGCGACTTTCTTCCCCTGAGGTTCTGGTTTCTTCAAAACCGCTGCTGGAGCCAGAATTTCGGTCGCTCGGTGGATGCCTCGTACCAGCGTCTGTTCAAGTTCGCTGCGAGATAGCTCTACGATGTTTATGTCGGATTGAATCTGAGTCAGTGGTTTTTCGGGGGACGATGCGACGCTTAATTGTACCTCTCCAAAATCACCACGTATCTGCACTTTGCCACTCATGGAAAAGCGAATGGGAGATTCGGCGGTCAGCATCCACCTGGCTGTTTGCGGGTCGCGTTTTGGCTTTAGTGGTTCGGCGACGAGTGAAATCATCGGGTCGATAAACTCTGATGTTACGGATGACAAAATGGCGACGGCGGGTTTGACGGTCGATGCATCGCTGATGATTCGTTGAAGAATGCCATCGGGGTTCAAGCGATATTCGGCTGGAACATCGCCCGTGCCTTTGTAAGCAACTTTGTGAAGCGGAAGAATCATGATCGTGGATTCTTCGCGGCGACGAATTTCCACGGCGTATTCCGGATGAGCCAGCGAAAGGTCGAATGATTCATCGCTGTGCCGCGTCAGCTGCATAGTGATTGACTGAGGCTTCCCGTCGATTTGAACGACCGATGTGCCGCTTAGCGTAAACTGAGATTCTTTACCCGTCAGAATTTTTACAAATGGTCGCAATCCGTCGGCAAGCGACGTGACGGATGTGGCGTCTTCGGCGATGCCAATGTTCAGCGATGTCAGGTTTATGAAAACTGTTGCGAACAGCGTCAACATGATGGGGCGGGGCGTTCGAAGCATGACGGGCATTCCAGTGGAGCGGTTTTGCAAAACTAAAGTGCGGTGAGTTTTGCGGCATCTAATGCTCGCATAATATACTGCGGCAAAGACTTCTGACACTCAACGTGTCAAACATTGAACGCAGCCACGCGAAAATGAAATCCCATTAGCCGGAGTCGTCAGGCTTCGGGCAGGCGTCTATGACCACCGAATTCTGGCGACTTCGGCCACAATCTCGGGAACGCGCTTTGTCAAGCCGGAGCGTTAATAGCTTAATCCGCCCTGGAAAATTACAGCATTCGCGAATGAGCGCTCTGCGGACTGGTCAGAATCGTATTTCAGTTTTCTATTGAATGCCCAGCCGGATTCAATAAACATGCGACCACCACCATCCAGCAGGTGTTCGGCGCCGAACAGCAGTCGCAGATAGCTGAGTGTCATCAGATCGCTTGAACGGTCGTTTCGAGTGATGGCCCACGTGTTTCCTCCAAAGCCGCCGGAAACGTATAGCCACGATTCGCTTTTCCCGCCATCTTTGGCCAGTCGCCAGGAGATGCGAGATTCCGGAAAACGCAGGTCGTAAGTGGTGCAGGGAGTGGGAGTGTATTTCAGGCCGACAGCTGGCAGCACCGGCAGGTCAGCTCGCCCCAAAAACAAGGCCCCAAACGAAAGGCCCACGCGGTCCGGAACGGCTTGCCATGTCAGCAGGCCGAGCCCAAAGAATCGTAACGCTTGTTCGCTGGTGGTGAAGTCGCTGCGAATTGTTGGTGCGAAGATCGCCATCGCCGACCAGCGATCGGACATTTTTCGAGTCAGAAAAAAGCTGACTCCCGTTTCGAACAGTTCGGACGGCACATCGATGTTGGGTGGGGCGTTCAGGAAATCCGTTCTGAAGAACGGAGTGATGCCCAGAATATTGTCGAAGCTGCCCAGTGGAATTCCCGAAGTCAACGAGACTTCGATGTAAGTGGTGCTGAGACTGTTGCTTTTTAAGCTGCTAAGCCAGCCACCTGTGACCGTCGCTTTTTGGATAGCACCTTGTTTGTATTTCGTCAGAGGAATCTCTTCGGTTGTGGCTGCCTTTACGTCGGAATCTGCACCAAAGCTGATTGTCTTTATTGGTGTGCCGTTGTCGTCGCCCGATTCGGTAAGGTCGGCCAGCAGAGAATGTCCAAAGTCGTGGGCAACGTCGTCAGCGCAGATCGGGCCTGCCAGCAAAAGCAGCAGAGCGATTTGGATCGGACGCTGGATGAGTTGCATGTTTCCGGGCCGCGTTTACTTCAACCGTTAAAGATGTTCCGCAATTGCTCGCACTTTAAGCGTGAATGTGGCTTCGACGACAGATCGCCTAAACGTCTGATGAGGCACAAGCATAATTGCAGTTTGGCATTGTGGAAAGAATCGGCGGAAACTGCCGACAAGGCAAGTGCCTTCGTCGATTTCAGTGGCTTGGTTAGCGTATATCCGGCATGAAAAGATGTCTGCCGATCGCCGTCTGGTGGGATTCAAGCGGGCGAGTTTCTTGACGGCGACATCAAATCGCATTGAGATAGCGGAACTGGATTCGATGCAATCGCTGTGGGATAGCCGGAAAATGGCTGACTTGCTTTTCCCCGCTGGTGTTGTGCGGTAAAACGGAGGACTTCCGCATCGAAGAAACGTTTGGTACGGAATACAAGGCAATCCCAATTAAAAAGGCGACAGATGCTTAACAGACTTCAGGGCGATGCGATTCATCTGCGAAAAAGACGATCACCGTGTTCACGATTGGTCCCGGCGTGTCGGGTGGTTGTATTCGGTCTTTTGATGAGTGTTATTCTGTTGGTATTGCCGGGGGCATTTATTATGGCTGCTGAGCCGAATGAGGTGATTAAGCTTTGGCCCGGAACGCCGCCTGGTCCTGCTCGCGAAGTTGGTGAAGAGCGGGATACAACCAAGCCTGAAGATAACCTGGTTGGTGGTCGACGCATTATCAAACTGGCAAATGTTTCAGTTCCGGAAGCTCACGTCTATCTGCCGCCAGCCGATCAACGCACGGGAGCTTCTGTGGTGATTTGTCCGGGCGGCGGATTTCACATTCTGGCATGGGATCTGGAAGGAACTGAAGTTGCCGAGTGGTTGAATTCGGTTGGTGTGACGGCGATCGTGCTGAAGTATCGAGTGCCCACCAGCCAGATTGAACCGAAATGGCTGCAACCCGTTCAGGATGCTCAGCGAACCATCAGTATTGTTCGTAGTCGAGCGAAAGAGTGGGGCCTGAATGCCGAACAGGTTGGCGTGCTTGGTTTTTCTGCAGGTGGCCACACGGCGGCTCGAACAGCATTAACAACGGAACGTCTGTATGAAGCCGTTGACGACGCAGATAATCAATCGTTTCTTCCTAACGCGTCGGTGCTGGTTTATCCGGCTTATCTAAGCAACAAAGACAACACTAAGTTGCCTGAAGGACTGGCAGTCACCAAAGATTCGCCGCCAACGTTTATTGTGCACGCGTTTGACGATCCCATTCCAGTGCAGGGCAGTCTGTTGCTCACCATGGCACTAAAGAATGCCAACGTGCCATCAGAATTGCATGTCTACGATACCGGCGGACATGGTTATGGCTTGCGCCCCGTGGATTCCAAGCCTGTGACCATGTGGCCGGAACGCTGCGAAGTCTGGTTGAAACGCATTGGCTGGATGAAGTAGTGAGCGTTTTGTTCCGCAATGAATTTCGTGCAGCGGTTGATGTTGCACTTAGCAAATGCAGCGAGATGTGTGGACTTTGGGTAAGGCAAGCACGGTGGCCTTCCAATACGACGTGATTCGGGAACAGAAACGTAGACGAGATGACTCACGAATTACCATTACTGACAGCTGCTGTTGTGGGAACCGGCTTCATTGGACCGGTTCATGTCGAAGGATTGATTCGTGCCGGGGTTCGTGTTGCCGGAATGTTGGGATCATCCGCGGAACAGTCTAAGCAGGCTGCAATGCGGTTAGGTGTGCCGCGGGCGTATGCTTCGTTGGAGGAGCTTCTGGAAGACGAAAGTGTGGATGTCGTTCACATTACGTCACCGAATCGCTATCACTTTGATCAGGCGTCAAAGGTTCTTAAGGCAGGTAAGCACGTGCTGTGCGAAAAGCCATTGGCTATGAATTCCAGCGAGTCTGCAGAACTTGTGAAGCTAGCTGCGGAGTCTGGTCGAGTTGCCGCAGTTAACTACAACATTCGTTACTATCCTTTGTGTCTGGAAGCCGCTGATCGAGTTCGCCGTGGAGAGGTGGGCGAGTTGTTTCATGTTTCTGGAAGTTATGTTCAGGATTGGTTGTTCCATAAAACAGACTTCAATTGGCGAGTTGTTGCGGAAGATGGCGGCCAGCTGCGAGCTGTGTCGGATATTGGAACGCATTGGCTGGACCTGATTCAGTTTATAACCAATCGTAAAGTGTCAGCAGTCTGTGCAGATTTGCAAACTGTTTACCCTGAGCGAGATCGGCCTGTTGGCGGGGTGGAGACTTTCAGCGGAAAGCTGGCCGCGCAGGTGCCGACAGAGTCGGTTCCGATTACAACTGACGACGCTGGAAGTGTAATGCTGAAGTTTGCAGGCGGCGGTCGCGGAATAATGTGGGTGTCTCAGGTAACAGCAGGCCGCAAGAACTGTCTGCGTTTTGAGCTTGCCGGATCGAAGCAGGCAATGGAATGGTGCAGCGAACGCCCCAACGAACTGTGGCTGGGGCATCGAGATCGTGCGAACGAAAATTTGTTGCGAGATCCCGCATTGATGGGAAACCTGGCCAAACAGCACGCCGATTATCCCGGAGGGCACAATCAGGGATTTCCTGATACATTCAAACAGCTGTTTAGAGATTTCTATGGCTATATTGCAGCGGGAGATTTTGCGGCACCTCGCAGCTTTCCCACGTTCGAAGACGGACATCGCGAAATACTGCTGTGTGACGCAATTCTGAAAAGCCATCAGGAGCAACGTTGGATTCCCGTTGCCTAACCCCTAACAAAGGCTTCGCCCTTGACCCCGTGGCGTGGTTGGCTGGAAAACATAGGACGTTCGAAGCGCCGAGCCGCTCCGTTGTCGCTACGATCAACATTCACGCACGGTGTGCATCATTTTAAGTAAGACTCTAATGAGGCTGTGCCTCAGACCATTTGAGCTACCGCTCAGAAACGCTCCGTTGTCGCTCTGAAAACTTGACTCAATGTGAACAAGTTTGCGGCTTTAGGACTCTAACCCCTTCTGAAAGTGACATTCATGCAACTTGGATTCGTTTCCGCGATACTGCCGGAACTCAGCCTTGAAGAAGTTCTGTCAACAGCTGCCACCATTGGTTACGACTGTGTTGAAGTGATGTGTTGGCCTGTGGGCAAAGCGACTCGGCGCTATGCTGGTGTCACTCATATTGATGCGGCGAATCTTGATGAGTCCGGTGTTGCTGGTATCGCTGAATTGACGGCAAAGTATGGAGTGTCTATCAGTGGTCTGGGCTATTATCCCAACGCATTGTCGGGCGATGCCGATGAGGCGGCGACGGCCGTGGCTCAGATTAAAGCCGTCATTGCAGCGGCGGCAAGGCTGGGCGTAAATACGGTGAACACGTTTATCGGTCGTGACTGGACTAAATCGGTTGATGAAAATTTCCCGTTGTTCGAAGCGACGTGGGGCCCGATTATTGAATTTGCAGAACAGCAGGACGTGAAAGTTGGTATTGAAAACTGTCCGATGCTGTTTGGGAACGACGAGTGGCCCGGTGGAAAGAATCTGGCCTACTGTCCGGCGATCTGGCGGCGGATGTTTGCCGCAATTCCCAGCGATCATTTTGGATTAAACTACGATCCCTCTCATCCGCTGTGGTTGCAGATGGATTATCTGAAGCCGATGCGAGAATTTTCGCATAAGTTGTTTCATGTGCATGCAAAAGATGTTCGAGTTGACCAGTTTTTGCTGGACGATCTGGGCATTCTGGCTCATCCCAACGATTATCATTCTCCCAAACTTCCGGGAATGGGCGATGTCAATTGGGGCAAGTTCTTCTCGGTTCTGACAGACACTCGATATGACGGGCCTGTCTGCGTTGAAGTTGAAGATCGAGCATATGAACATACTCTGGAATCTCGCAAGCTGGCGTTGGTGCAGAGTCACACTTATCTTCGGAACTTTATCCCGAAGATGGGGTAGGGCTGTGAACTGAGACTTGGTGTGTTGTCTGATTGCGCCGTTTTATGTTTTTGTAATTGTTAAGTTGGTAAAGAGCTTTGATGGACTATTCGTACACTGATATTTCCAAAATGATTGACCACTCATTGTTGCAGCCAACAATGAATCAGGAAGTGCTGGAGTCCGGCATTCAGCTGGCTTTGGCCTACGACGCAGCCAGCGTTTGTATTATGCCCTACTACGTGAAGCGATGTGCCGAACTATTGAAGGGCAGCACCGTTAAGGTTTCGACCACAATCGGATTTCCTCACGGTGGCCATACAACAGCCATCAAGAAAGCAGAAGCTCAGCAGGCGATTGCCGATGGTTGCGAAGAACTTGATATGGTTGTGAATATCTCCAAAGTGCTTAGCGCAGATTGGGATTACGTTACAGCCGACATCAAAGCCGTCATCGAAGTTGCTCATGCGGCAGGTCGAAAGGTCAAAGTGATTTTCGAGAACTGTTATTTGAACGACGACCAGAAAACAAAGCTTTGCGAAATCTGCACAAAGTTGAACGCCGACTGGGTTAAGACATCCACGGGCTACGGCACTGGTGGAGCGACCATCGAAGACCTGACGCTTATGCGGAAGGCGTCCGGTTCTGATCTGCAGGTTAAAGCGGCTGGTGGCGTGCGAGAACTGGACAAGTTGCTGGAAGTCAGAGCTTTGGGAGTAACGCGAGTTGGCGCGAGTGCGACCAGGACTATTCTTGACGAATGCCGCAAACGGCTTGGTCTGGAACCCATTGTCGCTGGCGATGCGGGCGCACCGTCGGGCTATTAGTTGCACGATTGAAGAGAATTCGTTTCATTTGTACGTGCGCTAAAGATTGCACGTGTCACCGAGCTCGGTTGGGCTTTGCTAAATCAAAAGAAGTAACGACGTGGATCAGACGATCGAAAATGTTTGGAAAAGCCGAGACCTGATTCAGCAGATTCAGGAACGGCGACTTGCGGAAATGCTGGAAGCCATCATTCCTCGCAATCGGTTTTATACGTCGAAGTTCAAGGACGCTGGAATCAACGTTGCTGAGATTCGGAGTCTTGAGGATCTTCGTCAACTGCCCGTGACAACCAAGCAGGAACTTGTTGATTCTCAGACGCAGCAGCCTCCTTATGGAGCGAATCTGTCGTATCCATCAACCGCGTATACTCGATTGCATCAGACATCCGGCACCACCGGTCGACCAATGCGTTGGATGGACACGGCGGACAGCTGGAACTGGATCATGGAGTGCTGGCGTCAGATTTATATTCTGGCTGGCGTCAACAAGTACGATCGCTTTTTCTTTCCGTTTTCGTTTGGCCCATTCATCGGTTTTTGGGCGGCGTTTGAAGGGGCCACGCGGCTTGGCAATTTTGTGATTGCCGGCGGCGGCATGACGACTTCAATTCGACTGCAGGCCATTATCGAAAACGAAGCCACGATCGTGTGTTGCACGCCGACGTATGCCCTGCGAATGGCTGAGGTGGCTCAGGAAGAAGGAATCGACCTGCAGGAATCCAGCGTGCGAATGTTGATTGTCGCTGGCGAACCTGGTGGTGCGATTCCGGCGACTCGCAGTCGCATCGAATCAGCCTGGGATGCTCGCGTCATTGATCATTGGGGCATGACGGAAATTGCGTCACTGGGAACCGAAAGTGAAGATCGTCCGGGCGGTATGTATCTGCTGGAAACAGAGCTGATTCCAGAGATCGTTGATCCGGAAACTCTGGAACCCGTCGCGCCCGGCGAGGTGGGGGAACTGCTGATCACAAATCTGGGCCGGCTTGGTTCTCCCTTGATTCGATATCGCACGCGAGATCTCGTGAAAGCCAGCGTTGAAGAGGACCCGTCCGGGCGACAGTTGCTTTGGCTGCCGGGTGGAATTCTTGGTCGCTCTGATGACATGGTGACTGTTCGAGGCAACAACGTGTTTCCATCCAGTGTTGAAGCCGTTTTGCGGGAAATTGATGATCTGGCAGAATTCAGAATCGACGTGAAAACCGTTCGTGCGATGCATGAATTAAGCATTACAGTGGAACCGAAAACGGCGGAAACCGGTGAAAGCCTGCAGCACCGAGTGAAGGATGCGTTAAGAAAACGCCTGGGATTTGCCTGTGAAGTTTTGTTGGCTGCTCCCGGCGAATTACCGCGTTTTGAGCTCAAGGGACGCCGGTTTTTCCGCCATTCCGAAGAATAATCACGTTGCCGATATTCGTTCGTGCTGTGTGGGATTGATCCGTAATCGCCGGATTTTTGCGAACATTTGCAGCGTGCTGCGCGTTACCATGTTCCAGAATTGTGTTGATGAAGTCTCCGCCCTGGCGCTGTTCTTTGTCAAAGTGTGTTCGATATTCGCCCGGCAATGCACGTTTTGTGCTTCGTTCCAGATATTTGATTGAGCCGACTTATGCGTTTCATTCTCACTCTGTTGATTTCGGCTGTTTGCTTCTGTGCTCCGGCTGTTCCCGTTACCGCCGCGTTGCCGCCTGAAGTTCGGAAAGAGCTTTCTGATTTGTCTTCAGAGTTGCGACCGATTATTGGGATGGTTCGTAAGAAAGAAATCGACGAAGCGAAGGCCATCATTCAGAAGGTGGAAGATCGCATCAAGGAATTGGCAATCGCTGAAGATGAAAAAGATCGCAGCTTCACATCACTACAACTTGCTCTGGCAAAATCGAAGAACCTGATTCCCGTCAGCTTTGAAGCTGAGGTTGCTCCCATCATTAAAGGCAAGTGTTTAGGCTGCCACGGAGAGCAGCGTTCCAGTGCGAATCTTCGACTGGACACGTACGCTTACATGGGACGCGGCAGTCAAAGTGGTGCTTTATTGCTGCCTCGCAATCCTCAACGCAGTCTCATCATGGCTCGACTGACAGTTGACGGGGCCGCCAGAATGCCCAAAGGTGGCGAAAAATTATCAGATGACGAGATTGGAATTATCGGTCGCTGGATCGCAGGCGGTGCCGCGTTTGATGGCGCGGATGTGACGTCCATGATTGGCGATTCTTTGGCGGAAAAGAAACCCGAAAAGCCGCCCGTTAAAGTTGTGATGGCGGATGGCACTGAAACCGTGTCGTTCAAAGACCACGTCGCGCCTTGGATGGTGAACGTCTGTCTGGGATGCCACAGTGGTAATAATCCACGCGGCGGCTTCAATATCACGACGTTCGAACAGTTACTGGCAGGCGGAGACACCGGCAATACCGTGGTCCCCGGTGATCCGAATGGCAGTTACATCGTGGATTTGGTGTTGCGTCAGGATCCGATCAAAATGCCTGCAGGCAATCAGACTCAGATTAAGCGGTCAGAAGCTCAGGCCCTGGAAAAATGGATCAAGGAAGGCGCACACTTCGACGGAACCGATCCCAAAGCGACTCTGCGCAGCCTTGTCCCAACGGAAGCAGAAATCGAAGCAGCAAAGCTGGCCGCAATGTCTGACACTGAGTTCGCAGATCGGCGCAAAGAACAGGCCGCCGCTCATTGGAAGCGAGTTGCTCCGCGTGAAGAAACGGCTTCCGCAACGACAGAGAATCTGTATGTATATGGAAGCGTTCCGCAAAGCCGCCTTGATGAAATTGGAGTCTGGGGTGAAGAACTGGTGTCCAGTCTGGCATCAAAGTACAAGCTTCCTGCAGGGCAAAAGCCCTGGCGCGGGCGACTGATTGTATTTGTTGCGAAGGCTCGCTTTGACTACGAAGAATTCAACACTGTCCTGATGAACAGAAGAACTCCTCGAGGTGTTTCCGGTCATTCGGTTGTGACGGGTAACTTCAACGAGTCGTATATTGCCATGTACGATGTGGGTGACACCGAAAGTGTTGATTCGCTAAATGCGAAACAGTTACTGGGATCGTTGCTGGCTCAGGCTTACCTGTCTCGATCGGGCGCCGCGTTGCCGGATTGGCTGGAACAGGGCTTTGGTTTGCTGGAATCGGGCGCTGGCGCAGAATCTCTGTATATCAAATCGCTGCCTCAGAAAGCCGGCGAAGCGTTATCGACTGTTACCAACCCCGCCACACTGTTTGATAACGGTACGTTCGCTCCGGAAGAAGTTGGACCAGTGGGCTACCTTCTGACGAAGTTTTTGATGACGCGAGGAGGCGTGGGTAAACTGAGTCTGTTTGCTCAGGAAATGCAGACCAACCGTAACGCCGGTCGCGCCGTCCAGGCAACATATGGTCAGAGCGCGGCGATTGTGGGGCAGGCGTTTCTGCAAAGCGGCGGGCGATAGCGTCTTTACACGCAGTGTTTCGAGTCTCACTCAAAATGATGCGTGCACGGTGCGCATTACTAGAAGCGGCGTGGTACGTTAATTTGCGGCGTAGCCGGGAGTCACCAGGCATCGGGTTCCACTGGCCTTTGACTGCACTCTGCCGAGTCCAGCAACGATCTCCAACCCGTGCTTGAGATGTTGCAGACCATTCATAGCGACAACGGAGCGGTTCGGCGATTGGAGCTTTCCACTTTCCCTCGCGAGCCACGCTATCTGGTCAATGGCGAAGCCCCTGTTCTCAGGCGGTAGCTCGAAAACGGGGCTTCGTTGGCGATCCCCAAGGCGTACCGATTCAATGCGAACATGTGGGTTTCTATAGAACGTCTATTCGTCTTTCTGTTTTCGGCGTTTGCCTGATGCTGGATTTGGCGTTCCCTTGGGACCGGCTTCTCGTTGAGTCATTTGGTTTGAAGGGAATGTCATGTGTTTGTTGTTGGTGGGCTTCCGTACGTTTGGGGGAGCCTGGTCAATGTTCTGAGCAACATTGTCCCACAACTTTGAAAGTTCTGCTGTCAGTTCAGGTTTGCTGTCGGCAAGGTCCTTTAGTTCAGTACGATCTTCGGCAAGGTTGTAGAGTTCCCACTTGCCGCCGATTGCAGAGACGGCTTTCCAGTTGTCTTTGCGAATGGCTCGATTGTTTGCAAATTGAAAGTACAGCCAATCGTGGCCTTCACGCTGTTTGCCCTGCAGGATTGGCAGCAACGATTTTCCCTGAATCGGAGTTGTTGGCTGGCCCTTGAACTGCGACGGATACCTGCTGGATGAAGCATCAACGCAGGTGGCCAGCAGGTCGATCAGGTGTCCCGGTTGTTCGCTGATTGAACCTTTGTCGGCGGTAAGTCCGTGCGGCCAGTGAGCAATCAATGGTGACGAAATGCCGCCTTCGTGCTGATTCTGTTTGTACCACCGAAAGGGAGTGTTGCCTACGTGAGCCCAGCCGACGTCGTAGCACCAATATGATTCCGGATCCCACGGTTTCAATTGTTTACCGCGGGTTCGGTCAAAGGGGCATGCTCCATTGTCTGAACACAGTAAAATCAGTGTGTTTTCATAGACGCCTTTCCCCTTGAGGTGAGTGACCAGGCGACCGATGTTCTGGTCAACACAGTCGACCATCGCGGCGAAGACTTCCATTCTGGCTTCTTCCCATTGACGTTCTTCCGGCGTTAGTTGTTCCCATCCCGGAATATAGTCCGGGCGTTCGCTGAGTTTGTGCTTTGCGTCAATCAAACCCATGGCGGTTTGCTTTGCATAACGCTGTTTGCGAATTTCGTCCCAACCGGCGGAGTAGCGACCTTTGTATTTCAGAACGTCCTTTTGTTTAGCCTGCAAAGGATAGTGTGGTGCGTTGAAGGCAATATATTGGAAGAACGGTTTTTCGGTTTCCAAAGCTTCGTCAATAAACTTAATCGCAAAGTCAACGTTGGCGTCCGTTGTATAGAAGTCGTCATCGAAGTTCGCCCATTTTTCGCCGTTCAGGCGAAAGGTTTCGTCTCCCTTGAAAAAATTCGTGGCTCCGGAAAGGTGGCCCCAGTACCTCATGAATCCTCGATCGGTAGGCTGCTTATCCAGATGCCATTTGCCTGCCATTGCCGTGAAGTATCCGTTGTGCTGCATGACTTCGGCAATCGTAAGTGCCTTGTCCATGGCTTCGTTACCAGCCTGAAACGTATATTTTCCGGTCAACAGGCAGATACGTGACGAGTGGCATTTGGCTGTGTTGTAAAACTGATTCATTCGCAGTCCGTTGCTGGCCAGCGAATCGACGTTGGGAGTTTCGATTTCGCTGCCATAGCAGCCGAAGTCTGAAAATCCCAGGTCATCCACCATCATCAACAGGATGTTGGGACGGTCAGCAGCGATACTTGCCGACTGTGATGCTACGAAAACGGCTGCGATAAAGATGTAGCGAATGAGGCTAAGCATTTGGCAATCCACGGGGAAAATAAAGTGGAGGTTTGATTCTTGATGGGCTGTGTGCGTTGAATTAGTTGCCTGTGATTTTCTGCAATGCAGCGATCACTTCTGCATCGTGTCCTTCGACGTTGACGGTTTCCCAGACATTGGCAAGCTTGCCCGTTGCGTCGATCACAAACGTAGATCGTTGAATTCCCATGAACGTCTTTCCATCACGAGTTCGCTCTCGCCAGGCGCCATAGGCTTCGGCGACTTTGTGATCTGTGTCGGCGAGCAGCGGAAAGTTCAGATCAAACTTTTCGGTGAACGCGCCATGGCTTGCGATGTCGTCCGGGCTGACTCCCAGCACAACAGCTCCCAGGTCGGCAAGTTCAGACTTGCGGTCTCGGAATGCACAGGCTTCGATGGTGCATCCGGGAGTATCATCTTTGGGGTAAAAGTACAGAACAACCGGTTGGCCTTTAAGTTTTGAAAGTTGCACAGTGCTGCCATCGGTGGCTTGCAGCGAAAATTCAGGAGCGTCGTTGCCGACTTGTACCCAGTTTGTCATCGTCTTATGGTCTTTCGAATTGAGTTGTGTGATGTTAATTCGTTATTCGAAGTCTCTGGAGGATCGTGGCTTACGGAGAATGCACGGACGTTGTTTGGAGCCGATCTTTCAAGGTGGAAAATACCAGCTCGACATCAGTCTGCACGAATCGTAGTCGCGTTTGCGAATGCGGACTTGCCTCTTGACCTATGATCTACGGAATTCGGCCGAATCACAAACGCATTTGGGAAATTCAAGAACATGTCGCTGGCAGATCCAGTGATCAGGTTTTCTTGGGCACGTCTTATGTCAAAGCGGCTTCAGCAAAGGCGTTCGGGGCCGTTTAATGCACGTTTTTCATAGTAAATTCGGGCAGACGTCATTGAAAACACTTTCTTCGATTCGCAAAGCTTGAACGATGGAAGGCTGTTGGAAATCGGTTCGATCGCCGTTGGTGTCCTTTGTTTTGCGGCTTTTTCAGAGGGGCTGCAGAAATGAATGCGGCTTGTCGCGTGAGTGGTGGTAGATGTGCTGACTCAGGGTTCTGTTGAAGATGGTGCGGATTTACGTGAATTAACCCGACCTTTGGGCGGCAAAATCCTCAAATTCTTGCGAATCCTCTGCTGCTGCTGACAATGAAGTGAGCCTTCAGGTGTAAGCTGGGAAGACGTATATTCCCTGTACTTTTTGATGTTTGCGGACGTTGGTCCTTGAAGCTGAAGACGTGACCAGGTCGTTTGACCTGATTCAGGTTCGGAGATTCGTAATTTCGCAAACGACTTCTTAATTCAGGTTGCAGTGGTGGAAGAGAACAACGTTGTCTTGCCGGGGCAAATGCAGTTTTTCTGGGGCGATGAAGATCAGCCGCAGGCAGATGCAGTGCGTGATGAATCGAGTGACGATATGGCTGACGTCAAAAAGCTGAAGAAGGCGGCCAAAGCAAAAACGACGAAAAAGCGGAAGAAGTCCGCCAGCGTCAAAAAGAAGGCTCAAAAGCCGTCGGCGACAGTGAAGCTTGCGACCGCAGTTGCGAAAAAGCAAAAGAAGAAAGCTTCGCGTAAGTTTGTCAGGCCTGTTCCGCAGGAATCTGTGACTGCAACAAAAATTGCGCCGCCAGACGAATTGGTTGCCGATGATGTCTTGAGCTTGCAGCCCGTTGTGAGTGACATCGTCGTTGCAGATGATCGCGAGTCGGCAGTTGTGGTGGCTGAGCCAGGTGTTGTCGAAGCTGTTCAGCCCACGGTGAAGGTTAAGAATCGGGCACCGAAGACGGTCGTTTCCGATGTGGAAGTTTCAAGCATGAGTAATGAAAATAGTGACGTTCCAGCAGCTGGTTTTGCAGATCAGGTAGACTGCTTCAACATGAAGTGGGGCGCACGGTTCCCCAAGGTTGGCTTCGGTTTTTGGAAGGTCGATAAAGACAAGACTGCTGAAGTCTGCCGCACGGCAATTGAGGTCGGATATCGACATCTGGACTGTGCCTGCGACTATGGCAATGAAGTCGAAGTCGGGCAGGGCATTGCCAGCGCAATCAGCGATGGAGTGTGCGACCGCGAGGACCTTTGGGTTACATCAAAACTGTGGAATACGTATCACGCGGCTGATCACGTGCGAATAGCGTGCGAACGATCGTTGGAAGATCTGGGGCTGGACTATCTGGATCTTTATTTGATCCACTTTCCGATTGCACAGCGATTTGTGCCTTTCGAAAAGAGCTACCCACCAGGTTGGTTGTTTGATCCAGACGCAAAAAATCCGACCATCGAAGAAGCTCGAGTTCCAGTCAGCGAAACATGGCAGGCCATGGAAGAACTGGCGAAGAGTGGTTTGGTTAGAAATATTGGAATTTGCAATTTCGGCACCAGCCAGATTCGTGACTTGCTGACTTATGCTCATATTCGCCCTGCGGTTTTGCAGGTTGAAACGCACCCTTATCTGACGCAGGAAAAGTTGCTGCGGTACTGCCAGCAGGAAAAAATTACCTACACCGCATTCTCTCCATTGGGTGCTCAAAGCTATTTTAGTTTAGGAATGGCGGATCCGTCAGAGGCCGTCATGGAGCATCCGGTCGTCAGGGAAGTTGCCAATGCAACCGGAAAAACTGTCGCTCAGGTGTTGTTGCGATGGGGTGTTCAGCGAGGAACGGCCGTTATTCCAAAGACGTCCAGCAAACAACGTATGATCGAAAACATCAACGTATTTAATTTTGAGCTAAGCGATGCTCAAATGGCGGCGATCTCTGCTCTTGATCAAAATCGTCGATTCAACGATCCCGGTCATTTTGGTGAGGCTGCCTTCAATACGTTTCTTCCGATCTACGAATGATGATTGTTGCTCCATTAATTGCCCTGCCGCCAATTAGTGAGTAACAGCACATTGTGAGCTGCCTGGTGACTAAGACTCACGGACTGAAGTCTGCTAAGATCCGTCGATGTTAATTCCCGTACTGATCTTTTTTTCAGTTCAACAGGTGGACGCAATGCAGGTTTCTGAAATTCAAGTTGATGGTTTACGCACAGACGATGGCAGTTCTTTGTTTCCACTGATTTTGCAGTGTGAAGATGCGTTGAGTCTGGATGGCGCTGCTGTTTGGCTGACCGAAAATAGTGATTCGCTGTGCCGGAAAGCGTTTGATCATGGCGCGATTCTGTTTCGTGGGTTTCCCGTGCAAACGGCACAGGACTTTGATCAGTTTATTGCAGCTTTCGGGTTGCCGAATTTCACCTACGAAGACTCCTTGTCCAACGCGGTCAGAACTAACCGGACACCTCGCGTTTTTACAGCGAATGAAGCGCCCGCAGATGTCAGCATCTTTCTGCATCACGAAATGGCGCAAACGCCCATCTTTCCCAGCAAGTTGTTCTTCTTTTGTGAAATGGCAGCTCAGCAGGGTGGGGCAACTCCCATTTGTCGTAGCGATGTACTTTTTGCGAGATTGAAACGCGAACTTCCGCAATTCGCCGCTGATTGCACAACAAAAGGCCTGTTGTATTCTCATATTATGCCAGCAGCCGATGATGCCGCGTCCGGCATGGGGCGAAGTTGGCAAAGTACGTGGAAGGCAACCACGCCCGAACAGGCGGAGGCCAGAATGTCGTCGTTGGGATACACCTGGGAATGGCAGTCGAATGGCTGCCTGAAGGTAACGACACCGAGGTTGCCGGCAGTGCGAGATCTTGGTGACGGTCGAACGGCCTTCTTCAATCAATTGATCGCCGCATTTCGTGGCTGGAAGGATGTTCGAAACGACCCTTCAAAATCGATCACGTTCGGCGACGGTTCTGCACTTGATAAGGCTGTGATGGCCAAGGTAATTGAGCTGGCCGATGAGATCTCGTTCGACATTCCCTGGCAAACCGGCGACGTTGCGTTGGTTGACAACTATGTGGCCATGCATGGTCGTCGCACGTTTACGGGAACTCGCAAAGTACTGGCTTCGCTGGTTGCGTCTTAGCCTCTGGCCTGGCTGCCGCGATTCCTGCCTCGCTGGAATCGCGGTGTCTTCGGCGGGCTGAGCGACTTTCTTACTGCCGTACAGCAGATTCTGCGGTGTTGTTGGTCAGTAGTTTTCGCATCTCAAAACGTTTCAGTTTCTGGTCGCCGATGTTGACGGTTTCCTGCATGACGACCGTAAATCCCAATGTGGAAAATGCTGGTTGAGCAGTTAAGCTCGCGTGCACCCATAGCTCAGCAACATCGCTGGCGAGCGCATGAGATTCGATTTTTTCATAAAGCCGGCGGAATAATCCGTGACCTCGGTATTCAAATCGAATGTAGGTGAAGTCGATACACCCGCCTTGGGTAAGGCTCATGAATCCGGCCATCAGGTTCGCATCTTCAGCCACATAAATTAGCTGACTTCGGTGCGGCGTCGTCCCGGGTGAATGCGGCGTTTCGGGGCTCACATCTATGATGTCTGACAAATCTGTTCGTGGGTCGGTTCTGTCGGATTCGACCCACGATCAGAGCGCCGGACTTATGAAAGTACTTCATCCACGACAGGGTTTGTGAGTGAGCCAATGTTTTCAATTTTAATGGTTACGCTGTCGCCTTGTTTAAGAAACACGGGAGGATCCTGAGCGAAGCCGACTCCATGCGGAGTGCCCGTTAAGATGACCGTGCCCGGCAGCAAGACGGTGCTCGCGCTTAAAAATTCAATCAGTGTGGGAACATCGAAGATCATGTCATCGGTGTTCCAGTCCTGCATTGTTTTGCCGTTAAGAATCGTCTTGATCGACAGCGAGTTGGGATTGGGGATTTCGTCGGCAGTGATCAGGTGCGGTCCTAATGGGCAGAACGTGTTAAATGTCTTGCCGCGACACCACTGGCCTCCTCCTCCGTTTTTTTGCCAGTCGCGGGCGCTTACGTCGTTAGCGGCAGTGTAGCCCAGCACATAGTCAAGAGCGTCCGCTCTCGATACGTTGAGGCATCGCTTGCCAATGATCACTGCTAATTCGCATTCATAGTCGACTTTGTTGCTCTTAAGTTTCGTTGGCAACACAATTGGGTCGCCGGGGTTCTGCAGCGTGCTGACGGTCTTCATGAACAGGATCGGATTTTCCGGCGGAGCTGAACCGCCTTCTGCTGCGTGCTTCCGATAGTTCAGACCGATGCACAGGATGTCTACCGGAACCAGTGGAGCTAACAGTTTTCCTGTGACTGTCTTACCTGTTTCAGAAAGACCTTCAAACAAGCAACCATCCAGTTGATTGTAGGATCCATCAGGCTGCACGCTAGCGTAACACTCTGAACTGTCGGATAGCAAAAGGCGGGCAATTTTCATCGTGGAATTTTCATTGAATGGAAAGAACTTACGGGCGCAACTGTCCGCATTCAAACAGAAAAACGTGTCACGATCCATCGATTGGGACGGTGACACGTTTGCTTTTGCGAACACAGGTCTGCAGGCACGGTTCCGGTATGCGAAGAAGTTTCAGAATTCGTTGGATGTGTGAAACCGTTCATGCACAGTGTGCCGGAATGCGATCCGACTTTTGCAATGTGATTTCAACGAGACAAATGCTGCACGCCACGATCGCGGCTGTCGCGGTCGATGGCTGAACGCTTTCAGTTTCGTAGGGTCGCAGACGCAGGGTAAACGTGAATCGGTGGACCACTGGGAACTGCCACCGATCGTTGTGGTTTCAGGGAGCTTTGCTGGAGTATTGGGGATAGCAGAGGAGCAGCGTGTTCAGTGTTAGGTTGAACGCGTGGGAAGCTGACAAGGCCAGCAAACGGTGGCGTTCCAGTTTGAGGTTGCCCGGTTTGTACGTTCTGGCCGTGTGCGTTGTTACCGACGTTCGCCTGAAGATTTCCATCAAGGTACGAATTGCGATACTTGTTGAAGAACTGTTGAGAATACGTCATGCCATGTGTGGCTCCCCAGCCTGACGCGATCTGTGCCTGTGGAGCGACATGGCGATAGTTATACGGTCGAAAACTGCCGTAGCCGCCGTAGGATGGAACTCGCTGATGTTGTCCGTGAAGCCAGGTGTCCTGTTGGTCGTACGGAAACAGTTGCCCGGCTGATCCACCTGAGTAATAACCGCCAGCATACGATTCCGCAGGTGAACAACCGCATTCCTGAGCCCAGGCAGTGCTTGTCATTGCGAATGCAAAAGTCAATACCATAGTGACCAGCGTGTTGCGGCAGGCGATTGATGCACACGTTCCGACATCGGTTCTTCTTTCGAAGTTACGTTCACTTTGGCTGGTGGAACCATTTACTGGTGTGTGAGTTCGCATCGCGACTTGCTTCCTGCCGGGGATGGCCGATCTCTGAAGTCGAATTTACAAAATGGCGAGCAAGGGCTCGGCCTTTGCCTCAGCTATCGGACGTCCTTGGCGGCTTCTTTTTCCTAACCTGAAAAAGTGTTGGCTTCAGAGGGATCGTTGTAAATGGAACTATCCGTTCTGCCTAACCGTTAAGGTTGCACATCCAGCATCACTCATTGACCGGCGTCTAAGCGTTTCTGTGATTTTGCTTCCCGTGCCTTTGTCGGGGCTAAATCTTTGAGGTGGACGGTCTCGCAACTCGACAGAGCTTCAGTTGCTTTGCCCTTGAATCTCAAAGGCTGGCGACTGCGGCTACTGCAATAGCCGCAGACAAACCGCTGGTTGCAGAATTGCGCGGTCAACGACATTACTGTTATGCATTTGCTCAGTTTTTGTCGGTTTACTTTACAGCCCGCTCTCTCCGAGAATCCCCCATGTTTGTGCAGCTTGCCTAACCGAAGAAATTGTTTCAACCGAATTGAATATATCGGCAGACCGGTGAAAAGTTGAAGTTCTGCTTTAGTCGATGGAGGGAAGTGTATCCGTATCCCCGGAGTTTGCTGCATGCGTGCGCTTTGAGCGGGATACCATCGGTGCGGCTGTGCCTATGCCGAAGATGCAACCTTGAAGGAGCACCTTCGAAATGCAATTTGGAATGAACCACTTTTTTCAATCTCAAAATTTACAGCACACAACTGCACGCAGTTGTGTGCTGGTTGTTGCTGCGGCTGTTTTTGCCTGTTTTCCTGGTTCAGTGTTTGGTCAGCTTCAGTTGACTGGTTCACCTCAGGTTTCTGCGACGCGCTTGGCATCGGCAGGGCAGTTTTATGAACGATCCGGTATTTCCGGCCAGGTGGCGGCTCAGCATAGTCCCAACATCGAAACCGTTTTGAAGCCCGAATTCAAACTTGTTGTTGAGCGCCGACATAGCCAGTTGGTCTTAACCAGAAGTAACGTAAGACGCCTGGCCGTTACGGATTCCACAGTTTGCAATTATGTTCAATACAGTCCTTCTGAGTTGGCGATTGTTGGTCTGGAACTGGGAACAACCGACCTGATGATCTGGTTTGAAGGTCACGCCGCGCCGGCCATTTATGAAGTAACGGTGGTACGTGACGAAAATCTGGAAGAGCAGCGGCGTGCTCATTTTTCTCGACTTGAACGACGTCTTTCGGAGCTGTTTCCGAATTCGAACGTGTATCTGGTTCCGGTTGGTAGTCAGGTGCTGGTGAAGGGGCAGGCTTACGATCCAGAGGAAGCAGATCAGATTCTGCAGGTCGTGAGATCGGAAGTGTTTCGTTCGTTGAATCAGTTTGGCGGCAACGGTGGTAATTCGGGAAACGCTTCGAATCTGTACAACAACGGTGGTCAGGGGCAGAATCAGTTTCAGAGTGGAGGCATTCAGTTTCAGGATTCGATCGTCAACATGCTGGAAGTTCCCGGCGAATACAACATCAAGATGCGCGTGGTGATTGCGGAGATCAGCCGCAGTCAGTTGCGAGATATGGGCATTGACTGGAACACCTTATTCAACAATGGTCGACACAGTATTGGTGCATCCCTGGGTGGCGCCAGTGGAGCCACGCTAAGCGGCATTTTCGAAAACGGTGAAATCAACGTGTTGTTGAAGTGGCTGGCGACAAACGGCACCGCCACATTGCTGGCAGAACCAACAATTGTCTGCATGAGCGGTCATTCTGCCAGTTTGCTGGCTGGCGGTGAATTTGCCGTACCCACAATTATCGGATTGGGCGGCGGTCAGAATACTTCGTTTCGAGGTGTCGGTACCAGCATGGTGGTGACGCCGACGGTCATCGATCATGATCTCGTTCGTATGCAGATTGTACCTGAATTCAGTGCCATCGACGGCAATAGTTCAGTGAATGGAATCCCTGGAACCACCGTGAAACGTGTTCAGACCACTGTCGAACTGCGAGAAGGACAGACGCTGGCGATTGGTGGCTTGATCTCTCGCCAAATGTCGACTCAGATTAGCCGCATCCCGTTGCTTGGCGACATTCCTTTCATTGGCAGTCGGCTGTTTCACAGTAAAAATTCGTCGGAAGACGAAGTGGAATTGTTGGTACTTGTGACACCGGAAATTGTGCGAGCGATGGAACCCGACGAAGTGCCGCCTTTACCGAATTTCTACGTGACTCATCCAAACGATGACGACCTGTATAAATACGGACGCAGCGAAGGAAATCCCGATACAAATGTGTATCAGGTACAGCCTTTTGGGACCGGTCAGAATCGAGGCATCGCTTCCGGTTACAGTCTGGAAAGTGCCAATATGCTGCCTCAGTACGCCGACGCTGGGTATGCCCATGCTGGTTATCCAGGAGGTCAGGTTCAGATGCTGCCCCCAATGCAGCCTGCAGTTTCGGGCGTGCAGGGACAGGGCGTGCAG